>OGXY01001166.1_pt1 | contig 19670 bp, 21 predicted proteins | sample 1576411 | NCBI WGS metagenome assembly OGXY01 (sample SAMEA3541498, study PRJEB24748) | human gut metagenome | biome: human gut; feature: human-associated habitat; material: faeces | place: China | collected 2012 | reverse complement strand
CCTTATATTTAGTATAAAGAGATATTTTACCATATTTTAAAAACTGGATAATCTATTTGATAATTATACCGTCTACAATCTCAATTCTACTGATCATGCAAGCTTAGAAAAAAGTGTCATACTATCCGAAATACATAGATGCAATAATTTAGTAATGATATTTGGTATGATTAGAATAAATAATAATTCACCAATCGTAGATGTAGAAGTTCCAGAATTACTGAGACCAAAAAGTACAATCACTTTTGTTACAAATAGTGTAAAAAGTATGCTCGATAAAAATGGCTCTACCCATACTTGTAGATTACAAACAGATGGTAGGATTGTGGCTTTAGGTAATTCACACCAAGATAATGGAATATTTTTTATATCATATGGTATTTAAATTGGATAATTTAATAACTAATCAAATATTAGTTGAAAAAATTAAAATACAAGGTAAGGGAACTGGAATTATAGGATGGCAGACAATTGAAATAAAATTATCTAAAATAAAAACTATTTTAGGTGTATCTGCTGTGCCTATTAGAAGTCAATCTCAAATAGATTTCCTCTCTTATAGTATTACTAGTATAAAATATAGAGTGTATAGTTCAAGTGGTGAGCCACTTCTTTCAACTAATTCCTATGTTTTTGAAATACTTGTATTTGGATATTAATAGCCAATAGCAAGATAGTAAGCTGTATCATTTCCTAGATTATAAGACTTAATTTTAGTTCCTTCTATTATTTAGTTTATATTAATCTTACAAAGCCACAATGAGTATTACCTGCAAAAGAAAATTGTGTATTAGGTTGAACATATCCTGATACGATACTAAACAAAAACATATCATTTGATATTTCTCTTTCATAAACTGGAAAAACTAATGGCGTATACTTGTTAAATTTAATTCCTAATATATATTCATCTTTTAGTTTAAACAATTTTGTATTTTGAGGTATAGTTACTTGACCAGTCTCAGAATAAAAACGAATATATAACCATATTTGATTTCCTGTTTTTATAATATCTGCATAAGAATCAGTTCCATATGATATTTTTATTGTTTCTAATATTTTATTTTCTTGTAGATTATCCAATCTGTCAGCATGATTATTCAATGACATTTCTATGAAATTGGCATTAGGTGTGCTCAATGATGAACCACTATAAGCTTTTATACATTTATACTTCTTCCCATTTACAGCCTCATATACTTTTCCAACTTCAGCACTTGTTAATGGAAATTTTCCATCTTCAACTTTTCCTACAACATTATCTATAAGTGTTTCTATTCCAGCTCTACTTAATCCTCCAACAGCAGCTGCATTCCCACCTTCAGGATTATTTCCTAAAATTGATTCAACTTGTTTTACTACTTCATTTCCAGTAGCTTTTACTCTTTCAATTTGCTTATCTCCTTCTCCAGTTAAAACTTTAGAAAGATTAACAGTTAGCTGATTGATTTCATTTAAAAAGCTATCTCCTATTTCTAAATCTATACCTTCTCCTGCAAGAGTTTTAATTACAGTAACTCTAATAAGTTTATTTACAGTTAAGATGCTATCTCCTTTAATTAAGATTATTTCTATTCCTAATTCTCCAAATTTAGCTAAAGCATTAGTAGGAATTTGTACCTTATTAGATGAAGTAACACTAGCCTTTGATGTAGTAACTGCTACTCCATCACTTCTAATAAAATTCACTTTCATTGATACTCCTGAAAAGTTAAGGGAAGTATCACTAAAATCAATTTGTAAGTAGTGTGATTGACTATCTGCTTGAGTAAACTTTGTTTCATAGTCATAAGTTGCTCCTCTAAGTAAGTCAATTACAATTTTTAAAATTCTCTCCATTTTTCCTCCTTATAATAATACTCTTGTTTTGACCCAGTTAATGTTTAAATCTTTAGGTTCAGCATCAAAATGTGGACTATGTTTTCCAGTATATTCTTCTACTTTCATTTCACTATAATGACTAACTAATCCTTCTCCAGCCCATGAACTTAACCAAAAATCAAACTTACCATCATCTTTTTCAGAACCTAAAGCTAATCTTCTAATATTGAAATAGACATATCCTTTATAAATAACTTGAGGATTACCACTTGTAGAGTAGTAAGCATAGTAAGTCACACGTTTATGCTCTCCTAATTTCATATTTTCAAATCCTGATACTCTTATAGTTCTAGCTTTACCTCCTCCTTCAGTAGTGGTAACTAATCCAGCTGCATCTGTTAATTTCCATTCTTCAATATCAAAATTAAAATATACAGTTCCATAAACTTTTTTAATGCAACTAAAATAAAGTTTATCTTTGCTCCATTCTTTCAAAATATTTTGTAAATAGATAATATATTGAGTAGTATAATAGCTAGTAAACTCATATAATTCTTTTTCAGCACTTACTACTTCTGATAATAAGTAATAATCAGCAAGAGTTTCTCCAGGAACATATTTACTTGTATAATCTACAACAGAAGTAAAAATATAATTCATCAAATTAGCATTTATATTTTTATTAGTATTTTTATCTGTTACCCATTTATTTATCTCATCTTGCCATTTTAATACTTTATTTTTTAATGCTATTTGCTTGGTATTAAGAGTCTGTAATAATTCTTTAGATAAGATATCCCCGACTTTAGCTGTAGTAAAGTTTGCTCCCTCTTTACTTCCTATTTTTCTTGTAAGCTGGTTGAAGGTAGTATCTAAAAATTTAAAAGAACAAGTACCATTTTTAAAATCAGGAGATTTATCTATTATTTCCATTAGTTTACTCAAGCTATCCCCTCCTTTTTTAACCAAGCTTCTATTCTTGTATGATTTTTAACACAACTTTCAAAGTTTTCATCTTGAGAATTAAATATTTTATGTGAAATTTCTCTTTGAGTAGTAGTAATTACCCAAGTTCCATCTATTGCCTTCCCTAAAGTATTTTCTCCTAAGAAAGCTCCCCATTCATACCCAACATCAAAATATGCTAATCCATCATATGGGTCTACTATCTCCCCTGTTTCTTCTTTTATTCCTGGTAATCCTTGTGTATCTCCTTCCCAAGCTATTAAAGTTTTATGCTCAATAAAGAGATAATCTCCTACTTTATAATCAACGGCTACTTCTAAAGGAACAGTAAGTTCTAACTCTACTCCAGGATATCCATATCTACTGAATATACTGTCTGATAAAGTAGCAGCAAATGTAGCTTTATCTGTAGCAGATAACTTATTAACTCCAGCTATTATATATTCATCTGGACTACTTGGAATAAGCATTCTAAATTTATTAAAAGAACTTATTGAAGTAAAATACCTTTTAATCCTTTCTTTATCTTCCTTGAAGTCTTTTTCATACTTAACTATCATATTATTTACTATGTTCTCATCAGTTATATTTTTACTATCTATTGAAATAATATTACTTTCATCAAGAGTAATTCCTTCTGTTCCAATGGTTGGTTGTCTATGTAGTTTTATTCCAAGCTTTCCATCTAAACTTAGATATGGAAATATAGCACAAGGTTTATATACATTATCTATCAACCACTCATAAGGATCATCTATAGGTTCTCTTATTTCTAAGTAGTAGTTTGAATAATATGGTCTATTTAAAACCTCTCTAATTTCATTTAGTGATACTAAATCTACAAAGTTTTCATATTGATTAGTCAAATATGGCACTTGAACTTCTAGTTGAGGTGTTGAGAATACAGCTTGAAATATTAGCTCAATACAAGTAACTGGATGTCCTTCAAATACTATAACTCTAGTTAAAATTGAATTACCATCATCATCAGTTTCTCCCTCATCAATTTCTTTAATACTAAATCCTTGCTTTATTCCATTTATAGTTTTAGTAGGCATTCTATATTTATTAATATCATCAATAGTTTCTCCATTGTATTTTGATAACTCTCTATCAAATATAGAAGCTTTTAATCTTTCTTGGAAATCAGCTATTTCAAAAGTATACTTACTTTCAAATACATCATTATCAATACTTCTTATAAGTCCTCTATATATTAATTTTAAAGTTTTATCTCCACACATAGCATAAATATCAACCATTTCTCCATATGTCATAGAGTTCCCACTATTCAATCTTTCATAAAGCCATTGGGATATAGTGTAATCAACATTTACTATATCAAATTTAATTGATGATACAGAGCATTGAGAATCTTTAGGAGTAATTGAACTTCCTCCACCATTTGGAATACTCATATATGGTAAACACTCTATATCTTCAAATATTACTCCTCTTTTAGTTGCTAAGTATAAAGGTTTTCCCTCTTCTCCACTCCTTAAACTATCATATATTTTTGCTATATAGTGATAATATTGTTTTTCTATATTCATAGCATATCAACCCTTTCATTTAACTTGATAGTTAGGTCATAATAAGGTTTACCTGTACTTTGCTTAGGAGAAATATCCTTTATTTCATAGGAGAATAAAGGGTCATCAGGTAAATTTTTAAAATCTATATAGCCCTTTTTTAAAAGAATTTCTCTAGGAATATTAAGTAATTTTCTTTCTTTTTTTATCTCTATAAGCTCTCTTATTATATTTTCACATTCTTGGAAAGAAAGATATTATAAAGATAGAGTATATTTATATTTAAACCATATTTTTATTATTAAATTGCCAATGTTCTTATTTCTACTTTATTTTTTCTTTCCAATGAGTGTTACATTATATCCATCATTTAATTCTTTTTCTATTTCTTTAATAAATAATTTGGTCAAGGTAGAGTTACTTCCATCTATATAGACTATACCTTCATTTTTTTCTTGAGAACTTTCTACTCTATCATTAATTCCTTCATCATATTGAGTAGAAGAAGAGTTATTATCTTCATTATCTGTATCTTCTTCAGAGTCAACACTATTGTTGATAGTTGCTGCAGCTACTCCAAAAGAAGCGGCAACAGCAGCATTTTGTGCAGCAGATACAAAAGCGTTTTTAGCTCCACTATAATTATTAGCAGCAATATATGATAATCCTAATGCTGTATCTGAAACAGCTCTAGCAGCATGTTCTTGCCCTTTTGCCATTAATAACTCAGCTAATTGCAACATAGCAAACTTTTTAAAATCTTCCAATGATTTAATTTGCCCTTGTGCTAAAGCTGTGTAGGTGTCCATAATAGCTCCTGCTGACCTCTCATATATATCAACTTCATAATTAGATGCCCATTTCTCCCAGTTAAATTTTTTATTTTTATTAGCTTGTTCAAGTTTAAAAGCATTTTCTTCCTGTTTAATCTTATTTTTATTAATATCTACAATAGTGTCAGCTAGTTCTTGCTCAAATCCTGCATTGGACTCATAGAAAGCTTTTCTTTGCTCTAATTGTAGTGCCTCTTGTTCTAACCTTTGTTGTTCCAACTCTAGTAATCTAATATTTTTATTTTTCTCTATATCTTCTACACTTAATTTTCCCTGGTTATATAAATCAACCTGTTCTTGTAGAAATAGCCATTCATTCTCCAATAGGCTAGCTTGTTGCTCTTTTCTAGCTTGTAATTGAGCATCCAACATAGAATCTTCTCCTACATCATTCCTTTCAGTAGAAAATCTTTGTTGGATATTTAATTCTACTTCAATTACTTTTTTCTTAAACTCATTAGCCTTTGTTAAATCATCTATATTTCTATAATAATCTTCCATTTGTTTTAAACTTGCTAAATTAGCTTTTTGTTGCTCCAAATAAAGCTCATTTTCTTTATTTTTAATATTCCTGTTATATTCCTCTTGGTTGATTATTCCTAATGATAATAAATTTTGTTGGCCAGCTATATAATCTTTTTTATCTTGGAGATACTTAAGCTCATTAGATTTTAAGGTGTCATTATGTTCCTCTAATCTACTTTCTTCTTGAGCTCTTAAATCTTGTAGTTGAGTATTCTTTTTATTTTCGCTCTCTACTATTTTTTGATTAGTTTCTTCAACTTTTTTAGCTGCCTCTTCCCTAGTTTTAATTTCTCTTTCTATATTTTGTATTTTCCAAGTAAGTTGATTTTTTTCATCATTAAGCTTGTTTTCAGTAGGAATTAAGGTCATAGATTTATTAGGATTTGTTTTTAATAACTCTTCTCTTTTCTTTCTAACCTCTTCTAATTCCTTTGTTACTCCCTCTAATTTCTTTTTTAAATCAGGAAGTTCTTTTTCTCTATCTAGTTGAATTTCTAAAGAGTTATCTTCTCCATCAATGGCCCTTCTAATAGTTTTTACAAAATTGAGTAAACTTTCATTTTCTACAACAGATTTTACAAACTTACTCCATCTATTATCCATAGCTATTACAAGCTTTTCCCATTCTGATTGAATATTATCTGTTGCTGTTCTATAAGCTGTTTCCAATTCTCCTGAACTACTAGCCACTTTTTCTAACTTATTAGCAAAATTTTCAGCATTTATTCCTGTAAGATTTAAAGCTGCACTTCCAGCTTCAACTGATGAAAAGAGGTCTACAACTGATTTATTAGATTTTTTAGCATATTCTTCCATCTTTATCATAGCTTCTTGAAGAGTTCCACCATTTGCTATAAATTCAGCAAAGCTTTGACCTGATAATTTTTCAAAGTTATCAGCAGCCATTTGTCCTTCTTTGGATAATTCTGATAGCATAGACTTTAACATTGTTATTGTCTTGGCTGTATTATTACCATTTACAGTCATTTGAGCTATTGCTCCACCTACATCATTAAGAGATACTTCAAGAGCTGCCGAGATTGATGTTACATCTCCAAGTTGGTCCCCTAACTCTCTTACAGTAGTTACACCCTCATTTTGAATTGTAAGCAACCAATCAGCAACCTTTCCAGCTTCACTCATTTCCATTTTATAAGCATTGATAATAGAAGTAATAGTTCCTACTGACTGTTCAACAGTAGCTTGTCCAGCTATAGCTGTTTTAGATGCTGTTTCAAGAAATCCTATTAAATCTCCTTTTCCCACTCCTGATGATAGAGCTTGGTAGGCAGCATTTGCTATCTCTGTTTTACTTGCTCCAGTTTTAAGAGATAGTCTTTCAAATTCATCTCCATATTTATTTAACTCATCTCTTGATACTTTAAGAAGAGTATTTACCATTCCAAGTTGTTTTTGATATGCCATTACTTCTTTAGTAGTGACTCTAAGTTTATTAGCTACATATATTGCAGCAGCTGCCATAGCTCCTTTAGCAATAGTTGCTGCATTAATAGATTTAGTCATCTTTCCAAAGGCACTATCTATTTTATTGGTAGTTCCTTCAGTTTGATTTTGCATTCCCTTTAAGCCTTGACTATAGTTACTGGTGTCAAGAGTAGCCATATATTGTAATAAATATTCATTTGAATATGGTATCATAAAGCTCCTCCTTTAGTCATAGCTTGTAGTTTCTTTATGTTAAAGAAATCTATTCCTCTAACAACTTTAACTCCATTATTTTTAAAATCTTCTTTATATCCATTCAATAGTTTTGTGTATTTTCCTTTATCTTTAGAATTTAGATTTATATGATTATCAACTATAGCTGATAAATTTAAACTTTCTTCTGCTTCTAAAGCTTTTATTCCTTCTAGTATTGAATTGAATATAAAGAAATTAGTATTCATAGCTTCATTTAGTGATGTTGAAGTATTTTTACAAAACTTTGCTATTCTATATGACATATTTATATAGATATCATCTGAGCTTTCTTTACTTTCCTTTTCTCCAGTATTTTCATTTCTTGACATCATCTTAAAGCATTCTTGAAGTACAGTTACTAATTCTATAGTTGTAAGTTTTTCAACTTCAACTATGTCATCAGATAATGTTTTTATATAAATATTACATATTTCTCTTATCTCCATTTTTTCAAAATCTATACTGTTTAGATATAACCAATCTTTAACAGTAGGTTCTCTAATTGTTATAAATCTTATTCCTAAAGAAATAGTTTTATTTCTTGGAATCAAATCTTTTATATCTCTTATAAATATCCCCATATATTCCCTCCTCTCTTAAGTTCTTTATAATACCTCTATCAATTAAGATAGAGGCACTGAAAAAACTTAAGCTTTTGCTGTATAATTTCCCCAAGTATATACTAATCCTTTTGTTGGACTTTCTTCAGCTATATCTGTTGAGAAGTTAAATGTTAAAGCTACTTTAGGTGTATCTTCTGTTTTAAAGTTAATTTGAGTATTAACTAGACAAGATACTCTAGGTCCTGTAATATCAAAGTCTGTTGAATCTCCTGCTGATAATGGATGTACTTTTAACTTTCCAAATTTAAGTGGTTTTCCTACTGTTGTAAATCCTACTCCAGTAGTTCCTTCAATATAAGTGTTTGATAATTTAGGTAATACACTTAAATCTAAAGGAATAGTACATGTAAGTGTAACTTCTCCTGGAATTACATTTGCTATATATGGTCCTTGCATTTGGTCTACTTCTACAGAGTATATTTCAAACCCAGCACTAAATAAAACTTCCTCTTCTTTCAGTGTAAGTCCTAATACAACTGGGCTCTCTTCTCCTTCAAGAGTATATTCAATCTTACAAGGTCCTAATGGATATTCTTTCATTGTTACCTCCCTTTAAGTAATTATTTCTATATCTTTGTTATCTTCATTTCTTAAAGCTTTAGCTTTAATCTTTACACTATGAGTACCTTCAGTTTTGAAATTAAAATTAATTTCAAGAGTTATTACAGCTTTTAATAGTTTTATTCTTACGGAATTACTCATAGTTACTATCTCTATAACTCCTTTTTTTACTAGTGTTTTTACATCAGGAGTTATACCAAAAGTATTAATAGAGTTTTCATCTAATAATACTGTTGTTTCAAAAGTAATATTTCTACCTAATTCCAATATCTCTTTTATCTCTGAGCTCTCATCAGTTTTTATCTCTTGTGTAATAGCTTGTAATTTTAAAGATGTACTATCAGTTTTCAATGTATGTCCTATATAGTTATCATTGAAATATACTTGACAAGGACCTAATTCAAATACTTTAACCATTTAATATCACCCAAAATACAAACTTCTTATTTTAGGTTTGTCAGAGGTACTTTCCCCCTCTGACAATTGAGCTTCTCTTATTCTTTTGAGATTATCTCTAAAGTTAATCATAAGGTCTGCTGCTAAGTCTATATAATCTGGATGAGCTATCATTTCATGTAATTTAGCTGTTACATAGCTCTTACATAATCCTGTAACCAAGTCTTGTCCATTTGTTAGTTCAAGTGTCTTGGTTAGGTTAACTGATGAATCAATAACTCCTATAGCTTCTCTTTCAAACTCTTCAGCAACTTTATTAAACTCATCTTCGGAGTATTGAGAATAAGCTAATAAGATATTTTTTACTGGAACAGGCATAAAATTATTATTTAGATGTTTAAAAGCCATTATCCCTCCTTTCTGAATGAGAAGAGGAAAGTTACCTCTTCTATACTATCCATCTAATCCAGTAAATTTAAATACTTTGATTAATCCTGGATTAACAATTAAAGGACAATATGCAGATTCTCCAAGAGTTTCAGCAGCACCAGTCTTTTCATTAGCTGATGTTTCTCTAATAAGTACATCTATTGCTTCTAGGTCAGCTACTTTATTAACAACATTTACTAATCCACAAAATGCTGGTAAGAAAGCTAAATCATGATACATCATCATTTTGTCAGAGAAGTCTATTAATTTTCCTTCTGTATCAGTAGCATTAGGAGTCATAACATAAGTAAAACCATTTACAGTTAAACTTAATTCCCATTGTCCATCTTCTGTCATTACCTTATTAGCAGTAGCTGGAATAACTCTATTTGAACTTTTATTATAATCAGATAAAATTCTATTAAATACTTTCTCTCCTACTAAAACTTCAGTTGGTTGTAATTTACCAGTTTTAGAAAACTCATTAGCTTGTTTAGCAGTCCATATAGACCAATCTTTAATTTCAGATACAGCTACTGATTTTTCACTTGGATAAGTAAATTTAACTTCATTTTTAGTATCTACTGATTTATAAGAACCTTTAAGCATTATAGAAGCTGATATTTCTTCTTGAGTAGTTTGTATAGAGTTTTTAATTGTTGCTATTCTTCTATCTTGTTCATATTTTTTATTATCAACTTTCTTTCCATTGATATATATTGGTTGTCCAGCTTGTCTATTTAATTGGTCTGTTGCAAGAAAAGGAACAGATTCTTTTATAATCTCAGGAGAAACAGCTTTTATTACACTTCCTGCCAATTTAACAGCTGGAAATTCTGCATCTCTTTGTAAAATTTTTGCCTTTCTTGCATATTCACTTAATACCTCAAAACTAATAGTAGTTAAATTTGTTATATAAGGTATTTTCCCTCTCATAATTCTTCTTGTAAAAAAATTAGTAACTACATTTGGTAATTCTCACATATACCCCTATCATTGCTATTTGTTGTTGTGTTAATGCCATATTATTCTACCTCCTTTAATAAAATTCCATTTCCCCATAATTCTTTAACCACATTGAAATCAGATGCTAATTCAGCTCCAGTTATTTTTTTAGAATTAATAGTAGTTCCAGGAACCGCAACTAAAACAGGAACATCACCAGAAGTTGCATCTGCATCTTCTAAAGCTATTGTAAATGCTGGTTTTGTTGTTTGTTCATATTTAACTAATTTCCCATCAGTTGCATCATATGATAAAAGTTGACCTGCTTTAATAGTATTTTCTCCACTTTTTAATGTCATATTTACCCCTAAAGGTCCTGATATTTTTAAAATATCTCTTTCAAATGTTTCTACATCTTTTACTAAGTTAGCCATTTTAAATCCTCCTTAATTATTTTTTAAAGTATGCTGATACTCTATCTTTTATTTCTTGTTCTTCTATATTTTGTGATTGAGAAAATTCTATTCCACTAGATATATTTTTGAATAAGTGTGCAAAAGGTCCATTTTCCTTAGAGAACTCTTTTAACTTATTAGCTATAGTTCCTTTTTCTTCCTCTGAAAACTCAATAATATTTGAGTATTCTTTCTCATCAAAAGCTTTATCTATTGTAAATTCAATAATTTTATGCATTACTGGAGGGAACATTTTAATAAACTTTTCCTTAACTTCTTTTTTCTCATTATCTCTAGTAAACTCTGCTCTAACTTTCTCATATATTTCATCTTGAGTTAGATTTTCTTTTTTCTTTTCTACTAAATCAAAATTAAGAATAGAAGCTATATTTTTTAAAGTATCAGTATTAAACTCAGTTGTTTTTTCTACTGTATATCCAGCACCTCTTAGTTTATCTACTGCTGTTTTTTCACTATCTTTTTCCCATAAAACATCAAATAAATTTCCTAACTTTATTTTTGATGCATCAACACCTTTAATATAGCTTGTAAATTCATCAATCTTAGTTTGGTCATCTTCTGCAAACTCTATTATTTGAGTTTCTTCTATTGAAGTTAAGTCTTGGGAAAACTCACTAAAAGACTTATCTAAATCTTTTAAATGAGGTGGTGCATATCCTAATATTGCTAAATGGTTAGGATTACCATCAGTTCCTATTCCTATTGAAACATTAGGGTACATTTTTTTGATACTATCTCCGAAAGAATTGTAAGTAAATTCTGCTAGTAAATATCCTTCTTCATCCACTCCAACTGCCTTACAACTTCCAGCAACAGGAATAGCTGTAGTAGGATAGCCTTTACTAGTCCAATCTCCTATATGTCCAGCTGTAATTGAGAACTCTTTACCTATCCAACTTTTAAGGTCATCTACTGTATAGTTTCCCTTTGCTCCATAATTACCAGCTTTAAATATTCTTTTTGGCATTTTCTTTTTCCTCCTTTTTCTCTAATTTAGGTCCCCAAAAGATATACTTCTTATTTTTTCCCTTTCTTTCTCTAACAACTCCCCAAATTAAACCTTCAGTTACTCCTACTACTATTCCTATAAATAAATATCCTACTGGTGTTACCATATTATCATCTCCTTATAACTTACCTGTTTTTAGATATTTTCTAATTATAGCTGCATATGCTATCTTTTGATTATTACTAAATCCTATAAACTCCCTAGCTGGTTTATCTCCCCAAGGAGAAGATACCTCTCTTCTACGAGTATGTTGTCTTACTCTTTCAGTTCTACCTCTTCTTCTTCTAGTATGTTCTCTAACAGTTTCAGTTACTTCTGTAGTTCCTAATTCTCCTTTTTTTACAGCAAAGTTTTGATATGCTGCATATTCTTTATTAGTTCCTACTACTGCAATAGTAGGAGTTACTCTTGAAGTAATACTAGCTCGTAACTCTCCAGTATCAACTAAAGGTTTATTACTTCCCTTTCTTCTTCTTGATATAGTTACAAGAGAGAGTGGAGCCCATGCTTCTCCATTTGGATTTTTACTAAGTCTAAATCTAAAATCAACTTTAGTCTGCATATCTCCAGCTATATATCTCATCAAAGGAAGAGTTTTTTCAGAGTTTATACTTAGTTTTTCTAATCCTTTTAGAACTACTTTTCCATTATTTGTTACATTGAACATAACTCATCACTCCATTAGAGAAAGTTGTTTTAAAGCAGAGTTTACTTCCTTTTTCAATTCTTTTACTTTCTCATCTTTTTTCTGTAAAGAAGTAGCTAATGCATTGACTTGATTTCCTTTGAATTCTCCAAGCTCATTTTTTAAGTCTAAAATGGATTTTCCCATTGTTTTATGAATAGTTAATCCATATTCTTTTACATCATCTTTGCTTAAAGCAATTCTCCTACTTCTACAACCGTGATGATTAGGTGGCAAAAAGTTCTTCCAAAAACTATGGTCCAAAGGATATACAAGTCCATCTAAAGATTTACATAAATCTGTTGTCCTATTATCTCCAACAGCATCATACATTCCATAAGGTTTATTCTTTTTATTAAGTTCTTGATTATAGAAAGTACCAGCATTATAAGTAGTCATTAAATTATTTCTATAAACTAATTCCAAGTACCAAGGATTATTTCCAAATCCTGATTTATTTAAAACATCTTCTGACATCTTTAACCAATCTTTAAAAGTCTTTCCTTCATTTAAAGTTGAAAGTAAATTATTGTACAAAGCTTTGGTTACTTCTAAGCTTGTACTTTTCTTTATATAAAAATAACTTTCTTGTACTTTAGCTGAAATCTCTTCCAATTTGTCAAATAGTATAGGAGATTTATTTAAAAAATATTGTATAGCTTCTTCATGCTTTAAATTAAAAGGATTGATATTTTCCTGTGGTAATAAGACACTACCACTAATAACTAAATCATCTAAATAACCCTTTAAAAAACTGATAAGCATTTTATCTTTTAAAGAAGTCATATCTAAAACTATATTTTCTAAATCTTCTAATGTTTTTATGGACTTTAATTTTTCTTTTAACTGTATTGAAATATCTTTGAAAAAATCTCCAAAGCTATCTTCAATCTCTTGTAATAAATTACTATCTTGTTCTTTTACTCTTTCTAGTAATTCATCTAACTTATTTTTTGAGAACTCGCCTTGTATTCCATTGATTATAGTAGGTGTAGAACTGAAACTTCGTCTATACCTAAATACTCTGCTAAATAGACTTTAGAGAGCTTATAGCCAATATTTGATAATTTCAACATATTATCAAGTTTTATTGACTTCAAATTTTCTTTTTCTTTCTCTTGTTCTACCTTGTCAGCTTCTGTATATATCTTTTCAAGGACAAATTCAAAATCTTTAGGATTATATCCAAAGAACATAGAATCAATTTCTAAAAGTTGAAATAATGAATCTGTAACAAATTTACATATCTCTTCTACTACTTGCTCAAATCCATCTTGGTGTACTTGCCCTAAAGAATAGCTTCCAGCTCCTCCACCATTATCCATAGTAAGAGTAGATCCTAAAATATTTTGAATAAGCTTTTCTTTTTCTCTGTTCTCTAACTCTGTATAAATGCTAGGGTCTAAGTCAGATAACTTTATAAAGTCTATAACTTTCTTTAAGTCAAACTCTTCATTAAAGTCAACAGGTGCTCCTATACTAGAAGCTCCTCTTATTCCTTCAACAGATTTTCTAAGTTCTTCTCTTGCCTTTTCTTCCATATTTACATCATATGGATAGATAACAATAAGGTCCCCATACTTTTCAGCTATCTCTCTAAGCTGTCTTTGAAACATAGATTTATCTAAGAAAGCTTGTTGACAACACTCAAATATACTTGTTCCAGTAACTCTAGCTGGATTCCACTTATGTATACATAAAAGGAATTTTTCTCTAGTTAAAGGAATTTTATTTGAACCTACCTTTATTTCCCATTCTTTAGTTCTAGTATCATAATTGATATAGTCATAAGGAACAGGGATAAGAGTATCTATTGAAAAATCTTCATTATAGACTATCTCAAAACAGCTATATCCAAAATACCTAGCTGTGATTAAATGGTTTATAATTCTATTGAATTTAATACCTGAAAATCTTTGCTGAATCTCTTTTTCTAAATCACTCATATCAGGATTTTTAGCATAAGGAAGTATTTTTCTCCCTGCTACTGCTCTTTCGAGTTTTTGAAGTGCTGAAGCTATATCTATATCTTTAATAATCCTTTTTACACTTTCACTATTGAGAGTTTCATCATAAGTATTAGATTCTTGGAATAACTTAACTACACCTGATATAAGTAGTTCTTTTTTAGCCTTTTTTATATCTTTTTCTATTTTTTACACCCCCTTTTATTTTTTATTGGTAATAAATTTAAAGTTATCTTTATTAACATTATTTCTAATCAATAGTGGTTCTATTGAATATCTCCAAGCATCTATTAAATGGTTGTAATTATCTATAGGTTTATTTAATGATTTACCAGTTTTTTTATCTGTATCCCATACATAGTTTTTTATCTCTATGATGAAGTTTTTACACTTAGGATGTATAAAGACTTTATATCCTTGTAAATATTGAATACCAAACATAATACTATCTGGCCCTTTGACAGAACTTTTAATTCTAGGAACTCCATTTTTCTTCATCCATTTAATAGATTTCTCTTCTGCAGAATCTGCTACTATAACTGATTTTGAGTATCCCTTATATTTAATAAGTTCCACTATATCCTCATTAAACATACCTGTTTGATAATGTTCATCTATAATATAGATTTCTTTTTCATCTTCATTTACTAAGCTAACTATTAAAGCAGTAGGGTCATTTGTAAAACCATAGTCAAGTCCTATACAAGTTAGATATTCACCAGTTTTTATAAGAGTATTAATATCAAAATTTAATACTTCCCACCTATAAAAGACAGTTCCCTCACATATCCCCCAATTACCATTTCCTTCTATTTCAAATCTTCTTGGATTTTCTTCTTTCATCAGATTAAATACATTAAGGTCAGCTTCATCAAGGAACTCATTAGCTCTAAAATTAGTAGTCATAGCTAATATATCCTTGGTATTCTTATGAATTGCTAATCCTTTGGTTAAAAGATTATCTTTATCTTCTTTTCCACCTTTAAAGAATCTATCATTTAACCAATGAGTTTCAGACCAAGGGTTAAAAGTACAAGTAATTTGTTTAAATAAGTGATTTGGAACAGCTCCTCTAATAGAAACATCTATCTTATTGAAATCATCTTCATTTTCTATTTGGTACATTTCTTCAAACCAAGCCCAACATAAATATCCAACATCTACTGTAATAGAAGTTATTTTTAATGGGTCATCTAATCCTCTAAATATAATCTTTTGCCCAGTAGGTATATATGTCATTTCCATTGGTGAAGTAGTACATTTCCATAGATGATAGACTTTTAATCTTTTCATAGCAGTTTTTAGTTGAGCAAAGGTACTTCCTCTATGAGTATCAAATACTTTTCTTACAACTAGTAAATTACTTTCAGGAAGCTCCATAAGTTTAGTTATATACCATAAAGCTGTGGTATAACTTTTCTTACTTCCTCTTCCACCTTTTACTATTCTGTATCTTCCTTTAAAATTCCAAAATGTTGCATATCTTTTTCCTACAATATTAGGAAGATAAACATACTCAGAATTCTCTTTAGTATTAATCTTCAAGCTCTCCACCCCCTGCTATAAAGATAGGTTTTTTATCTTCTATTTTTTCAGTTTTATTTTTAGCTTTCTCTATCTCTAACTTTTCTAATCTTTCTATTCTATCCAAACCTAATATCAACTGTTCTACTTCTTCGTTCATAATTAGTTTTTCCATAAGTGCTTTAGAAATTTTTCCATTCTCTTTCCAATTCATTACTTCATAGTAGATAGCCTTTAAAGCTTCTTCATTGATTTCTAATCTTTTGGTTTTGTTTTGTAATATTCTTTCTCTTTGCTTATCTCTAAATTCTTTTAAAAACTCTAGTTGTTTAGCTTGGAGATTGTACTCTGAACTCCATCTTCCTACAGTTGCTCTAGGTATTCCAGTTTGTTCCACTGTTTCACTAATACTAGCACCAGCTATTATCATTTCTTTTGCAATTTCTTTAACCTTTTTTGTATGCATACTTTTTTTATTAGGTGTGCACACTTTTTTCTTTTTTTCATCATTCCAATATCTAGTTTTCCAACTCTTTACTGTATTGAGAGTAACTCCATATTTTTGAGCTATCTCTTTATATTTCATTCCAGCTTTATAATCTTTTTCAGCTAATTGATAATTAGTCACATCATCTTAACACCTCCTTTTTAATTTTCTTCTACACTAATAAAAAAATGTCCCAAAAAAACTTAGGACATTTTTAAAAAATATATAAAAAAAGAGAATCGTTTTATTGATTCTCTTTTTTTAACCATCATAATTTTCCATTTTGATAATCTTTTAATAAAATTTCATAATAATCACAATACCCATTTAAAGTTTTTAGAGTTTTAGGATCTTCATCATAGTTTTTCATTTTTTCTATTAGTTTTTTTATAGAAATTAATCTTTTTTCTACATCAAAACTTCTAAATGAATTTTTAGGATTTTTTTTTGCATTTCTTAAAATTTTAATATTACGTAATTCTTTTTCAATACAAAGAATATAAACATTTATAATAGAAGTAAACCTAGAATCAGTTTCAATAAGTAACATTTTTATATAGTTTAAATTTACTTTTCTTTCCTCAAATAAAATTTCTGTAGAAAACTCATATTCTTTTAAAATAATTTCATATGTTTCTAAGATTTCTTCAAATTCTAAATAAATATCTTGTAGAATTAATTGTAATATCTTTATTTCTTTTTCTAAATTTTTTTTGTCTTGGTAATATTTTTCTATAAAAACTACTCCTAGTGTCGCTATTGCTCCTAAATATCCAGACCAAAAACTTAAAAAAGTTTCACTTAAAAATTTCGTTAATAAAAATGGAAATACTAATATTAGTATAAAAAATATAAATATTTTTCTGATTTTTAACTCACCCTTTTGATAAAAAACTAAGCTTATTATATCAGAAAAAATAAATAAAAACAATAAAAAAAGAGATAGCTTTTGCACCTCTTATAAATATATTTTTCAATTAAATTACTACTTTCTTTCAACAGGGATTAACTTATTTTCATTTAAAGTATTATTTTCCATAATGTTTTTCAAGAATTTTAATACATTCTTCATAAGCTTCTTGGGGTTCAAAAAAAGTTTTATTAAAGAAATAAAATAATGCTATTTCACACTGAGGTAATTCTATATAAATAAAATTTTTAAACGAATGAAAAAAGTAGAAATCTTTATTTTTAGATTTAAATATAACTAAAGAATTTAATGATATTATACTTTTTTTTCTATAAAGTTTTTTTAATGAATTCTTTAAAAGCTCATAAACTTCTTCAGGTTCTTCTGGCATATTAGAATATAAAAGTGATAATGGAATTTGCCTTAAATATGGAATTACTTGATTATTTTTAAAATTTTTAATAAATTTTCTATGCAAATCTAAAAATTGAAATTTATAATCAATATATTCTAGCCAAAAAATAATTTCTCTCTGTTCTATAAAAGAAAATTGTTTTGTTTCTTTACTTAAAAGTGTTTTTAAATAGTTTTCAAAGTTTTTTAATAAATTACTATTACAATTATAGCAACAAGGAACAACTGTAGAATTATATTTTTGTTTTTGTTCCAACTTTAAATTAGGAACAAGTTGAATGCGCATATTATTTTTCATGACAATATTTCTTAATTAAGTTTTCCTTTACTTCTTTATCAATTGCATATTCTTTTTCAAAGTATTCATCAAATGAAGAATAACGTTTTAATATTTCATCAAATGATGATTTCAACAATTCTTCATGAACACTGCAAACATACAATAACATCTCTTTAATTTCATCCGTAAAATCTGATTGAACAAGACGTGGCATTAAATCTTTTTCTACACTTTTATTACTATAAAGATAATCTGCATATATTGTCTTTTCATCACAATCAAATAATTTTAATAGTAATGCCGCAAATAATCCTGTTCTATCTTTACCTGAACCACAATGAAAAAGTATTCCATCTTTTTCTTTTATTAATTGAAATAATTGTTTATAGGCCAAATTATCAAAAGGCATTATTTTATAGCCTTTGCGAATAAACCAGGCACTATTATAAACCTCTTCTTTTGTAGATTTTTTGGTAATCAATCTTGGAAAATAGAAATCATCGATTCCCGTTTCCGGTTTTAAAGCACTCCAATTATAGTGTTGAAATCGTTGATCACATTCATAACTATCTTCTTTTCTTTCAAATTCACTGCGAAAATCAATAATATAACGAATACCTAAATTATAAAGTTTGTCCCAATCCTGTTTCGTAAGATTTCGAGGTAGCGCACTACGATAGAGATGCCCTGCCTCTATAAAATCATAACAATCATGTAAATCTCTAAAATTAGAAGGATTAGTGATCATGACAACAATCCTTTGTCATATATTCATAATTGTCTCCTGATTGTTTAAACCACGCAGGTATATGTTCACCTATCGCTTCATCTAAGTATTCCAACATATATTCCATTCCAGGTTCTTCTAGATTAAAATGTCCCATTCCTAAAGCAACTCTATTTCTTCCTAACATTCCACTATCTCTTAGATACTCTGCATAAGTAAAATCTATAAGTTCCATCGATAACAGACAATCGACATCACTTTTATCAGTATTTTTAATAGCTTCATTAGCATCACCAAATACATGGAATAACACTGCTGCTTTTTTAATATCCGCATTTGAATTTCCTATCAATTTGATTCCATTTAAATGACAGGTATCAATTAATTCCTTGGCTAGATCTTTGGCTTTGATTGAATGATCAAAGCTATAGGCAGTAGAACATAATAAAGATGGGTCAAATTCATTGATTGGATTAACAATAAGTTTATCTTCCCATCCCATTTTCTTAGCTAGACCTAAGAAGATACCATCAATATAGTCTCCTTTATAAGGAATACCTGAATGAATATAATCATGATCTCTCCAGACTACGATTTGATGATCATCCAATAGTTTTCTTTTTTCTAAATAGACACTATTTTTTGATTCTTCTAGCCATTCTTGATGATCTCCATGATTCCAAAATAATGCTTCATGACTGATAATCAAGTTGGCTCCTTTTTCAATGACATATTTAATAACATCAACAGAAGCCCAACAAGAAGTCACAATTCCTGTACATTCTTGATCAACATTTCCATAGAGCACTTTATCTCTTGTTTTTTCTTCATCAATTGTTCCATATCCTTTATGATATTT
>OGXY01001153.1_pt1 | contig 19795 bp, 17 predicted proteins | sample 1576411 | NCBI WGS metagenome assembly OGXY01 (sample SAMEA3541498, study PRJEB24748) | human gut metagenome | biome: human gut; feature: human-associated habitat; material: faeces | place: China | collected 2012 | reverse complement strand
CTGTAAGCAAGGATTCTGCATTAGCACAGCTTGACATGGTTGATGAAAAATGGGGCGAGATGTACCCAATAGTAATCAAATCCTGGCGCGACAACTGGGAGCGTCTTACGGAATATTTCCAGTATACCCCTGCCATCCGCAAGCTTATCTACACAACCAATACGGTTGAGGGTTATCACCGTCAGGTGCGCAAGGTAACGAAGAACAAGGGTGTGTTCCCGTCAGACACCGCACTTGAAAAACTTGTGTATCTTGCCTATCGAGACATTAGTGGGAAATGGACTATGCCCCTGTCTAATTGGGCACTGATATCACAACAACTTGCTATAAAATTTGGAGATAGGTTCAAGATTATGTAACTTTGCCTGTGAAAGGCTCCTCTTATTTGTATGCAGATATGAAATCTGCACACAAATAAGAGGGAAAGAATAAAAAATCAGAGCCGTGACACAGTTCTGTTTACACTACCTGTTTGCCCTCGCATCAGCTTAATTGAAAGCAGACGTGACAGTATTTTGGGGGCGACTCCCTTATGATGTGGTTATGTATTAACATTATAATTTGCAGATTAAAAATTATGAAAACTAAAAAAAAACAATTTATTGACTCCATTTATCTAAAATGTTTAGTCAATCACAAAAATAGTTGGCTTGTTTGTATAAAGCCATTGGTGGAAGATTGTGATTTTATTAGGACTTGTTTCTAAAGAAATGGACATACATTCACTGGATTCATAGTACCCCTCCTCTATGTTTCTCTCTTCCAGTATCTTAACTATTTATTAAAAGGTCCTTTTGGTACAAATTGCACATTCCTTAGGCGTAGAGTTAGACTCTGCACCTTTAATTTCAACTGAGCAACTTATATATAATATTCTTTTATTCCTAATAATATGCTATATTTCATAACTCACAAAGGCTTAGTTTCAGAGGAAGCCATATCAAAACGAAGCATTTTTGGTCTTAGACCATTGCAAGCTTTTATTGAAATTCCCCTAATGAAGAACCTAAATAAAAAGGATTTGAATATGGGAAACTATGATTTCGATGACGATGCAAAGTATTATCAGCCAGTTGTTGTTGACAATGTTATTATTCGATATATTACCAAATATATAAAACGCAAAGGCAATTATGCCCCTGATATATTTTACAGATTCAAATTACAATGGTTTTCTATTGGGTGTAATATCGGAGACACCAGAGAATTCTACATAAACAGTGACATATTTGGTTTCGAAAATTTGTTCTCAAAAGTTATCCCTTTTATAAACAGATGCATTGAGGTAAAGGACAACAATCTGAAACACCATATTCTTGTTGTTACAAGATTAATGGGAATCAGAGATGGTTTCAATGCATTATTTAATCCTAGAGTTAACTCCATGCATGTAAGTTATCTTGCTGTAAGGAATTGTAATTTTGATTTTTCATTCCGTTCAATGAAAGTATCTTGCCATTATTCCTACCAATATAGAGTTGGCCGCGATGATTATGAGTCTGAACACATGACGATAAAATATAAAACGGATGACTCAAGTTGGTATGACAATTTAAACAAATCTGATAATAGTTATTTGCAGGATTTGTTATATGACACGATAAAAAGAAAATATCAGACTCAAATAGATATTAAAAAAGAAGGCACAGAATATACATATACATATCTATCATGGAGTGATTACAATTATGGTCCTTCAAAAAAAGATTATGATTTTTCTGAAGAAGATTGCAAAAAGATGAAAGATGAGTTAATTAAAGAAATTAACGCAACCTATAAACAATATTACGATGATTTTGTAGGAGCATATAAGGCTTTTCTTGCTAATTTAGATATGTGATATTATTAGTGTCCCTTAAGATCGGGACCAGTTAAATATTAATCAAATCATCCCGGAAAGAGGGGTCAATCGAGTTCTTTGACATTATCGAAATAAGTCCTTTCGAAGAAATCTACGAGTGATGTCTTAGGCTCACCCGACAAAGTCCTTGGCAGGGTCTAACCAAAACACCAACGATATTTAAGCTGATTGTCATTTAAGTTTGCTACCTTTGCCATATGGAACATAAAACTTAGAATGTTTATCACAAGCAGACAAATAAACAGCTCCTAAACATGTAACAGGATTGTAAAATAGTAGGAGAGGATGTGCCCCTCTCCCACATTTTGATACTGTTCGCGTACTATGCTTTGTCTTTGACAGGCCTAATTAAATATCTAAAAACAGGATCTTGAGATGCATGCCTTGTTTGCACCTTGCCCATGGATATATCAAAAGAATACACATTATCCCCATTTACCACAATATCGTTTTGCAAAATATAGATATGGGCCCGACAATTTTGGGTCGTACATTTCTGATTTTACGTAATCTTTGATGTTATTTCGAATATTTATCGTATCTTTGCCAAAGCAATCTTCTAATGGAGCCTTAGAGCCGAAGATGATAATTTTCTAAATATTAATTTTTAAATTGTTATTTATGAGAAAAGAAAATTATGTAGATGGGCTCCTATACGAGCTAAAGAACCCTGAGTTTGATGCCAATGAGCAGATTGTTTCGTCTGAGATTTATGCTCAAGCAATGAATTGGAATTCATATTCTGATTCATCAGAAAGAATGATGAATCGAATATGTCATCATCTTAATCCAGACTTAGTCCCTGACTATAGTCCTTCGTTTGAACATTTCTCTATAGATTCGGAGCAAAGGCAATTTGTTAGAGGAATAGTGTTTAGAGCAGCAAAAGAAATATGAATTATTCGGGTAGTCTTATGGCTACCCTTAATCACATCGCTATGACAAAAGAACTATTAAACGTTAAGATGCATTCAATTAAAGATTGCCAAGAGGTAATTGATGAAATTGACAATGAAGTTTTAGCTGGTGAAGTAAGATACAGGTTCGCTGGCCAGAAAGAAAAGTTCCTAAAGGAATTGAACGAGAAGTTAGAACAGTTCGATTCAATATCGAATGCACTTAAAATTGGTGAAAGGCAAACATCTTTTCACTTAGTCCAAAAGGGAACAAGGTTTGGGATTTTCTCAGGATATGGCATATCAGTTATACAACCAATAGAATTTTTGCAAATAATACCAATACATTTAGAGAGCAACAACGGATTCGTGTTCATAGCAATGAATGAGAATTTCAAATGGGGAATCCTCGAAAAGAAAAGGTCTGGGAATAAAGAGACAGAAATACTCCCTTTTATTTTTGAAGACATAAACGCTCCGACAGAAGACATATATCCTGTCAAATACTATGGAAAATGGGGACTATACTATTCCCGAGGGAAAGAATTCGTAATAGAGCCCCAATATGAAGATGCGAGTATCATAAGAGAGGGGTTATGGGCTGTGAAGAAAGAAGGGCAATGGGGCTTTGTTGATCTATTTAATAACATCCAAGTCCCATTTGAATTTGAACAAGTATCCGATTTCTCACATGGTTATACTCATGCTGTTTTGTTCTCATTTATGGAAGACGACGGTGAAGTGCTAATCAATCACCAAGGGAAAATAGTTCATTTTAAGAATCCACAATTATACGATGATAAATACTGGCATGGACTTGAAGTTAAGAAGTCATACGTCAATCATGAAGAATACTCTTATCTCGTAAATGACTATGGTGATATAGTAATACCCAAAGACAAATACCGCTACTTAGGAAGATTTGGTGAGGGACTGCTTGCTGCATCAATAGATGGTGATAAATTAGGATTCATCGATATTGAAGAGAATATAGTAATACCATTTGAGTATAGGGCAGAACGTCGGCCTGATTCGTGGGACAACATCTTTCATCATGGTTTCGTTACAGCAAGATTAGATGATGGCAAATATAGCAAAGAATGCATACTAATCAACTATAATAATGAGAAAGTGTTCCCTCATACATTCAGATGCGAGTCTTTACGGTTTAGCAACGGACGTTTTGAAAACTGGAAGATAGGCGACCGTTTCAAGAGGAATTCTATTTCACTAATTGACCTCATAAACTATCAAAAAGGAAAGGATATGTCATATTTGATAAGAACTGATGCAGAGGTTGAAAAAGAACTTCAAAGAAGAAGATACGCAGTACAAGAGCCATACGAATGGACAGAAGAAGATACTTGGGATGCAATGACAGATGGAATGTACGGCGATTACCCTGGTGGTGACGTTGATTATGAAGCCTTGGGCTTTTAAGGGTGAGCTGATAAAGAGTGTGAAAGATGACAACGTTAGTATTAAGAAGATTGCGGAAAGGAGCGGCTATACGTTTCGCGGACGCTATCACGACACTGAGTTGAACGACTTCTACTATGAGGATGTCTACTATAAGAATTGTATGGTGGCGGTAGACGGCAGTCCGATTAAATATGGTAAAGGTAATTCTTCTGTGCTGATAGCAGGAAGCGTTGGTTTCGGACCTTTCGTCTCGATCCGTGTCTACAACAAACGTGCCTATTACATCAAATAGACGTTGGTTAAAAGCTGGCGTGAACTGATCTGGGACCGAGTTAGGACTAAGCTTACGCTGGTAGATACCACTCTGCGTCTGGAAGATAGGCTGGCAGATATCGCTTTCGGGAAGCGTATCTGCCAGCCTTTATTGTACTTATACTGTGCAGGTTACGGCGATGCTGGGAGATATGGGGGATTTTTTTGCCAACAAAAAGTTCTGAGAAATTAGCTTATAATTCGGGAATTTTGTCTAAATTTGTAGTTAAGTAATTATGATTCCTGAAAAAACAAGAGAATATCCATGCTTTTTAAAAGCAAGTCAATAACTAAAAACATCAAACAATGAAAAAACTAATTTTATTCGCATTTTGCGCTCTTATGAGCGTATGTGCATTTGCTCAGAGCAAGCCGAGTTGGGAAGTGCAAGCGGGTTTGAACATCTCGAAGATCAACAGCTCCTTGTATAGTTCAAAAGCGGGTTTTCATGTAGGTGTCAGAGGACAGATGGATCTGCCGTCGCTGTTTGACGGAGCGTATGCTAACGCTGGCGCTTTCCTGTCGTTGAAAGGTGCCTCAATAGATTTTGGCGATTTGGCGGATGGCAAAAGTAACGCCTATTATCTGGAGGTGCCCGTACATTTCGGATATAAGCATACGGTAAACGACAAGTTCGCTTTGTTCGGCGAGTTCGGTCCTTACTTTGCGTGTGGCTTGTTCGGTAAGACAAGTTCTAACGCCTTGGATTATGATGATAACTTTGACTTAGTTTCGGAATCGGAAAAGCACGACACCTTTGATGAGTTTAAGCGTTTCGACTTCGGATTGGGTTTCAGACTTGGCGTTGAGTTCTGTCAGAAATTCACCTTCTCTATCGGTTACGATTTCGGTTTGGTTAACGTATGGAACAATAACTGGGGAGAGTCTGATATAGATGTTGACGATTACGACGAGGTATATCTCGTAGACGATGTAAAGAATCGTAATCTGACGATTACGCTTGGCTATAAGTTCTAATGGAGGAAGTGACATTGATTATCATCTCCTTACATACGATTTTATATCAGCTATAGCTAAGTGTAATTGGTGAGTATATCAGATTAAACCTGTTAAATAAACTACTTTTGCATGTTTTTACTTGCCAAATTGTTTGTATTATCAATGATTGTTCGTATCTTTGCAGCACGAGAACCCGCCAAGCCTCTCAACGATGCTCAAATGTGCGAGGCGTTTTTGTTTTTATGGGTATATGGCAACAAGAATTCCGTTTGTAAAAATATTTCAAAACCGCAGAGGTCGATGGCAAGTGGACAACGCTGAAGAAAGGGAATGTGGTTGTTGACGTTTCCGTGGATGGCAATGCCTATGGTTTCACTATTTGTACCAAATAGACGTTGATTAAAAGCTGGCGTGAACTGATCTGGGACCGAGTTAGGACTAAGTTTGTGCTGGCAGATATGCCTCTCCGCCTGGAAGATAGGCTGGCAGATATCGCTTTCGGGAGCGTATCTGCCAGCCTTTATTGTACTTATACTGTGTATGTTACGACGATTCTGGGAGATATGGGGATTTTTTTCGCTAACAAAAAGTTCGGAGAGATTAGCTTATGATTCGAATTTTTTCTATCTTTAAAGTTAAGTAATTAGGGTATAGTATTATTCTGCATAATGATATTTCGCCTTACGGTGGGTATTATATCACTTCGTCCAAGACCTGATGCAGATTGCCGATCAGGTAGAAAGGCAGGTTTATCAGACGGAACTCCTTGCCTTTAGGCGTCTTTACAACATTCACAGAGTATGGGTTCGACCAAACGCGGATGGCTATGTCTATATCCGAATTGTCCATGAAAACCTGGAGCGAACGCAGATGGGCATTGGTGCCGCTCTTTACTTCTATGGGGTAGAGTTTGGAGTTGTGAACGAACAGGAAATCTACCTCGGCACCATTGTTGGGCTTTGCCCAGAACGAACGATGCTGACCCACTCGGTCTTCCATTGACAGGAGCTCTTGAGCCGTGATTTGCTCGGCAATATGACCTCGCCAGCTGTCCACCATCTCCGTAGAACCGATGATTTCCTTTCTGATGCCTGCCTGATAGTTGACCAAGCCGGTATCAAGCCAGATGAGTTTTGGCATTCGTTTGGTTTCGGGGATGATAGGCATCTGTGTGGAAGATACGGGATAAACCAATTCCAGAATCATGGCTTTCTCCAAGAGGCGGAATGCTTCGCCTACTTCTCGTGATTTATAGCCAGAGTTGGCGAAGTTGCCCAAGGTGATAGTCTCACCCGAGAACGCCCAGCCATACGATAATATGAAGCGCACTACATCTGTCAGCTTATTGCTTCTGGCATATTTCTCCGAATCGTCCTTGTAAGCTTGTACCAAAGTCTCGTACACATCTTCTATGGCTATGATGTCTTGTGTCTCTGCGTAATGCTGCACAGCTTCGGGCATTCCGCCGATAATGGTGTACTGATTGAACTGGTGCATGAGCTGTTCGTGAAAAGCAATGGTATATTCGGCTTTCTGTGAGAGAATGGTAAGAAGATTGTTTTTGCCTATGGCACCTAAAAACTCATAGAAAGAGCAAGGACGCAATGCCAAATACATAACTCTTCCTACCGGGAAACTGACATTGACGTCTACAAGGTTCTCCAACAAACTGCCTGCGGCTATGACATATAGGTCGGGCCTCTGCTCGTAGAAGTATCTGAGCAGAGCGATTGTCTTGGGAGAGTTCTGTATCTCGTCAATAAAGATAAGCGTACTGCCTTCTTTTTGCGACTTCCCTAAACTGGCAAACAGCATATTGACCAGATCGTTTAATGGAATGTCCATCTCGAACAATCTGACGCTCTCGCTTATTTCAAGGTTGAAGTATAGGTAGTTGTCGAACTGGGAGCCAAATTCGTTGACAACAGTTGTCTTGCCTACTTGTCTGGCTCCTCTCAAGATGAGTGGCTTATGCCTTTCGTCTTGCTTCCATGCTTCTAATTTGCTTAATATCTTGCGTTTAAACATAGCGTTTGTTTTAATTCATGGGCAAAGATACAACTTTTTTGTCTCAAATCAGTGGCAAAAACTATAAATTTTTGTTGCAAATCAGTGGCAACATGGCTCCAGTTTTGTTGAAAATCAGTGGCAAGCGAGGCTTTTTTGTTATGTTTTTATAGCGGATGTGTTTATGGAAATCACATTTATTTGCACGAGTATTTGATGTAAACTTACATTTATTTGCACGAGTATCTGTGATAAAGATATTAAAAGAAGTAGTTGTGCCACAAAAAAACTGTATATTTGTATTTCGTTACTAACGTAGAACAAATAATTGATACGACCTTGCAACAATGAAAGATTTTGCAGCTATAGATTTTGAAACCGCCAACAATGAGCGTTCTTCGGTATGCTCTGTTGGCGTGGTTATTGTTAGAGGTGAAGAGGTGGTGGATCGTTTCTACTCGCTCATCAAGCCGGAGCCGGAGTATTACAACTACTGGTGCAGTCAGGTGCATGGTCTTTGCGCTGCAGACACGGACGATGCGCCGGTCTTCCCCGAAGTGTGGAAGCAGATAGAGCCTAAGATAGCGGGGCTTCCGCTTGTGGCGCATAACAAGGCGTTCGAAGAGAGCTGCCTGAAAGCCGTCTTCCGTGTCTATCAGATGGACTATCCCGACTACGACTTCTACTGCACCTGCATCGCCTCACGCAAGGTCTGGCCCAAAGGTCGTCATACGCTTGACGTCATAGCCGCCCGCTGCGGCTATGACTTGACACAACACCATCACGCCCTCGCAGATGCGGAGGCCTGCGCAGCTATTGCGTTGGAAATATTATAGCAACTGAGTTATTGCTTGTAACTGATTTTTCTCAGCACCCACAATGCTGAGAAAAGCATTGCTATGCCTAAGATCCAGGAAATGGCAGCACTGGCTACGATGCCGAGCTGCTGCGTGAAGCCGGCTACGACAAAGGTGAGGAATGACACGGCGGCGACAGTTATGGCGTAGGGCAACTGCGACGACACGTGGTGGACGTGCTTGCACTCGGCACCAGCCGACGCCATAATGGTGGTGTCGGAAATAGGAGATACGTGGTCGCCGCAGACTGCACCTGCCATGCACGCCGAGATGGAGATGATGCGCAGCGGTGCGGTAGCAGGGAATACGGCAATGCAGATAGGGATGAGTATGCCGAATGTTCCCCAAGAGGTGCCGGTGGCAAAGGCGAGCAATGCTGCAACGATGAAGATTATAGCCGGCAGCAGCATCTGCAGACCAGAAGCCGTGCTTGCCACAACGCCCGACACGTATTCGGCAGCGCCAAGTGAGTCGGTCATGCTTTTCAGTGTCCATGCAAGGGTGAGAATCAGTATGGCAGGCACCATGGCTTCGAAGCCTTTTATAAGACAACTCATGGCATTGTCGAACTTCAACGTGCGGCGTGCCACGAACATTGCTATTGTAAGAATTAACGCTGCAAGCGAACCGATAACCAAGCCTACCGAAGCGTTGCTTGCTGCAAACGCATCTACGAAGTTGTGGTAGCAAGTGCTCGTTGCGTCGAAATACCCTCCAGAGTAAACCATGCCAGCCATGCAGAACACGATGAGCATTAGGATAGGCACTACGAGGTCGGCAACCGAACCCTTTGTCGTTGCAGGCTTCTTGCTGTCTTGCTTGGCACCCACACCGTGTTCTACGATTTGCAGTTTTGTGTCAATCACCTCATCCACCTGACCGCCTGTGCGCTCGTACCATTCCTGCAGACGTGCGTCGTACTTGCTCATGGCCTTGAAGTCGAAGCCCGACACGACGATCATAAATATGAAGATGATGGTGAAGAAAGCGTAGAAGTTGAACGGTATAGCCTGGCAGAATAACGCCAGACCATTCTCGCCGCCCGACACGAAACCCGACACGGCAGCCGCCCAGCTCGATATGGGCGATATGATGCAGACAGGAGCAGCGGTAGAGTCGATGAGGTAGGCGAGCTTTTCCTTTGTAACGCCATGGCGCACGGTTATCGGACGCATCACAGAGCCTACTGTGAGACAGTTGAAGTAGTCGTCGATGAAGATGAGTAGACCGAGAATGATAGTTGCAATCTGCGCACCTATCTTTGTCTTTATGTGTTTGGAAGCCCAGCGTCCGAAAGCAGCCGATCCGCCAGCCTTGTTCATGAGCGACACAATGGAACCCAAAACCACAAGAAACACGATGATGCCCACGTTCCATGGGTCGGACAGGCAGGAGATAAGACCGTACTGCTTGGCGTCAGCTCCCGTGCCAACGGTGTCGTTGAGCAAATGAGTCAAGAAGCCTTCAAAACCTGTGCCCATCGACATGCTATATAATATAGCGCCGAGCACAATGCCGATGAACAACGAAGAATATACCTCCTTGGTCTTCAGTGCAAGCGCAATTGCCACGACGGGAGGAAGAAGAGACCATATAGTCCCGATGAAATTAAAATCCATAATATTATTATCCCTTAATCTTTTTCGGAGTGCAAAGGTAAGGCTTTATTTGGATTGTTGCAAAAAGTTGCAACAAAAAAACGGATGGCGAGCCGTTTGTGGCTTACCATCCGTTTTGTGGGTTATGTTAGCGTCGCTTGTTGGCGATGCGTTGTCTTATGGTAATGACGTCGCTTTTACTTCGCGATTACCTCGAACACCTCTACGTTGCCCTCAATCTCAGCCTTCACAGCCTTCTTGTTGAGTTCTACGTTGAAGAACGAGTTGTTGATGTCGGTAGAAGCGAGGAGCTTACCCTTCTTGTTGTACTGGTTGAACTTAACGGCGCCGTTCTGCTCTACGTTGAGGAGCATGGTGTATGCCTTTGTGCCAGGAACGACAGAGAACGAAGTCTTGCCGCTGTTGCGGAACGATGTTACAGGGTTCTTGTCGAAGCCGAACATGGCAGCGTCGAGATCTGCTGATTCAACCTTGAAGTTGAGGCTCTCTGGAGTTGTGGGGTTAACCATGAACTCGCGCACAGCAATCCAGCTCTTCTTCTCAGACACGGCCTTGCGGATGCGGACGTAGCGTGCCTTTACTGGCTCGCCCTTCCAATGGATGATGTAGGTCTTGAGCAACTCGCCAGTGAGCTGTGTCCATGACTTGCCGTCGGCAGAAGCCTCGAGCACTACGTTGTCGAAGTAGTCGACGTCGTCTACCGAGTTGCGTCCCTGGAGAATCTTCACCTCGCGAACGTCGCGAACAGTGCCAAGGTCGGCACCCACCCAGTCGCCAGTAGACTGGCTCTGACCGCAGTGGTAGTATGTGGTTGAGTCGTTGTCGAACATCAGCTTGCTCTGAGTTGTAGCGAGTGTCGGGTAAGTGCCCATGCCCTTATAGAAAGCAGGCACCTCACCAGTGAGATTCTTGAAGAACTCCTGCGCCATGTCGTCCATAGCGTTCTCGTAGAACGGCTGCAGCTTCATAGTGCCGAGCTTGTGCTTCTCGTAAGCGGCGCGAGCCTCCTTAGTCATGCGGTTGGCCACGAAACCGTTCCAGAAGTTAGAAGCGTCGCCGCTGCGGAATGTCTTCATCAGTTTGAGAGTGTTCTTGCCACGTGCACCGAGCTTCTCGAACTCTACGAGCCACGGCTTCAGTTCCTTCATCAGAAGCGGATTCTTGCAGTCGCGCTCCATAGTGCTCTTTGTCTTCTCGACGCGGTCGAACTCTGCATAGAGGTCGTTGTAAGCCTTGTCAGAGTAGTCGGCAAGACGGAAGGTGTTTGTCTCCCACGACTCGGCGCGGCGGTAGCCCGTCTCTGTGTCGCAAGAGTGGATGGCGAATGTGCGGTAAGCCTCGTGAGCCTCTGGTGTGAGGTCAACCAGACCGCGCTCCCAGTTGTCGATAGCATTGTAGTCGGCTACGTTCCAGTTGTAGTCAGCCACGCCGTAGAGAGCCAGTTTCGAAGCCTCGCCGTGCTCCATCGGGTTAGACAGTACGCCAGAAGTCATCTTATCTGTGATGTCGGTCTCCAAGCCGTATGTCGGGCCCTGCATGATGATGTGGCGGGCATAGTCGGTAACGGGGAAGTTCCACCAGTAGTAAGCCGGACGCTTGATACGAGAGTCTACGAAGTCGAGAGTCTCCTTGGTGAGGTCAGAGCAAACTACAGCACCGGTCCAGAACACCTGTACCTCAGGGTCGAGCTCGTTGCCGTAGATAGCGAGCGGTCCGTCAGGACCCGGCTTAGCCCAAAGCTGTGAGTAGTCGGTAGGGCAGACAACGAGCGGAGCAACGTCGCCCTTCGCCTTCACGAACTCTTTTGTGAGGCGGTTCACGAGTGCCACCTGCTTCTTCGGGTTTGTACCCTCGCCGTCGATGTCGTCGAAGTGGATGGCGAACGAGCGCACGCCGAGTTCGTACATGAGGTTGAACTTGTTTACGAGGTTGTTATAATCCTCCTCGTTCCACTTGATGTCCTGACCCGGGTGGATAGCCCACACGAAGTCGACGCGGTTGCGGCGGCAAGCCTCCACGAGTTCGTGGATGTTCTTAGCCTGCTCGGGCGGGTAGGGCAGACGCCAGTTAGGACAGCTGTGATAAGGGTCGTCCTTCGGTCCGTACACATACTCATTGAGCTTGTTGCGTCCGTAGTAGTCGATGAGCGAGAGGCGCACCTGGTGCGACCACGGTTCGCCGTAGAAGCCTTCTACCACGCCGCGCAGCGGCAGGTCGGGATAGTCGTTGCATGTGAGGTAAGGCACCTTGCCCTGAGCAGCCGGACTCTCCACAATCTGGCGCAGAGTCTGAAGAGCGTAGAACGCGCCACGCTCGTCGTAGCCCACGATGTTGATGCCCTTCTTGTCGACGGTGAGGAGATAAGCACCCGATACCATCTTCTTCAGACCAGCCTTCTTTGCCAGTTTCTCGCCGAAGGTGATGTTGAGCGGAGTGCCCTTAGCGTTATGCTTGAGGAAGTTGACGTCGTTGGCAAACTTGCCCGACTTGTCGATGAGCTTAACGCCAGCGCTGAGGTCGGTCCATGTCTGCAAGTCGAGGTTGAAGTTGTGCGGCGTAGGGTTTACTACGATGCCGTGGTGGTCGAGCTTCTTGCCCGGCACCATGTTCACATCCTGCTTTTCACCACGCTGCGAGTTGAGGTCGAATGTCTCGGTCTGCGCAAACGCATTGGTACAAGCAGCTGTGAAGAGAGCTGTGAGAAGGAGGTTGTTTTTAATCATTGTTATGTTTGTTTTAGTAAAAGTCGTTAGGTCGGTGTATGCAGTGGTGCATACACACAAGTACAAAGTTAGTGATTTTGTGTTGATTGGTAAAATAGGCAGGTCTCTTTTAATTAATTTTAGTACGTGAGGAGCTAAAACGTGCGTGACAGAGAGGGCAGAATGGAAAAAAATGTGTAACTTCGCAGTTGATGATAGACCATGCAACGATAGAAAGGATAAAAGACGCTGCCAACATTGTGGAGGTAGTGTCCGAGTTTGTGACGCTTCGCAAGAGCGGCAGCAACTATAAGGGCCTATGCCCGTTTCACGACGAGAAGACCCCGTCGTTCTATGTGTCGCCGGCACGCGGCACCTGCCATTGCTTCGGATGCGGCAAGGGCGGCAACCCCGTTGGCTTCATTATGGAGCATGAGCAGATGACCTATCCCGAGGCGTTGCGATGGCTCGCACGCAAGTATCACATCGAGATAAAGGAGCGAGAACTCTCCGACAACGAGAAGCGCGAGCAGAGCGAGCGCGAGAGTATGTTCATCGTGAATGAGTGGGCTGCCTCTTATTTCCAGCACCTCATGCACGACACCGCTGACGGCGTAGCCATCGGCATGCAGTATTTCCGCAGCCGTGGATTCCGCGACGACATCGTGAGCAAGTTCCAGTTGGGCTTCGACAGTACCGACCGCCGTGCTTTGGCACAGGAGGCTCTGCGCAAGGGCTATAAGGAAGACTTTCTGCTGAAGACCGGTATCTGCTACAAGAACGACCGTGGCGAACTAATAGACCGCTATGCCGGACGCGTTATCTTCCCGTGGATAGGCATCAGCGGAAAGGTGGTGGGCTTCGGCGGACGACTGCTCGACTCGCGCACAAAGGGCGTGAACCAGAAGTACGTCAATTCGCCCGACTCGGAGATTTACCACAAGGACCGCGAGCTGTATGGCATCTATCAGGCTAAGAAGGCGATAGCCAAGGAAGACCGAGTGTACATGGTGGAGGGCTACACCGACGTCATCTCCATGCATCAGTGCGGCATAGAGAACGTGGTGGCTAACTCGGGTACGGCGCTTTCGGTGCATCAGATACACATACTGCACCGCTTCACGTCGAACATCACCCTGCTTTACGACGGCGACGCGGCAGGCATACACGCTGCGCTGCGCGGTACCGACATGTTGCTCTCTGAAGGCATGAACCTCAAGGTGTTGTTGCTGCCCGACGGCGACGACCCCGACTCGTTCGCACGCAAGCATTCGGCTGAGGACTTCCGCAAGTATCTTGAGGAACATCAGACCGACTTCATCGAGTTCAAGACCGACCTGCTGCTGCGCAACGAACGCGACCCGCTGAAGCGTTCGGAGGCAATCAACTCCGTGGTGCGCAGCATATCGTTCGTGACGAACCCGATTCTGCGCGACACATATCTGCACGACTGCTCGGTGCGTATGGGCATCAACGAGGCTACGCTCATCAATACGCTCAACAACTTCATACGCAGCAACCGCGAGGAAACCGCTTCCTCATTGAATAACTCACAATCGACGCAGACGGCAACTCAAAACTCACAACTCAAAATTCAAAACTCTCCTTCTCCTCTGCAGCAGGCATCGAAGGTGGAGCAGATGCTCGTAGAGTTGATAGTGCGTAACGGCGATACTGTCATATATAATAATGTAGAGACGGAGGACGGCACGACGGTGAACCTTAACGTGGCGCAATACATAGCATATAACCTTGGTGTCGACGGACTGAAGTTTGCAAATCCGCTCAACTCCCGCATCCTTGACGAGGCTGTGAACCACGCCGGCGACGAGAATTTCTGTGCCGAGCAGTTCTTTCTTCACCATTCGGATATCGAGATATCGCGCATAGCTACCGACCTCTGCATGGACAAGTATCAGTTGCTCGACGAACAGAAGGCGGCACGTGCCGACGAGGAGAAGAACGCCGACGAACTGCGCGTCGAAGAGGAGAACCGCATAGAGGCTCTGCGCCAGCAGACCGAACACCTGCTCAACGACTTCCGTATGGACTATCTTGAGCAACGTCTGCGCGACCTGAAACGCGATATTTCGCTTGCGGTGAACGAACCCGAACGACTGCAGCAACTGATGGAAGAGTATAAGACGGCGCACGAACTGCGCTCGAAGCTCGCCCGGTTGTTGGGAAGTAATATTATAGCATGATAGGGGGTGAAGTGGTGAGATGGTGACAATAGTCTTGCAAATCTCAACATCTCAACATAACACCACCTCACCATAACAACATACGATATGTTCTACATCCATTGGGCATTCATATTAGCTTACGTCTTCATTATTGTCAGCATCATGCTGGCAGTACTGATGGACAACCGTCAGCCGGCAAAGACGATAGCCTGGGTGATGGTGCTGCTCTTTATGCCCATTGTCGGAATAATACTGTACGTTTTCTTCGGACGGAACACCCGCAAGATGACGTTCATATCACAGCGGTCGCTCGACCAACTGTCGAAGCGTTCGATGCTGGAGTTTGTGGAGCAACGCCAATTGACGTTGCCCGATGACTACCGTTCGCTCATACAACTCTTTACCAACCAGAGTCTCGCTCTTCCGTTCAAGGACAACGAGGTGGAGTTCTACACCGATGGCTACGAGTTCTTCCCCGCATTGCTGAAGTCGATAGCTTCGGCACGCAAGCATATACATCTTGAGACATACATCTTCGCCGACGACGCACTCGGACGGCTGGTTGCAGACGCACTCATCTGCAAGTCGAGAGAGGGCGTAGAGGTGCGACTTATCTACGACGATGTGGGCTGCTGGCGGGTGCCCCGCGAGTTGTTCGAGCGTATGCGCCGTGCCGGGATAGATGTCAATGCCTTTATGCCCGTTAAGTTTCCGGCGTTCACGAGTAAGGTGAACTACCGCAACCACCGCAAGGTGTGCGTAGTAGACGGCGTTGAGGCGTTTGTTGGCGGCATGAACATCGCCCTGCGCTATGTGAAAGGAATATACAAAGGGCGTCTGCCTTGGCGCGACACCCATCTCCGTATACGTGGTGGAGCGGTGTACGCCCTGCAGCGCACGTTCCTCGTCGATTGGTATTTCGTCGACCGCACACTCGTCACCAACTCAAAATACTATCCGCCGATGCCGTGGCGCATAGACAACAACTGCCTGATGCAGGTAGTGACGAGCAGTCCGATTGCCAAATGGCCGGACATCATGCAGGGATATGTGCGCATACTGCTTGAGGCGAAGAACTATGTATACATGGAGTCGCCTTACTTCCTGCCTACTGAGCAGGTGCTCTTCGCCATGCGCACGGCAGCACTTGCCGGCGTAGATGTGCGACTGATGATTCCGCGTCATAGCGACTCTCGCTTGCTTGAACTTTCGTCGATGTCGTTCGTGACGGAGGTGCTTGAGGCAGGCGTTAAGATAATGCTTTACGAGGCTGGATTCAACCACAGCAAGTTGCTTGTGGCTGACGATGCGCTCTGCACCTGCGGTTCTACGAACATCGACTTCCGTAGCTTCGAGAACAATTTCGAATCCAACGTCTTTATCTACGACCGCACAACAGCGCTGCGCATGAAGGAAATCTTTATCAGTGATGAGCAAGAATGTGTAGACTTCCTGAGCGTGTACAGCGAGCGAAAGCGCCCGTTCATGCACCGTCTGGCGGAGTCGCTTGTTAGAGTGTTCTCACCATTGTTGTAAAATATGATGTTGATGTGTTGAGATGGTGTTATGTTGACAAATGAAACATATCTCAACATAACACCATCTCACCACCTCACCATCTCACCACCTCACCACCTCACCATCTCACCACCTCACCATCTCACCACATATCCTAAATAATTTCAAAGTGTTTCAGCGCATTCGCGATGCCATCCTCGTCTACGCTGCTTGTCACATAGTCGGCGTGCGCCTTCACCTCGTCGAGCGCATTGCCCATAGCCACGCCAACGCCAGCCGCACGCAACATCGTAAGGTCGTTGCCGCCGTCGCCGAACGCCATCGTTTCGCTGATGTCGATGCCCATGTGCTCGGCAATGGCACGGATGCCGTTCGCTTTGTCGGCATTGGCAGACGTAAGGTCGCAGAACGCAGGATACCAGCGTGCAGACGTTGTGCCTGGTATGTGGGGTAGGATAGTGCGCTCCTGGTCCTCGGTGAGGAACGGCGTAATCTGCAGTATGCCCTGCTTTATAACCTCCTCAACCGGCACGTCGAACTTGTTGTACGTCACCTTCAGCATGTCGTAGAATACATGATTCACGCTGTCGTTGCGGTTGATAATCTGCAGATCCTTTGTGCCTACAATCACTGCCGGCACGTCGAGACGGTTGCAGAAGTCGACTATCGCCTCTGCCTCGTGAGTAGGGATGAGGTCCTGGCGCACTACCTTTTCGCCATATACACATTGAGCACCGGTGGCAAGAATAAAACCGTCCATGATGTCCTCCACCTCCGTGATGTTGTTGAGCAACTGGCGTGGGCGACCCGTGGCAGTGAAGAGCTTCACGCCGCGCTTGTGAGCCTCGCGAAGCGCTTCGATTGTTGACTCCGGCACCTTGTGCGTATTAAAGCTGACGAGCGTTCCGTCGACGTCGAAAAATAAAGCTTTTATCATATTTCGTTTTTTTATTCAGTAGGAGGCTATGGCATTACCTTTCCGCTACGCGCCGCTGACTTTCAGTTCTTGCCGTAGCCCTGTTGTGTGATACGGGCAGGAAAGCCCATACCTCCTAAACATTGCAAAGGTACGCAGAAAAAGCAGAAGCCGAAAATTATACTACTTGATTGATGTCAAAATCAAAAAATAATTACTACTTTTGTAATTCATTATTCACACGGAACACACATTAAACAACCATTAATCAGCAAAGGAAATGACAGAGCAGACGCAACTCGCTTGGGACATAATAGAGACAACGAACACCAACCTCTTCCTCACCGGTAAGGCTGGCACGGGAAAGACCACCTTTCTGCGTCGACTGAAGGAGGAGTCGTCGAAGCGCATCGTGGTGGTAGCGCCTACGGGCATTGCTGCCATCAATGCCGAAGGTGTGACCATCCACTCGTTCTTCCAGTTGTCGTTTGCGCCGTTCATACCCAACTATAATCTCAAGGAACAGCAGTTCCGCTTCTCCAAACAGAAGATAAACGTCATCCGTTCTATCGACACGCTCGTCATCGACGAGATCTCTATGGTGCGTGCCGACCTTCTCGATGCCGTAGACAGCGTGCTGCGCCGTTTCCGCAAGAACAACCTGCCGTTTGGCGGTGTTCAGATGGTTATGATCGGCGACTTGGGTCAGCTTGCTCCGGTGGCTAAGGACGACGAGTGGCAGATGCTCTCGCGCTATTACGCCACGCCTTACTTCTTCTCGTCGCTCGCCCTGCAACGCACACGCTACGCCATCGTCGAACTGACGAAGGTGTATCGCCAGAGCGACAAGCGTTTCCTCGACATACTGAATAAGGTGCGCGAAAACCGTGCTGACGCTGCGGTGCTTTCTGCGCTCAACTCGCGCTATATACCCAACTTCAAGCCGCTCAAAGAAGACGGCTACATACGTCTTACGACGCACAACTGGCAGGCGCAGCGCATCAACGACCACGAGCTCGAACTGCTTCCCGGCAAGCCCTATACCTACACTGCCACCATCGAAGGCAAGTATCCAGAGATGATCTTCCCGACCGACGAGACGCTCACGCTGAAGACCGGTGCGCAGGTGATGTTCGTGAAGAACGACTCGTCGGCAGACAAGGCTTACTACAACGGTATGATCGGCACCATTGCAGAGATAGACGCCGAGGGCTTCACCGTTACGGCGAAGGACACCGGCGAAAATATACGTGTGCAGCCCGAGCAGTGGGACAATACGCGCTATGTGCTCAACGAGAAAACCAACGAGATAAGCGAGGAGGTGGAAGGAACCTTCACGCAGTTTCCCGTGAAGACGGCTTGGGCTATCACCGTTCACAAGAGTCAGGGTCTTACGTTCGACCACGCCATCATCGACGTGCAGCGCGCCTTCACCCACGGACAGACATACGTGGCGCTCTCGCGTTGCCGCACTCTGGAGGGCATGGTGCTCAGTGCACCTCTGCCACAGTCGGCTATCATTCGGGATGAGGCTGTGGACGAATACGCCACGCACGCCATTGAGCACACGCCGAGCGAGGGACAGATAGAACAGTTGCAGCGCGACTACTATCTGTCGGTGGTGAGCGAACTGTTCGACTTCCGCCCGCTGATGGATGCCTTCAACCGTGTGCTCGACTTGCTCGACGGACATTTCCGCCGTTCCTTCCCGAAGCTCATTGCCGAATACAAGGCACGCACGGGCACTATAAAGACCGAGCTTATGGATGTAGCCGAGCGCTTCAAGTTGCAGTACAGTCAGATTGTCATCGCTTCTGCCGACTATCAGACGAATGCCCTGCTACAGGAACGTCTGAAGAAGGGCGCCGAATACTTCGCTCGAAAGATTACCGATATGGAGGAGCTTGTGAAGAAGACATCGGTGAAGACCGAGAACAAGGACGTGAAGAAACGCTACAACGATGTATTCCCAGCGCTCAAAGAGGTGGTGATGCAGAAGCGCGCCCTCCTCAACTGCGTCAAGGCAGACGGCTTCACTCTGCACAGCTATCTGCGCCAGCGTGCCCTGGTACTTGCCGGAAAAACAATATCAGAAAAATAGACAAATGGTATGGTTTTTATACCTATGAACCATTATGGACTTGTACAGTTCATCACTTTACCCTATCTTTGCCCTTTGACAGGTAATGCCGTGCAAACGGCATTTATAGTATAACCTAAAAAACGAATTACTATGAGTAGGGTTTTTCAAGTGAAGCCTAAACGTATCAAGCGCTCCAATGGCACCGTTCTCACACCAGATATGGTTGTGACCGTTACGACTCTGCAGCACACCACCAACCCATTCTACAATGGTGCGAAGGAACTGCAAGAGACATATATGCGAATCTATGCTTTCGACTATAAGAAGGCATGCTGCAACCAGAATGACTTTGAGTTTAAAAAGTTGGACTCATTAGTGTCCCGTTAAAATCGGGACCAGTTAAATATTAATCAAATAACCCCGGAAAGAGGGGACAATCGAGTTCTTTGACATTAT
>OGXY01001141.1_pt1 | contig 20010 bp, 15 predicted proteins | sample 1576411 | NCBI WGS metagenome assembly OGXY01 (sample SAMEA3541498, study PRJEB24748) | human gut metagenome | biome: human gut; feature: human-associated habitat; material: faeces | place: China | collected 2012 | reverse complement strand
GCGAATATAACGGTGCCTATCGTGGTCTGTTGGAACAAGTGCTCCTACCTACTATTACTCCTAAAGAAAACCTGCTCAATTCTGACGTGACTGAAAGTTCGCTCTACGGAAATGAGCATAAGAAATTGAGAGAGTATGCAGAAGATAACCTGAAACTGAAACAATTCCGCAGGGAAAACTTCAATGAACAGAAGAATGGAACCGCTCCATTCGATCATCCCAAGCGTGTGTATGATGAGTTTATCAAAGAAGATTATGTAGTAGCACCCAAAGAAGAAGAGAACAAATAATCTGTACTTAATGCTTTACCTTGTGCCATCGTATTGGCACTCCAGTGCCACCATATTGACACAGTCGTGCCAGTAAGGTGGCATGATTGTGCCAATAAAAAAGGTTGAACAATTATCAAACGCTCTCTCTCATAAATTTTATAGCCGTACCCACTACCTCCAACCCGGGTCACTTCCAAACGGTATCTATTTACCGGATGCACATACACATACATGATTCCCACTAAAAGCAGTAAGACAAAGCAACTAACACCTATTACTTTTTTATTTCTCTTCATATTCGTATGGTTTCAACTCCCAGGTATCATCGTAATAATAAGTGGAAGATCCTCCTGTAGCTATAATTCCCCGTTTTCCGGTAGAAAAACATACAGCTTTCGAGCGTGTGCTTCCTTCGAAATCGGTCAAATCCTCCCCATCCCACAGGTCTGTCAAAGGGTCGTAAATCCAGTAGTTAGAGCGGTAACTGCTTCCTGCAGTCTGTCCTAATCTCAATTTTCCTTTATCTTCCTCTGTGTCCTCTGCGTCCTCTGTGGTGAAATAATCTGTGTAAATCTGTGTAATCTGTGGTGAAACTTTCCTATATTTGTAGCCAAAACAATTTAATATTAATTTCATAGGAATGAAAAAGACAATCCTTATTGCTGCTTTAGGCTTGTTCAGCCTAAACATCATGGCACAAGATGCAAAACCTGAAGAAGGTTTTGTTTTCACGACAGTGAAAGAAAACCCGATTACTTCTATCAAGAATCAAAATCGTTCGAGCACTTGCTGGAGTTTCTCAACTCTCGGATTCATTGAATCAGAATTGCTTCGCTTAGGTAAAGGCGAGTATGACCTGTCTGAAATGTTTGTCGTACACAAAACGATGCAGGATCGCGGAGTAAACTATGTACGCTATCATGGTGACAGTTCTTTCTCCCCGGGCGGAAGTTTTTATGATGTAATGTACTGCATCAAGAATTATGGTATTGTTCCTCAAGAGGTGATGCCGGGTATCATGTACGGTGACACGTTGCCGGTGCATAACGAACTGGATGCTGTTGCTTCCGGTTACATCAATGCTATTGCGAAAGGTAAGTTGAGCAAACTGACTCCGGTATGGAAAAACGGACTAAGCGCTATTTATGATACTTATCTGGGAGCATGCCCGGAGAAGTTCACATACAAAGGCAAAGAATATACTCCGAAGACTTTTTCTGAATCACTGGGATTGAACTGTGACGACTATGTATCACTGACTTCTTATACACATCATCCATTCTATTCTCAATTCGCAATCGAGATTCAGGATAATTGGCGCAATGGTTTATCCTACAACCTGCCTATCGAAGAGCTGATGGCTGTAATGGACAATGCTATAAAGAAAGGTTATACTTTTGCATGGGGTAGCGACGTCAGCGAACAGGGATTCACACGTGACGGTATCGCCGTTATGCCGGATGTAAACAAAGAATCTGAACTTTCCGGTTCGGATATGGCTCGCTGGACCGGCCTGACTGCTGCTAACAAACGTCAAATGATGACAACCAAACCATACCCGGAAATCGACGTCACTCAAGAAATGCGCCAAGTTGCTTTCGACAATTGGGAAACTACGGACGACCACGGAATGGTAATCTACGGTATCGCTAAAGACCAAAACGGAAAAGAATACTTCATGGTGAAGAATTCTTGGGGTAAATCAGGCAAATACAATGGTATCTGGTATGCTTCCAAAGCATTCGTTGCTTACAAGACTATGAATATTCTTGTACACAAAGACGCACTGCCTAAAGAGATTGCTAAAAAACTGGGAATCAAATAAACGAGTACCCGTCCTTTATAAATAAAAAGCCTCATTAGCTACAAATAGCTTCTGAGGCTTTTTTAAGCAGTTATTTTCCGGGATTACTCCATGTTATCGAAACAAAAGTAAGACTGCTGTTTTCTTCCTCCAAATAGAATCGACCAAAGAACGGATTTCAACGGTAAACAGTTTTGTTCTATTTTTAAGATTCTACCGTTTGACAGTGGCTATGAATCAAATCAAGCAGAGAATAAAATGCATAAATTAATGCAAGATTATACACATACAGCCCCTTATTATGCATAAATACAAGGAAAAACAGACGGTCTTTATGGTATAAATGCACCCTTGCTTTTAATGAAACGCAGGCTTGGTCGGTGAGAAACGCATCCTTGCTCACCGACCAAGCCAGCGTTCATCGGTGAGAAAGGATTTTTGGGCTGAAAGAAGAGCCATTTCTAAGTTAATTCACTTCAGAATCCATTGATTCTTTATATAGCAAATAGCTATATAATAGGAAAAGAATCAATCATTTACTCCGACTCTGAAAGCAAATAAGTACCAAAAGGATCTTCCATCAGCAAAGCGCTGTCTTTTCGCATTTCCCCGATACATATTTAAGCGATTTTTTATCAACCTCTTGCATACCGGCTCTGATTGACAGCAGGGAGAATGTATAAAACATCCCATTTTTATGTATAGTCCAATTTTAAGCAGACGCAGATTTATTTCTCGCGATATTCCAGCGGAGTCATCTTCACCTTTTTACGAAAGTATTTATTGAAAAAAGAATGATTGTTAAAGCCTAACGAGAAGGCTATTTCTTTCACCGGCAACCGGGTGGTTTTCAATTGGGCCTTCGCATTCATTATAATTATCTCTGTAATGATTGCCAACGGACTGTATCCGGTTGCCCTGCGAATGGCACTTGAGAAATGTGCCGCAGTAACTCCACACTTCTTCGCATAAAACGCCACTTCATGTTCATTGGTATAATGAGCCATCAGCAACTGTATGAACTGCCTGTACAACTCCTGCTCTCTTCGCAAAGGTTCATCGAACTTTTTGCCATAGCGTTTATACAGTTCTTTCGTCCCCTGCAAAAAAATAGCCAGTACGGAACGGATGATCTCTTTATTTTCTAATGAATGTGGGAGTGTATAAGCACGAATCAATAAAAGATATACATTCCGGTATAAGCCGGCAACATCGTCTTGCAGAGAAATGACCGGACTGTTCAATATCATAGGCATAGAGTCCAGCAGGATTTCCACATAATTGCCCGAAAGCATAAAATCGGACGAGAAACCGGCAAAAGAAATACGGGTATCAGACGAAACTTCGTGTATCTGAATGAATGAATTAGGAAGAACAACGATGAAATCATTCTTACGAATGACAATCTCCAGCAAATTAATGGTAGCTCTGACCATCCCTTCCGTACAAAGCACAAAGACACCGGCTTTTATTTTACAGGGGAAATTACCATAGTAGTTTAAGATATCTCCGGTGATACTGTCATCTGCTATAAAGTCAACCGGAAGGTCAAATTTAGGAAAGGATTCGTTCGTTGTCATCGTCAGTTCTTTTTTAGTTTACCAAAAATATCCATTCCATCCGGATTCCGGACAACAAGTTCAAAAATGGTATATTATATCTTACAAATAGAACATTGTTTTCTTCTTTATTAGGATTGTATTTAAGAAAATAGCAAATATAGAATATTGAATCCCAAGAATGGAGCTTGACGGCAGTCACCTATTAGCCGTACTTTGCATTGTTTTAATAAATATGTTGAAATAAAACCTAGAAGAGAATGAGAACTTTAAAAAGACTTTTTTATGTAGCTTGTACGGCTTTCCTCCTTACATCTTGCGAGGAAACCTATAATGACAAGCTATTCTGGCCGGGTGAACTCTGCCAGGAGTATGGCTCATACATCAAACCGGCGAACTTAAACCTGACCTACAGCGGGGAAAAACTCGTTGGAAAAACTGTCGACTTTAAAACAGAAGACAGTGAAAAAGGAACCTTGACACTGAATGACATTATTCCGGGAGAGAAACAAACTCCTCTTCCAATCAGTCTGTGTGAACAGGAAGACTCTTATACATTTAGCGGCAAGAACATCACGATGGGAGGAGCAACCGTGACATATAGCGGTGCCATCACTCCGAAAACAATGAAACTAGAATTGGATGTAGTAATGCCGCAAAGTAAATGGAAGAAAAGTTATGGCATATCCAATTTCACTAAAGGAAAGAAAATGACTGTCACTTACAGCGGAGGGCAATATGTATGGAAAGAAACGAATGAAATCTTAACCGGAGGATTCTATGTCCATCTGGATGATGTAGAACTTACCAAAGCGGGCAGTACACTGTTTTTAAGGATGAAACTGATTCAAAATGCACTTTGCTATTTCATACCGCAACTTCTTCAGACAATCACCCTACAACCCGACGGTAACCTTGTAGCCAATTATACGACGAGTCCGGTCTACATCGGTAGCGTACCGATCAATAACATAGATCCGGATAAAGATGTCGGTACCATCGCAACATTTGTCACCAAGTTTATGATCGGCTTACTGACGGAAAAAGATATCAATAATGCATTGACAGACCGTACATGGACCGCTTCACCTATTAATCTAATCACTTGGACAGAGGAGAGCGGTAAACTTAAAATAAACCTGAACTTACCGGCAATTATCAGTCTGGCAACCAAGGACGGTGAAACTCCTATCGATTCAGGACTGGTTTCCGGAATTATGGAAGCTCTTGCCCAATCCAATCCTGTGCAACTGAAACTGTTGCTCGGAATCGTGAACTCCATGATCGACAATCCATTGCTCGGTATCATAACCAGTATGGATACGGCGAGCTTCCAGCAGGTATTCTACTTACTGACCGAAGGAATTATCTTTCATATTGAAGAGGAAGACGGACATACCCATCTTTACTTAGCCAAAGAGTCGACAACTGCTTTCATTCAATTATTGCCCGGGCTGCAACCGATAGTGGAAGGAATGTTGCCGGAAAGCATGGCTAACAATACTGTATTTAAAAACCTGCTCGGACTTCTCATGGGAAATGACGAAAACGGTCTGCCGGTTTTATGGAATGCAGCCAATACTATTGACTTAGGATTGGATCTTCTGCCACAAGAATAAACATCAACTATGAATATCAAAAAAGAAAACAATGAAAAAAATATATATTCTAACTTTGCTACTATGCTTCACCAGCCTTGGGAGTAGTTTTGCCCAAACGCTGAAAGGACATATATATGATGCAAATACCAATGAGCCATTGGTGGGAGCAGCCGTTACGTATAAGTTACAGGGTAATCAGGGAGTAGTGTCCGACATTCATGGGGCTTATGAAATCAAGCTGCCCGAAGGGGGTGTCGATCTCGTATTCAGTTATGTGGGCTACGAAGATGTACTGATGCCGATCGTAATCGACAGACGTGAGGTAATCACCAAAAACGTCTACATGAAAGAAAGCACCAAACTATTGGAGGAAGTCGTGGTCAGCGCCGGACGCTTTGAACAGAAATTGAGTAATGTCACTGTTTCCATGGATGTAGTGAAAGCCGGTGACATTGCCCGCCAGGCACCAACAGATATATCGTCTACCCTCCGCACTCTTCCGGGAGTGGATATTGTAGACAAACAACCTTCCATACGTGGTGGTAGCGGATGGACATACGGAGTAGGTGCACGCAGTCAGATTCTGGTGGATGGTATGAGTACCCTGAATCCCAAGACAGGCGAAATCAACTGGAACACCGTACCTTTGGAGAATATCGAGCAGATTGAAGTAATCAAAGGAGCCTCTTCCGTTTTATATGGTTCATCGGCTTTGAATGGTATCATCAATATCCGCACCGCACGTCCGGGGTTAGCTCCGAAAACACGTTTCAGCGCATATCTCGGTATCTATGGTGATGCGGAGAATGACGAATACCAATGGAGTGACAAGAATTTCTGGAAAGAAGATAAATATTCGGTCAAACCGATTCTGCGCGGAAATCTTCTTAGTGGTGTGCGTAATCCGATTTACGAAGGATTCGATCTCTCCCACGCCCGTCGTATCGGTAATTTCGACGTCAGTGGCAGCCTCAATCTTTTCACCGATGAAGGATACCGCCAGCAAGGATATAACAAACGTTTCCGCATGGGAGGTAACCTAACCTATCACCAACCGGACATGGGAATGAAACTGTTGAACTATGGTTTTAATATCGATTTCCTGTCTAATCAATATGGTGACTTTTTTATCTGGCGTTCACCGACAGAGGTGTACAAGCCTTCTCCTTTCACCAACATGGGCAGGGAAGATAATAATTTCCATATCGACCCGTTTGTCAACTACGTGAATCCGGAAAACGGTACGTCACATAAGATCAAGGGACGTTTCTATTATAGTGCCGACAATATCGTACGTCCTACCCAGGGAGCATCCATCATGGATATTCTGGGCAATATGGGGACAGATGCCCAAACGATACAGAATATTGCAGGCGGTGATTACAGCTCACTCTATCCGGCATTAGTGGGAATCGGTTCAGGACTGATCAATGGTAATCTGGAAGACGCTATGAATGGAGTATTCACTTCATTAGGCAATATCTTCCCTAACGCGACGACTGCCGATTATTGCGATCTGATTTCCTGGGTGATGGACAGCGGGCTACCCAGTGATTTGGGAGGACTGACGAACGGACAATTGCCTGGTGACCTGATTCCCTGGGTGTCCGACGTACTCAATCCTTCACGAAACACTCCTAAGACGCAGACTGATAAAAGTACTAACTATTATCTCGATTATCAGTTCAACAAGAAATGGGACAGTGGCGCACAAATCACTACCGGAGCCACTTATGAGCATGTACGGTATAATTCGGCCATCATGGACGAAGTCTACAAAAGCGATAACATAGCTGCTTTCTTCCAGTACGACCAACGTTTCTGGGATCGTCTAAGCGTATCTGCCGGCGTGCGTGCCGAATACTATCGTGTAAACAATCACCACCGTGAAGCAGAAACAAAGATATTCGGAACTAAAGTTCCATTCCGCCCCGTGTTCCGCGCCGGACTGAACTATCAGTTGGCAGATTACAGTTTTATCCGTGCCAGCTTCGGACAAGGTTACCGTAACCCGTCCATCAACGAGAAATACCTGCGCAAGGATATTGGAGGAGTCGGCGTTTACCCGAATCTGGATATCAAACCGGAAAAAGGGTTTAATGCGGAATTGGGATTCAAGCAAGGGTATAAGATTGGCAATTTCCAGGGATTTGTAGATGTTGCAGGATTCTATACACAATATAAGGATATGGTCGAATTCCAGTTCGGACTATTCAATAATGCGGACTATACGATGATTAACAGCATCAGTGATGCCATCCGGATGATAACCGGTGGTCAAGGTTTCGGAATCGGAGCACAGTTTCATAACGTATCGAAAGCACAAATCTACGGGATGGAAATATCGACAAACGGTGTTTATAACTTCAATAAGAACACAAAGTTGTTCTATAACTTAGGATATGTATACACCGAACCCCGTGACGCGGATTATAAGGAACGCAATGAAGCGGAAGATCTTTATACTGATCCTCTTCAAATGAAAGAAAAATCGAACACCGGAAAGTATTTGAAGTATCGTCCGAAACACAGCTTTAAAGCGACGGTAGATTTCCAGTGGAAACGTATCAATCTGGGTGCAAACGTTGCCTGGAAGAGTAAAATCCTCGCAGTGGATTACTTGATGATGGATGAACGTCCGAAAGCACAACTCGACTTGATGGATTACGTTCGCGGCATCGCTTTCGGTTATTCTAAAGGAGAGACTTTGGCTACTTATTGGAAAAAACATAATACGGACTACGCCACTGTGGATATGCGCCTTGGAGTTAAAGCGTCCAAAGAGGTAGCTTTTCAGTTTATGGTCAACAACTTGTTAAATAAAGAATACAGCTCCCGCCCGATGGCAGTTGCCGCTCCACGCACGTTTGTTGTTAAGATGGATATTACATTCTAAATAACTTTTAGAAATTGCAACCGATTCAGAAGCGGCTACAATAAATAAAAAGAGGGTGCCCGAAACCGGACACCCTCTTTCTCCATCTCATATTTCAAATATATTATTCTCCAATGACTTCTAATTCATCAAGAATCAAAGTACTTCCAGCAGCTCCTTTAAAGAAATCTCCTTCTTTACTTGATGAGCAGACTATAGCCATTTTATATTTTGCATTAGGATCATATGTCTGACCTTCCAAGTATGTAAAAGGAATATCAAATTCTGTATATTCAGATTTAGCTGAACCATCAGCCAAAACAGCAACAGCAACCCTATTAGGAGAATTATTTATATCATATCCAGTCAGGACATCATCATCTTTGTCGATTTTATACAAAACAGCTTGAATTGCACATTCATCTTTTTTATTAGGAATTTCAACCACTTTATTAGGATCTGAACCATCTACAAATTTAAGTCCCGGAGCATATTTATACCATCCCTTAAATCGAATAGGTTTTTTATCATATAATAAGCCAAACCGTGTACAAGCCAGTTTCTCACCAGTAATCCAGTCCATATAATCCATATCAAATATTCCTGTAAATACAGAACCTGAAATTATTGCAGGTATAAATATATTAGGTTCATCATAACTACGCGTTACTAATCCAATAGCATAATTACCCTCTTTCTTATCAGCCGTTTTATAGGTCGGAGCACCACCTATAGCTGATGCTATAAATGCAGCACCCTCTGAACTTGTACCTAACACACCAAGTGGCAAAGGTCTATCAAAACCATCTTCACTATCCCACTCTTCAAAAGAAAACTTTAATACATTTTGACTACCTGCACTTGATACTGTATATTCTTTCACTGTTCCATCTTCTGCAATCACAGTATAAACAACTTTTTTTCCATTTGAAAAGTCCTGCACAACGCCACTAGCCGGATAAACCACTGCTTTTGGAGAAACCGAGAAAACAGGAACCAATTTTAGTTGTTCAGCAGTTGCATTTTCATCCACTTTAAATGTTATCTCACCAGTAGATTCATTATAAGTCGGTTGTTCGGTTACAACGTCACCTTCAATGGAAAAGTTTAAGATCTTCGCCTCTGAACTTTCATTTCCACGCAACTTGGCACCTTCATAAACGACTTTTACCGTTTGATTAAGTGCTGAAACTGTAATATCCAAATTAGCAGTTACTTTATTTCCAATAATCGTACCATTAACAACTACCGGACACTCACCGAGAGGTGCAGCAAATTTCAAAGTCTGGCTTCCGGTAAAAGTATAACGATCTCTGTATTTATCCATAGCACAATCCTGAATAGCAATTGTTTCAAAATTCAAGCTTCCAAAACTAAAATCTTTCAGTTCTAAATTAATGGAAGAAACACCAGCCTTTGTGATCGAAATATTCTTAGGGATATTTGTACCTAAATTACTACCATTCATAACAATATCTAAAGCCCCTTTATAAGTTCCTGCGAGCTCTTTCTCAATAGGAATATTAGGTTCATCATTATCACTACAAGCAGTAAACACACTCATTGAGCAAACAAGCATCAACAAGTAAAATAAATTTCTCTTCATAATCATTCTGTTTAGTTATTAATCTTTTTCAACATAAAAAAACGCTGCGAAATAACATTTTTATTCACAATAAAACAAGGTCATTTCTTTGTTTTTATGTTCCATTTTTAAGATTATCAAAAAAAACAGTGAATTAGTCTGACTATAAAAATCCTTATAAATTAAGGTATATCGAACCTCCATCAAACATAAAGAGTTATTTAAATAATAATCCACAAAGATATTTATTAGCTATTAGCATCTATTAATCAACAACTTACAATATAAACACAAAAACCTTCAAACCAATATTGCAATGATATAGATTCAATTTACGTACGAAGAACTAAAAGAATGGCGAATATCCTATTCTTTATAAAAAAGAAACATCCACTTAATTGAAATAATTCATACTTTTGTAATTATGCATTTTTGGGGGATAATGGACGTCACTTTCTAAATAACTTTTAAGATTTACAATTGATTCAGAAGCGGCTGCATGATGCAGCCGCTTTCTTTTTTCCCTCATCTGTCATCATTTATCTATATATTGCGTATCTTTACCCCGCGAAAACGAGAAAAAACAGTCGATAAAATGAAAAAACAAATCCTACTTATTGCCATCTTATTATGTTCAGCCTTTGCGCAGGCGCAAGAAGTTTTTGTAACCGCAGATTTTGTAAGTAGCTACATCTGGCGTGGTATGGACAGCGGCAATGCAAGTGTGCAACCCTCACTCGGCCTCAACTGGAAAGGCCTGACCGTCTATGCATGGGGTTCTACCGAATTTCGCGAAAAGAATAATGAGATAGACTTATCACTGGAGTACGAATACAAAAACCTGACTCTCTACGCCAACAACTATTTTACCCAAACAGAAGAAGAACCTTTCAAATACTTCAATTACAATTCACATTCCACCGGACATACTTTTGAAGTAGGAGCCGGATATATGCTTAGCGAGAAATTTCCATTATCAATCAGCTGGTACACCACCTTTGCCGGAAACGACTACCGTGAAAACGGAAAACGTGCCTGGTCCAGCTATTGCGAATTGAGTTATCCGTTCAGCGTGAAAGATGTAAACATGAGTGTCGAAGCAGGTTTTACCCCTTGGGAAAGTATGTACTCCGACAAGTTCAATGTAGTCAATATCGGATTATCCGCAACGAAAGAAATCAAAATAACGTCCAACTTCTCTCTGCCCATATTCGGAAAGCTAATAGCCAACCCCTATGAAGAGCAACTTTATTTTGTATTCGGAATTACGTTGTAGATGATTCTTACATTCAATTATTAACTAATAAATTACCCCCATGAAAAAACACTTTCTTATTTTCGGAGCAGGCCTCCTTCTATTAAGTGCCTGTAATTCGGTCAAAGCACCGGAAGCTATCTTGCCCATTCCCGAAGCCAAGCAGGTAGAATGGCAAAAAATGGAAACATACGCTTTCGTACACTTCGGACTTAACACATTCAACGACCGCGAATGGGGATACGGTGATTCCGATCCTAAAACATTCAATCCTACCCGACTGGATTGCGAGCAATGGGTACAAACCTTTGTGAAATCCGGAATGAAAGGAGTGATCCTGACAGCCAAACATCACGACGGGTTCTGCCTGTGGCCTACTCAACTGACAGAATATTGCATCCGTAACACCCCGTATAAAGACGGAAAAGGCGACATCGTTCGCGAACTATCGGATGCCTGCAAGAAGTACGGCATTAAATTCGCAGTTTATCTGTCTCCCTGGGACAGGCATCAAGCCAACTACGGTTCTCCCGAATACGTAGAATACTTCTATAAACAACTCAACGAGTTATTAACCAACTATGGTGATGTTTTTGAAATCTGGTTTGACGGTGCCAATGGCGGAGACGGCTGGTATGGCGGAGCAAAAGACAGCCGTACTATCGACCGCAAAACTTATTACGATTATCCGCGAGCCTATAAGTTGATCGACGAGTTGCAACCACAGGCTGTTATCTTCTCGGATGGAGGTCCGGGCTGCCGTTGGGTAGGTAACGAAAACGGATTTGCAGGAGCTACCAACTGGTCTTTTCTCCGTGCCGGAGAAGTTTATCCGGGTTACCCCAAATATCGTGAATTGCAATATGGCCATGCCGACGGCAACCAATGGGTAGCCGCAGAATGTGATGTATCCATCCGTCCGGGATGGTTCTATCATCCGGAAGAAGACGACCGTGTGAAAACAGCAGATGCATTGACCGATCTGTATTACCGTAGCGTAGGTCATAACGCAACATTGTTACTCAACTTCCCGGTCGATCGTGACGGACTGATCCATCCGACAGACTCTGCCAACGCCGTAAACTTCCACCAGAACGTACAAAAGCAACTGGCACACAACCTATTGGCCGGACTTTCCCCCAAAGCATCGGACGAACGGGGAAAAACATTCTCTGCAAAAGCGGTGACCGATGGTGAGTATGATACTTATTGGGCTACCAATGACGGTGTCAACTCTGCCACAATCGAATTTGACCTGCCTCAAACGGAAAAGATTAACCGCATGATGTTACAGGAATATATACCTCTGGGGCAACGTGTCAAATCATTCGTTGTAGAATACAACCAGGAAGGCGAATGGCTTCCGGTAAAATTGAATGAAGAGACGACCACTATCGGATATAAACGCCTTCTTCGTTTCGAAACAGTCACCACAGATAAGATTCGTGTCCGTTTTACAGATTCGCGAGCTTGCCTCTGTATCAATAACATAGAAGCCTATTATGCAGGAGAGACTTCCGATACATATACTGCAAAAGCAGAAGAGTTGAAGAGTTATCCGTTCACGCTCACCGGAGTAGATGCGGAGGAAGCACAGAAATGTATGGATAAAAACAATCAGACCACCTGCTTCATCAACGGAAATACATTATTGATTGATTTGGGAGAGGAACGCACAATCACCTCATTCCACTATCTTCCCGACCAGAGTGAATATAATAAAGGAATAATCAGCTCTTATGAAATCTCTGTCGGAACGGATAGTAATGCTGTCAATCAGGTAGTAGCCAAAGATGAATTTTCCAATATAAAGAATAATCCGATTCTGCAATCGGTTTACTTTACTCCGGTTAACGCCCGCTATGTACAACTGAAAGCAACACGGATGATACATGATGGTGAACCAATGGGACTGGCCGAAATCGGTATACAATAAAATAAGTAACTGTCATTTTAACACTTAAAGAGAATAAATAGCTGTATCTCTTGACTTCTCGAATAATTTATATAACTTTGTTCGTAAATAAAAAGCAATAAATATGAAACGTCCACAAATTGTAGAACGAATACGGAAGGCTTTAACACAGGTGGCACCGGAAGCTCAAGCCATTTTATATGGTAGTGAGGCACGTGGGGATGCCCGTCCTGATAGCGATATTGATTTATTGATATTGGTTGACGGTAATAAATTGACCGTCAAAGAAGAAGACCGTATCATCACTCCGCTCTACGATATAGAAATAGAAACGGGAGTGCAAATAAATGCACGTGTCTTGCTGAAAAAGATTTGGGAAAACCGTCCTTTTCAGACACCTTTTGGTATGAATGTAATGAAAGAGGGGATCGTACTATGAAAGAACAATTAAACAGGGAAAATATTGAGGCACTGTCAGCTTACCGTTTTCTACGTGCTAAAGAAACGCTGAAAGAAATACCCTATCTAAAACAACAAGGCTATTATAATACAGCTGTAAACCGTCTTTATTATGCCTGTTATTATGCAGCAGTCGCTCTGCTTATTAAACACGAGATAAATCCTGGTACCCATGCAGGTGTCAAACAGATGATAGGATTGCATTTCGTCGCTACCGGTCGTATGTCACGTGAATTGGGACGTTGTTTTTCCTTACTTTTCGAACGTCGGCATAGTAGTGATTATGATGATTTTGCCTATTCAAGTGAGGAAGAAATAGACGAATTGCTGCCTAAAGCAACTGACTTTATTGAAGCCATCGAAGTTCTGCTGAAGGAATAAAAGGATGTTATATTTGTAACTTCCATTTCTATTCCGCCATTTTAAGAACCCTATAAAAACCCTCCTATTTTGCTCAAAATTCTTAAACCTGTGCATTTTTTACTCGGATTTCTTGTCAGAACCAAGCGTTTGAGTAAATTTGCACGCTGATAGTTAACCGGATAGTTTGGATAGCAAGAGATTACTACTTGACTACTGGCTGCTAACTTGTAGAAATACTAATACTAAAATTTATAGCATGAGTTTGAAAATTGTTGTATTGGCAAAACAAGTTCCCGACACACGTAACGTTGGGAAAGATGCCATGAAAGCCGACGGAACGATTAACCGCGCGGCACTCCCCGCCATCTTCAACCCCGAAGACCTGAATGCTCTCGAGCAAGCTCTCCGATTGAAAGATGCTCATCCAGGCTCTACCGTAACCGTTTTGACAATGGGACCGGGACGGGCAGCCGACATTATTCGTGAAGGACTTTTCCGTGGTGCAGATAACGGTTACTTATTAACTGACCGTGCTTTCGCTGGTGCAGACACACTGGCTACGTCTTACGCACTTGCCACTGCCATCCGCAAAATCGGTGAGTATGACATTATTATCGGTGGCCGTCAGGCAATCGACGGTGACACGGCACAGGTAGGTCCGCAGGTAGCAGAAAAGCTGGGATTGACGCAAATCACATACGCAGAAGAAATTCTGGAAGTAGGCGATGGTAAGATTAAGGTGAAACGTCACATCGACGGTGGTGTTGAAACTGTAGAAGGCCCGCTGCCTATCGTGATTACTGTCAACGGTTCTGCAGCTCCTTGCCGTCCGCGTAACGCTAAATTGGTTCAGAAATACAAGCATGCCAAGACTGTGACTGAAAAACAGCAAGGCAATCTTGACTATACAGACCTGTACGACAAGCGCGATTATCTGAATCTGGCAGAATGGAGCGTAGCCGACGTAAACGGTGACCTCGCACAATGCGGTCTGTCCGGTTCGCCGACAAAAGTGAAAGCCATCCAGAACATCGTGTTCCAGGCTAAAGAGAGCAAAACCATCAGCGGCAGCGACCGTGACGTGGAAGACCTGATTGTTGAACTATTAGCTAACCACACCATCGGATAATCATGAATAACTTATTTGTATATTGCGAAATAGAAGAAGGTAACGTTTTAGACGTCAGCCTCGAACTTCTGACCAAAGGTCGTTCGTTAGCCAACCAGTTGAACTGTCAGCTCGAAGCAGTGGTTGCCGGAACCGGCCTCAAAGATATTGAAAAACAAATCCTTCCTTACGGAGTAGACAAACTTCACGTTTTCGACGGCGAAGGACTTTACCCTTATACTTCACTTCCTCACACAGCTATCCTGGTGAACCTTTTCAAAGAAGAGCAGCCACAAATCTGTCTGATGGGTGCTACTGTAATCGGCCGTGACCTCGGTCCGCGCGTTTCTTCTGCTTTGACCAGCGGATTGACTGCCGACTGTACTTCACTTGAAATCGGTGACCACGAAGACAAGAAAGAAGGCAAGACTTACAAGAACCTGTTGTATCAGATCCGTCCGGCATTCGGCGGTAACATCGTTGCTACGATTGTGAACCCGGAACACCGCCCGCAGATGGCAACCGTTCGCGAAGGTGTGATGAAGAAAGAAATCCTCTCTCCGACTTATCAGGGAGAAGTAATCCGTCACGATGTGAAAAAGTACGTAGCTGATACGGACTATGTAGTGAAAGTAATCGAACGCCACGTAGAAAAAGCAAAGAACAACCTGAAAGGTTCTCCGATTATCGTAGCCGGCGGATACGGTGTAGGCTCGAAAGAGAACTTCGACCTGTTGTTCGACCTCGCTAAAGAACTTCACGCAGAAGTAGGTGCCAGCCGTGCTGCTGTTGACGCAGGTTTTGCAGATCACGACCGCCAAATCGGTCAGACAGGTGTAACGGTTCGTCCGAAACTCTACATCGCTTGCGGTATCTCCGGACAGATTCAGCATATCGCCGGTATGCAGGAAAGTGGTATCATCATCTCCATCAACAACGACCCGGATGCTCCGATCAACACGATTGCCGATTACGTAATCAACGGAACTATCGAAGAAGTTGTGCCGAAGATGATTAAGTATTATAAACAAAATAGCAAGTAAGGAAAGATGGCTAATTATTATACAGACATACCGGAACTCAAGTTTCACTTGAACAATCCGATGATGAAACGTATTTGCGAACTCAAAGAACGCAATTACAGAGATAAAGATGAATTCGACTACGCTCCGTTGGACTTCGAAGATGCTGTAGACTCTTACGACAAAGTATTGGAGATTACAGGAGAAATCACAGGAGAAATCATTGCTGCTAACGCAGAAGGTGTAGACGAAGAAGGTCCTCACTGTGCTAACGGTCGCGTAGAATATGCTTCCGGAACCAAACAGAACCTGGACGCTATGGTGAAAGCCGGCCTGAACGGTATGACCATGCCACGCAGATTCGGCGGTTTGAACTTCCCAATCACTCCGTACACCATGTGTGCAGAAATCGTGGCTGCTGCCGACGCTGGTTTCGGAAATATATGGTCTTTGCAGGACTGTATTGAAACACTGTACGAATTCGGTAACGCTGACCAACACAGCCGTTTCATTCCTCGCGTATGCCAAGGTGAAACGATGTCTATGGACTTGACCGAACCGGATGCAGGTTCCGACTTACAGGCAGTTATGCTGAAAGCAACTTATAGCGAAAAAGACGGTTGCTGGTTGCTGAACGGTGTAAAACGTTTTATTACAAACGGTGATGCTAATCTTCACTTGGTATTGGCTCGTTCGGAAGAAGGTACAAGAGACGGTCGTGGTCTTTCTATGTTCATCTATGACAAGAATGAGGGTGGTGTGAACGTACGTCGTATCGAAAACAAACTCGGTATCCACGGTTCTCCTACTTGCGAACTGGTGTACAAGAATGCTAAAGCTGAACTTTGCGGTGACCGCAAACTCGGTTTGATTAAATACGTTATGGCTTTAATGAACGGTGCCCGTCTGGGTATTGCTGCGCAGTCCGTAGGATTGAGCCAAGCAGCTTACAATGAGGGATCGGCTTATGCTAAAGACCGTAAGCAATTCGGTAAAGCAATCATCGAATTCCCGGCAGTATACGATATGCTGGCTATCATGAAAGGTAAGTTGGATGCCGGACGTGCTTTGCTGTATCAAACAGCTCGCTACGTAGACATTTACAAAGCATTGGATGATATTTCCCGCGAACGTAAACTGACTCCGGAAGAACGTCAGGAACAGAAAAAATACGCCAAACTAGCAGACAGCTTTACTCCGCTGGCTAAGGGTATGAACTCTGAATATGCTAACCAGAACGCTTATGACTGTATCCAGATTCACGGTGGTTCAGGATTCATGATGGAATATGCTTGCCAACGCATCTATCGCGACGCACGTATCACCAGCATCTACGAAGGAACTACCCAGTTGCAGACTGTAGCCGCTATCCGTTACGTGACTAATGGTTCTTACATCGCTACTATCCGCGAGTTTGAGGCCATTCCTTGTTCACCGGAAATGGAACCGCTGATGTCTCGCCTGAAGAAGATGGCTGACAAATTTGAAGCAAGTACCAACGCTGTGAAAGAAGTACAAGATCAGGAATTGCTTGACTTCACCGCTCGCAAACTGGTGGAAATGGCTGCTGATATTATCATGTGTCACTTACTGATTCAAGATGCCAGCAAGTCTTCTGAACTGTTCTCCAAATCTGCACACGTATATTTGAACTATGCAGAAGCGGAAGTAGAAAAGCATACAAACTTCATCGAAAACTTCGACAAAGAAGATTTGGCTTTCTACAAAAAGTAACAAATAATCGACTAAATCTCATAAAAGCATCCTTTCTTACGAAATGGATGCTTTTTTTATTTGTCATATTCTATTATTTTCCATTATTATTCTATACATTTGTCAGTGAGATAAGTAATTTTTTAATTGACGAATGTAGATAGAGATAGAAATATGGCACTCAAACCTTCATATAATGACAAACTGTATTTGCCAGGTTTATCAAACACGGAAATCTTTATATTGGCTCTCGAAGCCTCTCAAAAACTTGAGTGGAATATCGAGAAAGTAACTCCGGAAGGAATCCAGTTTGAAGTCCCATTCAGTATACGCTCCCATGGAGAGGCAATAACCTTTACCATAGAAAAGGGAAGTGACGGGGAAGTATCCGTTCGCAGTCAGTCTTCTTCCGTACAATTTGTTGATTATGGAAAGAACAGAAAAAATATCCAGAAGTTACGGGAAACAATGGAAGAAATAAAAGCCTCACTCACTCCGGAAGAACTAGCCCAAAGGGCCAAAGATTTCGAAGAAGAGTTCAACCGCCCGCTCACAGAAGAAGAAAAAGCCTATATAGAGGAAGAAAAGAAGAGGAACTCTTTCCTGTCTTTCTTCATTCCCCGCAAAGGATTTATAGCAACTCCCATCCTGATAGACATCAATATTCTTGTATTCATTGTAATGATTGCTTCCGGAGTGGGTATTATGTCTCCTTCCACTCTGTCACTACTGAAATGGGGAGCCGACTTCGGACCGCTGACTCTGACCGGTGACTGGTGGCGCACAGTGACTTGCAACTTCATACATATCGGAGCTTTCCATCTCCTGATGAACATGTATGCTTTCATGTATGTAGGACTTCTGTTGGAAGAACTGATAGGAGGACGCCGTATGTTCGTTTCATACCTGCTAACCGGATTATGTTCGGCTGCATTCAGCCTGTATATGCACGGTGAGACAATCAGCGCCGGAGCTTCCGGATCTATCTTCGGACTTTACGGTATATTCCTTGCATTCCTCCTCTTTCATCGCATCGCCAAAGAACAACGAAAGGCATTGTTAACCAGCATCCTCATTTTTGTGGGGTATAATCTGGTTTACGGGATGAAAGCCGGCATTGATAATGCCGCCCATATTGGCGGGTTGTTAAGCGGGTTTGTTCTGGGAATTATATATGTGGTCGGCTACAAGTTCGAGAAACCCGATGCACAGCGGACTGTCTCCATCATCGGGGAGCTTGGTATATTCTGTATATTCCTGTTCAGCTTCATGATCCTGTGCAAAAACGTTCCTCCTCTTTACCCGGAGATACGCAATGAATGGGAAAGCGGCATTGTGGAAGCCTATCTGAATGGTGAACTGGAAGAGGAAAACGAGAACAGTAATCATTCCGCTGTGAATGCTATGGACAATCTTTCCAGCAGGAAAGTTCCGGCATATACGCCTGTCGGCAATGACGATACGTGGCTATCTTATTATGATGCAGCCACCAAATTCAGTTGCCAGTATCCTACCAACTGGATAAAAATAGCAGGAGCAAAAGGAATTATTGATGGTGCGGAACCTCCATTACTCATGCTGGTCAACGGAGGGAATCAATTAACGATTACCGCCCTCACCTACGACACGCAGAAGGAGTTTGAACACATGAAAGAGTTATCACTCACTCTCCCAAGAAATGCACAAGGGGAACCGTCAGAAGATTACCAACTAAGCAATGTCAACATCAACGGACTCCCCATGACAAAGATCACGAATCCCCTGCACATCGGGGCTCCTGATGAACCGGGAGAGGATGTAAAACAAATAGCGTTGCATTACTTTCAAGAGAGCAAGAAACGATCTTTTGCTATTGTCATGCTTGTCTATGACGAAGAAGCTGAAACCGATCTGAATGCCATTACATCAAGTATCCAGATCACCCAATAAAGAGAATATGAGAGTATATATCCAAATCAAACAGTTAGGAAAGCGAAAGTGCAGTATCGAAAAGATTCCTATCGATTTTCCTGTTCCGCCTGTCAATGTACAGGGGTTGATCGAAGCCATCGTCAGTTGGCAAGTCTGCGAATACAATGAACGCTTGCAACAGAGCGAAGTGCTGAAATACCTCACACAGGAAGAAGTGGAAAATAAAACAGCTTCCGGCAAAGTAGGGTTTGCAGTAAACTATAATGGCAAACCTGCCGCAGAAGTCGAAGCCATCACCAATGCTTTGCAATCCTATGAGGACGGAATTTTCCGTATCTTCATGGATGATACGGAAACCGGAGACCTATCCTCTCCCATCCAACTTAAAGAAGAATCTACCTTAACCTTCATCCGGCTCGCTATGCTGTCGGGAAGATTATGGTAATCATTATCCTATAAAACACATTTAAAACGAAAAGAATCATGAGACTGATTTACAATGACGCATTAAATAAACGGATTGCTCCGTACCTGGAAAGGTTAACGAAAAAGAGAACCAGTTTAGACA
>OGXY01001133.1_pt1 | contig 20107 bp, 15 predicted proteins | sample 1576411 | NCBI WGS metagenome assembly OGXY01 (sample SAMEA3541498, study PRJEB24748) | human gut metagenome | biome: human gut; feature: human-associated habitat; material: faeces | place: China | collected 2012 | reverse complement strand
CCAGTGTGATAGACACGGATAAAACGCTTTATATAGCCAAGTTCCCTTCTCGCAAGGATGATTATGATGCCGGACTTTGGGAGCATTTCAGTCACCTTCTTGCTGCAAAAGCCGGTATAAATGCCGCAAAGACCAAAGTGCTGGCAACCGGAAAGAAATATCACACGTTGCTTTCTCAACGCTTCGACAGAACCCAAGAGGGGAAACGGATTCACTTTGCTTCTGCAATGACTTTATTGGGACTCAATGACGGTGACAATGCAACTACAGGGCATGGTTATCTGGATATAGTCGATTTCATAATCCAGAACTGCACGAATGTGGAAGAGAATCTGCAGGAACTCTATCGCCGTGTGGCTTTCAATATCTGCATTGGTAATAGCGATGATCATTTCCGTAATCATGGTTTTCTTTTGACTGCAAAAGGTTGGACGCTTTCTCCTGCATATGACATGAACCCTACTTTGAATGAGTATCAGAGTCTGCTTGTCTCATCAACCTCCAATAAGGCAGAACTGGGTATTTTGCTGGATGCTTGCGAAGACTATATGCTAAACCGTACAACAGCAGAAAAGATTGTTGTTGAGGTAACTGAAGCTATAAAAGGATGGCGAGAATTGGCAACACGATTGGGGATTTCCAAGAGAGAGATGGATATGTTTGCCGGAGTGTTGGATGAGCGATGTAAGATGGAGTAGTTTCAGTTAGATGAGTTTATAATTGTAATAATGATTTTGTATAACAATAATTTAACATTGTAAAAAGATTAAAAAAATGAAACATATATCTGTTCGAGTACCTTGGCACGACAATGGTTGGAATTCGCATGTATGTGCAAATCCTCGTTGTAATACATTCTGTAAACAACTACCTAATATTGTCAACTCAAAAGTAGATTGTGAGCAGTTGTCGTGTGGAATCGGCTGGTCTAAATTAACTACAAAAGAACGTCCTGCTTGTGCTGGAGAGAATGGGGGATTCATGAATTACAAGGCTTATGAGCGTGAATTTATTCACATATATGCTTGGAATTCAGACAATCCACATTCTAAGTTATTACCTACAAAAGTAATGATACCAGCTTATTCAGCTCTTGGAATACCATTCCGTTACTTGAATATGGATGCACAGAAAGACCTTAGCAAGGAGCATCCTGAATTTCGCCCTGCCGAAAGTGCACCTTTCGGTTCGGCTTGGGTTTATAATCCTGAGCGATTGTATGATGTGCTTAAATGGTTCAGCTCAGAGATAACCGAGGAATCGATATGCGTCTTTTATTGTAAGAAAGGCAATCCGATTGACGATGAAGGTTTACGAATGATTGTGGGAATGGGGGATATAGTAAAAAATTGTGGTGTTCAAGACTACGAAACAACTGCCGATTATACATATCCCTTATGGGAGATAATGTTCTCTCATTCCATTCGCCCAGACCTGAAAGAATCTCGCGGCTTCATTCTCCCCTATAAAGAATATCTGGAGTTGGATGAGAATATATTCCAAGGGAAGGGTCTGTCAAAGATACAGGCTCTTGATGAGATCAAATTATCGCTGGATAAATTTGACAGTAGCGGAAAGATATTTGATGAACTATCATATGGTTGTGATTTTATAAGCAATCATTCAATGCTATTGATTCTTGAAGCTGCTCGGCGTTCGTTGGAGGCAGTAATTCGACATGGCTTGGCTGGCTCAATCGAGGGATGGCAATGTCAACTCAGGTGGATTGATGCCCGTATTGAGCATGTCAAGAAACAAATCACTCCCTTCCCTTCATTCGCTTCAGCACTTAAAGCGCTGGGAATAGATTATGGCAATCTGATTGAAAGCGACCTGCGAAAAAAAGGATGTGGACCGAAAGACAATCCCTGGGGGCATTTTGAAAAGTTGCTAAATAAGGAAATCAAAGTTGATAGTGCTGTTTACAACTCGTCTCTTCCTACGTATCGAATAAGTTGGGAGGGCCAAACAAGTAATGTACGTGAGCGTCTTATCACTTTATCCAGATTTGAACTTGAATCCGATGTTATTGAGCATTTTATAGATGATGTAGAGTCTGATATACTAAGCAATCCATACCTCATCAGCGAATGGTGCGCTCGGAATTTTATAGAGAAAGTTTCAACGCGTACAATTGATCTTGGAGCCTTCCCCGACCCAACAATTCAGGGTGATAATGTTCCAGTGCCTCCGTTCGCAGCGGAGTCCATTTTGGATACTCGACGCCTTAGATCATTAGTCGTTGAAAGGCTTTATTCCGTTCTAACAGATGGTGATACCCTTGTGTCAATAAAAGAGATGGAGGACTATCTGCGCGACATAATGACGGAAGAAGACAAAGCTCGCCTCCCGAAAAACATACTTCTCACACATCGCCAGTTTTTTGAAGTATCCTTCGATTATGTTCCTGATGAGAACCCTACTGCTATCCAACTCAAGGAATATTATCAAATGGAGGAGTTTCTTCGGAAAGTGCTACGAGAAAGAGCAAAGAGAGATGTTAAGAAGCCTACCGGTGAGGACTGGCTATCCCTCGCTATGTCAGACAAGAATTATGATCCTACAAACGAGCGCAGTCAACAGGCTACTGAACAGCAGGCCAAAGCTCTTGAAATGATGGACAAAAAGCGCCTTTCAGTTCTCACGGGAGGCGCAGGTACCGGTAAGACTACCGTAGTGAGATCCTTTCTCTGTTCTGACAAGATAAAAGCAGAAGGCGTTCTGCTGCTGGCTCCCACTGGAAAGGCGAGAGTAAGGCTCAGTAATATGGCCGAAAATGTGAGTTCAAAAACCGTAGCTCAGTTTCTTGCCAGTCTCGGCGCCTTCGATTTTGAAAACATGAAACCGCGTCTAACTGAAGACTCGCGCAAATACTCACGTGCTAAGAATATAATCATTGATGAATGTTCGATGCTAACTACCGACACGTTTCATGCGCTTATTATGTCGCTTGACCTGAAGTTCATAAACCGAATAATACTTATCGGAGACCCCTATCAGCTACCTCCGATAGGTCCGGGCAGGGCTTTCTCGGATTTATGCCATTATCTTAATTGTGATGACGCGGACGCCAATCTGAAATCTGCCATTACCTATCTCCGCACCGTTGTGCGCACAATAGCCAGTGGAGATTCAGATGTCTTGACTTTGGCCTCTTGGTTCAGTGGAAACAAACCGGAGAAATTTGCCGATGAAATATTTTGGAAAATCGAAAGCAAGAATCTCAAAGGCGATCTTTCAGTTTATTACTGGAACGATGAAAAGGATCTGCCTCAAATCCTTAGGGATGCAATTTGCAAGGAACTCGCTTGTTCCGATGTCGAACTGCCAGAATCCTTGAAGCAAAAAAATAGGTATTGACGACTTAAAATCGCTTGAGTCAGATCCGGCAGCGCTCGAAAATCTTCAGATTCTTGCTCCAGTAATAAATCTCGCATGGGGTACATATCAACTGAATTCCTATCTTCAGTCATGGGTTGGAAATAATATCAATCGCAAAGGGGATTATCAGGAAATCGGAACCCAGAAGATATATAAGAATGATAAAGTCATTCAACTTCAAAATATATTACGAGAATCCTATCCATCAAAAGAAAAATATCCTCTCTCCAATGGCCAGATAGGCTTTGTTAAGTCTATAAATAAAGGACATATCAATGTTATGTATGTTGGCATACCTCATGAAACCTTCGGCTTCAGGGGAGATAAAGGGGAAGACCAGGATGCTGCTATTGAGCTTGCATACGCTATTACAATCCATAAAAGCCAGGGCAGCGATTTTGATACGGTTTTTGTGGTATTGCCCAAAACCGGCCGCATTTTAAGTCGTGAGTTGATATATACAGCTCTTACCAGAGCAAAGAAGCGTGTAGTCCTGCTTGTTCAAGATTCTATTGGTTGGTTGAGAGAATTTACTAAACCACAAGCCTCAGTGCTCGCACGACGAAATACCAATCTATTTGACTATTCCGTTCGAGCCGAACGTCTTAATATTCCTTATGTTGAGGGCCTGATTCATGGAACAGCCAAGAAAGGTCTGTTTGTGCGTAGCAAGTCAGAAGTTGTAATTGTAAACCAATTGGTAAATGCTGGGGTGGAATTTGAGTACGAGCAACTACTGGAAGAAAATGGCCACCGATGCATTCCCGACTTTTCCTTTGAAACCCCATGGGGTGATAGAATCATCTGGGAACATCTGGGAATGCTTGTCGTTCCGGAATACAAGGCTTCATGGGAGCGTAAACTAAAATTCTACGAGGAAATAGGTTATACCCTCGGAGGAAATCTTTTCACGACTTGCGATCATGAAAATGGTGCAATAATGACCGAAGAGGTGGAAGACGTCATCAGAAAAATCAAGGAGCAGTTATGAATCAGGAGGAGGAATTATATTTCAAGGTACTCAGTAAACAAGGTCGGGAGGCTTGGACAATCTTCAAGAATCCTATGTATCGTGGAGCATTGGAAATCGCCCAGAATCTTTATAAAGACAAAGCACATTTTGTGTATGAGTTACTTCATAATGCCGATAACCAAGGCGCTACCCATGTCTCAATGAGGACAAGAAGCCGGAACAAGTTGAATTTGATGTGATGGCAGAATCGCTCGATAAAAAGTATCTGCTGGTTGACGAATGCAAATGGACAACCCAAGAGAATGGCAAACAACTGACAGGCGAACTTCTCCGTAAAGCTAATTTGTTACTATTTATCAAGAACTACACCATCGTTCCGGTGCTGTTTCTTAAGAGTGCTCTGAAAGATGATGCTGGGAATGCAATGTTGCCAGAAGATGTTATTGAGTTAATGAAATAAAAGGATATAACAATTCACGACTTAAAGATGCTAGATTTTAGAAAACAATTTCAGGAAATTATAGAGCAATCCTATATTCCGTTCAATATAGATAAAGCTGCAACTTCAGATGTATGGAGTAATATTTACAAATTGATACTTCCTAATATTCCAGAAAAACTTTTTAGATATCGTAAAATAGACGATAAAGGTTATACTATTGAATCATTAAAATCCGGAACTATTTCATTATGCCATGCAGGAATGTTTCCGGATAAGTATGATTCATATTTATATATAGATCAAGACAAAATTCGCGAAGATTTAAAAAAGGCATTAAAGGATGCATTGCGCATAACATTGTCGCATATAACCCAGAAATCCTCTGATATAAGGGCAGAAAAGGCAACGCAAATATGTTACTACAGAGAGTGTGGATATACGGATGAACAAATTATAGATAAAATATTGACAGATGAATATATGGATTTTTGTAACAACATTGGGTCTGCGATAAAAAAGCAAGAGTCGCGTTTTAGAAATCCGAGAAATAGTGCAAAAATAGCATGTTTTACAGAAAGTGTACAGTCAAAATATATGTGGGATAGATATGCTGATGGGTATAAGGGATTTGCATTAGAATACGATCTTAGAAAATGTATTTTTAAATATAACTCATTGGGAATGGATGTAAATCTCTTTCCTGTGATTTATACTGAATTAAGACCTGACGTTACATTGGATGAGGGAAATATTCATACTTACGAGTATTTTAAGCAAGTTGGAGATAAAAATTGGTTGAACTTTTTGTCTTCCATGATATCAGTCAATCAATTATATTGGTATCGATCTTATCTTTATAAGGACCAAAAAGAATACGAACATGAACATGAATGGAGAATGCTGTATTATAACTTAGAGGATGAGAATAATTATGCATCAATTCCAGATGTCGGATGTTTGAATGCAATTTATTATGGTCCAGATATAATCCCAAAGGATAAGGATGAATTACATCTGATTGCAGTTGAAAAAGGACTGAAAGAGTATGATGTTGCTCTTGATGCTGGTAGCCGTAGATATGATTTAAGGATAACAGCAATTAAATAGGAATATTCTTTGCTCAAAAAAAAAATCAATCAACAACCTGAAAGTTGTGTCATCTCGATTATTTATACTACCTTTGCCTACAGAGTAAGGCAAAGGTATTTTTTGATGTATACAATGGCTGAAAAACAGATAGACACGGTTTTAGGATTGGTTGAAGGAACGGAGGAGAATAAAGACGAAAAGTGGATGTGTCATTCGCAAGCTATCGCTGCAACTATGTCAAACCGAATGGAGGAACTTGGTATGACACAACGAGCGTTGGCCGAGAAGATGAATTGCACTCAGCAATATGTCTCCAAGGTGCTGAAAGGTCGCGAGAATCTGTCATTAGAAACCTTGTGCAAGATAGAAAATGCATTAGGCATCAGAATACTGCAAGCCGGAATAGATAAGTAATAACACCATAACAGGGCGCAAGAATATGTCAATACAGAGCGAAGCGGCGTTGGAAGCCGGACTGATAGCCACACTTCGGCAAATGGACTACGAGTATGTTCAGATTACCGAAGAAGATAATCTTTATGCCAATTTCAAGCGGCAGTTGGAAATTCACAACAAGAAACAACTGGCGGAAGTTGGCCGTAACTCATTTACGGATGAAGAGTTCGAGAAGATATTAATCTATCTGGAAGGTGGTACTCGCTTTGAAAAAGCAAAGAAGCTTCGCGACCTATATCCTCTTGATACGGCTAACGGACAGCGCATTTGGGTAGAGTTTCTTAATCGTACCCAATGGTGTCAGAACGAATTTCAGGTTTCGAGCCAAATTACGGTGGAGGGACGAAAGAAGTGTCGCTATGATGTGACGATTCTTATCAATGGTCTCCCTTTAGTTCAGATTGAATTGAAACGTCGGGGAGTAGAACTCAAACAGGCATACAATCAGATTCAACGCTATCATAAGACATCCTTTCATGGGTTGTTCGATTATATTCAGTTGTTTGTCATCTCCAATGGTGTGAACACTCGTTATTTCGCCAATAATCCCAATGGCGGATATAAATTTACATTCAACTGGACGGATGCGGCAAACCTGCCATTCAATGAACTGGATAAGTTTGCTGTGTTTTTCTTGGAAAAGTGTACGCTCGGTAAGATTATCGGAAAGTACATCGTATTACATGAAGGTGATAAATGCTTGATGGTGTTGCGCCCATACCAGTTCTATGCAGTAGAAAAGATATTGGATCGAGTGCAGAACTCCAATGATAACGGTTATATTTGGCATACAACAGGGGCAGGAAAGACTTTGACTTCATTCAAAACTGCGCAACTCGTTTCGGAGTTAGATGATGTAGATAAGGTAATGTTCGTTGTCGACCGCCATGACCTTGATACACAAACACAGTCGGAATATGAAGCCTTTGAACCGGGAGCCGTTGACGGTACGGACAATACGGACGAGTTGGTAAAACGTCTGCATAGCAACTCCAAGATTATCATTACCACTATTCAGAAACTCAATGCAGCCGTAAGCAAGACATGGTATAGCAGCAAAATAGATTCGATACGCCATTCTCGTATCGTGATGATATTCGATGAGTGCCATCGTAGCCATTTCGGGGAGAGTCATAAGAAGATTATGCAATTCTTCGATAATGCCCAGATATTCGGATTTACCGGAACTCCAATATTTACAGAGAATGCAGTTGATGGTCATACGACCAAAGAGGTGTTCGGCAACTGCCTGCATCGCTATCTGATTAAGGATGCCATTGCTGATGAGAATGTTCTCGGTTTTCTTGTGGAATACTATCATGGCAGTGAGGAGGTGCAGAACGGCAGTACCAATCGCATGACGGAAATAGCCCAATTCATCCTTAATAATTTCAATAAGTCAACATTTGACGGAGAGTTCGATGCGCTGTTTGCCGTGCAGTCAGTGCCGATGCTTATCCGTTATTACAAGATATTCAAGGAACTGAATCCTAAGATTCGTATAGGTGCAGTATTTACCTATGCAGCCAATGGAAGTCAGGATGATGAACTGACAGGAATGGGTACAGGTTCTTATCTGAATGACAGTGCAGGCGAAGTCGATGAGCTGCAAGCCATCATGGATGACTATAACGAAATGTTCGGCACATCGTTTACGACTGAGAACTTCCGTGCATATTACGATGACATCAACCTGCGCATGAAAAAGAAGCGAGCCGATATGAAGCCGCTTGATCTTTGCCTTGTTGTCGGAATGTTCCTTACCGGTTTTGACAGCAAGAAACTTAATACGCTCTATGTAGATAAGAACATGGAATACCACGGCTTGTTGCAGGCATTTAGCCGGACGAACCGTGTGCTGAACGAAAAGAAACGCTTCGGAAAGATTGTATGTTTCCGTGATTTGAAGAGCAATGTGGATGCTGCTATCAAATTATTCAGTAACAGCAACAATCCGGAAGAAATAGTGCGACCTCCGTTTGAAGAAATCAAACAGGAATACAAGGAACTTGCATCCGATTTTCTGAAGAAATACCCGGACACAAACTGCATAGACCTTTTGCAGAGCGAAACGGCTAAGAAAGAGTTTGTTTTGGCATTTCGTGATATTATCCGTAAACACGCAGAGATTCAAATATATGAGGATTATAGCGAAGAAGCTGATGATCTCGGCATGACGGAACAGCAGTTTATGGATTTCAGGAGTAAGTATCTTGATATCCATGATACTTTTGCACTCGTTGATCCAGCTCCGTCTTCCAAACCGGATGATAATACAGATACTTCGGATGATGGAGACCTCGGCGATGTGGATTTCTGCCTTGAGCTTTTGCATAGCGACGTTATCAATGTGGCATATATCCTTGAACTCATTGCAGAACTTGACCCATATAGTGCCGATTATGCGGAACGCCGTCAGAATATCATTGACACGATGATTAAGGACGCTGAAATGCGCAGCAAAGCCAAACTTATCGATGGCTTCATTCAAAAGAATGTGGATGACGATAAGGAAAACTTCATGATGCAGCGAGGCAAGGTTGACGGTACAAGCGATTTGGAAGAACGGTTGAACCGCTATATTGCCGTTGAGCGAGAAAATGCCGTCAACTCATTGGCTGAGGAAGAGGATATATCGTCATCGGTATTGAATCACTTCCTTAAAGAATATGATTACCTGCAAAAAGAGCAGCCAGAAATCATACAAAAAGCATTGAAAGAGAAGCATCTCGGCCTGATAAAAACGAGAAAGGCGTTGACAAGGATTTTAGACAGATTGCGTAATATCATACGCACTTTCAGTTGGGATTAAAAGGAATACAGATATGGTAAAGACAAATGAACCAGGATATGTGTATATCTTGACTAATCCAAGTTTTCGTGAGGATTGGGTCAAGATCGGTAAAAGTGCGCGACCTGTTGATATACGTTCCAAGGAACTTGATAATACGGCAGTTCCGTTGCCTTTTGAGATTTATGCAACCATTCAGACTGTCAAATATAACGATGTTGAAAAACATGTACACAAGACCATCGACCGGTTGACGGATTTGCGTATTCGCCAGAATCGGGAGTTTTTCAATGTGCCGCCGCAAATAGCTTTGGATATATTCAATGACATAGCCAAGATGATTGATGATGCGGTTGTCACGGTCTATGTAGATAATAAACCGGTTTGTCATAATGAAAAAGAATCGTTGTCTGTAATGCAGAAACGAACCGTAAAACGAGGACGTTTCAAATTCAGCATGGTCGGTATTAAAATAGGCGAATGCGTTACCTTTATTCCTACGAATACAGAAGTCAAGGTGGCAAGCGATGATTCCGTTGAATATGAAGGGCGTATTTATAAATTGTCCCCTTTTGTCGGTACGTTTATGCCAGAAGAGAAACGGAATACATCAGGTGCATATCAAGGGGCAAAATATTTCTCATATAAAGGGAAAGTGCTGGATGACCTGAGAAGTATAATAGAGAGCAATATACCATTGCCGGAAAGTGATGTAATACAGAATAATATAGAGTAATAAAGATATGAGCGAAGAACTGCAACAGAAACTCCGTGACCAGCTTTGGGAGGTCGCAAACCGTTTGCGCGGCAATATGTCGGCAAGCGATTTCATGTATTTTACCTTGGGCTTCATTTTCTACAAATATCTGTCGGAGAAGATAGAAACGTATGCTAACAGTGCTTTGGAGGATGATGAAGTTACATTCAAGAAATTATGGGAAATGCCCGATTCGGATGCTGCGGAATTGCAGGAAGAGGTCAAGAACCAGTGCTTGGAAAATATAGGCTACTTCATTGAACCGAAATTCTTGTTTTCTTCCGTAATCGAAGCTATCAAGCGGAAAGAAAATATACTTCCGATGCTGGAGCGTTCATTGAAACGCATTGAGGATAGTACGCTCGGACGTGACAGTGAAGAGGATTTCGGTGGTCTGTTTTCGGATATTGACCTTGCTTCCCCTAAGCTCGGAAAGACAGCAGATGACAAGAATACGCTTGTTAGCAATGTTCTGCTTGCACTCGATGACATAAAGTTTGGTGTGGAGGCATCGCAGGAGATTGACATTTTGGGCGATGCTTATGAGTATATGATTAGCCAGTTTGCTGCCGGTGCAGGCAAGAAAGCAGGTGAGTTCTATACTCCGCAAGAGGTCAGCCGTATATTGGCGGAGATTGTTACTCTTGGACATAACCGTTTGCGTAATGTTTACGACCCTACCTGCGGTAGTGGTTCACTGTTGCTCCGTGCTGCAAGTATTGGCAAGGCAGCATATATCTACGGACAGGAGAAGAATCCGACAACCTACAACCTTGCCCGAATGAATATGTTGCTGCATGGCATCCGCTTCAGCAGCTTCAAAATAGAGAATGGCGATACACTTGAATGGGATGCATTCGATGATATGCAGTTTGATGCGGTGGTTGCAAATCCTCCTTTCTCTGCCGAATGGAGTGCCGCCGACAAATTTAACAACGACGACCGTTTCAGTAAAGCAGGACGGCTTGCCCCTAAGAAAACAGCCGACTATGCTTTTATCCTGCACATGGTTCATCATCTCAATGAAGGTGGTACGATGGCTTGCGTTGCTCCGCACGGAGTTCTGTTCCGAGGGAATGCAGAGGGTGTTATACGCCGCTTCCTGATAGAGAAGAAAAACTATATCGATGCTATTATCGGTTTGCCAGCCAATATATTCTATGGTACAAGTATTCCGACCTGTATTCTCGTATTGAAGAAATGCCGTAAGGAAGACGATAATATCTTGTTCATTGATGCCAGCAAAGAGTTTGAAAAGGTCAAGACCCAGAACAAACTCCGGCCTCAGCATATACAGAAGATTGTAGAAACCTACCGTGACCGCAAGGAAATTGAAAAGTACAGTCATCTTGCTACGTTGCAGGAGGTTGCCGAAAATGACTATAATCTGAATATTCCTCGCTATGTCGATACTTTTGAGGAAGAAGAGCCTATCGACATCAAAGCTGTGATGGCTGAAATAAAGGAATTGGAAGCCAAGCGAGCCGAACTGGATAAGGAGATAGAGATCTATTTGAAAGAATTGGGGCTGGTTGAATAATTACACTATGGCAGAGATAGACAACATCCCCGAAATGCGTCCATCATTCGGCAATATACGCCGTCAGGATGAGGGCGGAAACGAATACTGGAGTTCTCGCGACCTGTGCGCTGCTATGGGCTATTCGGCTTATTGGAAATTCCAAAGAGTCATAGACAAGGCTATCAAGGTGGCAGGTGAAAAAGGAATGAATGTAGACGACCATTTCAACCAAGCGGTTGATATGGTAAGGATTGGAAGCGGTTCATTCCGTAAGGTCAATATCTTCCGTCTGTCTCGTATGGCATGTATGATTGTTGCCGAAAATGCCGATGTCAAAAAAGTGTTGGTACAACAAGCTCGCGATTATTTTACTCGAACAATTTCGACAAACGAATTGATGCAAAATTCGTTGAGTTCTAACATTTTGCTGTATAAAACGGCGCAAGGCGAGGCACGAATAGAAGTGATATTCAACAGTGAAACATTTTGGATGTCACAAAAGCGTATGGCCGATTTGTTCGGGGTGGATGTACGGACTGTCAACTATCATCTTGGTCAGATTTACGAAACAGGCGAGCTTACAAAAGAGGCAACTATCCGAAAAATTGGGATAGTTCAATCAGAGGGAAAAAGGGATGTGGAACGTACACCTCTGTTCTATAATTTGGATGCTATTATTGCGGTAGGTTATCGTGTCAATAGCTATCAAGCCACCCAGTTTCGTATCTGGGCTACATCTGTATTGAAGGAGTTTATTATTAAAGGATATGCGCTTGATGATGAACGTTTGAAGCAGGGAAAACACTTTGGCAAAGATTATTTTGACGATTTACTGGAGCGTATTCGTGAGATACGTACCTCAGAGCGCAGATACTACCAAAAGATAACAGACATCTATGCCGAATGCAGTGCGGATTACGACCCGAAGTCGGATTGTACCAAATTGTTCTTCAAGATGGTGCAAAACATGATGCACTTGGCTGTAACTCATCGTACTGCTGCCGAAATAGTATATGAACGTGCCGACTCGGAAATGCCGCACATGGGACTGACCACTTGGAAAAAAGCTCCCAATGGCAGAGTACAGAAATCTGATACGATTGTAGCAAAGAACTACTTGTCTGACAAAGAGGTTTCAGAACTCAACGGCGTAACTAACGCATTTCTTGAATTTGCAGAACAGCGTGCTCAACGCCATATCATTACAACGATGGCAGACTGGAAGCAGCGTCTTGAACAGTTTCTTGCTACAATGGACTATCAAGCACAAGATTCAGCCGGTAAAGTTTCTCAAGAAGAGGCACGAGAGAAGGCGTATTGTGAGTATGAAAAATATAAAGTGATTCAAGACCGTTCGTTTATCTCCGATTTCGACCGGTTTAATGATGGTGACAAATTGTTGCCGTTTGATATCAATCCCGATAAAGAATAATGATTATGGCAGATAATAACGAAAATAAAGTCCTCAATGTTCCCCATTTGAGATTTCCGGAGTTTAGTGGAGAGTGGGATTCTTTTAAATTAGTTGAATTAGGTAAATTCATAGGTGGAGGTACTCCATCTTCTTCAAACTTATCCTTTTGGACAGGTTCAATTCCATGGATTTCATCATCTGATATTAAAGAGGATAATATTAATAATATATCTATATCCCGTTATATTACAGAAGATGCTATCGAAAAATCTGCTACAAAATATTGTCCTGCGCCAGTCATTCTTATCGTATCAAGAGTAGGTGTTGGAAAAGTAGCATTATCACATACATCTTTATGCACTAGCCAAGATTTCTGTAATATTATAGATATAAAATGTCATCCAGTATTTCTTTCGTATAATTTACTTCGCACAATGAAGCGAAAATCAAGAGAAGTACAGGGAACATCTATCAAAGGTATCACATCCGATGAACTCCAAAAGATAAGAGTGTTTATACCCAAGAATAAGGATGAACAAAATAAAATTTCAAATCTTCTGACATTGCTCGATGAACGTATCGTCACCCAAAACAAAATCATTGAGAAACTTCAATCCTTAATCAGAGGAATTGCACAGAATATGGTGCATAGGGGGAAGCCAAATGTACGTTTGTCGGATTGCATGATTTGCAATTCCTCAACTTTACAAGAAAGTGAGGTCTTAGAAAGTGGTACATATCCTGTATATGGTGCTAATGGCATAGTTGGATACCTTGATTGTTACGCAACCCTCAATGAAGCCATTTATATTATCAAAGATGGTTCAGGAGTTGGAACTGTTTTTTACGTGGCAGGCAAGTGCTCTGCGGCAGGCACATTGAACACCTTACAAGCCAAAGAAGGTTATTCTCTCCAATACCTTTATTATTTGCTGACGGTCTTCAACTTTGAACCTTATAAAACTGGTATGGCGATACCTCACATATATTTCAAGGACTATGGAAAAGCAAAAGTCTTTTGTCCGTCACATTCAGAGCAATTTAAATATACCAAGTTGTTATCTACAATAGATAGTAAACTATTAGCAGAACAGAATGCTCTGGTAAACTATAATTTGCAGAAGCAATACTTGCTTCGTCAGATGTTTATATGAACATCTGACGAAGTAGATACTGCTTTTGTCCTTGAGATTGTTTTAGTATGTTTTGCAGAAATTCCAGTTTTGTATTTAACGAGCATAACAATTTTGATATTGCTAACAGTTCGTTAGCATTACTGGGAATAGCGACATAGCTCTCTAAGAAGCGTTGGTTGGCAATATTTATTGTGTTCTTTGCTCCTTTCTGAACGAGAGGGTGAAGATAGTTCAGAGTATTCAATTCACTCTTGAAATACTCATGCAAGAACACACCCGTTGAAAATGTTTTAGGCTCATAAACTCCATATAGAGGTGACACAGCGACTTCGTTTTGATTGTAACTTTGCTTTATAATTCCGTAAGGAAATGAACCTGTTGGACTTTTCGTATATACCAAATCACCATAATGTACCACATGATATTTTGATGTATCACTGGCAGCGAACGAGCGACCAAGATATTCCATTTGATTTACAATCCCTTGAATAACAGACACGGAATAAACTGGGTAAAGGCTCTTATTCAATTCATTTCTTTCGGTAAGAACATTGGAAAGGAGAACCTTCTTCCAAGTCCCATTTGACAGTCCTCGCTTTTGCAGTTCAACCATAATTCCTCTGATTAAGGATTATGAAGTCTATAGGTCTGCGATTATTGAAATAGAATATAGCCCCAAAGATAGCTACCATTCCCATATAGGGGGTGCTATTGTACAAATATCAAAACGAAACAAGGATAATCATCTATGCAATGTATTATCAGTTAGTAATCGCCAAGGATTTATAAAGCAAAGCGAACAATTTGAAGATAGGAATGTTGCAAGTGACGACACATCAAATTACAAAATTGTAGAAAAGAATGACTTTGCTTATAACCCTGCAAGAATAAACGTGGGATCAATTGCTCGCCTTACAAAATTTGAGACTGGCATTGTCAGTCCAATGTACATTTGTTTTCGTACAAAGGACTGCTTACTGCCAGAATATCTTGAACTTTTCTTTGAATCCAGAAATTTCTTCTATCACATACAAAAGAGATTGGAAGGAAGTGTAAGGCTTTGCCTTTCTTATGAGGAGCTTTGCAACATTCCAATTGTGATACCATCAATCGAGAAACAAAAACAAGTTGATCTCCATCTGTCAAAATTGGCGCAAAAGATTGATTTGGAAATGAAAATCTTGCAATTCGTCCAGCAACAGAAGACTTATTTGCTTCACCAAATGTTCATATAAACATCTGACGGAGTAAATATTGCTTTTCTTCAAGCAACAAGTTTACAAAATTCATCTCGACATCGGCTTTTCTTTCAAATGAAGAGAGAAAAGCCGAAATTACTTTTTGTTCAGAGATGTTCGGTATAGTTATTTTAAATTTTGCCAAATCCTTTTTCTGAATGTTTGGCAATCCAGAACCTATACGAAGTTTCATTATTTCACTCTCCTTTGATTTTAGAAATTGGTACAGGTATTCCGTTTTTACATTATCCGTAGTATTTTGAATTGTGTAGCAATGTCCGCCACTCCAAAAAGGACAGGCGTTGAATTGTACATAACCGCAAGAGTTGCCACCCTCACTTATTGAGATGGTGTTAGCTTCTACATTATAATCGTTATAAAATCCAGATGGCTCTATTCCTCCATTCATAACATAATACTTGCCACTTTCTGAAAGAAATTCACCATTGATTTGTTTGCCTTTAACTACATCACCTATATCTTCCAATACAACAACATCACCTTTTATGGCATTGAAAAGTCTTTCTGAAATCGCAGACTTTAGCTTTTTCAAATCCTCAATGATTTTGTTTTGGGTAGCGATGCGCTCGTCTATCAAGTCTAATAATCGAGATATTTTAAATTGCTCTTTTTTGTCAGGCGTATAATAAAAACGAATTGTTGCTAAATCCTCACTATTAATAGCAGGATAACTTGAGCCTGTGCAACGAACCATTACTTTTCTATTGAATCCGTCTGTATTCAATAGATGATAAATATAGTTTGGTGATTCTGTTGTCCTAATTTGAGCATATCCAGTAGAAGCAACCCATTGTTGATTACTCGTATTTAAAATTTTATGAATATAGTTGTTTTTCTGATAGGGACGCACACATTGAAACAGAATATCATTGTTATTTATAACGCGTTGTGCTCTACTTGGTGCTTCTTCTCGCATTATTTCTTGTATTTTTCTCAACTCACCTTTTTCGACGGCTTCCAAATCTATATAAATAAAAGTGTTCTGAAGCTGGTCTGATTTTGGATTTATAGCGGCTATATCTTGAAGTGATGCCATTTCCCACTCTCCACTAAACTCTGGAAATCTCAAATGGGGAACATTACCTATTATATTTCTCTAATTATTAGAACCAATTAAATTCAAGATTATGAATCAGAAGACAATTAGAGAAATTTCGGACGCATGGCGAGAGAACAAGCGACCGTATGTGAAACAATCGACATTGGCAGCCTACATGTTGATTCTTGAAAATCACATTTTGCCAAAGTTTGGTGAGAGTAACGAACTTCATGAAAATGATGTACAAGGCTTTGTGCTTGAAAAGTTGGAAGGCGGATTGAGCATGAAATCTGTTAAGGACATTCTTGTTGTCCTAAAGATGGTTATGAAATTCGGGGTGAAAAACGAATGGATGAACTATTACGAATGGGATATTAAGTACCCAACAGACGTTGCTGGTAAAAAGTTGGAGGTCTTGTCCGTGGCAAATCATAAAAAGATTCTGAACTATATTCAGAGCCACTTTTCCTTTCCGGGACTTGGTATCTATATCAGCCTTAGTACCGGTCTGCGTATAGGGGAGATCTGTGCTTTGAAATGGAGCGACATCAATGTATATGACGGGATTCTAACCGTTAACCGGACGATAGAACGCATCTATATCATAGAAGGAGAGAGAAAACATACAGAGCTGGTCATCAACACGCCAAAGACAAAAAACTCTTGCCGTGAAATCCCGATAAACAAAGAATTGCTTACTATGTTAAAGCCTTTGAAAAAAGTAATTAATGACGATTATTACATTCTTACTAATGATGAGCGTCCGACAGAGCCACGCACATATCGCAACTACTATAAAAGGCTTATGGAGAAACTTGATATTCCCAAGCTGAAGTATCATGGACTGCGTCATAGCTTCGCGACTCGCTGTATAGAAGTCGGTTGTGACTATAAGACCGTTAGTGTATTACTGGGACATTCCAACATTTCGACTACACTGGACTTATATGTTCACCCCAATATGGAACAGAAAAAGCGATGCATAGCTAAGGTGTTCAAGTCACTTGGTAAATAGAGTTATATACAGAGCGAGGAAATTTAGTATCGCAATTTCTTCGCTCTATTTAATTATCACATTTTACTTAATCTGTTTCATCTACAGTGTCAAGTTTAGTTGATATTTTACTCAAGGTTTTCGATATTTCTTCAAGAGAAACTTGAACTGTTTTGTGTGGAGAGACAGAATGGGGTTTGACAAGACCTGCGACCAAATCTTGAGCTGCATCTTCCAATGGACTTTGTACGAGTATGTTAATGCGGTTGACAAAAGTTTTGATGGGAATGATGGAGTTTAAACGATATTTGTCATTATAGCTAACTTCCGTAATTATATTGAAATCCTTATCTTTCCATTTTTGATTAATATCTTCACACCATCCAATAAGGCAGTTCCAAGATTTGCCAGAAGAGATATATACAGGGTTCTGTGAAGTATTGGTGTACATGTTGCGGAATTTATCATCAAGATTGTTGATTAGGTCATCTCCAAAGCTTATTATCACGTTAGATGCGTCAAATTGGCTCGGATTGGATATTTGCAGAATAAAGGCTTTTTTATTTACAATGATTCGGCAGACGAGATGAGGTCGATGTTCCTCCTCCCACTGGCGTTTGATTTCATTTAGTTGGGCTTGATTTTGTTTTAGAGTTAAAAATGTTACAGCAATCATAGCGAATGATGCAATGGCTCCGATGTAAGAAGCCCAAAAGGAAAGCCATGTCTGCGAATCGCCAATAATCGGGAAGTGAGAAGGTATTTGAAGAACAAAATAATAGGGATTATTAGTAGTAATCCTATAAATAATAAGAAGGATAGATATTTCTTGTTGTATAATTTCATTTCATGTCATGTTAGATGTACTCGACAAAGATAAAGAATTATCTTCAATTGTATTCTTACTCATGTAAATTCCTATCTATCAATTAATCTTTTCAGGATTTTCGATAGCAGAATCGTTATTACCATTCCAATCACAGCTGATACTGTACACCATAAAACAGCCTTCCAAATCAATGCCGAGTGCAAAATCTCCGTATTGACCACTATGATGCTAGCGAAAAAAGAAAATAGGACAACCAGTATGATAATCAAGATATAGAATATCGTGTATGGTATGAAAATATGGCTGTCAACCTTACGGATTTTTCGCTCAGTTTCATTACATTTGTCTTGAATTTGGTGAAGGAACTTATCAAGGACAGTTTGCCCGAATTTTTCCGCCTGTTCCTGCGTCCCTTGTGCAATAGCCACTTTGTACTCTCGTAGAAATTCGAGCAGATTGTCCAGATTTGTAATTATATAATGCACGTTGTCATTCAGGCTGGCAAGTTCCTTGATGTTCTCTTTGAGTAGCCGTTTCTCTTCCTCCAGATATTCATTCTTTGGAGTGGCTTTTATGGATTCCGCTTCATTCATTTCAGCGGAAAAATCGAATTTCTTTTTCATGTTCGGCTTCATAGGCTTATCGTTTTAATCCTGTTTTCGTTTTCTTTCCTAACGAACGGTTGGCAACACGAGCGCATCTGCGAGCCCATTGCAAATCGTCTTCGTCCTTGTCTCTCCACGGAAGGTCGCTTTGCGAACCTCCGCCACCACCTCCAGTTACAACATTCTGCGTATCAAGTAGCCCAACAAAAATAGCTACCGCTATATCAGTAAGCTCTTGACAGTTGGCAACAAACCTGTAATCGAACTCGTCATTGAAACAGTCAAGCACTTTTCCCGGAATATAGAATCGGTATTCCTTGCCTTCATGGTTAAGGGTATAGGGAATCATGTCTGAACGGTCTGCGCGATATTGGGTGTAGTCAATAGGGACAGCCTTATGTTCTGCTGGTTGTTGGACGACTTGGGGAGTATTGTTCTTAATGGTTGTGGTCGGCTGGTGGTGCAGTTTCTTCCATGTTGTAGGAAGTTTCGAGATCATAAGATTTCTGCCGACTCCCAATTCTGAAGCCTTGTATTTGGTATTCCCATGCACGAGTGCATAACCACGGAGAATACCTTGCTTGTCCTCTCGTTCATGCACGGTATAGCCTTTCTGTGCAAGGGCATTCTTATACTCATCCCATGACCATGACGGCATCGCTCTCAACACCTCCATACAGTCCTTGTTCACCTGTGGGATGTTGCGATTTCGGATTTGTGCCGCAGTCGTCCAGCCACGTTTCTTTGCCACTCGCTCTGCTGCACGTTGCGCCCGGAGATGAATATTGTGGTCATTGTTGATATTTCCATCTTCATCCAAACGGCAAACCGCAGCATGGAGGTGGGGGACTTCACCTTTGGATTCCGTATGCAACCAAACCGAGTATTTGCTATTAGCCAAATTGGTTTGGCAAGAACGGACTTTTCCGTTCTTACCGGTAATCACTTGTTTGTCGAACTCCTCTGCGAAGTCGTGCCAGAGTTTTTGCCAGTCCTCGATGTCATAGAATCGGGTATGTTCGGGTGATGGACTCAGCTCGATTCTGATAACGGAGTTCTTTATCGGTCGATGCTGGGATAGGGTCAACTGCATGGAGTTCCATATCCCCATAGCATCCGGTTCTGAGGACAACAGATTGTCCAATACCCGATAGATTTTCTCCGGATGCTTCTTATGCTGTGATTCGCCGGTAATGTAACGGAGGTCGTTTATGCCGTGCGATATGGCTTTGGCTTTCGCAATCATTCTTCTTCGGATTTAGGGGTGGACGGAATTTTGTTCTTCTCTTTTACAGCATTCAGGAACTGGCAGATATTTTCAGCCACATTACCTAATTCTTTCAGCCAGCCCACCATAAACGGAACCTGATTGAACATTGCCATGCGCTGCTTTGTGGACATTCCGTGTAGGGCGGAGGTG
>OGXY01001048.1_pt1 | contig 21373 bp, 18 predicted proteins | sample 1576411 | NCBI WGS metagenome assembly OGXY01 (sample SAMEA3541498, study PRJEB24748) | human gut metagenome | biome: human gut; feature: human-associated habitat; material: faeces | place: China | collected 2012 | reverse complement strand
CTCCTGTATATTCTTACCATCAAGCCCTTTTATAGGATTAGCTACAAGAAGCGGTGTGTAGTCATTAATCTGTCTTAACCACTTCATCTCTGAATTAAGCTCGTCCAATGTGTGATAACCCGGTCTGCTTATTCTAAGCACTCCTTCTTTTTCACCTGTTTCTTTGTTCTTGACCATATATGTTGCATTCTCCGACAGCACTATGAGTTTCGCCTCACATCTGTCCTGCCATCCGTATTTTTCAAGCGAAGCATTTGCAACAGCATCAAATAAATCAACATTTTCAAATGCCATGTCATTATCCTCCAATCAGAAAAGGCGTACACAAATCTATCCGATTCATGTACGCCTTTGTACTTTTCTTATATTTAATTACTGTCCCATAGATGTTGTTTCCGGCAATGTACTTCCGCCATCAATAACTATCTGTGTTCCTGTTATGTAGCTTGATTCATAACATCCAAGGAATGCCGCAAGCTCTCCGACCTCCTCAGGGTCAGCCAGCCTCTTTAAAGGCACCGCATCTGCAATTGCCTGTATCGCTCTCTCCGGATTCTCCGGGTCTGACTGCTTTGCCATTCCTTCAACAAGCGGTGTCCTTACATATCCCGGACATATTGCATTAACTCTTATATTCTTGTCTGCAAATTCTCTTGCAAGCGCCTTTGTAAATCCTACCAGTGCCGCCTTAGATGTTGCATATGCAACCTCGCCAGGATCAGCTACCATATCTCCTGTTACAGAGCTTGTAACTACGATTGCACCACCGCCATTTGCTATCATGCTTGGAATAACTGCTTTTGCCACATTCCATGCACCTTTGACATTAATATCAAGATGTAAGTCTCTATTTTCAAATGTGTCATCTTCAAGAAAGTCTTCAAGAACACATACACCTGCGTTACATACAAGCACATCAATCTTTCCATATGTTTTCTCGGCAGTCTCAACAATTCTTTCAACACTCTTGTAATCAGATACATCAACCTGAACACCTGTTGCCTCATACCCTTCGCTTTTTAACTGCTCTGCAAGTTCAAGTACCTTAGGGCCTCTTGCTGCAAGCACACATTTTGCACCATACTTTGCATACACTTTGGCGATTCCTTCACCTATGCCTTTGGATGCTCCGGTAATTACCGCTACTTTTCCTTCTAACTTTCCCATAACGCCACGCACCTTTCTTAGTTTCGTGAATGCAAAAAAGGGGCACGAAAGCTCACTTTCGTGCCCCTTTGCACTTCGACACTAACTATAGTCCCAAGTGCGTGAAATTGCAACAATAAAAATATGCGTTTTTTCCTTAATTCATAAGGTGATTTTCTAAAAATTTCTTTATTCGTAAAGTGGGTACTTATCTGTAAGTCCCTTAACAAGTTCCATTGCCTTAGCCTGATTAGCATCTACATCATCAACAAGCATAGCAATTGCTTCTGCAACAACATCCATATCAGCCTCATTGAAGCCTCTTGTTGTAACGGCTGCTGTACCAAGTCTGATACCGCTTGTTACGAATGGAGAAGCCGGGTCATTAGGAATTGTATTCTTGTTACATGTAATATTAGCTGCATCAAGAAGCTTTTCAACTTCCTTACCAGTCTTGCCCTTGCTTAAGAGGTTAACAAGCATAAGATGGTTATCTGTACCACCAGATACGATATCAAAGCCTCTGTTCATAAGTCCATTAGCAAGTGCTGTTGCGTTCTTAACAACATTTTCAGCATACACCTTAAAGCTTGGGTCAAGTGCTTCCTTTAAGCACACTGCCTTACCAGCAATAACATGCATAAGAGGTCCGCCCTGAATTCCAGGGAATACAGCCTTGTTAAGCTTGAACTTCTCTGCTGCCTCTGCTGAAGCAAGAATCATACCTCCTCTTGGTCCACGGAGTGTCTTATGTGTTGTTGTTGTTGTAACATCTGCATATGGAATTGGGCTTGGGTGTGCACCACCGGCTACAAGACCTGCAATATGTGCCATATCTACCATAAGTAATGCGCCAACTTCATCACAGATTTCTCTGAACTTCTTGAAGTCGATTGTTCTTGCATAAGCAGAAGCTCCTGCAATAATCATCTTAGGCTTGCATTCCTTGGCGATTCTTAATACTTCATCATAATCAATAAATCCGTCTGCTGTAACACCATAAGGAACGATGTTAAAGTATTTTCCAGAAATATTAACTGGTGAACCATGTGATAAATGTCCACCACAGTCAAGGCTCATACCCATAACTGTATCTCCAGGATTAACAAGTGCAAAGAATACAGCTAAGTTAGCCTGTGCTCCTGAATGTGGCTGTACATTTGCATATTCACAGCCAAAAAGCTTCTTGGCTCTTTCAATTGCAAGTGTCTCAACAACATCGACATACTCACAGCCGCCGTAATATCTCTTTCCAGGATATCCTTCTGCATACTTATTAGTAAGAGGGCTTCCCATAGCAGCCATAACTGCCTTACTTACAAGGTTCTCAGAAGCGATAAGCTCGATGTGGCTTCTCTGTCTTCCAAGTTCATCATCCATAGCCTTAGCAAGGTCTGGATCATAGTTTAATACTTCATCAAATGAATACATATAACTTCCTCCCATTATACTTTAGTGAAACAAAGCGTCCCTAATTACTTATGATATAATTAAATTACGAATTAGTCAATTTAAAGTTATGAATTCCTGCTTTTTTTAATATTTGTTTCTGTATATCGACTGCAACTCCATATCCCTGCTCCTCAAGTTCATATGTTGATTGTTCAAGTGCCATCTCAAATTTTTCAACCATACTTAAAAAATGCTGCGTTGCTATTCCTTTTCCAAGACCAAGTTTCTTTGCCTCATTCTCAAACGACTTCTGATTTATATTCCTTATATCATATTCGCCATCTATGTTAAGCGACATTTTCTCTGTGCTGCTGTCATATATAACAGTACTTAATAAATCATATGCCGGAGCTAATCTTATTCCTTTTAAATCCTCACTATATAAAAGAGCAATATTTTTAACATGATTATCTGTATTACCTATAAGATAATTAAATATACATAAATCCCATAGCCTTATCTGATCTTCAATTGGATTGCTTGAATAATTTTTTATTAGTTCAAATGCATCTGCTAAATAATCTTTCCCGTTTTTCTCGTATTTTTGTGACGCCGTAATTCCAAGTGCCTGTGCAAAATCCTCCTGATGAAGTCTTAATGGAACTTTCTTCCCCATTAATTCTTTGGATGTATCTAAAATCTTTCTGTCATATCTTTCAGTTGCAAATAAAAAATCATTTTCTTTATCATTAAGATTAATAATAAAACTATCTGGTGTCCTAATTCCTAGTTTTCTTGCTGTCAGCAAACATAACTGTTCATTAGCAACAATCTTTTTTAACCTTACATGGCTCTGCTTTAATATATGTGTACTTGGTGCCAGTCCCGCTGGCTGATACCATTCATTATTATTCCTGTCATAATATAATCCGGTCTTTCCTGATGCCCCAGCCAATGATAAATGTGATTTAATAACCAGTTCCGCTGACTTAGTTGCACCTTCTCTTGCAAATTCCAGCAATTCTTCATGTGATAATAATCTGTAAGAAGATTCTGTTATATTCATATCACATTCTACTATTCTTATTGCTCCCAGACACTCGCTTCCTAATTCTGAAAGAACTGATATATAATCATTTTCATCAACATGAAGCCAACCCGCAACACACCTTCTTGTATATCCTTCTGGTAAAAGACTTTCAAAAAAGCATCGTGTTCTTTCTGGTGAAAAGCTTCTTTCATCAAGCGGTAAACTGATTGATATTGCTCTTGAAGATTTATCTTCTATATATTCCTCTGAATATGAAAATACAGCATCGTCAGAATTATGCCCTGTAATACTGCCAACATTAATCATATTTCCATTATTCAATATATACCTCTAAATTTCTCATTATCTCCCCCTTACATTAATATTAATATCAAGTCCCAGAATTGAAATTAACTGCATTACTTTGCCAATCTCAACAGTTGTTTTACCTCTTTCTACATCTGATATAAAACTTACACTAAGACCAGTATATTCTGACAAAAATGCCTGCGTATACTTTAATTCTTTTCTCCTGTTCCTGATTATATTTCCAAGCCCCTCAGAATCAGTTATTTTCATAATATTCACCTCAACGCAAAAAACAAGCCGTACGGCTTTATTATACATATTTTCTCACAAATAAAGCCGAGCGGCTTTGTTTTGATAAAAGCATTATAATATAAGCCGTACGGCTTAGTCAATTTTCTTTTGTTACATAATTTCATTTTCTTGTAATAAAATAATATCCTGCGATTATTAATTTATATTGTGCCTTATGGGTATAGTATATATTTATCCAATCAGAACTTTTTGCCTTCAAACAAAAAACGAACCCACCCGAAGATGAGTCCGTTTCATAGTCTTAAACCGGCAGATTCTTCATACTCTCAAGACTTATAACAAGTGTTGATGTATTATGAAGAAGTGCTGAAGTTGTAGGCTGTATGACGCCCGTTACACCAAGTGCAATAAGTGCGGAATTGAATCCGACAATCACACGGTAATTTCTGTTAATCTTCTTAATCAGACTGTCACTTAATTTCTTAAGCATAAGTATCTGGTTAAGATCATCTGCGCCGACAGTGATATCTGCAATCTCTCTTGCAATCTCAGCACCATCACTTATGGCAATACCTACATCTGCTGCTGAAAGCGCTGGTGAGTCATTAATTCCATCACCAATCATAATTACCTTTCGTCCGGCTGCCCGCTCTTTATCTACGAACTTAGCCTTGTCTTCTGGAAGAACTTCTGAATAATATTCAGTAACTCCAACCTTTCTGGCAATAGAGGCGGCTGTTCTTTCACTGTCTCCTGTCATCATGACAACCTTTGATATTCCAGCTTTCTTAAGCCCTTCAATAACCTTTGGTGCTTCTTCTCTTAATGGATCAATTATGCATATAACTGCTGCAAGCTGACCGTTAATTGCCATATAAAGATGTGAGCAGTCATCTGGAAGACTGTCAAATAACTCCTGCTTTCCTGCTGGAATTACACATGCTTCATCCTCAAATACAAAGTGATGGCTTCCTATGATAACCTTGCTTGTATTAATAAATGTTGCACATGGAATATCAACCTTAGAATGCATCTCTTCGTGCATAAGGTTTCTTCTGCCAGCTTCATTAACAACAGCCTTAGCCATTGAATGTGGAAAATGCTCCTCTAGACACGCAGCTATTCTTAACAGTTCATCTTCTGGCATTCCGTTAAATGAATATACCCTGCTTACTGTTGGCTTAGCCTTTGTAAGTGTACCTGTCTTATCAAATACGATAGTATCCGCTTCAGCAATTGCCTCTAAGAACTTACCGCCCTTGACTGTTGCACTCGCCTGACTTGCCTGTCTTATTGCTGCAAGTACCGTAATAGGCATAGCAAGCTTCAATGCACATGAGAAATCAACCATAAGTATTGACAATGCCTTAGTAGTATTTCGTGTTAACAGATATGTAAGTGCAGTTCCGCCAAGTGAATAAGGTACAAGCTTATCTGCAAGATGCTCTGCTTTTGACTCAAGACCTGATTTTAACTTCTCAGATTCTTCAATCATCCTGACAATCTTGTCATATTTGCTCCGGCACGCTTAACTCTGAATACTATCTCGCCCTCTTCTACTACAGTTCCTGCAAATACAGAAGTTCCCTCACCTCTTCTTACTGGCTCAGATTCTCCTGTAAGTGAAGCCTGATTAACCATAGCCTCACCACTGATAACAGTTCCATCAAATGGGATTACATTACCCATCCGGATTATTACATTATCTCCGTCCTTAACATCTTTCACAGATACCTGTACTTCTGCATCATCTGTCTTTAACCAGACCTTATTAACGTTAAGTGACATCGTTCTTGCAAGGTCGTCAACCGACTTCTTGTGTGTCCAGTCCTCTATTATCTCACCTATACCAAGAAGAAACATTACTGAACCAGCTGTATTAAAGTCTCTTCTTAAGATAGAAACTCCTATTGCAGTTGCATCAAGAACTGGCACTTCAAGCTTTCTGTCAAGCAGTGTCCTGATTCCTTTATAAATGTACTTCATTGAAGATACCGTTGTTAATACCGCACATACCGGTGCCGGAATAAACAATTTCTTAGTCATTCTCCACAACACCTGATCTGCCAGCTTTTCAGTATAATGAGAATTGATTGCTCTTCCTGATGTTGCAAGAACATCTTCAGGAACCTCTACATTGCTGTATCTGAACTTAGCAATAGCTTCAATCACAGTCTTTCTTGAACATCTGTACTCAACGACTGCATCAGCAGTTCTCTCATACACTTTGGCATTCGTGACGCCCTGCAGATTCTTAAGATAATACTGCAAGGTATCTGCCTGTATAAAAGTCATGCCGGAAGCATCCATGTGAACACGGATTCTTCCGGGCACATCATGCTTTATTGTGAATTTCATACTCTGTTACGCTTCCTCATTTTCATCTACTGAATCAAGTACAACTTCTTCTGTGTTATACTTTGTCTCATTGATTGTCTTAGCATCAGCATATATATCTTCACAGTTTTCCTGAACAGTTGTAGCTGTCTTCATTATACATGATTTAGCTCTTAAAACTGCTGCTGTGCAGTTAGTATAAAGTTTCTTGGCGTCCTTGCTTGTGAGAATCTTGATTCCTGCTGTTCCAAATAATACACCTGCTGCAAAAAGTCCTGGTTTCTTTAAATTATCAATTTTCATACTGTGCTCCTCTCTGTCCATATTGGACAATAAATGTTTCTTAAGTTTGACGGTTATTATATTACACATTATGTAACATTTCTACATAAATCCACTTATTGAGAAATCTTCTCAATATAGCAAAAGGAGAGATGAAACAGTTTCATCTCTCCCTTATTAGTAAATATTATTTATTAACTGAAACTGCCTTTTTCCTGTCAACTACACTTGTTATCTTCTGATTCTTAATGTATCCGCAGGCTTCTAGCCCTGACTCAATAATTTTACTCCATTTGCTTTCTGATAAATTAATTGACGAATCATCGTTTAATCTTACAGTATAACCGCCATTATCATTCTCATCACAAGTTATCCTGTACATATTCTTACGGTTAATTGCACCTATTTCTTCCAGTGTATTAACCATTCTATATACAGTTGCAGCCCCAATCTTAGGATCCTTTTTTACTGCCTTGTAATAAATCTCTTTACAGCTTGAGCAGTCCTCTTCAAGAATTACATCAAGAAGCATAAGCCTCTGTTTAGTTATCCTGCAACCCTGCTGCTTGAGACGAGAAATAATAATGTCTTTGTCTTTATCAGGATTTCTGACCACCCGTTACCTCCTTTTAATGGCAGTGGCCTTTGCATTTACCGCAGTCGCCACCACATGTGAACGATTTACCGTTTTTCTTGTCGTGTACCATACTGCGTACAATAAGCGCAACTATAATCACTAATATAACTCCTACTATAATTGTTCCCAGCATAATTACACCTCCGATAATATATCATTTAATTACTTTGTTGCATTTAAAAGCTTCTTAGAATCAACCTTTAATGTCTTACTTTCCTTATATGGTCTGAATAACAGATAGATGAAACCAACAATTATAAGAATTGCGATTACTGTGAATACATTAAATGCTGTGTCACCAGTAATAAGACCAGCAATCTGGTTAATTACAAGACCTACAAGGTAAGCATATCCACACTGGTATCCGATTGCAATCCAGAACCACTTAGTGTTGTTCATCTCTCTCTTAATAGCACCCATTGCTGCGAAGCAAGGAGCACAGAGAAGATTAAATGCAAGGAATGCATATCCGCTTACTACTGTAAATGTAGCTGCCATGTTAGCATATACTGTTCCCTCACCTGCTGAGTAAAGGATACCCATTGTACCAACGATATTCTCCTTAGCAACAAGACCAGTAATAGAAGCAACAGTTGCCTGCCAGTTACCAAATCCTAAAGGAGCAAATATCCATGCGATTGCCTTACCAATTCTGCCAAGAATAGAGAAGTCAATCTGATCATCTGCAAGCATTGTAAATGTTCCATCAACAAATCCGAAGTATGTTGTGAACCAGATAATGATTGTTGAAAGTGTGATAATTGTTCCGGCCTTCTTGATGAATGACCATCCACGCTCCCACATGCTTCTTAATACTGTACCAACTGTTGGAAGATGGTATGCTGGAAGCTCCATAACGAATGGTGCCGGATCTCCAACGAATAACTTTGTCTTCTTTAAGATGATACCTGAGCAGATAATTGAGAATATTCCAAGGAAGTATGCTGATGGAGCAACCCATGGAGCACCATCAAAGATAGCTCCGGCAACCATTGCTATGAATGGAAGCTTAGCTCCACAAGGAATAAATGTTGTTGTCATAATGGTCATCTTACGGTCTCTGTCGTTTTCAATAGTTCTTGAAGCCATGACACCCGGAACACCGCAGCCGCTGCCGATTAACATTGGAATGAAGGACTTTCCTGAAAGACCAAACTTACGGAAAATTCTATCCATGATAAAGGCAACACGTGCCATATAGCCGCATGATTCCAGAAATGCAAGGAAAATAAATAATACAAGCATCTGTGGTACGAAACCTAATACCGCACCGACACCGGCTACAATACCGTCAAGGATTAATCCTGAAAGCCAGTCAGCACAGCCGATTGCATCCAGTCCGTTACCGATTAATACCGGAATACCAGGTACCCATACACCATAGTCAGCCGGGTCCGGTTCTTCCTGCTCCAAAGCTGTTTCAAATGTTGCTACATTCACATTTACGAGTTCTTCGTCCTCGTCTTCTCCTGCAATGTTAACCTCTGTTGTAAGAGATTTGATTGCACTGTTTGATGTAAATGCCTTGATTGCTGCATCGACATCTGCTTCTTCGGCATCTTCGTCATCATAAACTTCTGTAAATTCTTTTGTGACATCCGGTGCTTTTTCTTCTGCTGCTTCTAAGAAGCCCTTGATTTCAGCATCATATGGAGCATATTCATCAGCTGCATCGTTGTAAGCAGATGTACCGATTCCGAATAAATGCCAGCCATCGCCGAACACACCGTCATTTGCCCAGTCTGTAGCCCATGAACCGACTGTTGTTACAGAAATATAGTAAACAAGGAACATTACCGCTGCAAAGATTGGAAGGGCTGCCCATCTGTTTGTTACAACCTTATCAATCTTATCGGATACAGAGCCGCCTTCTGATTTCTTGCTCTTTGTACAGCAGTCATGAATGATGGATGAAATGTACTGGTATCTTTCATTAGTAATGATACTTTCTGTATCATCATCAAATTCATCCTCTAACTTCTGTACCTCTGCGGATACATCCGGTACGGACTTCATCATATCTTTAATCTTATCATCTTTTTCGATTAACTTAATGGCAAAGAAACGCTTCTGTTCGTCTGCCACATCGCTTCCGATTTTTGCTTCCACTGCTGAAATCGCTGCTTCTACGCTGTCTGCAAATGAATGTGCAATTGTTACAGTTGCTGCTTTCTTTGCTAAATCAACAGCTTTGTCTGCTGCTTCCTTAATGCCTGTTCCCTTTAACGCTGAAATTGCTACAACCGGGCAGCCAAGCTTTTCTGAAAGCTTATCTAAATGAATCTTATCCCCGTTCTTTTCAAGAATATCAATCATGTTGACAGCCATGATAACCGGGATTCCCAGTTCCATTAACTGTGTGGAAAGATACAGGTTTCTTTCAATATTCGTACCATCTACGATATTTAAGATGGCATCCGGTCTTTCCCCAACCAGATAGTTTCTTGCCACAACTTCTTCCAGTGTGTATGGAGATAAAGAGTAAATACCCGGTAAATCCATAATGGTTACATCGCTGTGTCCCTTTAGTTTTCCTTCTTTTTTCTCTACTGTAACACCAGGCCAGTTACCTACGAACTGATTCGAACCGGTCAGTGCATTAAACAGTGTCGTCTTACCGCAGTTTGGGTTACCTGCAAGTGCAATTTTAATCGACATTTCAATGCTTCCTTTCATATAACTTATTTTTGTTAGCGTTTTCTAACCCCTATGTAAAAAAAATTTCTGTCTATCACCCCGCAAGAAAATTATGCTTCCACTTCAATCATTTCCGCATCGGCTTTTCTTAACGATAGCTCATATCCTCTTACTGTTACTTCTACAGGATCTCCTAAAGGTGCAACCTTGCGTACATACACATCGACACCTTTTGTAATGCCCATATCCATAATTCGTCTTTTTACAGGGCCTTCACCGTGAAGTCTTTTTACCTTCACCGTCTGGCCGCAAGCTGTTTCCTTCAGCGTTTTCATAACTCTGTTCCTTCTTTCCTCATGAAATGTTTTCTATATAAGCATGACTAAACCATAATTTTGTTTGCCATGTCCTTACCGATTGCAACTCTGGAATCTTTTACATTGACTATCATATTGCCATTTATCTCAGATACTACAGTAACTTCCCCACCGGTCACAAATCCAAGATTTTCCAAAAACTTGCGGACTTCTTCCTTTCCGCCAATCTTTCTGATAATATTTGTTTCCCCCGCTTTAACCATTGATAACGGCATCATTGCAGCTCCTTTCTTGTGTATCATAAATAACTTTTGATAGTTCTTTCCTACTTTCGTTAGTATATGCTAACGTTCATTAGAAGTCAAGAACTTTTTGAGAAATTTTCTTAATTACTTGTCCATCGTTTTTATGATTCCGGGATATCTTCCAGCCGCACAGCACTGTATAAGACGACGGCATCGGTAAATTTACGCGGATTGTAGCCGGTCAGCTGCGCAATGCCTGTGTAATCGCCGACTGTATCATAAACAAATTATTCGGGTTGTAACGCACATTCAGCCGTACAATGACCACCCGGCACAGCGCATCCTCTGATAAGCCTTTTTCGTCAATAAAATTAATATTCTGGCTGCACACATCTTTTACCGTATCGACAATCTGCTGTGCTGCTTCTCTACTGACAATTTCCATGTTATAATAACATCATCAAAAACACGCGTGATACAAAACACTATGAACAGATGATTCCAAACCAAATGATAAATAAGTTGAAAGATTGTGAGGTTGATTTTATGAAAGCAGTAATTGCAATTGATTCTTTTAAAGGAAGCTTATCTTCCTTTGAAGCGGGAAACAGCGCCGCAGAAGGTATCCGGCGCGTCTATCCCGATGCGCAGATTGAAGTCCGTCCGCTCGCAGACGGCGGCGAGGGAACGGTTGAAGCACTGACACTCGGCTGTGCCGGACAGCTTACAACCGTTACCGTCACCGGACCGCTCGGCCAGCCGGTATCCTGCCAGTACGGCATTGTTGACAGCACTAGGACTGCCATTATTGAAATGTCCGGTGCTGCCGGTATTACACTTGTTCCCGACACGGAGCGCAACCCGCTCTATACAACGACCTACGGTGTCGGCGAAGTCATCCGCGATGCGATTACAAAAGGCTGCCGCCACTTTATTGTGGGTATCGGCGGCAGTGCCACCAATGACGGCGGTGCCGGTATGTTACAGGCCCTCGGTTTCGGACTGCTTGACAAAAACGGCAATCCGGTTCCTTTCGGCGCTATGGGGCTTGAAGTCCTTGATAAAATTACCACCGACAATGTCCTGCCGGAATTAAAAGACTGTACGTTCCGTATTGCCTGTGATGTAACCAATACTCTGTGCGGCGAGCAGGGATGCAGTGCTATTTTCGGTCCGCAGAAAGGCGCTACGCCGGCCATGATTCTGCAAATGGATAAATGGCTGGCTTACTATGCCACACTGGCACGGGAAATTTTCCCGCACGCCAATCCGAAAGCGGCAGGAAGCGGTGCCGCAGGCGGTCTCGGTTTTGCCTTTATGACCTTTTTAAACGGCACGCTTGAATCCGGGATTAAGATTGTTCTTGAAGAAACCCGGTTAAGTGATTATATCAAAGATGCAGATATTGTCGTAACCGGAGAAGGCCGGTTAGACGGTCAGACGGTTATGGGAAAAGCCCCGATTGGTGTCGCAAAGATTGCCAAGCAGTTTGACAAACCGGTACTTGCATTCTCAGGCTGTGTCACAAAAGATGCCACTGCCTGCAACCGCGAGGGCATTGATGCCTTTTTCCCGGTTTTAAGAAATGTTGTTTCTTTAGAAGATGCCATGAATCCTGCCAACGCCCGTCAGAATATGGCGGACACCGCAGAGCAGGTATTCCGCACAATACGGACATTTTCATCATTATAGAGAAAAATTGGAGCTTTGATTGGGCTCGTGATTGCAATTATTTTAATTATTAAAAAAGTCCACCTTGCATATAGTCTTATTCTCGGTGCGTTAATCGGCGGATTCATCGGCGGTGGCGGACTGACCGGCACTGTTAATACGATGATTAGCGGCGCACAGGGTATGATGTCTTCCGTTTTACGGATTCTGACATCGGGTATTCTTGCAGGTGCGATGATTCACAGCGGTGCAACCGTCATCGACTCCCTGCCACACGGCTCATTCTTCCACGCAACCGGCGGTTCTGTCAACATGGCGATTAAAGACCGCATAAAGATAGCTGAAATACCAAAAGCCGCAGAAGCATATGCCCCTGCGGCTTTCATCTATACAGAACTGTTTATTCTGTCTATACTTTTGCGCCAGATAATTTACTAAATCTGTATTTTTATTCATTAAAATGTTCTTCCAGCTTCTTAGAAGACTCCTTTAAACTGTCAATTGAACCGGAAAGCTTCATGACATAATCCGTCTGATTGACAATATTATTGCCGATTTCCGCAACCATTGAAGCATTTTCTTCAGAAGTTGCAGCTACGGTATCCAGTTCTTCCTGAATATCATCAAACTGTCTTTTGACCTCGCCGATAACATCGTATTCTTCTTTGACAACCACTGTTGCGGATTCTGCAGAGTTGTTAACCGTATCGAGCTTACCGATTAAATCTTCAATCTGTACGGAACTGTTCTTTGCCGCATCAGCACCGGCTGAAATCTTGTCTACCACACCATTGACGGTTTCTGTCAGTGTCAGAATAATTTCTTTGATACTGTCTGCCGATTTCCTACTGTCTTCTGAAAGAACACGAATCTGGTCTGCAACCACCGCAAATCCTTTTCCATGTTCACCGGCTCTTGCGGCTTCGATTGAAGCATTTAAAGACAAAAGATTTGTCTGTCCCGCAATCGCATTAATATCATTTAAAATGCCTGTAATCGTATTCATCTGTTCTAACAACCCTGCCGTGGCATCACTTGCCTGACCGACCGTTTCAGACATTTCAAGCATCGATTTCTGAACTGTCTTTGCTTCTTTATTACCGTCATTGACTGCCTGTGTCACTTCTGCAAAGCTCTGCTCCAGCTGCTGTGCATAGTCATAATTTTTATCAATCTGTTCTTTGGCTGTATTGAGTTTCTCACTAACTGTCTGAATCGCACGGCTGGATTCATCCACAACCTGCTCCATCTGTTCTGCGGATGTCTTAACAGACTGTGCATGGGAAGTCACTTCTTCTACCTGTGTGCCACATTCAACAATTTCCCTGTTCAGATTAAAAGCAATCCGGTTGGCAACTGCTGTATTTTCCTGCACCTGGCAGAGTGCCGCTTCTGCCTGCCTTGTCTTTTTCTCCCCAAATTTTGTCCCAAGATATAAAAGCACTGCACTTGCTGCAAATAAACAAATTTTTGAAATTGCACCAACAAATGCCTCATCAATAATCTTAACATTAATAAACAGACAGGCAACACTTGTCGCCGTAAACGAAATCGCATAATACTTGATAATTTTCTTATCAAAATACCGCGCTGCCATACTTAATGTGATAAAATTTGCCAGAAATGCAATTCTATTACCATTCACCAAGCCTGAATAAATTAATACTGCATAAGACGGGCATAAAACAATGACCAATGCTTTGGCAAAATCGCTGATTTTCAAAAAATTCGCAATAGCTACAATGACCAGCGTTGCTACCAACACACCACAGCCCTTAATAGACTTTGCCGACATTCCATAAGACATAATCGTTGTTACTGACAATGCTAAAACACATGCCAGAATCACCAGCAGATTCGCCTTGTGTGCTCTTTCCATAACCTTCTCCTACCTTTCGTATTTTAATTTTCAATTTTAATCCGGTCACACTATTTAAATAATTTTGATTATACCACATTACCGTGTAAAAGTAAATAATATCAGCAATTGTTCCTGTTTTTATACCAAAACAACGGACTGCCAGTCCCTTACATTCCGCTTCTGTCTCTTCGTTCTTTTAAAATTCGTGCATTCTCTTCCACCTTAGTCTTTCCAAGCGGATATAAAAACCATAAGGACAGTGCAAGTAAAACAAATCCTGCTGCCGGTACAATACACGTAATCGTATAAATGCCGTTTACAACCTTTTCGTCATATGCCGTTGCCGTATTATAGCCAATCACTGACAGCAAAACACCGACAAGCCCTCTCCGTCATCATGGCGATCTTCGTCTCCGTCGCTATCGCCTTCTTCTTCGGAATGCTTGTACAATGGCTTGCCCGTGTGATATTCACTTTCAACTATACGAAAAAGATGAAATACAGCATCGCCCTCTTTGGGGGGATAGCCGCTACTGCCATCATCTATTTCATGCTTATCAAAGGACTGAAAGACAGCTCCTTCATGACCTCTGAAAACAAACACTGGATACAAGACAACACACTGATGCTAATCACCGTTTTCTTTGTATTCTTCACCGTACTGATGCAAATCCTTCACTGGATGAAAATCAATGTTTTCAAAGTCGTCGTACTGATGGGAACCTTCGCTCTGGCTCTCGCTTTTGCCGGTAACGACCTTGTCAACTTTATTGGCGTTCCCCTCGCAGGTTTCTCCTCTTTTTTAGATTACACCGCCAACGGAGAAGGAAATCCGAACGGCTTCCTGATGACCTCCTTGCTGGGACCTGCTAAAACACCGTGGTATTTTCTTATCGGAGCCGGAGCCGTCATGGTCTACGCCCTCTGCACCTCTAAAAAAGCACATGCTGTAATTAAAACATCTGTCGACCTTTCCCGCCAAGATGAAGGAGAAGAAGCATTCGGAAGTACTCCGATCGCCCGCACAGTAGTCCGCATCAGCATGACACTTGCCAATGGAATCTCCCGAATAATGCCGGACGGCAGCAAAAAATGGCTTGACTCCCGCTTCCGCAAAGACGAAGCAATCATTGCCGACGGAGCTGCTTTCGACCTTGTCCGCGCTTCTGTAAACCTGGTATTGGCCGGTCTGCTCATCGCCTTGGGAACCTCCCTGAAACTTCCCCTTTCCACCACCTACGTAACCTTCATGGTAGCTATGGGTACTTCTTTGGCCGACCGCGCCTGGGGACGTGATTCAGCCGTTTACCGTATCACCGGCGTATTAAGCGTCATCGGAGGCTGGTTCATCACCGCCGGAGCCGCCTTCACCATCTGTTTCTTCGTAGCTCTCGTACTCCATTATGGAGGTAACATCTCTATCATCGCCCTCATCGGTATAGCTGTATTCATCTTGATCCGTAGCCAGGTGATGTACAAGAAACGCAAAGCGAAAGAACAAGGTAACGAAACGCTGAAGCAACTGATGCAAACCACAGACAGCACAGAAGCCCTGCAACTGATGCGTAAGCACACCCGCGAAGAACTTTCCAAAGTATTGGAATATGCAGAAACAAATTTCGAACTGACTGTCACTTCATTCCTTCATGAAAATCTGCGAGGATTGCGTCGTGCCATGGGGTCCACTAAATTTGAGAAACAGCTCATCAAACAGATGAAACGTTCGGGCACCGTCGCCATGTGTCGTCTCGACAATAACACCGTACTCGAAAAAGGACTTTATTACTATCAAGGCAACGACTTCGCCAGCGAATTGGTCTACAGTATTTCCCGCCTCTGCGAACCTTGCCTCGAACATATCGACAACAACTTCAACCCATTGGACGCCATCCAGAAAGGTGAATTCAGCGATGTATCCGAAGATATCACCTATCTGATTCAGCAGTGTCGTAAGAAAATGGAAAACAACGAGTACAACGACTTCGAAGAAGAAATCCGTCGTGCCAACGACCTCAACGGACAGCTTTCACTATTGAAACGTAAGGAACTGCAACGCATCCAAAGCCAATCAGGAAGCATCCGGGTGAGCATGGTGTATCTCACGATGGTTCAGGAAGCACAGAACGTAGTCACTTATACCATCAATTTGATGAAAGTAAGCCGTAAATTCCAGATAGAAACTGAAATGCCGTAAGGACGAAAAGCAAGGATCGTCCACTGAATAACGGACGAATCATACTCCGCACGGAAAGGACTGTCTGATAAACCCTGTTTACATAGGAGGGGGTGTATCAAACAGTCCTTTCTTTTTCAGAAATAGGTTTAAAAAAGCTCTATTCTTTAGTATTTGATCTGGTAAAATTGTATATTTATAGTCGATAAGATACTTGAGACGATTTTAGATGCAATGATATAAAAACGAAATGAATGAAATATCAGTTAGAAATAACCACCTTACTGGTTCCTGTCAATGTGCATCAACTGTTTGAGAAATGTGAATGGCCTGAACTAAACTGTTTTGACAGAGAAATGGTTGAAGGCTATTTCTCTGATTTGGTGAATGGTATTCAAACCGATGAGGCTTTGGACGATTGGACGCTGACCGTTGTCCTTTATATCGGCACTTATTTGGGAGCCAACCATATCAGTATCTGGAAACATGGAATCACCGATACGGTAACTAAAGAAAAAGTGCTGACGATAGGTATACCTCTTCCTTGTAGTAAAACCATTCGTTGGGGAGTGAAGAAGAAAGGACGTTTTACGGGTAAAATACCGGATGAAAGCTTTAGGAGGAATAACAGACTCCTTCCCGTCAACTTTGCAAAATATGATAATATGGAGACCTATATAGAAGATAACATCCGGATAGCCCTTTTGAACCTGTTTGAAGTTGGTTTTACCCTGAAAGGATATAAAGTAAAGAAGCGGTAATAGTAGCCAAATCGTAAAATAGAATTAATTTTAGCGGCATATATAAGGAACTAACATAGTTGTATGCTGTCGCAAAGAGTCGTCGATTATTGAATTTAGACTCTTTGCGGCAGTTCTGTTTTTTCTACTTTTCTATGAAAGTGTTCAAAGAATGAGGTTGCAAAGTTATATTCAAATAGCGAGTGCCTAATTTCACAGTAAGCTCTTTGGCTTCTTCGTTGAAATTACCGGCTATCACCACCTGTCTCTTTTGTGGAGTCATGACGACCATTACCGGCATCTTATCTCCTCTATCTTTATATGCCAGCACTTGCGAGCCGGGTGTTACATAATGGCTGTAATGTTTTACCGCATAATATTCGGGAGTGTAGGTCGCAGTCCCTGTCTTTGAATCCACATGAATCAAAGCATTCTGTTTCCATCCCCATCCGCTGAAACCTCCGTCATACAAAATAGCATTCCAGAAAGTATATTCTTCACAACCATTACCCAGATAATGATTCATTAGTCCGAAAGTGTGTTCGGCCGCTTTCCAGTCGAAAGAGCCCCAACCACATTCACTTTCCGTTTGCACGTACTTGTATTGCGGATATTTGGCACGGAGTTTGGATAAAATCTGTCCGCCTTCCCATTGGAAGCCAACCCCTTCTATTGTTTCCGGCATTCGTGGGTCGGAAAGTACCTGATCGATCACCTCATAGCGATTGGTGTTGATCGTCCCTAAATATAATTTTACTTCCGGATGCTGTCTTTTCAGAGTAGGAGCGAGGTACTCTGCATTGAAACGGATAATACCTTCTGCCGTCCAGGCACAACCCGGATAGTTGGTGTAACTCCATGACTCATTTTGGAACATAATCATGGAGATGGGGATACCTTGTTCCTTGTAAGCGTCGATGAATTTACAAAAGTAATTAGCATAGGTTTGCAGATAACGTGGGTCCTGGATAAAGTAATCATTTACAGCCAACTGTTGTGGAAATACCTGTGTGTTCTTTTCTTTACTATCCTCATAAAGTGCTACATCAGACAGAGGCGACATCTGATTTTGATTACGGTCACTGCGAACTGAATAGTAGTGATTGATTTTCATCCAGGAAGGAGGCGACCATGGCGACATCCAGAAAGTCATATCCGGATTATACTGTTGTGCAGCTTTGATAAAAGGAATCAACGTTGTTTTATCCCGATTGATATTGAAATGTTTCAATTGGAAGTCACCGGATACCTCATCGCAACTGTACCAGTCGCGGGCGTAGTCGTTGGCATTCATGGAGAAGCGTCCCATTGTAAACTTCAGATCTCCTCCGGGAGCAAACAACTGTTGAAGAACAATTTCCTGTTGCTTCCGTGGAAGCATGTTGAGTGCATCCCATCCAAGTTCATTAAAGCACGTCCCCCAGGCCTTGAAGACAGTTCCATTCTCCGAACCGTTGACCTCGAGTAGGGGAGTGCGCCCGGTATTTGTCTGCAACTTGACTTTAGACTGTTGCCATGTGTTATTTTCCGTACTGCTAACCCATTCATAGGATTGCGCACTCATAGTCCCCATTGACAGCACAATGGCAAAACTACTTAATAAGGTGGTTTTCTTAATCATGTTTTTCCTGTTCTTATATTTTTTATATTACTGTTTAAATAATCTCATGCAGTACACTCAACTGTGTATCCTTAATCAAGATTGATTTATTAATAAGTCTCTATGACAATAGCCGCTTCCGGCAATCCTTCTGCTGAAACAGTAAGAGTGATCGTCCCTTTTTCTGTATTTGGCTGAACGATAGCAATTGCTTTTCCCCGGAACGTTTTCGGCTTTAAGGAACGAAAGCTTCTCATATCATCCGCACTTCCATTACCTGCGGCAATGACGGACCCTTTTCCGGTAGATTTAATTTCCAAAGGAATGGAACAGTCAGGTATTAACTTTCCATCTTTATCCAATATTTCAACCTTTATATACGAAAGGTCATTTTTATCTGCCTTTATTTTCATACGATCGGCTGTCAAATGTATCATTGCCGGGATTCCGGTTGTGCAAAGTTCAGTCGATGTCGTTTCTTTCTTTCCCTTCAAGTTGATAGCCTTCAGTTGTCCCGGTTCATAGGGAACCTCGAAAGAAGCCGTATAGGTATCAGGATTGACTTCTTTTTCTCCCAATAACCTGTCATTCAAATAAAGTCTTACTTTAGGGGAACGACTATACACATGTACTGCCATCGTTTCGCCTTCGTATCCTTTCCAGTTCCAACTAAGGAATTCGTTTTTCCATCCCCAGTAGTTGATATCTTCTCTTTTCCCCTTGGCTACGGGAGGTTGTACTGCTAATGAAATATCACGTCTTTTCCAAAGAATGTCGCGATAATAAGATTGCGGTTTCTTGTCTCCGCAGAAGTCAATGTCACCACACCATGCATTATACCACGGCCATCCCATAAACTGCGGACTGTGTTCTCCCGGAGCAAGTTCGAGAGTATGTGCCAGACCGGCTTCACCCAGATAGTCGAGGGCAGTCCAGACAAAATCTCCAATCAGATAGGAATTCTTGTCGATCAGGTTCCAGTTCTGTGCTGCTTCTTTGGGCACCGATTCACTGCCGTACATAATCCGTTGCGGGAATCGTGCGTGATCTTTTTCATATTCCTTCCATTGATAATTGTAACCGGAGATATCCAGGTTCCGAAAAGCCCTTTCCGAATCCTTCTCCCAACTAAAATCTCTTCTGTCCCAAAACGAATTAACAGCGGCAGTAGTGGCGCGACTTGTGTCATATTTGTGAATGGTTGCAATCAGTTTCCGGGCTATGATCTCTCCGGTGGGTTCGTCGGCGCGTTCAGCTATTTCATTGCCAATACTCCACATGATAATAGAAGGATGGTTTCTGTCTCTGCGCACCATGGTAGCTATATCGTGTTCGCTCCATTCATCGAAGAATTGGTGATAATCTTGCGGGCGTTTTGCTTGTTGCCATTGATCGAATACTTCATCAATCACTAGCAATCCCAGTCGGTCACATGCCTGTAGAAAATACTCCGACGGCAAATTGTGTGAACATCTGACCGCATTGAAACCATTTGCTTTCATTAGCTCTACTTTGCGTTCTTCCGCCCTATTGATAGCTACGGCACCCAACAAACCATTGTCATGATGCAAGCAACCACCTTTCAATTTTAGCGGTTTCCCATTTAATAGAAATCCTTTTTCAGCGGAGAATTCGACGGTTCGTATTCCGAAAGGAACGGTTATCTCATCAGATAGCTTCTTAGATTTCACGGATAGATGTGCAGTATATAAACTAGGAGTATCTACCGACCATAATTCCGGCTTTTTTATATCAAAAGTGAGGGAAATGGGGATATTGGTTTCACCGGATATATTGACTGGTTGAGTAGTGGAATAAACCTCTTCCCCTTGTGGAGAAAATATCTGAATCTTCAGATGGGCGGTCACTTTTTCTTTGCCAGAGTTATGTAGAATGGAGTGAAGATCAACCGTCGCTTTTTTACCTTCTACTTTGGAAGCATCTATAAAAGTATCCCATTCATCCAAATGTACTTTGTCCGTTTTCATTAGCCATACGTGTCGGTAAATGCCGGAACCGGCATACCACCGGCTGTTCAGACCTTCATTCACCACTTTGACGGCTATTATATTCGGAACGCCGGGAGCGTTACAATATGGATGGATGTCGATTTTGAAAGGTATATATCCATAAGGATTAAAACAGGCTTTCTGTCCGTTTATCCAGACTTCTGTCTGGTTATAAGCTCCTTCAAAATAAAGGGAAATAATCTTATCGGCATCTTCCGGCTGTATGGTGAATTCTTTTCTATACCATCCTTCACCTCCTACGGTTTGTCCGGTATCTGCTCCGCCTACACTCATGCGCGAGAAAGGACCGATTGTTATACCTTCTCTTTGTATGGGCACAGGATCCATGCTCCAGTCATGAGGCAAGTCGAGCTCTCTCCATTGAGTGTCTTTGAAAGATGTTTGTTCGGCATTGGCAATGCAACCCCGGTAAAACTTCCAGTTCTCATTCATACTGACTTTGCGTTCCGATGCGAAATTTTCAGTGATAAAACAGGGTATTAACGCTAAAAGAGCGAGTAGCTTTACAGAAGATTTGAAGTAGTTATTCATCATTTCCTATTCTTTGTTTAATAATGGGCAAAGATAGGAGAGAGAGCGGTGATGTGCGGAATAGAAATGTAACAAGATACTGCAACAAATGTATCAAACTTCCTTTTCATAGGGATTAAACTTGTTTGTCCCGGCAGGAAAACGTATCTTTGTTGGTAAGAAAACTATAACCGCAAGTTCTGA
>OGXY01000967.1_pt1 | contig 22578 bp, 19 predicted proteins | sample 1576411 | NCBI WGS metagenome assembly OGXY01 (sample SAMEA3541498, study PRJEB24748) | human gut metagenome | biome: human gut; feature: human-associated habitat; material: faeces | place: China | collected 2012 | reverse complement strand
CTCCATCAGCTTTTCTTAAAGCAGACAAGCAAGAGATTATTGATATCATCAAATCCACAGCTCGATTTGGGCTTACATATGCTCAAAATAAGTATAATGCCATAATTCAGGCGGCAACTGATGCAAATCAGTTTGGTTACATCATAGACAGCAACATCAAGCGTATTCGCCTTTATATCAGCTTCATACGTAAATATGATGAAGAAATCAACAGCATTCTTGAATCACTCCACGAGCTTGTTGATGCTAATGAAGATTCTGACTTTGTCAAGCAGATTCATTTGATTGAAACTTTCAAAGGTGCTGGTTTCTTGTCTGCTGTATCCATTATGGGTGAGATCGGTGACTTTTCAGCATTTTCAAAGCCCAAACAACTTTTCGCTTATTTTGGTCTTGATCCAGCAGTAAAGCAATCCGGTAAATTTGAAGGCACCAAGGTTCAAATGTCTAAGCGTGGTTCTGCCATAGCTAGACGTGTTATTCACACGTTAACATTACAAAGTATCAGTATCTCCCGTAATAGAGAAGCTAAAAATCCAGTTCTTCGTGAGTACTACCTCAAAAAATGTGACTCAAAACCAAAGCTCGTAGCAATGGGAGCTGTTTCACATAAGGTATGCAATATGATATTTGCAATACTCAGAGATAACAAACCATTCAAAATCATTGCTCCTCAGGAGCATATCAAACAATACAATTCTGCTAAATGCGACATAGCTGCATAAAATACTATGAACCCAATGAATCAATATCTTTCAAAAAACGATATTTTCACCAAGGGGAAAGTCCGCCCTTTTTTAGTCAGAAAATAAAATAGATTTTTTCTCATTTAACTATTGACATTTATTAGCTGGACTTTGCACTAAATTCTTGTTCTACTCAGTTCTTACACATACTTTCTTCCCCGAAAAAGCAATTCCAAACTTCAAGATTTCCGTAATTCCATCCTCTTTCATTTCAGAATCGTATCGCAACTCACCAATTTGCTTTAATGCTTCATTAGACCATTTTTCAAGCTCAACATCGCTTAATTTTTCTTTCCACTTTAATTCCAAAATAATACCAGGATACCTTTTTTCTCTTGGAATTAAAGAAACATCAAATCTGCCATCTCCAGATTCTCGGTTCGATTTAATCTTATACTGATTATCCATTAATGCTATTAATCCTAGCATCAAACCATGATAAAATCCTTCAGCTCCACCATCGAAAAAGCTAATTGATTTATCCATATATTCCTCAATAGCGCTCTGCAACTTCTTGTAATCATTGGCATAAAGACTTTCTGCAATCTTATTTGCTGTAGTCCTTGTAATTGCTCCAGTTTGCAAGAAATGTGACAAGATTTCACTCTTATATACAGCTGCAATCTCTCTATTTGGAATTGATACTTCACATAAATATGAACCATCTGCTTGCAGTTCCTTTTTAGGAGTTTTCAAATAGCCAGCAACCAACAATAAGCTATAAATATTTGCTGGATCCTCCGCAAGCGATCTATACACCACATTTTGATCAATTCTTGCAACTACTCTTTCTCCTTGCAAAAGGTCATATAATCTTTCTGTAATATCATCTGTAGCCACTCTTAGTACATCATCAAGGATTTCATTTTTTCCTGTATTTACCCAATATGCTTGAGGAAGGCATCCCTTGGAAATATAGTTGATTACAGACCATGGATTATATATTTCTTCGCTACCAAACAAATATCCATCGTACCAGTCTTTAAGTTCCTCCTCTTTATCTGATACTCCATAGTAACTGAGCATTGCTTTCACTTCAGATTCTGTAAATCCAAAAAAGCTATCGTATTCTTCATCCATTACGGAGTTCACTGTTAAATTATTTAGACCACTAAAGATACTTTCCTGAGCAATACGCAAAATTCCTGTTAGGAAACCATAGGATAAATTCTTATTATCCTTAAATGCTCCTGAAAAGAAATTTCTCATGAATCCAATAATTTCATCGTAGAAATCCTTAGAGTATCCCTCTTGAATCGGAGTATCATATTCATCAATAATGATTACTGGAGCCTTATCATAATGTGAAGCAAGCATTTTAGATAGTCTTTCTAGCGAAGAAGTAAGCTCCACTTCATTAGCTGTAGCGCTAATAATCTTTTTAAAATACTCCTTCTCAAATTGTGAGAGCTTATCACTATTTAGTAGCTCTTGATGTCTTCCATACTCTTCTTGAAGTAGTCCCCTTATTTTATCTATTGTTGCGTCCCAAGTATCAAATTTAACATCCTTAAAAGTTAAAAATATGACTGGATATTTTCCTTGATGTGAACGATACTCTTCTCCACATTGCCAAATATTTTTATCGGCAAAATACTTACTAGTATCCTTATCTGATATTTCAAAGAACACTCTGAGCATATCCATATTCAAGGTCTTTCCGAATCTCCTTGGTCTCGTAAACAAAGATACCAATGGCTTTTTATCCAAGAATTCTTTGATTAATAACGTCTTGTCGACATAGTAATATTCTTCTTGCGCACGAACATAGTCAGAGATGCCGATTGGTAATGATTTAACTTCTGCTTTTGCAACCATATTTTTCTTGATGTATTTTCCATTAAACAAAAAAGGTGTGTATATGACTTAGAAATTTCATTGTTTTTCCATTAGACACTCTTCCATCCATTGGCTTTGGAGAGTCGTCTGGAATTAACCAAGATCCTTTTTCTTTTATTGCACCCTGTATTCTTCCTTTTTTGCACATATCATTTACGGAACGTGGAGAAACATTCCACTCTAAAGCCTTTTCTTTACAAGTTTTCATATATATATCAGCTCCTGTCATTCGCAATATTATTCCTCATCTTACGCAAATTATACCTCAGTAAAACGTAAAAAGTCAAATCAATTCGATATTTTGCGTTTAATTATTGCGTTTGCTTAATGTTTTGCGTCTTGTATTTTTCGGCACTTTTATTTTGGTTTTTTCAGTCCACAAACTTGTTTGTAGCATATTACTCAGACAAGTTTAACTCCACTGAAAAAGGACCAGCCCAGCTGATCCTCTCCCTCTATCACATCCCCATTGTAATTTATTCTTATATTCTGCTATTTTTACTTTGCAGCCAAAAGTACGGTTTCTGGGCAAATTATAGCATATTGTTGCAAGTCTATTCTTACAATTCCATCAGAAAATGTTCATGCAGCGCACATTTCACCTGATCGAAATTACCTCGCTCCGGACATTGGATGGAAACAACCAATCCCTTCTCTGGGAGAATCGTTGTAATCTGTCCGAATGCGCCATCAGCACGATAGGATCCTGGATATGGACTGATCCAGAACTGATAGCCATATCCTACATGCCAGGGATCTGCAGATGGCTCGAAGGTAAATTTCGGGGTGGACACCTCCTGCACCCAGTCCCTGCTGACAATCTGCTCGCCCTTCCAGTTACCCTCAGCCAGATAGAGCTGTCCCAGTTTCATCATCTCGGTACAAGTCAGATACATACCTCCGCCGCCATTCGGATGTCCCTGTGGATCATGCTCCCAGAGCGGCCATCCCATATCAAGGGGCTGGAATACCTTCTCATACAGATACTCTCCCATCCGCTTGCCAACGGCCCGTTCTACCATATGAGCAGCCAGAATACTGTCGGCAGAGGAATAGCAGAATGCACTGCCTGGCTCCACAGGAACCGGCTGTGCCATCATATATTTCTCATAATCCGGTGCGCCGACGCCCAGACGTCTGTCCGCATTCATCAGAAGTGCCTTACCAAAGCCACTGGACATGCAGAGCAGATGTTTCAACTGAATCTTCTCCAGATTTGGATCCGGATTTGAAGGAAGTTTATCTTTAAACACTTCCGCCACATGATCTTCCAGGCTTAGTTTTCCCTCTTCTATTGCGAGTCCAACTGCTGTTACCGTAAAACTCTTGGTATGTGAATAAATATTTCTCGGTGCGTTTGCTGCGTAGTGCATCTCACAGAGTACCTTGTTCTCATCTCCGACGCTGATAGCTTCCAGCGGCAGATTGTGGCTGCTGGCATAACGATGAAATTCCAAAAACTTCTCTTCTAGTAACATAATACCTCTATCCTTTCCAGCAAATCTCTGATCTGGTTCTATTATCTCATACACATCTCTGCATCTGTCGGCAGTGGCATCAGCGGTGCGGACGGCAGGGTCTGATACCAATAAGCAACACTGGTGTAATCATCGTAACGCGGTCCGGTCCAACCCATGTTGTCGAGTGTCATACGAAACTTATTCTCAAAACGGATCGGGTCTGCAATATGGAAATGATACAGCAGGAATCTCTGCTGTCCGTTATAGAATTCCCGGTTGTCTCCATAGATTGCATACATGCCGGTATATAAGCCGCTAAATGTCTGATAGCTCTTGATGATGATGTCATTTCCAAATCCATAGGAACCGCCGAAGTAGTCTTCAGTTCCGGTATAGTGGATAGACGGATACGGATCATCGTCCAGATACATGCGGGCTTCGCCTTCTACCCAACAGGTATTGTTGCCATTCATACCAGTTGCCAGAGTCACACCGACAAATTGTCCCCTGCCTTCGATTCCGTCAACGATTGTGTAGGTACGACCCTTCTGAACCGGGTGCTCTTGGCGATAGGTGGCATGGAAATAACCAGCTTCCGCCGGAATCTCCTGATAAGCTCCAGTGATAATATAATAGAGATTTTCATCCTTGTCACCACGGTTTTCCATCGTGATCCGAGCTCTCTTATGGAACGGCATCTCAAAATAGCTGTTATAGCCGCGACCAGGAGCTACCAGCATCATGGCAGAATTCAACACCGGATATTTGCCATCCCGGTCCACGAAATTTTCATCATAGGCACATCCGAAGAATGCAGAGAGCGGAGCTTCCACAGACGGATATTCCTGATCATCCCAATACATACGGATGATAAAATGGTGCCCTACATATCCGGTAAACCACATATGCTGGATCACACCCGGTCCTGCAGCATCTACCAGAGTTACGGTTTTCCCTGCAGGAATCGTCACGGTCGGACGAAGCTTGGTGCAGTCACCGCCATGGGAACCACCTGCGCGTACACCGGTTGGATTCTCTGCGGAAAATGCAAACGTTTTGGAGTTCTGGATCATACAATAGTTGTTCATATTCTTCTCCTCTCTGATCAAACCTGGATCATCTGAAATTATTGCTTACTACGCTATCGCGTTTCTCTATTCACTATAACATTTATCTCCCATGAAGTGACGGAATTACAGAATCATTCCGTCTCAAAATCGGTCCATCTGCTCCCCGCAGGAACTTCTTTCACCACAAATCATATTCATTTTTATCGAGGACAGTCCGGTTAACAAATTCCAACCCGAAAGCTTTGATTTTAGGTTGTCGCGGTACACTCGCGCAAAATAGGGGGGGTACAATGGGGGGTACAAATACCATTCTCATTCCCCAAAAGCCTTGATTTTAAGCCCCTTCATACAAAAGTACGGATTCTGCCGTGTCAGATGAATAATATTTTAATCATGTATCTAAAACCTCTCTAAATGCTTGATTTTACTGCATTTTCGGCACTTGCAACAATTCTGCAATATTTCTATAATAGTTTTTTTGTTCACATTTTTAGCATATTTCGGAATAACTTTGCATAACTTTTCCTTCGTTTGGGCTAAATACCGGGCTATTTTTAAACCTTTTAGCCCACAACCTTTTTCATCTCTTCTAAGGCATCCTCAAACTGTAAATGGGTATATGTATTAAGGGTAACTCCTATATCTGAATGTCCCCTAATATATTGTAATGTTTTTGGGTTCATACCAGATTTTGCCATATTAGAGCAGAAGGTGTGTCTGCAAACATGAGGTGTAATACTAGACATTTGTACTTTGTAAATACTGTCATACTTCTCACGGATATGTTGGAAATACTTTTCCCAATGTAAAGCAACCTGCTGTTGCTATCCCCTGTCTATATGATTTAATTATCACTCTTTGGTCATTACTTTTTGCACCAGGTTCTTTTTTAATATTATTTTGTTATAGTTCTTTCATATTCTTCATTCCTGCTTTTTGTTGTAACTATTCTATCATTCGCTCCTCCCTGTTATCAGAGCAATTTCAGTCATAATATTCTTTTATCTCCTCATTAATTTTTTAAGTTTCTATGCACTTATTACGCCACTGCATTAGCATTAATCTGGTCAATAACTTTCTTGATATTCATCCACAGTGTCATATCTGTAAATATTTCAACTACACTTCCCCTATCAGTAAAAGGAGACTCCTTAAGCACCGACAAGTCTTTCATAATTCCATTATGCACAATGTATTCGACAATCTGATTCACAAAATATATCTGTCTGCTGTCAAGATTTGTATCATTTAAAAACTCCGAAAACGCTGCCTTTGCAGCATTCATATCAAGTCCTACAATCTCACGCACAAACTCTCCCAATGGTTTATGTCCATATTCCTTTTCATAATCATCCTTTGAGCCTAGTTCATTCCAAAGAATCTGCTCCAGACTTTCTATATCCACCTCCGTCAACGGCTGATTGGTTTTAAGTTTTGCAATTGCAATATTATCCTGATGCTGGCGAATATAAAATTTCACTTTAGCCTTATAATTTTTTAACTCATCATTTTCAAGTTCTGACTCATTCCACTCTGTCGATAATATTTCATCAGTAAAGTCTGTATCATATTTTATAATTCCCTTAGGCAGATATTTCATAAGATTACGGAGGCTAACCCTGATATACTCAAACTCATCAATTCCAGCATTATCTACATAATCAGTATGAAGAATTTTATTAATAAGTTCTGACTGTACCTGAATTTCAGGAATATTTGCAACACTTGCAATACCTTCTACCTTTTTGAAAAGATCACTTTTATGTCTGCCAAATCCCTTTCCTGCAAGATAAGCCAATTCCATTCCATACATCAAAGCATCAAAACGAAGCGCACTTGCTTCATCTCCATCCGGCTGAATTAACTAACTCATCACGAACCATCAATGTATCCTCAAAAGTGATTGATTGATAATTACTTTCCACTGAATATGTATCTACATACTTAAGATGCTGCCTTACTGCAAAGTTTTCACGGTTCAGCTCCTGCACCTTGCCTGTCATCTTGTCAACAAGTTTGTTCCTGTAAGCAATAAGTCTGTCCATCTGATATTCAATGCTTTGAAGTTTATATGTAATTTCAAATTCAAGAGAAAAAACCGCCCCCTGTAAAGCAATCATATTTGCTGTTGGTCTTCCCTGATTCATACGAAAAAATTCAAAGTTTCCACAAAAATCAAAGATGTAAAACTTGTCCTTATCCTCTCCATCTATAAGTCCAGGACACAGTCTTGTACCACGTCCTATCATCTGCCAAAACTTCGCCTTACTCATTACCTTTTTGAAAAATACAAGGTTCAACACTTCCGGTACATCAATACCTGTGTCAAGCATATCTACAGATATAGCAATTTGTGGCATTTTGTCAGCATCCGAGAACTCATCTATTGCACTCTGAGCATATGTCATATAGTTATCAATTACTTTTGCAAAAGGCTGACCATTTTTACTAAGCTCAGGATACTGCTTGTTGAATACTTCAAGTATCTTCTCCGCATGATCATGATTTTTGGCAAAAATAATTGTTTTACCGATTTTCTGACCATAATCCACTTTAAGTCCATCTCTCATCAGCACATGAAGAACCTGTTTAATGGTATCCTCATTAAATACCCATGTATTTAAAGCAGCCGAATCTATTCTCTCTGGCAGTTTACCATCTTCAAATTCAAAAGTATCTTCATAAACAGCCTTATCTTCATCCGACAATTCATCATAAGCGATGCCTTCTTCAATGAATTTCGTCTTGCTTTCAACCGTTACAAAATCTACAAGATAGCCATCTTTTACAGCCTGTGCCAGCTCATATCCATATGTAGGCACTCCATTTTCTAAATCAAATATTTCATAAGTATTTTTTTCAATCTCATCCTTAGGTGTTGCTGTAAGACCTACTAACGGAGCATCAAAATAATTAAAAATATCCCTATACTTGTTGTAAATAGACCTATGTGCTTCATCACAGATTACAAGATCAAAATGTCCACAAGTAAATAACTTACCATTATCATCCCTGACTGAATCAATACAGTTCATCATGGTCTGATATGTAGAAAAAATGCAATGCGCTGTATAGTTATCTTTCTCCTCAACAAGATTTGAGCAGGATAAATCTGGCAAAAGACTTACAAAATTTCTTTTTGCCTGTGTAACCAATGAATTACGGTCTGCAAGAAACAAAATATTTCTAATCCAGCCCGCATCCAAAAGTACCTTACATAATGCAATCACAGTTCTTGTTTTACCGGAACCAGTTGCCATTACAAGAAGTGCCTTCCTACGATTGCGATTGTCAAATGCATCACAAGCAGCCTTAATTGCAGCTTCCTGATAATAGCGTCCTGCAATATTCTTATCCACTGAAATATGTCTCAGACTTGTCTTCATTTTTTGAAGATTGAAGAGCTTTTCTAAATCTCTCTTTGAATAAATAGCCGCAACCTTTCTCTCCGGATACTGATTATCTATAATTCTCGTCTCAAAACCATTCGTAAGAAAAACCACTGGTCTTCTCTTATATTTTTTCTCTAATATGTCAGCATAAAGCTTTGCCTGCTGCCTGCCTTTCGCCACATCCACACATGTTCGCTTCGCCTCAACTACAGCAAGAGGCTTATGACTATCATCATAAAGCACATAGTCCGCGAAGCCCACCTCTGATTTATTTGGCATTCCCGAAAGTTCAACTTCATTAATCCAGTCTTGCCCTTCTATCCAGTCAGCATCCAGCAACATAGAATCAATATAAATTTTTCTTGTCTTATACTCTGATAAATCAAGAGGTTTTGGAACATAAGTCTTCTGTTGCTCCGTACGCTTAGCTGTCAACGCTTCCTTAAGAGCCTTATTTTCAGCAATTAACGCCTGCAAATCCACATCAGTATCCGAAGATTTAATCACCTCCGGATTTTCATATGTTTCATTCAACAGATTTACATCATACTGTCTCTCTTTATAAAAATCAGAATAGCAGTATGACACATAATCCATAAAAATAAACAAATTCTGCAAACAAAGAATTGCCTCGTCCTCTGTAATCTTTCTACCATTGTGCGCAGCTCTATTACCAATCTTTCGAATCAAATTCAGACGTTTCCATAAAGTATCATCCACGAGATCATGAAAATCTTCTGTGCTCATAAGGCTCATAAGATTGTCCTGATAAGGCATCTCAAGTGATTTGTCTACGGAATACATCCACTTGATAGCAAATTCCATGGCACGACGACAATTAATCACGCTGGATTCTCTGTCTATCTTAAGAACTTTCTCTGCGGCTATTGCCACATCTGAGAAACTATTGAATTTTGGTTCTTGTTTCAAAAAATCAAAGTTGGTCATAGAAACCTCCCATTCATATACTATTCTTGTTTAATTAAACAACTTCGGCTCATCATTATATAATTCCAGCAACCATTGATGTGGAACAAATGTTAATATTATTTCATTATTCCTCCCCAGAGTAAATACTTGTTCTGGCATGTATAAAAAGCAATTATTTATCAAATATATTGTATCACCTGAATTCTTATCCAATACAACTGTCTTATCTTCACTATGTAAAAGTTGAAACACAATATTTTTTGACAAGGGCTTAGCTTTTTAAACTTATTTTTTAAATTTTCTCTAATTTTCTTCTCCAATATTTTTAACCTTTGAAATAACAGAAAAAACAATGTTACTATAAGCGCAACTAACGCTGGTGTAATCTTTTTAAAATTATCAAATATTTTTCTGAAATATTATCTACTGATATACTCATATTATCACTAATCCTTTAAGAAATATATTCTTCCAAAAATTTTTTTAAAGCAGCTAAGTTTCTCTTCTAACCGCTTAACTTTCTCTATTTCCGCTGAACAATTCATAATCTTTTTTTCTTGATTATCATTTTTCCTTTTACTTTCAGATAAGGCTTCTTTCAGTTGTTCATTCTCCTTTTTAACACTTTCTAGCTCAATACATAAATTCTGATTAGTAGAATTCAATGACTCTATTTCATCTAATATTGTCTTTGTCACTTTTTCATCCCCCCAATTATTACGATGTGCAATCGAATCTGGTTTTATTTCTTTAAATAACGACGAATCTTTATTTTTATCAACATATATTAATCCAGCTTCACATTTTATTTTTTTATTACCATAATTAGAACACCCTAGGAAAAAATGTTTACTTGCTCTCTCACTTTCATTTGTTGAACGATAATTCTTATCTTTAAAATATAATTTTCCAACATTACAGCACGTACAATGTACCACATCTGTCCGATGCAAATTTATATATCCAATAACATTCCTTATTCTGGTTTCTATTTTCTCTGTTCTTTTTAGAAGATTTATATGTTCTTCTTCAGAGATATTATGTTTTTTCAACATATCTATAAATTGTTTATAGATTACCTCCATCTTTTGTATCCCGTCGCTGGTTGTTGCCAACAAATAAACAAGTTTATTCTTTATATCATCTAATGAAAACACATAGTCATTCGGATATACTGACGGCATATTGGGAACACATCCGTTTTCCAGCAAAACTTCAACCGTAATAACCTGTTCTCTAGGAATTTTAAGTTCAGAACAAAACACTTCCTTATGTGTATGATTCTGTTCAATAGGATTAGAAACTGGCTCATCATCCATCAAATTCCATAGTGGTTCCTTATAGTCGAACTTTTTGTATTTTTCATTTTTCACTTCAAAAAGAAAAATCAAATAAGGTGTAAATACAACGATGTCTATCTCTGCTGTTATATACCCTCGCTCACCATACACAGATTCAAATGGGAATCTTGCATTCTGTATTACCTTACATTCAAAATCTAACTCACCAAGCATCGAAACAATTTCTCTATATACTACAGTCTCACCCATTGCTCCTTTTTCTTTTGCATCCAAATCTATACTCTCTCCTTATAGTAATTAATCGTTCTTTCCGAACAGCCTTCGATTCTCTTCGCCGCCAAAAACATATTCAAAAAGTCTTCATTCTTTATATTTACTTTTGACGCTTCATTTTCAGCAAATGTTTTAATAATCACCTCTTGCAGTTTTTTCATCTGAGTAATTGATAAATACTCTGACATTTCATTCAATACTATTACAATTTTTTCTTCCATGTTGGTTTCTCCTCATCTGATACCAACATCCTACAACCATATTCTTTATAACATCTTATTTTCCTTATAGCATTCAAAAATGTAGTTAGGATTTTCATAATAAACACTGCTATTGTAATCATCTATCTTAGGACTAATAAACGAACTGTACACTTCTATCAGCGCATCAACAGTTTCTATTTTTTCATCTTCTACAACCATTTTTATCAAGCGTTTGTACACTTTTCCTATATCCCAATATGACGGCACTACGTAGCCACAATCAGATAAATTATCAAATTCTCCCATGTGAATATTTGCGTCATCGATAAAATAATCACTAACACTGTCAATATTATCGCAATGATATACATCCGCAAGTTCATAAATCTTGCTAATTCTAGTCTTTCCAAGTTTATTCACTACATCACCACGAATATTTTTCGTTTTCCGAGAAATGTATTCGATTAGACTGCAAGTAAAAAATAAATCATTATCCTTTTTATTTTCTCTTTTCTGGTCAGCCACTATCGCACCTCCTCAAATCCTCTATAATTCAAACATTTTAATGCCTCATCTGTGCAGAAAACTATCTGATATGTGGGATATTTAAATTTCGCTAATACCCAGAACTGTTCTCTGGTAATAGTTCCGTCTATATAATCAGATACATAGTTATAAATCTGATCATCAGCCATAGCTCCAATCACAATATCATAATCATGCGGCTGTCCACTTCTGCATGCTACAATGAAATCAAGCCATTCCTCTGTCATCTCTTTAAATTCCATAATTGTTAATTCAGAGAAAATCTTCACATCATATATTGATACAATTTTTGTATTGTAACGTCTTGCCCATCTTTGTGCCTGTTCTTTTATTATTGTACAATAAAAGCCCGTTCCAAAGTCCTTTGTGTTTTTACTTGCTCTTATCTTTGGCTTATCAACCGCCTGATATCCGCCATGATATACTGTCAGCAATGCCATCCCCTGCCTCCATTCAACTTTTATATAGAATAATTTGTCCAAAATATTATTACATGCCTTGTGGTTGTTTCCTTTTTGGAAATAACCACTTCCTTATCTAACTCGCCCTCATAAAAATATTTTTAAATAGCATCAACCGGTACGCTTCCCTCATCTGGATGATACAATACCATTTGTTTATTAAACATTAATCTGCTTTACTATTTCATGCCCCAAAAATATTAAGTATTTTACTATCATTCCAATTTTCACAATCAATATTTATTGCCTTACATAACTCCTTCATAAAAGTAACTAACGCATCCTCCATTTTTCGAGAACGTTCTTTAGCATCATTTATTAATGAGCATCTATGTAAGTAGTCATATGATTCTATAACATTCTTGTTATCTTTAAATACTATTGGGACACGATTCATAGCTGCATAAAATTTTTCTACTCCACTGTCTTTATTGAGTAAAAATCGATATCCAAATATATCCGCCACCAATTGTTTCTTTTCTCTCATAATCTCACTTTTATGATTAATTGTTAAAGTTATAATCGTAGCAAGAACTCCTGATACAATTGCTCCCATCAATGATACTATTGCTGCCACTATACTCATAAACATTCTCCTTATCCGAAATATTCTTGCATCAAACTGTCAAAAAGCATTTGTGTTTCGTCTAATGCTTTTTGAACTGCAACTTTTGATTTGTCGACTTGATGGACGAAGTCAGCAAATTGATTTTGAAGCTCTATATCAGGAACATATATTACCGTTGCGTTAATTTTTGAAAGTAATAAGTTAGGTTGCGCTGATGCATTTTCCACCATATACATTTTTGTATTAACTCTGTAGCACCACTTTAAAAAAATGGGATTCAATACATCTTTCTTAACCTTCAATAATGCCACACTTTTCTGTAGCAAAGTATGCTCAGTTCTCTTATCACAAGCAATTGCCGACTTACCTATTGTTGCTCCTGTATTAACTATAAGAAAATCGCCTATTTCAACATTGCAACGCTTATAATCTTTTTCAAATTCTTCAATATTTATTTCTGGTGCTGATTCATAATGTACATCATCATCATAAATTTCTCGTGCTCCAACAAAATATCGCTCTGTTCCCACTTCTGATTTACAGCCGCCATGTTTTCCATCTGTAATCTTATTACACAATTCTTTTAATGTCGCCTTTTCAAATGCTTGAGTTGGGATATCTAGTGTTCCAAACATCTCGACAAATCGGGCCTTGATAATTTCATCTAAGTACGATAACTCCTGTCTTCGCTTTTCAATAATTTTCTGCGTTAATGTAAGTTTCTTTTCTATTTCTTCCTGTTCAACTAATGACGGAACTTCTATCTCATATTTTTCTAAAACAGTTTTTCTTACGGAAGGAACTGTTGTTGACTCTGCTAAAGTTTGCATTTTCAAATTTTTCATACAGAAATAAAAATATTGTATTCTTAAAAAATCTAACTTTGGAGCTATCCCCATAGCATTATTATCTATTAAACAATCACAACTTGTAATTGCTCTTCTATTAAGTTTTAGTGCTTCACCTATTTTTGCAAAAACCACTGTATCTTTAGGCAATATACACCCTTTAATCATTTTAGCCACATCTGAAGAAATGTAATTATTACATAATTCCAAATAAATCTTACCTGCTATAGCATTATTTGCAATGTCACCTACTTTGTAAAATGGATACTCTCCCTTTGTTTGTCCTTGATACTGTATTGGAAAACCTGTCCCACTATAAAACATACAGACATCTTTTAGTTTCTTTCTCATCTATGCTTTCCTTCTACAAACACGAATTTGTCTTCCTTTCTATCATTTCGCACTAACTGCAATTAAATAATTCACAAAAGCACTACACGACACCAACATAAATTTTGCTTCTTCAAATGTTGATGATGGTCCACCAATATTGCCAGCATGTCTTATTCCATTAGCATCTGATGTATATCCGTATAGCATATTAAAAGCCGCCTTCAGTCCTGCATGAATTACTACACCATTATCTTCTAATTTTTTTAACATTTTCCCCAATGAAGCCTCTTTTCCCGTTATTCCAGTAAGTATTTCACATAATGCTTCAACCGCACTAATACTTTCTTTGATAGAATTCTCGTAATCAGGAAATGTTCTATCTCCAAGCAACTTATTAGCTTTAGATAAATGCTCATATACAGGAGAATACGGATTATCCAATGCCTGCTTTACTGCTTCCAGCTCATAATCATCACTTATTGGTGTAAGTTGCTCATCTATGAATCTATATCCTACATATTCTCTTTGTAAATATGAATTGGCGATTTCATAAATAGAGCAGCTTCGATAACTATTATCATAAGCATTATAATAGTCATATCCTCTCACATCTATTAGATACGAATCCCAATACTGAATAATTGCTTCTATCAGTGTTAAAACATCATCATAATCATCCTCTTGTATGGTATTATTAATAATTTTAAACACTTTATCATCATAATAAGTCCGACTAGTATCCACAGGTTCCGAATAAATAGTTCCGATAACATATCTTAAAAATTCCTGTATGTTTTCTTCACCATAATATTCATCACCATATATTTCCTTATAAAACTGGCTAATCATATTTTGCAATTGTACTCTAGTCCTCTTATCAAACTCTTTTAACTGAATCTCTGTATTTTCCGGTTTTATTTTATTTCTATCGGAAAATCCACCTCGTTTACTTACTTTCGCCATAATTTCATTCTCCTAACAATCTTGCCAACTCTTCCATCTCATTCCCAATCTCAATCTCAATCTCACGAATATTAGCCATAATCTCAGATGTAGGCGGATACTCCACAGGTACATACTCCACTTCTTTATACTTGTTAATACTAAGGTCATAAGCATTATCAACGATATCCTGCTTAGGCACCATAAATGACTTATCTGTGCGTTTTCTGTCTAACTCAGCATCACGATTGCGGAATCTTTCAATAATATCTGGAATATCATTATCCGCAATTGGAGAACGCTTGTCATCCAGACTAAATCCATCTGCCTGCATATCATAGAACCATACATTATCCGTTCCACCATGCTCTGTCTTTGTAAAAATCAAGATAGCTGTCGATACTCCTGCATATGGTTTGAACACTCCTGATGGCATTGAGATAACTGCTTCGAGTCTTTGATTTTCCACAATTTCTTTTCGTATATCCTTATGTGCCTTTGAAGAACCAAATAATACTCCGTCAGGAACGATACAGGCACATCTGCCACCTACTTTAAGCATTCGAACAAATAATGCTAAGAAAAGAAGTTCTGTTTTCTTTGTTTTACACACCTTTAACAAATCTGCTGATACGATATCTGCATCAAGGCTTCCCTTAAAAGGAGGATTTGCCAGAATCAGTGAATACTTATCCTTATCTGTATTCTGGTCTGATAAACTATCTCTGTATTCTATAAACGGACTTTCTACTCTATGATTCATCATATTCATAGCGCCAATACGGAGCATCGTTCTATCCATATCATAACCATAAAACATATGATTCATGAAATGGTCTTTTTTCTGCTTGTCATAAAAGATTTCATCTTTCTTATTAGCCCACAGATACTCTCCTGCTTCCACCAGAAATCCTGCTGTGCCGCAGCTAGGATCACAGATTACATCGTCAGCTTTAGGATTCATTAATTCTACCATCATTTTAATGATATGACGAGGTGTCCTAAACTGACCATTTACCCCTGCTGTAGCCAGCTTTGAAAGAAGGTACTCATACACATCTCCCCTGGCATCTGAATCATTCAGCTTTGCCATCTGCGTATATAAATCATCCATTGCATCCACAACTTTAGAAAGCATTAATGGTGTAGGCAGCTTGAAGATAGCATCATCCATATATTTTGAAAAAGCACTATCCTTATCAGCATGCAGATTCTTGATAAACGGAAATACCATCTCCTGCACTACAGAATACATTCTATCAGCTGGATAGTCCCTGAAAACAGACCACTTAAGCTGTGTTCCATCAATAGTCCTCTCTCCAATTTTTACCTCTTTTGCAAATACACTTTCGTATGGAAGCCCAAGCATAGCACTTTCTTTTGCATGTGTATTATCTGACACATCTAAATCATGAATGAACATGAGATATGTCATCTGTTCTATTACATCTAGTGGATTTGTAAGACCTCCCGTCCAGAAAATCTCCCACAAACTGTCTATTTTATTTTTTAATTCACCTGTTATCACTTTTTTAAGTCTCCTTATCCCAGTTCCATTTATACTTTGTATAACGGCCATTTCCAATCTTTATTATCTTCTCTGCCTTGACTAAATCTGTTAGTGTCCGCTGCACTGTCGTTGTACTTATTCCTGACGCTTCTTTAACAATCTCCGCTTTAGTGATTGTACCTAAATGATTCTTTATCAATTCTTCTATTCTGTCTGGTTTTGGTACTTTCTTTTCTTCTACAATATGTGCCCTGTCAAAAAACTCCCGGTACGCAGCCGTAATAATTCCCAGTATATATTTTACAAAATGCTCGTAATTGTTTTCATCTTCTATCCAGCCTTGCGAGCTTGACTGTAAAGCATCATAATAACTATCCTTTGTTCGCTCTATTAGTTTTTCCAAACTTATATATCTTCCAACAATATAGTCATTTTGATATAACAATAATAAGGTCAATAATCTGCTCATTCTTCCATTTCCGTCATTAAACGGATGGATGCACAAGAAGTCTATAATAAACATGGGAATTAACAAAAGTGAGTCTGCTTCGCCTTTGTTGATTGCCTCATTATAAGCTGTACATAAATTAATGATTGCGTCTGGCGTCTCCCATGCAGGTAATGGTCTGAACCTAACAAACTTATTGCCCCTTTCATCTTCTTCCTCAATAATATTATCAGCTGTCTTGAATCTTCCTCCATAAGAGGCATTCTCGAATTTATATAAATCTCTATGTAATTGTAATATAAATGTATCACGAATCGGAATATGTTGAAAATTCTCATGTATTGTGTTGAGCACATCCCTATATCCCGCTATTTCTCGTTCATTTCTTGTCTTGGGCATTGTCTTATCCAAAACAATTTTTTTTAATCGTTCATCAGAAGTATAAATACCCTCAATTTTATTAGAGCTTTCTGTACTTTGAATCTTTGCTATCTCAACAAGATTTTCCAGTACATCAGCATGACGTTCAGCAATCAAGTGCTGTTTACCTTTGTACTCATGAATTGTTGTAAGATAACTTACAATTTGTGGTGTAAGCAATTTTTTCCATTTTTCCATGTAATCAAATTGTTTCATTTTAATTGCCTCATTTCGAATTTAATTTCGTCTTTTAAACAAAATGACTTAATTGAATTATATCATTTAATTTAATCAAAATCAAGTTCAATTTAGTCATTTAAGCATAAATGACTAAATTGAACTTGTTATGATGCAATTATAAAATAATCCAGATATCCTTTTTCGTTATCCCATTCCTTCAATCCACGATAATAGAACATCTTCAAATTGTCCTCAATGATAAACGGAATAATATTGTATTTTAGGCACTCCTTAAACATAATCAATCTGCCCACACGACCGTTTCCGTCCTGGAATGGGTGAATCCGCATCATCAGAAACAGTTAATTCAAAATGATTTCGATTTGTTTTTATAAAGCCCTCTTTTTGTAACTTTGATATCTCTGTAGACATTGCTGCACGATCAATACAAAGATAATCTGCCAGCTGCTGCCTATCAAAAGGAATATCAAAAGATAACGACGAATGTCTGATAGATTCTGCCGACAGATATGATAATAGTTTATCTCTCGTCGTTCGCTTCCCAACATGTGTGATCTTATCGTTCAGGATCAGTATCTTATTTGCCAGGACACTGACCAGATTACGAATCAGCTTCTGATGATGCTCACATGCAGTTGGACAGGTAATCAGAAGTCTTTTGACATTTAATAGAATAATCTCACAATCCTCATCTGCTACCACACTGATATTTAAGACAGCTCTCTGGCTTGCGGCATACGGCTCACCAAAAAAATCTCCTGCGTGACATTTTGACAAAATATTTCGATGTCCCCAGATGTCTTCTTGAATAATGAGGACGCAGCCGGACACCACAATCCCCATTACTTCGGTAATATCACCTGCTCTGAAAATATAAGAATCTCGCTTTTTAGAAATTGTTGTTGCATTTACACAATGCAATATGGATAATATCTCGTTATCAGTTAGACCTTTAAAAAATGGACTGTTTCTTAGGATTGATAAATATTTTTGCAAAATAGTTCCTCCCTGTTGGAAATCAAACATACTAGTTGTATTTATAATACTATAATTCTAGCATAAACAAACGCTAAATACTATTTACGGAGGTTAAAATGATAAGAAAGATTATAACGATTGATAAAGAAAAATGTAACGGCTGTGGTGCCTGTGCATCTGCCTGCCACGAAGGCGCCATTGATATCATTGACGGAAAAGCAGAATTGGTGAGAGAACATTTCTGCGACGGACTGGGAGATTGTCTCCCTGAATGCCCTACCGGAGCCATCTCATTTGAGGAGAGAGACGCACCTGCATATGATGAAGAAGCCGTAAAAGAAGCACAGAAAAAAATAGCTGCCAAAAACCGGGCAATATCCTCTCACTCCGGCTGTCCTGGATCTAAAATCATGCAGATCAGACGAACTGAAACATCTGAGCCTGTAAAAGCCACTTCAACCGCAGATTCAGGATCAAAGCTTCAAAACTGGCCGGTACAGATTAAACTGGCTCCTGTTAATGCACCATATTTTAACGGCTCAAAGCTTTTAATCGCAGCTGATTGTACTGCTTACGCTTATGCCGCCTTTCATCAGGATTTTATTCGAAACAAGGTAACTTTAATTGGTTGTCCTAAATTAGATCAGGTGGATTATAGTGAAAAGCTGACTGCTATTATTCAAAATAACAACATTCAAAGTGTAACTATTGTCCGAATGGAAGTTCCTTGCTGTGGCGGCCTGGAAATTGCGGCCAAAAAAGCTCTTCAAGCTAGTGGAAAATTCATACCATGGCAAGTTGTAACAATAAGTATTGATGGGAAAATCATGGAATAAAGTCAGCAACCACCAGTTCAACTGGTGGTTTGCTATAGCCCCTCTATTAAGCCTCCCTGCACTTCTCATATGCAAAAAGTGCTGCACCAAGCGCTCCGCAAAGCTGTGCCTCATCGCAAATATACAGCTTTGCGCCGAGCTTTTCTTCAAGTGCATTTGTGATGCCTTTGTTCTTTGCCACTCCGCCTGTCATCATATACTCACCCGGATTATCCTGCCCAAGCCTTGCTGCAAGTGCGCCTACCTTTGAAGCTACAGACATGTTTAGTCCGTGGATAATATCAGAAACAGCCTTGTTCTGTGCCACCAGCGATACTACCTCAGACTCTGCAAAAACTGTACACATGCTTGAAATCACAATGTTTTCCTTCCACTCAAGTCCCATGGTGCTCATCTCCTCGAGTGAAAGTCCGAGTGTCCTTGCCATCATCTCCAGAAAACGTCCAGTTCCTGCCGCACATTTATCGTTCATCAGGAAATTCTTCACAGCACCATTTTCATCTATACTGATTGCCTTTATATCCTGTCCGCCTATGTCAATAACTGTGCGCACGTTGGGATTCAGATAATGCGCGCCCTTTGCATGGCATGTAATCTCTGTGATGCTGTCATCACCGCTGTTGATGTATGCACGTCCATATCCTGTTGTTACAATCCTTACAATATCATCCTTTGATATACCGGCCTTTTCTACAGCCTTCTCCAGACTCTTTTCGGCGCTCATCATAGCACCGCCACCTGTCGGAATAATCATTGTCGATTTAATTTTTCCGTCCTGATCCAGTATCACCACATCTGTGCTTGTTGAGCCGCTGTCAATTCCTGCTACATAGTAGACTCCTGATTCCATCCTTCTTCTTGCCTCCTCGCTTATGCCTTTTGTAGGGTCCATGTCATCTGAGCCCTCTATTGTCTCTGCAAATGCCTGTATCCTTGTCAGAAGCTGCCCGGCACTCTGGCTTGTAAAATCCGTCTCAAGCTTTAAAAGAGGCACCTTAATATTATTCTTTATGCTTGCATACTCAAAGCCATAGTAATCGCAGAACTTTATCGTGTGATATATGATGCCCTTAAGGCTAGGGTCTAAAAAGAGCTGGTTTCTTCTTGTATTATTGTTCATTCTGGCACACGGCATCTGTCCGAGCAGGCTCTCTGCATATGCTAAAAAGAGAGTCTCATCATCCATATTTCTAAGATCCTTCTGTAAAATAATGAGATTTCTGCCGGATGTGCATGTCATATTTTCCACATCCATCTGCATATTTTCACGTATTGTCTTCTCAAGAATACTGCTCACATGCACACCCATAAGACCTATGTAAGGCTTGCGCTCAGATTGAGGGTTTGCAAATGACTTTATAAAAAGCTCCCTGTCGAATGTCCTGTTCGAATATCTCTCATACGCATTCTTCAAACGAAGAATTGACTGTGCAAATTTTATGTTTTCACACTCGTTATCCTCATGAGGCAGATCAAGCATATACAGGAATTTGCATTTCTTTGTATTCTCTATGATATCATAGACTCTGCGCATTGAATCACAGCAGTTCACGAGCACAAGCTCCTCTACCTTGCCCTCGAGCACAGCCTGTATCACTGATTTACCGAATCCACAGAGATTCGCATGAGCTATCTTATCTGATTTATCGAAATTCTCCGGCATCTCCTCAAGCACAGCACATTCCTGCCCAAAGCCCTTAAACAGCTCTACCGGAGCATATTTACAAACATAATGTATCATCTGTTTTCCACTTCCTGAAATTGTTTTATAGTAAATATCCACACACCTGACACAATAAACGGTGTCTTATTTCTAATTACGTGCCTGCTCTCCAAGCATCTCCACAAATGCCTGAAGCCTTGTGGAAATCTGTCCGTCACTGGCATTGGCCGGGTTACAGCCGTCTCCGTCTAAAACCATGGTTGGAAGCCCTTCCCACTCGAGTGAACGCTTTATAAGGCTTGATGCACCGATTGTATTCTTGCAGCCCCAGTGTGCAAAAAGCACTGTACCGTCTGCTCCAACTGTGTCAGCAAGCTCCTTTGCCTCCTCTATTCTCTGATTCACGCTGCCATTATAAATGCAGTAAACCATTTTCTCGGCAAGTGCCTCATATGGGTCATCCGACTCCATGCTTCTGAATCCATCCGCTATAAAATCGCTTGCGCTGATATGGATTGTGTCACTGTAATTGAACACATCCTTCACTGCATCCTGCAAAAACGGCATGGTGTGCATCCAAAGTACATGAAAGCCATCTCCTGCCGGTGCACGTCTCACATCATCCATAAGAAGCTGTGTATATCTGACTGATTCATCAGTTCCTGCAAGCAGATGACACATGAAAAGAGCATACAGCTCATTGGTGAGAGTTGACGCAATATCATGTCCTTTTCTCAGGTGAAGCTGCCTGTAATAATTATTTGATGCAATTTTGCTCTTATCTACAGCCTTTTTCACAGACTCCTCTGTGATTTCTCTGCCGGTGACATCCTGCAAAAAACTCTTAAGCTCTCTAAGCTGCTTTGCTACATACATAACAGAGTCATAATTCTTCTCATATGGAACATCTATATAAAAGCTTGGTATTTCATATCTTTCCTTTAGATACGGAAATGTCATCATATTGCCATCGCATGCCAGGTTTGTATACACCATGCACTTTGGCTTCGGCACTATGCCGTTTAAGGCTGCGCCCAGAAAAACCCTGTGATACGAGCACATAGTTTCCGGAAAGCCTTCCTTCTCAGTCTGCCTGAGAAAGGCCTGCTCACATTTAGTTCCTGCCATAAAACACGATAATGCCTCAACCGAATATGGTGTGAGACCTGCCGCCGTCAAAAGCTCCCCCGGTACAAAAATACTGACCATGGCGGCATTTTCAGGCTTTGCAAGTGCCTGTATGATATTATTCATGACAATCTTTGCCACATACTGCCCTGACATTGGAAGCTTTCTATCCGGAAGTAATGCTAATCTTTTTTCCTGTAATCTATATCCTGCAAGTAAAAGCTTCCTCGCCTTGACAGGATCGTTTTCTGCTATCTCGCCTACTTTTTCTCCAAATTTATCCACTATACTCATGTGATATTTCAGCTCTTTTCTATATTCAAATATATATAAATATTCGGTTCACCATACTATTATAGCAATTGTGCACAAAAAGTAAACTCCCATTTTAGCTATATTTCACTATAACTATTGTCAGATATCCTTTTGCTTTGGTAAGCTCATCCAGCCCCCTGTACACACGCTCAGACTCCATGCCACAG
>OGXY01000937.1_pt1 | contig 23093 bp, 13 predicted proteins | sample 1576411 | NCBI WGS metagenome assembly OGXY01 (sample SAMEA3541498, study PRJEB24748) | human gut metagenome | biome: human gut; feature: human-associated habitat; material: faeces | place: China | collected 2012 | reverse complement strand
GAGAAGTGTCAGCCCTAATTTATTTTGTTTGAAAAAGTTTTACCGGACAGCAATACTTATTAATGTAGGCTTTGCGCAATTTCGTTAATTTCTTCTGCCGTAAGTCCCGTGTATCTTTGTATTTTCTCAGTAGAGTCGCCGTCGCTTAGCATGAGTTTTGCAAACTCAATGTTCTTTAGGTGTTCTGCCTCTGCTTTTCCTTTCTCTATTCCCTGCGCCATTCCCTGCGCCATTCCTTTCTCTATTCCCTGCGCCATTCCCTGCGCCATTCCTTCTTCTAATCCCTGCTTTCGTCCGTCTTCCAATCCGGTCTTTATAGCGTATTTGTATGTGGCGTAGGCGTCGCGCATGATTCTGATGCTATCCTCGTATTTGTCCATGTCTTTTTTGCTGAGAGTTCTAAGGTCAGAAATCTCAGCCAACTTTTTAAACACAGCGTTTTTAGCCAGGAATGGCATTCTTTCAAATGTATTCATATTCTTTAAAACAAATATCCAGCGTTCAAAATCGGTTTCACACTCCGTCTCTGTTTTCTCGAAGAACGGCAGCATCAGATACACCATGCGTATCTTGTCGGACACCATCTTACCGTTGTCTCTATCGGCGAGTATCATGTCCGTTCTGAACTTGCCCAATGGTAGCAACGGGTCGATGAAGTTCATGAAGCATATTGTGTAGACGGGTCGTATATCATAGTCCCATTCTCCTTTTATGCCTTGGTTCACTATCACGCGTGAGGTGTAATACAAAGCCCGGTCAATGAAGTGTTCTTGTCCTCGGTTTTGCATTTCTACGATAATCTCTTTGCCCTCGTCCGTCGTGCAATAGATATCGAATATCACCTCTCTTGAATCTTTCGACAGTCCGATTTGTTCTTTGTTGCCGAACGCCAGCGACTTAATTACAAACTCGCCGGCAAACAGTTCGTTCAAGAAGCAAATCAGCAAGTCTTTAGAAATCTCACGACCAAAGATATGTTTAAATCCCCAATCTGAGAAAGGATTGATGAATTGTGCCATATTTCTATTGTTTTGATTTACTGCAAAAATACGATTTTGTTGTGAGAAATACAAGAATAGCGTGCTATTTATTTATTATTTATGTGTTTTTGTAAAATGTTATGTATATGTGGGTGGTTATTTCTGAACAGCACATCCACTACTATGTGTAAAAAATAACTTGGGGCTTGCATGAAAGATGCAAGCCCCAAGTTGCGTTGTATAGATTCAATTTGAAGTCGTATTATATGCGATATTACTTCTCGCCGTTCACTTCGAGCGAGCAGGTGATGCCACGGCGCATCATGTCTTTCATTGTCGGCTTCAGACGGGTGAGGAACCCCTCCCACGAGCGGTTCTGCTGCTTTGTCCAGCCAGCTTCTGCGAGAGCTATGGCACGCGGATAAGCCTGATAGTAGATGCGCTCTACGGTCGGTATGCACTCGCTCCATAGTGTGCCAGCCACGCCGAAGAGGTTGTACTCCTCAAACTGCTCGTTCATGCCCCACGCCGGGTCGAGCGAGTAGGCATCCTTCAGCGTTGTAGCAGGCATGCCCCAGTTCACTTCCGGCATATCGCCCTTCGCCATCGGATAGTCGAAGTAGCAGTGCTCGCCGGGGCAGAGCATGATGCGAGCATTGTTGCGCACGGCAGCGTCGAGTGCCTCCTGCGTCTGTCCGCTGCGCCAAGCGAAGGTTACGCAGCCGGGCTGAATCTCCTTGAAGTCAGACTCGTACCAGAACATCGGCGTCTTGCCGTACTTGTCGCGCAGCAGTTCTATCATGCGGTCGAACAGATAGCCCTGCAGACGCCAGTTCTCCGAGCGGTCGGTGGTCTTGATGCCGAGCTTCTGCTTCAGCGCCTGACACTTCGGGCAGTCGGTCCAGCAGTCGAGCGCTGGGTTGCCAGCCTCGTCGCCGCCGAGATGAATATACTTAGACGGGAAGATGTCGGTAATCTCCTTGAACACATTGCCGAGGAACTCGTATGTGAAGTCGTTGCCCGGGCAGAGCAGTTCGTTAGACACGCCGCAGGTTGTGCGCACCGGCACCTGGCGCTGGTGGCAAGTGAGTTCGGGGAACACGCTGATGGCAGCCACCTCGTGTCCCGGCATCTCTATCTCCGGCACGATATCCACGTGGTACTCAGCGCCCAGCTTCACCAGTTCGCGCATCTGCTCCTGCGTGTAGTAGCCCTTGTACGGCATCTGAATGTCGTCCTGACCCCAGCGCGACGAAGCCTGCTCCGTGAGCTGTGGGTATTTCTTTATCTCGATGCGCCAAGCCTGGTCGTCAACCAAATGGAGGTGCATGGCGTTGAGCTTATAGCGCGCCATCTCGGGCACGAACGCCTTCAGATCCTCGAACGGTATGAACGTGCGTGCAGGGTCAACCATCAGTTCGCGAACGTGCGTGCGCGGTTTGTCGCTGATGAACAGCGCCGGGATGGCGTCGGCACACTCCGTAGCGCCGTTGCCGCGCAGCAGCTGGTCGAGCGTCATGAGCGCGTAGAACACGCCGCGCGCTGTCTTGCCTTTCGCTGTTACGCCCTTGGCGTCTACAGCGAGCGTGTACGCCTCGTCGTCGCTGAGCGAGTTGTCGATCGCCAGCGTAATCTGTGTGCCGCGCTGACGACTGTTCACGATGTTGCCGATGCGCTCTGTGAGCACGCGTCGAGCCTGTGCTGCCTCGTTCGTGAGTCCGTCGGCAGCTACGATGTTCCACGCAGTCTTCACCTTAAGGTCGGCGCCATTCAGCATCTTCAGTTCTGCGGGGAACGGCACGAGGCAGTCCTCCGGCTTGCTCACCTGATACGGCTCCTTAGCGTCGCAGAAGAAGAGGCTCCAGCCCGCAGCCTTGCGGTAGAGTTTTTCGCTGCCCTTCGGCACGATGAGCTTCACGTTCTGGCGGTTGAGTCCGTAGAACGCTGTAGCGTCAGCCTTCGGCGGCATCTTCGAGTCGACGCGCACGGTCTTCAGACCAGCGAGTCGTGCGAAGGCATACTCGGCAATCTTCGGAGCGCCCTTTATTGTTATCTCCTCCAGTGCCGTGCAGCCCGAGAATGCAGCCGCGCCTATGCTCTCTACGCCAGCCGGAATGGTTATCTTTCCCAGCTTGTCGCATGCGAAGAACGCCTGCGAACCTATCGACTTCGCCGCTGTCGGCAGCGTGATCTGCTCGAGCTGGTGGCGCGAGTGGAAAGCGTTGTTAGGGATTGCGGTGCTCTGCGCCTCGCTGAGGTCTACGGAGCGCACCTGGAAACAGAGGTCGCGCAACTGACGATAGTCGCTGTTGCCCGTCGTTGACAGTTCGCCCGTGAGCTTGAGGCTTACAGCCATCGACTTCTGCTCGGGCTTCAAGTCGTCCATGCGTGCTACGGTCTGCGCCGAAACTACGGCTGAAAAGAGCGTAGCGGCAGACAATAGGATGAATTTTCTCATTGTTTTATATAGATTTAGTTTATAAATACCATACAAATGTGTAAATACTATACAAATTGCTTGGCTTTTTAGTGTGAATAGCTTGTTTGTGCGGGGTGTAAATGTCTTGGATGTTTGGGGTGAAAGCTCAAGGATTGTCATCGTGCACCGAACGCCGTCCAATCAGATTCCGTCCGCCGTCCGATCGGATTCCGTCCGCCGTCCGATCAGATTCCGTTCGCCGTCCGATCGGATTCCGAACGCCGTCCGATCAGATTTCGTTCGCCGTCCGATGAGTTTTGTTGGCGATGCATATCGTAGGAGGCTATGGCATTCCTGCCGTAGCCATTAGTAATAGAAATGCAACTTATTACTACTGTTTGCAATGGAGGGTGTGTCAAAAGTCGCAAGTGGTACGCCCCGAAGGAGCAATTTGGGCTTTCAGCTCGCATTGTTTGAGTTTTGACACACCCTCACGCAAGTAACGCTCTACCAAATGTTTTTTATGTTTATTGCCGTATATATTTTACGAGGGCACATCGTGCCACTGCTTTACATATAGACAAAGCTGTCGAGAGCTTGCTCTCGTAAGGCTTTATCTATATGTAAGGCAAGTCGAAGACTCGGAAAATATATACGGGGTTTAATCGGTTTTTGTCAAAGCCCTGCCATATACTCACATAAACCTCCCCGATAAACTCCAGTTTATATCTCTCCAGCTATCGGAGAGCCCGAAATAGTAGTCTCTGTATACAGTTAAGGCTTAACAGCCTCAACCGTGTATCCTTTTTCCTGCAGCAACTTAAGCACGCCCTTACTGCCAGGCAGGTGTCCGGCACCCACAACAAACAAGGTTGGGGCAGCCTTCATGATGGCAGGCATACGACTTGCCCAGTCGAGGTTGCGGTTGTCGAGCAGCTGTGCCATCTCTTCAGGAGTGCTGTCGCACGTTGTGTTGAACTTCTCGTTCATAAGGTCAAGCAGAGCCTTGACGTCCTGTGCGTAGTAAGCCTTGACCATGCGCTCGGTAAACTGGGCATAATAGTCGAGGTTGTTAAGGAAACAGTCGAGCTGCTGGATCTGTCTTTTGAGCGGCGCGCCGTACAACAGACTTGCCTGGAACGACAGCGTCTCAAGTCCGCCTACAGGTTCGTTGTTCTGCTTGGCCTGCTTTTGGAAGTACTGGTCGATAAGGTTTGTAGGGTCGAACTCGCCCATGTGAGCCTTGAGATACTGCAACACCATAAGCTGTGTGAGCAGCGTGGCGGGCGACATCTTGCCCATCTGCTGAGCCACCATAGGGTTGCTTAGACCTACACCCATATAGTCTACCAGCACCGCATCAAGCTTTTTGTACTGCTCGGGGGTTAGCACCGTCTTCAAGGTCTTGCCCTCCGGCAGGAGCATATGCTTCTGCATAACCTGCATACTGTCCGGGTTTAGCATAACATCAAAATTCAATTCGCCATACACCTGGTCGGTAGCGTCGAGCGCCTGGCGCACACCGGCAACCTGGTCGACAAAAGGCGAGTTGGCAAAGTGGAAGGTACCGAAGACGTACGACGGCTTTTTAAGGTCGGCACCCGACACGCGATAAAGCAACTGAGCGTTGGCGCTAACAGCCGAAACCAACACAAATAAGAGTGAAATTAAGATTTTCTTCATATTATTTATTGTTAAATGACCAACAAAGTTTTGTACTAAGGATGTTTTTACGTATTTTTACAAATGCGTCACATATATTTTAATATAATGACACAGCATCCTCCTACGGTTTGCCATGCAACTCGTGTTTCTGTAGTATATGCATCTCGTGTTATGCATCACACCATCCCGTCGAGCTGCTTCTTCAGCGCCTTCAGCTCCTCGCGCACGCTTATCAGCGTAGCCAGTATGTCCGAGCTCTTGTCCACGCCCGTGCGGTTCTTGTTGAGCATCTTGCGCGCCGCCGAGAGCTTGAAGCCGCGCACCTTCACAAGGTTGTGTATAACGCGAATCTGCTCGATGTCCTTCTCCGTATACTGGCGCACGTTCTGTCCCACGGTCTTGGGTTTCAGATGCGGAAACTCCGTCTCCCAAAAACGCAGAGTGCTCTCACGTATGTCGAACATCGCCGCCACCTCCTTAATGGAGTAGTACAACTTCACGTTCTTATTGGTATTCAATGCCATATTATTTGCAATTTATTTGCAAAAGTAACCAAAACAAAGTACCTTTGCAAACGTTTTAGAAAGAAATTAAAAAACAAACGACAATATTGTATAATATGATGACAGCTAATGAAATCCGCGACTCGTTCAAGAAGTTCTTCGAGTCGAAAGGACACACCATCGTGCCGAGTGCGCCGATGGTAATCAAGGATGACCCAACATTGATGTTCACAAACGCTGGTATGAACCAGTGGAAGGACATCATCCTCGGCACACGCGAGCCCGAACCGCGCCGTCGTGCCGACACACAGAAGTGTCTTCGCGTGAGCGGCAAGCACAACGACCTCGAGGAAGTAGGTCACGACACATACCACCACACCATGTTCGAGATGCTCGGCAACTGGTCGTTCGGCGACTACTTCAAGGAAGGCGCCATCGACTACGCTTGGGAGTACCTCGTAGACGTATTGAAGCTCAACCCTGCCGACCTCTACGTAACCGTTTTCGAGGGTTCGGAGGAAGAAGGACTCTCTCGTGACGACGAGGCTGCATCATATTGGGCGAAGCACGTGCCCGCCGACCACATCATCAACGGCAACAAGCACGACAACTTCTGGGAAATGGGCGATACGGGTCCTTGCGGTCCGTGCTCGGAGATTCACCTCGACTCGCGCACACCGGAGGAGAAGGCAAAGGTGCCCGGACGCGAACTCGTGAACAAGGACGACCCGCAGGTTATCGAGATCTGGAACATCGTGTTCATGCAGTACGAGCGCAAGGCTAACGGCTCGCTCGTTCCACTGCCGATGCACGTTATCGATACCGGTATGGGCTTCGAGCGCCTTGTGCGCGCTATGCAGGGCAAGCACTCCAACTACGACACCGACATCTTCCAGCCTATCATCAAGGAAGAGGAGGCCATCACCGGCTTGAAGTACGGCGAGAAGGAGGAGACCGACGTGGCTATGCGCGTATGCGCCGACCACCTGCGCGCCGTAGCGTTCTCTATCGCCGACGGACAGCTGCCTTCTAACGCTAAGGCAGGCTACGTAATCCGCCGCATCCTGCGCCGTGCCGTGCGCTACGCATACACCTTCCTCGGACAGAAGGATGGCTTCCTCTACAAGCTCATCCCCGTTCTGACACGCGAGATGGGCGATGCGTTCCCCGAACTCAAGGCTCAGCACGACCTCATCCTCCACGTTATCAAGGAGGAGGAAGACTCGTTCCTGCGCACTCTTGAGAAGGGCATCAACATGCTCAACTCGGCTATGGACGAGCTGAAGAAGCAGGGCAAGACAGAGCTCGACGGCGTGCAGGCATTCCGTCTGTTCGACACATACGGCTTCCCGCTCGACCTCACCGAGCTTATCTGCCGCGAGAACGGATTCACCGTTGCCGCAGACGAGTTCGACGCCGAGATGCAGAAGCAGAAGGAGCGCGCACGCAACGCTGCCGCTGTTGAGAACTCCGACTGGGTTATCCTGCGCGAAGGCGAACAGCAGTTCGTTGGCTACGACTTCACCGAATACGAGTGCCACATCCTGCGCTATCGCAAGGTGACACAGAAGAAGAATACATACTTCGAGCTCGTGCTCGACAACACGCCGTTCTACGGCGAGATGGGCGGTCAGGTAGGCGATACCGGCGTGCTCGTCAGCGAGGACGAGACAGTTACAATCACCGACACAAAGCGCGAGAACGGACAGTCTGTACACATCGTGAAGGCTCTGCCAAAGAACCCTGAGGCCGACTTCATGGCTTGCGTAGACGTAGACGCTCGCGAGGGTTCGGCTGCCAACCACACCGCTACCCACTTGCTCGACTATGCTCTGAAGCAGGTGCTCGGCGACCACGTAGAGCAGAAGGGCTCGTTCGTATCGCCCACAACGCTGCGCTTCGACTTCTCTCACTTCACCAAGGTGACTGACGAGGAGCTGCGCAAGGTAGAGCGTCTCGTCAACGACCTCATCCGTCAGGACCTGCCGCTCGACGAGCACCGCGACACTCCGTTCGAGGAGGCTAAGAAGCTCGGCGCTATCGCCCTCTTCGGTGAGAAGTACGGCGACAAGGTGCGCGTAGTGCGCTTCGGACCGAGCTGCGAGTTCTGCGGCGGCATCCACGCACAGTCGACAGGTCGCATCGGTATGTTCAAGATCATCTCTGAGAGCAGCGTAGCTGCCGGCATCCGCCGCATCGAGGCAAAGACCGGCAAGGAGTGCGAGGAGCTGATGTACAACATCGAGGACGTGCTGAAGGCTATCCGCGGTCTGTTCAACAACGCAAAAGACCTGCAGGGCGTCATCGGCAAGTACATCGAGGAGCACGACGCTATGAAGAAGAACATCGAGCAGTTCCAGGCTGCTGCCGTAGAGCGCACAAAGAACGACCTCATCGCTAAGGCACGCGAGGTGAACGGCGTGAAGGTCATCACAGCTGTCCTCCCGCTGGAGCCGGCTGCTGCAAAGGACCTCATGTTCAAGCTGCGCCAGGCTGTTCCGTCTAACCTGCTCGCTGTTGTAGGCTCGGTAGCTCACGAGAAGCCGATGCTCAACGTCTGCATGAGCGACGACCTCGTGAAAGACCACTCGCTCAACGCCGGTCAGATGGTGCGCGAGGCTGCCAAGCTCATCCAGGGCGGTGGCGGTGGTCAGCCCCACTTCGCTCAGGCTGGTGGCAAGAACGTCGACGGACTCTCTGCTGCCGTAGATAAGGTGGTGGAGCTTGCACAGCTCTAAGTGGCTTTTAGCACAAACACTATAGGAGGCTACGGCATTCTTGCCGTAGCCTTTATTATATGCCCTTTTTCTATTCCTTTCTCTCCTTTGTATCAACCCGAATAGTTAACAAGTGTTTCACAACGTGAAATACTCTGCATTTAATTCTCTATTCTGCAATTTTCGGAGTACCTTTGCAAAGATGTCCGGCAAATTCGTAATATTATACTATATAATATAATGCGCATGAAAACGTTTTCATGGTTTTTCGGACTATCGCATACGTAGACATAACAGATGAAAAGAGTTCTCGACTTCATAATAGCTGCTGTGTGCCTCGTTGTCTTTGCGCCGTTATTTTTGATATGCATCGTTGCCATTTGGCTCGAAGACGGTGCGCCAACAATATATCGGCAGGAGCGCATAGGGTTGCACGGCAAGCCATTCTACATATATAAGTTCCGCAGCATGACGCGCGACGCCGAGAAAGACGGACCGCAGTTGTTGCTCGAAGGAGCTTTGAACGACCCGCGCCTCACGCGTGTGGGTCGGTTCTTGCGTGCCCATCATCTCGATGAGCTACCGCAGTTGTGGAATGTGGTGCGTGGCGATATGGCGTTCATCGGTTATCGTCCCGAACGCAAATTCTACATCGACCAGATTATGGAGCGCGACCCGCGCTATGAGCAGCTCTATGCCATCCGCCCGGGTGTCACCTCCTACGCAACGCTCTACAACGGCTACACCGACACCATAGAGAAGATGTTGCGACGCCTCGAGCTCGACCTTTATTATCTTGAGCACCAGTCGCTTTGGTTCGACTTCACCGTGCTCATAAAGACATTCTTAAGCATCGTGTTTGGAAAGAAGTTCTGATTGCTTAAAGCTGGAAGATAGGCTGGAAGATATTCGGTTTTCAAGAATATCTTCCAGCCTTTATTATGCTCTTATTCTGAGCGTTACGCCGATGCTGGGAGATATGGTGGATTTTTTTGTTAATCGTATCCGTAATAAAAAACGCGCGCAACTGAATGGTTGCGCGCGTTTTGCGTTATTTGTTAGTTGCAAGCTATGAATTAGCTTCAATCCTAAATCAAAATAAAATCAGAAAAGCTAATCATACCTCTCAACTCTCAATTCTGAACTTTCAACTATCTACAGATTAGTCGCAGATCAAGTTCTCGCCAGTCATCTCCTCCGGCTTCTCCAGACCCATGATGTGGAGGATAGAAGGAGCCACGTCAGCGAGGCGTCCGTCCTTAACGGTAGCCGAGTTGTTGTTGGTTACGTAGATGAACGGAACCGGGTTGAGCGAGTGAGCTGTGTTAGGAGTCTCGTCCTCGTTGATAGCGTTGTCAGCGTTGCCGTGGTCGGCGATGATGATAACCTCGTAGTCGTTAGCCTTAGCTGTCTCTACTACGTCCTTAACGCAGTTGTCGATAGCGTGAACTGCCTTTGCGATAGCGTTGTAAATACCGGTGTGACCTACCATGTCGCCGTTAGCGAAGTTAACAACGATGAAGTCGTACTCCTGAGTGTTGATAGCGCCAACCAGCTTGTCCTTCACCTCGTATGCGCTCATCTCCGGCTTCAGGTCGTATGTAGCAACCTTCGGCGACGGAACAAGGATGCGGTCCTCGCCCTCGTACGGAGTCTCGCGGCCACCGTTGAAGAAGAATGTTACGTGAGCGTACTTTTCAGTTTCAGCTGTGTGGAGCTGACGCTTGCCCTGAGCAGAGAGATACTCGCCGAGAGTGTTTGTTACGTTCTCCTTCGGGAAGAGGATGTTAACGCCGGTGAACGATGCGTCGTACGGAGTCATGCAGAAGTACTGCAGACCCTTGATAGTGTGCATACCAGCTTCCTCGTGCTCCTTCTGTGTGAGCACCTCTGTGAGCTCCTTAGCACGGTCGTTGCGGTAGTTGATGAAGATTACAACGTCGCCTTCCTCAATCTTGCCGTTAACGGTAGAGTTGTTGATAGGAAGAACGAACTCGTCGGTTACGCCCTCGTCATAGCTCTCCTGCATTGCCTTCACCATGTCGTCAGACTGCTTGCCCTTGCCCTCAACGAGCAGGTCGTAAGCCTCCTTGACGCGCTCCCAACGCTTGTCGCGGTCCATTGCATAGAAGCGGCCTACGATGCTTGCGATGTGCGCACCGTTCTTGTCGCAGCACTCCTGAACCTGCTCGATGAAGCCCTTGCCCGACTTCGGGTCGGTGTCGCGGCCGTCCATGAAGCAGTGTACGTATACGTCGTTCAAGCCGTACTCCTTGCCGATTTCGATGAACTTGAAGAGGTGGTTGAGTGAAGAGTGTACGCCGCCGGTAGAGGTGAGGCCCATGAGGTGGAGCTTCTTGCCGTTCTCCTTAGCGTAGCTGTAAGCCTTAACGATCTCCTTGTTCTGGAGGATAGAGCCGTCCTTGCAAGCACGGTTAATCTTAACGAGGTCCTGGTAAACGATACGGCCAGCGCCGATATTCAAGTGACCAACCTCAGAGTTACCCATCTGACCCTCCGGCAGACCTACGTCTTCGCCGCATGCGAGGAGCTGTGAGTGTGCGCTCACTGCTGTAAGGTAGTCGAGATACGGAGTCGGTGTGTTGTAGATAACGTCACCTTTGCCATGTTTGCCGATGCCCCATCCGTCGAGGATCATCAATAAAGCTTTCTTTGCCATAATTCTGTGTATGTTATTATGTTAAAATAATGTTTCCTATTTACGTGCAAAGTTACAACAAATAATCCATAAATTATCCACTCTTGATGAGGTATTCTTATGTTTTTTCGTTACTTTTGCATTGGTTTAAACTTTATTACTGACTAACGATATAATACTTTGAATATGATTAATAAACTATTGTTGTCGGCTGCTATCGTTCTTAGCGGCGCGACTACTATTGAAGCCGCACAGAAGAAGTCGGCGAAAGTGGAGAAACAGCTGGCTGCACAGTGTGATACAGGCTTGCGTTCAATCACCGAAGATGCGGCTCGTGCGCATGTCTATTTCCTCGCCGACGACCTCTTGGAGGGACGCCGTGCAGGCGAGCGCGGTTCGCGCATCGCAAAGCAGTATATCATCTCACAGATTCGACAGGCTGGCTTGAAACCTTTCCTCGGCGACTCGTACGAACAGCCTTTCGAGGCTTGCGCTGTGCAGAAGCTGAAGCGTGGCGTACGCTACTTCGTTGAGGCTGATTCTGTTGCGGAGATAAAAAAGCAGGTGCACCGCACTATGTATCTGAGCAATGTGCTCGCGGTGCTGCCGGGCAAGAAGTCAGACGAAATGGTTGTTGTGGGTGCGCATCTCGACCATGAAGGCGTGTACAACGACATCGAAGGCGACAAAATTTACAACGGTGCCGACGACAACGCGTCGGGTGTGGCTGCCGTGCTGCAGATTATGAAGGCTTTCGTGACGAGTGGTGCAACGCCGGAGCGCACTATCGTGTTCGCATTCTGGGACGGCGAGGAGTTCGGACTGCTCGGTTCGCGCTACTTCACTGATGCCTACAAGGATATGCAGAAGGTGAAGGGCTACCTGAACTTCGACATGGTGGGCAGCGGCACGGACAGTCGCTATCTGATGTACTTCTTCACGGCTTCTCATCCGAAGATTGGCGAGTGGCTCAAGGCGGATATGGCGAAGCACAACTTCTGTTTCGACCCCGACTATCGTGCTTGGGACAACCCCGTCGGGGGCAGCGACCAGCAGTCGTTCCACTTGAAGGGTGTGCCTATCGTGTGGTATCACACCGGCGGACAGCCCAACTACAACTTCCCGTCGGATGAGGCACAGACCATCAATTATCCGAAACTGACCGACATCACCCGTGCTTCGTATCTCACGACGTGGCATCTGGCGAATGAAGCGGAATATTAATAAAAAACGTGATGGAGCGCTGTTTGCAGCACTCCATCACGTTTTTTATTAATTTTATAGTTGAGAGTTGAGAATTGAGAGTTATGATATGTATTGTTATCTACAAGATGTTCTTAAAGCTTTTAGTTTACCAGTCCCAATCTTAGTTATAAAGTAGGTTGGACCAAACAGCAATAATAAACAAAAAAGGTAATCATAACTCTCAATTCTCAATTCTCAACTCTCAATACAGTAGCATTACTCCTGCGAACGCTGCCCAACATATCATCCTTATAGGGTTTACTTTTACGAACTTTGTGCCTACGAATGTGGCTGCGAAGATGGCGATGCTCACCCAGAAGTGCCACGGACTGATCTTCGGCGACGAGAAGTTCTCGGGCGTCATCAGCAGAAGTGCGGCTGCGGCGATGAGGCCCACCACGGCGGGGCGCAGACCCGACATCACGTTCTGCACGGTAGGCGTATTCATATACTTCATGAACACACGGCAGATGAGAATCATCAGTATGAACGACGGCAGAACGAGTGCAAGCGTTGCCGTAGCGCTGCCCAATATCGAGAGCCATTCGCCCATGCCGGCGTTGTGTACGGCGGTGTAGCCGCAGTATGTGGCTGCGTTGATGCCAATCGGACCGGGCGTCATCTGACTTATAGCCACGATGTTTGTGAACTCAGCCGATGTGAGCCAAGCATGGTTATACACCGTTTGGTTCTGTATCAGCGACAGCATACCGTAGCCGCCACCGAATCCGAAGAGTCCAATCTGGAAGAACGTGAAAAATAGCTGGAGAAATATCATGTTATTCTGTAGGTTTGATGAGAAGTCCGTAGAGATACCCGCACATTCCTGCTACAACGAGCACGTAGATCGGGTTTACGCCTACGAGCCATATCAGCAATGCGCTTGCAACGGGAATCCAGCAGTTGGTGAGTCCGATGCGTGCCGACTTAGCCAGTGTGAACACGGGGGCAGCAATCAGAGCCACCACTGCTGGGCGAATGCCGTTGAATGCTGATGCAACCACGGCGTTGTCCTGGAACTTGTGGAAGAACATCGCGATGAGCAGGATTATGAGGAACGATGGCAGCGAAACGCCGAGCGTAGTGCAGACAGCACCGCGAAGTTTGCGCAGACGGTAGCCGATGAACACGCTCATGTTCACAGCCAAAGCACCGGGGCACGACTGCGCCACAGCTATAAGGTCGAGAAACTCCTCGCGTGTCATCCACTTGTGCTTGTCTACCACCTCAGCCTCTATCTGCGGAATCATGGCGTAGCCACCGCCGAGCGTGAAAAGTCCTATCTTGAAGAACACTCGGAATGCTGATATGTAAAAGTTCTGCATATTATTGTTTAAAATGTCATGTGCAAAGATAGTGCAAATAGAAGACAATACAAGAATTGCAAAGATAAGAATTGCAATTCCAAGCTGGCTTGTTTTTATTGTTGAGTGCCGCCTATCTTTTCTGAAGTAACGCCGTTTAAAGCAAACTCCCACAGAATTTCGAGAATCCTGCGGGAGTTTTTTACTTGTCCCGCCGTAGCGAAACGTTGAAACGTTATAGAGTTGAAGAGTATCCTTACTGCTTCTCAATCCACTTGCGAGCGTTTACGAACGCCTCAATCCACGGAGTAACGTCGTCCTGACGACGGTCTGCCGGGTACCAAGCGTTCTGCCACGGGAAGATGGCGCGCTCCAAGTGAGGCATCATAGCCAAGTGGCGTCCGTCAGCCGAGCAGATACCAGCTACGTTGTAGTCAGAACCGTTCGGGTTGCCCGGATACTCAGCGTAGTTGTAGCGAGCTACCACGTTGTACTTGTCCTCCGACTCAGGCAGTGAGAACTTGCCTTCGCCGTGAGCCACCCAGATGCCGAGCTTGTCGCCGCTGAGCGATGAGAACATCACGCTGTTGTTCTGTGGAATCTCAACGCCGAGGAAGTTGCTCTCGAACTTGTGCGAGTCGTTGTGCAACATTCGTGTGCGCTTCTCGTGGTCGGGGTTGATGAGGTTGAGCTCAACCATGAGCTGGCAACCGTTGCAGATACCGAGCGAGAGAGTGTCCTTGCGAGCGTAGAACTTGTCGAGCGCCTCCTTAGCCTTCGGGTTGTAGAGGAATGCACCTGCCCAGCCCTTAGCCGAACCGAGAACGTCCGAGTTAGAGAAGCCACCGCAGAAGACGATCATGTTCACGTCCTCGAGTGTCTCGCGGCCGGTGATAAGGTCGGTCATCATAACGTCCTTCACGTCGAAACCAGCGAGGTAGAGCGAGTAAGCCATCTCGCGTTCGCCGTTAGTACCCTTCTCGCGGATGATGGCAGCCTTGATGCCCGACGCTGTGCGGCGGTCGGCAGAGATGCCATAGCTCTCGAGCGAGCCCTTGAACGACGGGTGGAACTGCATCTCAACCGGCTGCTTCTTGTAGTTGTCGCGGCGCTTTGCTGCACAGCCGTTGAAGCTCTGGTCGCGGTCGAGCAGGTACGATGTCTTGTACCATGTGTCGCGCAGTGTGTCGATGTCGAATGTATGTGTGTACTCGTCCTTCTTGATGACAATAGTGCGTTCTGCCGGAGTGGGGTAGCCAATCTTTGCGTAGCCGATGCCGTTCTCCTCCATGTACTCTTTGAACTCCTCCTTGTACTTGTCTGAAACCTGAACGACAACGCCCGGGTTCTCGGCAAGCAGCATCTTGATGATGTCGTTGCCAGCGAGACTGTGGAGGTTTACGTGCATACCGCCTTCTGTGTTAGCGAAGCACATCTCGAGCAATGTAGTGATAAGACCGCCTGCAGAGATGTCGTGACCAGCCATGATCCAGCCCTTCTCTATCATCTCCTGAACTGCGTTGAAGCAGTCGGCGAAGTATTCCGGGTTCTTTACGGTAGGAACGTCGTCGCCTACGAAGCCGAGGCTCTGTGCGAATGCGCTACCGCCGAGACGCTGCTCGTCGAACGAGAAGTCGATATGGTAGAGAGATGAGTTCTTGTCGTTTACGAGTACCGGCGAAACAACCTTGCGGATGTCTGATACCTCGCCGCCTGCGCTTACGATTACTGTACCCGGAGAGATGATCTTCTCGCCGTTCGGATACTGCTGGCTGAGCGACAGCGAGTCCTTACCAGTCGGCACGTTCACCTTCAGAGCCAAGCAGAACTCGCTGAGAGCCTTAACGGCGCTGTACAGACGAGCGTCTTCGCCCTTCTGCGAGCGGCAGGGCCACATCCAGTTGGCTGAGAGCGAGAGGCTGTTCAGACCGTCTGCAAGCGGTGCCCAAACGATGTTTGTAAGCGCTTCTGCTACAGAGAGCACAGAGCCTGCCTCGGGCGAAGCCAGACCAGCCTGCGGAGCGTGTCCGAGAGCTGTAGCGATGCCCTTCTTGCCGCGGTAGTCGAGAGCTACGACGCCGCAGTCTGAGAGCGGCAGCTGAATCTGTCCCTGGCACTGCTGGCGTGCAATCTTACCAGTTACGGAGCGGTCTACCTTGTTTGTCAACCAGTCCTTGCAAGCCACAGCCTCAAGCTGCAGCACGCGGCTTACGTATTTGTCGAGAACGTCGTCCTTGCCGTTCTCCGAAGTCTCTTCGTGTGTATATTCAGCGTCGCGATAGTGGCGCTCTACGGTCTCGTCGCGCATGATAGTCTTCGGCGAATGACCGAACATCTGAGCCACGTCGAGGTCGAAAGGCTTCACGCCGTCGCCCTGCTTGAACGAGAAGTGAGCGTCGCCGGTTGTCTCGCCTACAACGTACAGCGGAGCACGCTCGCGCTCTGCGATGCGACGTACGTGGTCGATGTGCTTCTCGTCGATGAGCAAGCCCATGCGCTCCTGGCTCTCGTTGGCGATGATTTCCTTAGAAGAAAGTGTCTTGTCGCCGATAGGCAGCTTAGTCATATCGATTTCGCCGCCGCACTCCTCAACAAGCTCAGAGAGACAGTTGAGGTGACCTGCCGAACCGTGGTCGTGGATAGAAACTACAGGGTTTACATCCTCCTCGCACAGAGCGCGAACGAGGTTGTATGCACGCTTCTGCATCTCCGGGTTGGCACGCTGCACGGCGTTCAGCTCGATGCCGTTGCTGTAGCGGCCGGTATCAACAGAAGATACAGAGCCACCGCCCAAGCCGATGCGGTAGTTGTCGCCGCCTACAACGACAACCTTGTTACCCTTCTGCGGCTCCTTTTTCAGACAGTCGCGCTTTGTGCCGTAGCCTACGCCGCCTGCGAGCATGATAACCTTGTCGTAAGCGTACTTCTCGGCGCCTTCCTGATGCTCGAAGGTGAGCACCGAACCGGTGATGAGCGGCTGTCCGAACTTGTTGCCGAAGTCAGACGCACCGTTAGATGCCTTGATGAGAATCTGCTCTGGTGTCTGATACAGCCACTTGCGTACGGGCATGATGTCCTCCCAGTCGCGTGTGAGGTTGTCGTCGTCCTTAAGACGCGGATAAGCAGTCATGTATACGGCTGTTCCGGCGATAGGCCATGAGCCGACGCCACCACCCATACGGTCGCGAATCTCGCCGCCGGTGCCGGTAGCTGCGCCGTTGAACGGCTCTACGGTTGTCGGGAAGTTGTGTGTCTCTGCCTTCAGCGAGATGACGCTCTCGATGTCCTTCACCTGGAAGTAGTCGGATGTCGACTGGTCGTGCGGTGCGAACTGCTCCACAACCGGACCCTGCGCGAAAGCCACATTGTCTTTGTATGCAGAGAGAATCTTGTTAGGGTTCTCCTTTGTTGTCTGCTTGATCATAGCGAACAGCGACGACTCCATCTCCTTGCCGTCGATGATGAACGTACCGCCGAATATCTTGTGGCGGCAGTGCTCAGAGTTGATCTGTGCGAAACCGAAAATCTCTGAGTCGGTCAGTGGGCGACCAAGTTCCTTCTCAATCTTGTGCAGATACTCAATCTCCTCAGCTGAGAGCGCCAGACCTTCCTGCTCGTTGTATTCTTCTATGTTCTCCACGCGCTTGATAGGTTCCGGCTCGTGGTTCACTGTGAAGATGTCCTGGTTAAGACCCTCGTACATGCGCTGCAACATCGGGTCGTGCTCTGCATCTTTAGAGCTTACGGGGAAGTACTCCTCAATACGCGAAATGCCGTGGAGACTCATGTTCTGAGTTATCTCTACGGCATTCGTACTCCATGGAGTAATCATTTCGCGGCGTGGACCCACAAAGAAGCCCTCGACAGTCTCACCCTCGATGAGAGTGGCACCGCCGTAAAGCCAACACAGTTCATTGATCTCGTCTTGTGAGAGCTGGTGATCTGCTGCTGTAGCGATCACGCTCTTGCTTGGAGTCATGAAAAATAGAATCATACTGCTTGTATATTGTTTTGGATGAAAAAACATTTTGTTGTCTGCAAAGTTACGACTTTTTAGCAAAATGAGCGCATGTTTGTGGGGTTATTTTGATTATTTAGGTTGATTAATACAAAAGAGCGGCTGCAAAACCGTAGCGGAGGCGGGAGACCTCCGCTACGTTGTCAGGCTCTGAGTGTGAACTCGAAGCACAGACCGCCCTGCTCGTTGTTGTGAACGCTTATTGTGCCGCCGTGCAGCAGAACGGCGTTCTTCACGATGGCGAGTCCGAGACCGGTGCCTCCCATCTTTCTTGAGCGGCCCTTGTCTACGCGGTAGAAGCGCTCGAAGATGCGTGGCAGATGCTCCGGCGCCACGCCCACGCCGTTGTCCGAGAAGGTGAAATGCCACTTGCGGTGGTCGTCGAACATTTTGTTCGAGCTGAGTTCGGCGTTGATGGTTATCGTTGTGCCCACACCGGCATAGGCTATGGCGTTGTCCGTAAGGTTGCGGAACACGCTGTATAGCAGACTCGTGCTGCCGCGCACCACGATGTTCGGCTGCAAGTGGTTGCAGAACGTCATCTCTTTCCTCTGCAGCTGTAGCGCCGTCTCCTTCTGTATGTTCGATACAATCTCAGATATGTTCACGTTCTCTTCGCTCATCATCTCCGGCGCATCGTCCATGCGGTTGAGCGTCGAGATGTCCTGCAGCAGCGATGTCAGACGCTGGCTTTGCGCGTAGCTACGCTGCAGGAACTGCTCGCGTGTGGCGTCGTTGATATTCGGGTTTTCGAGTATAGTTTCAAGGTATCCCTGAATACTTGCCACCGGCGTCTTCAGTTCGTGCGCAATGTTCTGCGTCAGTTGTCGTTTCAGCACGTCTTGCTCGCGGCGTGTGGTCTGCAGACGCTTGTATATCTTGATGATACGCTCGGCAATCTCGCCCAGTTCGTCGTTGGGGAACACGGCGAGGTCTTCGGTTTCGAGCGACTCGTTGTGGTCGGCTCTTGAGGCGAACGTGCGCAGCTTCGTGATGTTGTCGCTCAGTCGTTCGATGAAGCGGTAGAGTATGACGGTGAGCAGCATTATGGCGCCCACGGCGAACCATATATAGTGCTGGTCAGCCTGCAGCGACTGTACAAGGTCGCTCGTGTAGGGCAGTGCGGAACGTATGATGAACTGCTGCCTGGGGAAGTAGGTTGCCGAGTAGAAGAAGTCGCCGTGTACGGTCTGGCTGTTGCGGTCGACGGTCGAACCGGCGCCGTGCTTCAGTGCTGTGGCAATCTCCGGTCGTGTGGCGTGGTTGGCTATGTTCGAGTAGTCCTTCAGTTTGCTGTCGTAGAGCACCTTGCCGTCGTTGCGTATCAGCGTCACGCGTATGTTCGGTATGTAGTGGGTATGCACATAGCGGTCGAGCGCCTCCTCCGAGAAGTCGGGGAAGAGTCGCAGATATTCCTCCATGCGCGAGTTGTAGTCTTGCAGCTTTAGGTTGAGCGTGTCAATCTTGAACTGCTTCTCGCGGTCCTGCTGGAACACGATGAACGCCACGGCGAACACAAGGAACACCGAGAGAATGCTGAAGTATAGTTTTTTGCCGACAGATATTTTCATAATTAGTAATGTTTGAGAAGTCAGAATAGAATGTTTACTATCAGGTTTTGGTCTTGTGCTCCGTCCGCCGCCCGATCGGATTCCGTCCGCCGCCCGATCGGATTCCGAACGCCGTCCGATCAGATTCCGAACGCCGTCCGATCAGATTGCGTTCGCTGCCCGATGTAGAAGGCTGCGTGGAGAGCGTGTCAAACCTATGAAATAGAGGCGAAGGGCTAACCGTTGGAGGCTACGGCATTAGCTTTCCGCTACGCGCCGCTGACTTTCAGTTCCTGCCGTAGCCATTGCAAATAGTTGTAATGTTTTGTCTTTTTGTTGTTAATGGAGGGGTGCAAAACTCGCAAGCGTCACGCCCCGAAGGGGCAGAAGCACATAGCCCAGGGCAGCGCCCTACCCTTTATACACATCTTTGACAATTCTCAACATCTCACGTATGATTCTTTCAACTCCGCCGGCAGTTTCTTGTATTTGCGCTCACGGCATCCGGGATTTCCCTCTTCACGGTTCCACAAATGTATATGAGTGAAGCCATAAGGAGTAAAGGTCTCCGGATCAACCGCAAGTGTAGGATGGAGGAGTGTGCAATGGCTTTCAGCCATTCGCGCCTTGCAAGCGTCCGCATAGGCACTAACAATAGATTCCATTGTAACCTTGGGATTGTTGAACATTCTGTATGTAGCAATTTTATCCGCAAGGTTACTAAAAATTCTATTTATGACGGAGTTGCCTGTGGCAATCATCTTCGATAATGTCAAATTAGCTCTTGCGCTAATCCGCTTGTCGTTAAATGTCAGACTCGTAAATGGGGAACTTTTCATCTGACAAATATACAGAATTCCAATGATTTCAAAGAACAAAAGATGTGTATAAAGGGTAGGGCGCTGCCCTGGGCTATGTGATTATTGGGCTTTCAGCCCGCATAGTATACAGGCAAGCTCCTTTAGTAAATATTGCTATAAAACACTGAACAACAAAACAATATAAGAGTGAATAATTGTTTACCGGACAGCAATAATTCAAATCATAAGCATCTATGATTTCTTGCTTAATTTGTCATGTTGAGGAACCGCAAGTGCGGTGTATGAGAGGTCGGAAAACGAAAGTAGGAAGAAAACAACTTCGTTTTCCTCCTACTCGATGTATGATGTGTTATCCGTTCAGCTTGTTCTTGCTTCTCATGTACGTGCGCTGTCCGTAGATGGCAATCACGACGAAGCAGACGAACGGCAGAACGAACGAAACGTTCACGGCTGGCATGCCGAAGAGCTCGCCGCAGTCGATTATCGAAGCCTGGAGCGGAGGCAGAACGCTACCGCCGAGGATTGACATGATGAGACCCGCAGCGCCGAACTTAGCGTCATCGCCCAAGCCCGTGAGCGCAATGCCGTAGATGGTGGGGAACATGAGCGACATGCAAGCGCTGACGCCTACCAGACAGTACAGACCGTAGATGTTCTGCAGGAAGATTACGCCGCAGACGAGTGCGCCGCCCACAATGGCGAGCGTCATAAGCAGGTGGCCGGTGTTGACGTAACGAAGCAGGAACGTGCAGATGAAACGCGAACAACAGAAGATGATCATCGCGATGATGTTGTACTGCTGCGACATCACCTCGGCTGCCTGCTCGGTCATGCCCTCAGCCATCAGTATGCGCGTGCCGTACTGGATGATGAAGGTCCAGCACATGATCTGAACGCCTACGTAGAAGAACTGCGCTATCACGCCCTCTCTGTAGTGGGGCAGCGAGAAGATGCGGCGCAGCGTCGGCACGAAGTTGATGTCGTGGTTCTTGTCGCCGTTATGCGGCATCTTCTTGAAGAGAATGAGCATGAACATGGCGAGGATAACGATGCCGATGGCAAGGTACGGACCGATGAGCACGCTCAAGTCGCTCTCCTTCACCGCCTCAAACTGTGCCTCGTTGAGCTGTGCGCGCGCCGCCGTGTCGAGCGGACTGATCTTAGCCTGGATGAAGTTCATCGCCACGAACATGCCCAGCAGCGAGCCCATCGGGTTGAACGACTGTGCAAGGTTCAGACGGCGTGTCGCTGTCTCCTCGGTTCCCATCGACAGGATGTAGGGGTTCGACGATGTCTCGAGGAACGACAGACCGCACGTCAGTATGAAGTAGGCGACAAGGAACGGATAGTATTCGCCCGTCATCTTAGCCGGATAGAACAGCAGCGCGCCGAGCGCATAAAGTCCGAGTCCGACGAGCACGCCAGCCTTGTAGCTGTAGCGGCGTATGAACATGGCTGCGGGGAACGCCATAGCGAAGTAGCCGCCGTAGAACGCCACCTGAACAAGTGCGCCGTCGGTAGCCGACATGCGGAAGATTTTGGAAAACGCCTTCACCATAGGGTTCGTGATATCGTTGGCGAACCCCCACAGGGCGAAGCACGACGTGATGAGGATAAATGGTACGACGTAGCTCACGCCGTCCTTTGATAGAATAGATTGTTTCATTTGCTTTGCTTATATTTCAATTTTACGCATCTCTGCCACCGATTCCACTTCGCCCTTGGCGAGTGCCTGACAGAGTATGTTGCCTATGGCTGTTGCCTCTACGGGTCCTGCCTCAACGGGCACGCCGAGAGCCTCTTCGGTAAGACGGTTGAGTAGCTTGTTCTGCGAACCGCCGCCGATGACGTGCAGTTTCTTTATCGGCGTGGGCAGCATCGCGTTGAGGTGTGCCGTTGCCTCGGCATACTTCGCTGCGAGCGACTGCAGCACGATGCGCGTTGTGGCAGCCTTTGTCTGCGGCACTTCGAGGCCGTGCGCGGCGCAATAGTCGCAGATAGCCGCCTGCATCGACTTCGGATTCTGAAACTCCTTTGCGTCCACCGGTATAATGGTCTTTATCTCCGCTTCTGCGGCAGCTGCGAGCAGCGTGTCATACTGCTGTTCGTCGCCTTCTTCCTTCCATTCTGTCATGAGACGCTGCAGAAACCACAGTCCGGTGATGTTCTGCAGGAACGTAATCTTGCCGCCTATGCCTCCCTCGTTGGTGAACTCAGCGCGGCGTGCTTCCTCGGTGAGTATCGGCTGGTCGAGCTCTACGCCCAGCAACGACCATGTGCCGGAACTGATGAACGCCACCGGCGACTCGTCGTCCTTAGCCGGAACCGCCGCTACGGCACTCGCCGTGTCGTGCGAACCGACTGCTATGACGTCCACTTCGCCCAGTCCGGTCTCCTCAGCGATGTCCTTGCGCAGCTTTCCGCGCACGGTGCCCGGCATAACGATAGGGCAGAAGAGGTGGCGCGGCAGCTCGAGACGGTCTATGAGTTCCCAGTCCCAGTCGCGTGTCGTGGCATTGAGCATCTCGGATGTTGAGGCTATTGTGTACTCGGTGTTGGCTTCTCCGGTGAGGAAGTAGGAGAAGAGGTCGGGCGTGAAGAGCATCTTGTCTGCAATCTGCAGCTGCGGCGAGTTGGCTTTCTTGAGGCTCAGGAGTTGGAACAGCGTGTTGATCTCCATCACCTGCGTGCCGTTCACGCTATAGTGAGCCGTGCGGTCGGTGTCGGCGAAGAACTCGTCAGCCATGCCCTGCGTACGGGCGTCGCGATAGCAGACGGGGTTGCCCACAAGGTCACCGTTGCGGTCGATGAGTCCGAAGTCTACGCCCCATGTGTCCACGGCGATGCCCGACACCTTCAGTCCGAGTTGCGCCGCCTTGCGCAGTCCGGCTTTCATGTCCTCGAAGAGAGCCGGAAAGTCCCAGTAGACGTGTTCGCCGAGGCGTACCTGTCGGTTCTGAAAGCGGTGTACGAGCTGCATTGTGAGCTGCTTCTTTCCGCCTTCCGCCGTAATGGTTCCGGCGACGACTCGTCCTGAGCCGCCGCCGAAGTCGATAGCTAAATAGGTCATATTGATAATGTTGATGTGGTGAGATGTTGAGATGTTGAGGGTTGATGGGTTGATGTGTTGAGATGTTGAGGTGTTGATATGTTGAGGTGTTGAGGTGTTGAGGTGTTGAGATGTTGAGGTGTTGAGATGTTGAGGTGTTGAG
>OGXY01000933.1_pt1 | contig 23121 bp, 18 predicted proteins | sample 1576411 | NCBI WGS metagenome assembly OGXY01 (sample SAMEA3541498, study PRJEB24748) | human gut metagenome | biome: human gut; feature: human-associated habitat; material: faeces | place: China | collected 2012 | reverse complement strand
CAAGTGGAACAGCTAAACTTTTATATGATGTGATTCATGAAGATATTGAAGAATTAAAGAAAAAGAAGCTTGTGTTTGTAGCAGGTGGTGTTGGTACAGCACCGGTTTACCCACAGGTAAAATGGCTGCATGAACATGGCATTGATGCCGATGTTATTGTGGGTGCAAAAAATAAAGATTTACTCATCCTTGAAAAAGAGATGGAAGCTGTAGCCGGTAATCTTTACATTACAACCGATGACGGAAGCTATGTCAGAAAAGGCATGGGTACAGATGTATTAAAGGATTTAGTAAACAATCAGGGCAAAAAGTATGACCGTTGTATCGCAATCGGACCTCTGATTATGATGAAGTTTGTCTGTCTGTTGACAAAAGAATTGGGAATTCCTACAATTGTCAGCATGAACCCGATTATGGTTGATGGTACAGGTATGTGTGGTGCCTGCCGTTTACAGGTTGGCGACGAAATCAAATTCGCCTGCGTAGACGGACCGGAATTTGACGGACATCTGGTAGATTTTGATCAGGCAATGAAACGTCAGCAGATGTATAAGACAGAAGAAGGCAGAGCCATGTTAAAGCTTCAGGAAGGTGATACACATCACGGCGGCTGTGGCAACTGCAACGATTAATCATAAAAAATAAAACAACAGGTAGGAGGTTCCATAATGGACGTTACAAAGAAAGTACCAGTCAGAGAGCAGGCTCCTGACGTAAGAAATAAGAATTTTGATGAAGTTTGTCTGGGTTACAACGAAGAAGAAGCTGTATTAGAAGCCAGCAGATGTATTAATTGTAAGAATGCACAGTGTATTAAGGGATGCCCTGTATCCATTAATATCCCGGCATTTATTCATGAAGTTAAAGAAAAGAATTTTGAAGCTGCTTATAAGATTATCGGTCAGTCATCAGCACTTCCGGCTGTCTGCGGACGTGTATGTCCACAGGAAAGCCAGTGTGAAGGAAAATGTATCCGCGGTATCAAGGGCGAAGCAATTTCTATTGGTAAGCTGGAACGTTTCGTTGCTGACTGGGCAAGGCAAAATCAGATTAAGCCGGAAAAATCTACGGAAAAGAAGAATAAGAAAGTTGCCGTTATTGGTTCAGGTCCTTCAGGTCTTACCTGTGCAGGAGATCTTGCAAAGATGGGTTATGACGTAACAATCTTTGAAGCCCTTCATGAGCCGGGCGGTGTACTTGTTTACGGTATTCCTGAATTCCGTCTGCCAAAGTCAACCGTTGTTGCAAGTGAAATTGAAAATGTAAAGAGCTTAGGCGTTAAGATTGAAACAAACGTTGTTATCGGCAAGTCTATGACAATCGACCAGTTAATTGAAGAAGAAGGTTTTGAAGCTGTATTTATCGGTTCCGGTGCAGGTCTGCCTAGATTTATGGGTATCCCGGGTGAAAATGCAAATGGCGTATTTTCTGCAAATGAATACCTTACAAGAAGCAACCTGATGAAAGCTTTCAACGATGATTACGATACACCGATTGCAAGATTCAATAAGGTAGCTATCGTAGGTGGCGGTAATGTTGCCATGGATGCTGCAAGAACAGCGTTAAGACTTGGTGCAGAAGTACATATCGTATACAGAAGAAGTGAAGCGGAACTTCCTGCAAGAGCAGAAGAAGTACATCACGCAAAAGAAGAAGGTATCATCTTTGATCTTCTGACAAACCCGACTGAAATTATCGCTGATGAAAACGGCTGGGGAAAGGGTATGAAGTGCGTTAAAATGGAACTGGGCGAACCGGATGCTTCAGGAAGAAGAAGACCGGTTGAAGTTCCGGGTTCTGAATATGTAATGGATTTAGACGCAGTAATCATGTCACTGGGTACATCTCCAAATCCATTGATTTCTTCTACAACAAAGGGACTGGATATCAATAACAGAAAGTGCATTATTGCAGAGGAAGAAACAGGTAAGACAACAAAGACAGGCGTTTATGCCGGTGGTGATGCCGTAACAGGTGCAGCAACTGTTATTCTTGCCATGGGTGCAGGTAAAGCCGGTGCTAAGGGTATTGATGAATATCTTTCAAACAAATAATTATACGGTCACAAGATCATTCACCCACCTATGAGCAAGCTCATGTGGGTTCAGATTTTTTGACCCTGGTATCATAAAAAATAAAACCGCAGGAGTGTGACAGATGTCCGGGAATCCGGAGTCTGGTTCACATTCCTGCGGTTTTTGAATAGTTTTAAAACATAGCAGAATCAAAAATATTTAAAGGCATTATTCATGTGAAGAATTAAAAGTATCTTCAATGTACTGGTCACTGACCACTTCGATAACAGAATCATCTGCATCCGGGAAGGCTTCTGACAGCGCGTTTTTTAAATAGCTGCTGCGGTTAAAATACTTCATTTCTTCCGGGATACTGCCATCGTAAGAAGCTTCAATGGCTTCCGGTGACACGTTTTTGGCAAGCCAGTTGTTTAATTTATCTGAAAGTTCATTTTCCACACTCATCTGTGATTTAATATTTTTGGAATATTTGAGTGATTTGAAGCCAATCAGTAAAAATGCAATAAAAAGTCCGCCAAGCACAACATTTGTCAGGATTGCGGAAGCACCTGAAAAGTGGAACAGGTGAAGTACATTAAAGTCATTGAGCAGTAAAATAATCAGTCCCGCACCGCCGCACACAAAAAATGTGATGGCAGAGGAGAGATTGTCGCTGTATTTTTCGGCAGAGTTATTGTAAATACTGCCACCCTGAGTCAACTCGTCTTCCGTAGAATCTTTTTTTAGTTCATTTTCGGAAAAAACATGATAAAGATTATCTGCTTTTTCAAAATCGCCCGAAGCAACACTGACAGAATAAGTGCTGTTTAATTCATTGACATTCATTTCAATGTCTGCAATTCCCGAAAATTTCAAAAATTCCTGAAAACGTTCAGCCTGCTCTTTCGGAAGATAAGCGACCGGTTCATAATGTTTGTTTTCCATAAAAATCTCCATTCTTATCTCAATCAGATTTTGGATTTTACTCCAAATTTTAGTATAAAACAAAAATGTGAAGAAAAAAAGAACTTTTTAGTAGTGGTAGAATTTTTTGAAACAAAAATTAACAATTTATGATATAATTGATTTTATAAAATATTTGAGAAAATAAGGCTGAAATTTTGTATATGCTATGTAGAAAACAATAAGAATTTTATAGAAAAATAATTAGCAAGATTAAACAAATATATGAGGGGAAGGAAAAATAAAAATGAAGAATATTTTGATTGTAGAGGATTCTCAAGAAATTATAGACTTAATAAAAATATACTTAGAGCAAGAAGAATATTTTATATATGCAGCACGTGATGGGAGAATAGCTGTTAATCTTTTTGAACAGGAAGAAATTCATTTAGTGATTTTGGATATCATGCTACCGGAGTTAAATGGATATGAGGTCATTAAAAGAATAAGAAAGATCAGTAATGTACCAGTAATTATTTTATCTGCTAAAAACCAGGATGCTGATAAAATTTTGGGCTTAAATTTGGGAGCAGATGATTATGTAGCGAAGCCGTTTAATCCGTTGGAATTGGTTGCAAGAATTAATGCTCAAATAAGACGATTTTATGATTTTGGTGGTTCTAAGGAAAAACAGGATGAAAAAGTTATTATTGGAGAGTTAATGCTTGATCAACGCGAATGTAAACTTTATAAAAAAAATAGAGAAATTGATTTAACATATATGGAGTACAAACTGTTAAAGCTTTTTATGACTGAGCCGGGCAGAGTATTCACAAAAGCACAAATTTTTGAACTGGTATGGGAAAATGAATACTATTACACAGATAATACGGTGGTAGTTTATATTAGTAAATTACGTGATAAGATAGAAGACGATTCAAAGAATCCACAATTAATTAAAACTGTAAGAGGATTGGGGTATCGATTTGAAAAATAGAAAAAAAAATATTAGTAAATTTCTCAAAACAAACTTTGTTTTCTTTTCTTTAATTATACTTGTTGTTTTTTTATGTGCGAATTTTTTTATTCAGATGATGGGCGATAAGTATTTGTTAACAGAAGCGCAATATTATTTTGCGGATACTTTGATAATCGAAGAATATTCGAGCGTAGATACAAATTATATTCGCAGTATTGACGGGTGGCTGAGTATACTTGATGAAGAACTGCAGGTAATATATACAACCAATAATGAAGAAGTAGAAGCATACACGCAGCAACAACTAATTAAGCTTACAAAAGGTGAATTACTTAGAAATGATGAAAAGGTTTATGCCAGCATGAAGTATTTCACTGATGAAAAGGGAGAAGAACGATTAGGAATTGTATGTATACCGGCAAAATATGTACAAGTAACGGCAACAGTATCTAATATGAAATATGGTATTAAAAATATATTGATTATATATATGGGCGGGATATTAGTTATAATAGCCGGATATATGCTGGCAGTTTTGGGATTGTCTTGTTATATGAAAAAAGAATTAACGAATCCTATATATATGTTAATAGATGCATTCAACGAAATTAGTACAGGTAATTATTCGGTAAGACTTAATTTTGAAGCCGTGACAGAATTTGTTGAGATAAGAGATTCATTTAATAGTATGGTTAAAAGATTATTTGATATGGAAGAAGAAAAAAGAGTTTCATACCAACAACGGCAGCAATTACTTACAGATATAGGACATGATTTAAAAACGCCTACTACTATTATTCAGGGATATTCATCAGCGATATTAGAAGGTCGGGTAACAGAGGAGCATAAAGAAAAATGTATGCGGATTATCAACGAAAATGCTACTAATATGGCAGAATTGACAGAATTGCTTTTAGATTACACAAGATTTGATTGTGCAGACTATAAACTAACAATGATGAATTATGATTTGGGAGAATTTTTAAGGCAGATTATCATTGAAAAAATACTATTGTTTGAGGAAAATCAAATTAATATTGTAATTGACATACCGGATAGAAAAGTAGAAGCAGAAATTGATTTTAAGATATTTAAACGAGCTATTATAAATTTATTAAATAACATATTACAGCACAATCCGGCAGGAATAAATGCTTTAGTTTGTCTGACCAATCAGAAAAAAATTATAATAGCCGACAGTGGAGAATTAATATCAGAAGAAATTAAGGACAAAATATTTGATCCGTTTGTTTGTGGAGATAAAGCTAGAAATCCAGAGAAACATAACAGTGGACTGGGATTATCAATAACCAAAAAAATCGTAGAAATGCATAATGGGAGATTATATTTGGAACAAGAATGGAAAGGATATACCAAGGCATTTATTATTGAATTACCATAGAATATATAGTAAAAATCAGAAAAAACATCTTTGTCTGTTTGGGGCGAAAGATGTTTTTTTTGCGCCTTGCGGAGAGTGTATCTGATGGGTTGTGAGAAGGATACCGCTAAAGACAAAGAGAATATTAGTTGATAAAAATTTATGTAATTTTAATATATGACAATATAAATATTAATGTTGGAAATATATCATAAGGACATATCAAAAAGAAAGGGGGATGGATATGTTATTTAAGAGTAAAAAAGTGGCGGCACCGGGCTGTATCAGTGCAGGATTTTTCATTTGTATAAGCTATGGAAAGAATTTTTAGTTAGTATCAAAAAATACGAAAGGAGGAGCGGGTATGTTATTTAAGAGCAAAAAAGTGACGGCACCGGGCTGTATCAGCGCAGGATTTTACATTTGCGTAAGTTATGGAAAAAAATTCTAATAAAGCATATGTAAAGTATAATGGAACATAATCATCCGCCTGCATGGTTTGTTATATACAGGCGGATGACAAGGAGAAAAATATGGATGGAAACAAAAAATTATTTGATATAGATGGAATTCACATGCTTGGAAATTTTGATAATGGTGCAGTAATTGGTTTAGATGACGAAGGATATGCTTATGTAGAAACTGCTGATTCCAAATTATGTGATGAGAAAAAACAAGCAGAAATTGATAATGCAATGAAAGAAATGGGCTTTTTAGATAAAGAACAAGAGAAGAAGATTGATGCGGCATATTTACATGTTATAGATGCATGTAATTTGCACTGTGTAGGCTGTTATTCTTTTATAGAAGATAGGAATACGTCTAAAAAACTTTCTTGTGATGAAATAAAAAAATATTAGATGGACTAAAACAAGTAGGAGTTCAAAAAATTGTTATTTCTGGTGGAGAACCTTTCATAAGAAATGATTTAGAAGAAATATGCAAATATGCAAAAGAAGTTTGCAGATTTGAATTTCTTACAATTATAACAAATGGAACAATGAATATTGAAAGATATTACCCAGTGCTTAGGTATATTAATCAGTTGAATATATCTATTGATGGATACAGTGAAAAAACTTATTTTATTCGTGACAAAGGAATCATGCCAAAAGTTTTGGATACGGTTAGGCGTTTAAAAGATTTAATTGAAATAAACATGATAGTAACCCTGCATAGAAAAAATATAAAATATATGAAAGAGTATAATGAACTGGCAAAAAAAATGGGTGTACGTTTTTCTTTCAGTATATTTACAGTTGACGAAACAAATCCATTATTTAACGAGTATGTATTAAGTGATATTGATTTAATTGAAATCGAAAGAATATTAATGGAATTAAATATTGATGCTTCTATTGAAGATATTCCAATTGGAGGAGAAGCGATACTTTGTCGTTCACGTTGTGAAGCAGGTAATAAGCTGATTAGCATTGATGCAAGAGGCGATGTATATCCATGTCATATGCTTCACAAAAAAGAATTGTTGTTAGGTAATTCTTTAAAACAGGAAATTAGAGATATTGTGTTTAGCGAAACAAACCCATTTCAAAATTTGCATGTAGATAATTTTGAAGACTGTAGTGAATGTAAATATAAGTATTTATGTGGTGGAGGCTGCAGGGGAAGAAGTTATTTACGGTATGGAAATATAAATCAGAAAGATGCCTATTGCGCAATGATTTTTAACTATTATAAGGATTTGATGATAGAGGTAAAGAAAAATTTGGGAGGGATTTCATGAGGGGTTTGCAGGTGAATGGATTGACTAAGAGTTATGGCGAGAAAAAAGCTTTGGATGACTTTTCATTTCAGATTAATCAAGGCGAAATTGTTGGTCTTGTAGGAAAAAATGGGGCAGGAAAAACGACTTTATTAAATTGTATTGCGGGAAATATTTTTCCGGATGAGGGTTCTATATGCTTTGATGATAAGGACTTGCTGGTAAATTGTGAAATGCGTAAAGAGTTTGGCATTTTAATTCAACCTAGTTTTTTAGATTATATGAATACATATGACAATTTAAGATTACTTCAGAATGCAGTTGGAATATGGGATAAGAGGTTGATACGTAAGCAGTCGGATGAAGTGTTGAAAATAGTTGGATTAGAAGATAAAGGGAAAACATTTGTAAAATCATTCTCTTTTGGAATGAAGCAAAGATTGGGGTTTGCACAGGCTTTGTTAAATGGACATAAATTTATGATTTTGGATGAGCCATTTGTAGGCTTAGACATTAATGGCAGAGCAATGGTGAAAGAGTATATAAAAAAAATTGTAAAGGAAAAGCAGATTGGCGTCATATTTTCTGATCATAATCTGGATGAGGTTAGGAGTTTATGTGAAAGAGTAATTGTAATAAAGGCTGGAAAAAAATATATGATAAAGGATTGGAGGAGGATGGAAACTATGAAATTGGAGTAGAGAGTGTAAATCAAGGATTGATACAGGCTATGGCAGGGATGTTCGGAGTTGAAATAAATGTTGAAAAATCAAGTCTTTCTTTTAATAGTAACGCAGACATTAATAGAGTTATTGCAGCAATTGTACCACATGCCAAAATTGTATTTATTAAAGCTTCCGAAAATAATTTGGAGAATATGTTGAAAGGAGAATAAGTATGAAAGATTTAGTAAAAATAGAGTTTATCAAGCTTATTAAGCATAATGATTTCTTTTTGATGATTTCGATGCTGTTTATTCCTGTTATGTATTCGGTGGGACTTGCCATGAACGTAAAATCTTTTACTTATATAGGAGAACAGAAAGTGTCTGGATTAGCTTTTGCATCTGAAATGTATACCTTTGTATATATGTGTTTTATCTACTTTATTATACTCTCTGTCTGTGTTATTAGATCTTTGAAGGGAGAAATAGAAAATAAAAGTATTCAGTTATATACGCAGCGTATCAATAATAGAAAGAAAATATATTTGGCTAAAAACGCTGCATATCTTATATTGGCAGTTAGTGCGGCGTTGATTTTTATTATAACATCAATTATATGTTTCTATTTATTTATGATAAGGAGAGCAGACATTGCGGTACCACAGTTTTGTGAGAATGGAGAATTGTTATATTACTCTGTGAATATATTGGCGATTTTGCTATGTTTTATATTTACAGTAAATCTCTCATTGTTTTTAGGTGCGTATAAAAAATCATTTCAAGCAATGGGCATATTTGTTTTTGTTTGGTTGGCTTTTATGTATTTAAAAGAGATTTCTTATGTGAAATATTTTGTACCAATATATTATGTAGAAGAGATAGTGAATTCGGATATGGGAAACTGTGAATGGAAATATTTAGTTATATTACTTATGCTGGTATTTATTTATTCTGTAATAAGTATTGTACTAGGCCAAAAGAAATTTGAAAAGAGTGATATATGATGAAGAAAATTAGTGTTGATAATATTTTGTTTTTAATGCTTATGGCGATCGCGCCGACCGTTCTTGTAATAATAATAAGTTTCATATTTTTATTATTGCCGGGAGAAAAAAATGAAATTGTTCAAAGCCTAGTAGTATTACCATTTTCATTTGTTTTAATTCCGGGAATTGTTTTATTACGACAGGAAAAAGTTCGTTTGGAAGAATTGGGATTAAAGAAGTTTTCGAAGAAAGATTGTGTGATATGTACTAGTTGCTGTTTAGTGTTATATATATATTTACTCTCGAATTATGATATAAAAGCAATTGTATTATTATCAGTACAGACACTTATAGTGGCAATTTCAGAGGAATTTTGGGCGAGGGGAGTTTTGTTCTATATCTTAAGGAAGTTATTTAACAGTTGGTTTGTTGTAGTATTAATGTCAAGCGTGATATTTGTATTTATAACGCATATGAATAGGGATATTATTGAAAATTTCCTGTATAGAATGCCGGGAGCTTTAATTATGGGATTCATTTATCAGAAGACGAAAAAACTTCAATATTCTATACTATTTCACTATATCTATAATATTTCAGGCAGTCTTTAGGAGGGAAAAATGAATGTAAGAAAGAATCTGTATGCAAGTATTTGTGTTAATATTTTAGTCGTAGGTATTTTTTTATTAATGCTCCAAGAATTGGATGTGTTTATGCAATTATTATTTTCTTTTGTGCCAATCATACTCAGTATTATAGTAAGTGTATTGATTAATCGTGACCAAAATCCGGAAAAGGATAATTATTTGCAATGTGCAGCTATCTGTTCAGGCTTTAATTTTATAAGTTTGGTTGTAGAATATATATGTATTTCTATAGTTGCAGGTTCAAATGGTATCTACGAAGTTAGTCAAAAATATAATTCGGAGTATGTAACAGTTTCGGAAAATAATTCACCGATATTTTCTATTATTGTGTTTTCCATTGCTTCATTCGTTCTTCATTATTTTGTAATGAAGAACGTGGGTAATAAGAAAAAAGATAATAATAATATACCAAAATAAAAAGAAGGTTTTATAGAATGAATAAACTCAGAATTATAGCATGTGTGATATGCCAATTGTTATATAATATTTTTAACGTATTTTTTGCATGGGTTATTATGCAAATTACAGATTCCCTAGTTAAAGGGGATAGCAGTGTTTTTGTTAATTATTTGGAAATTGCAGGTATTGGAGTTGGTTGTCAGATTTTATTCAATTTTTTATCACTTCGTTTACAGAACAAAATAATCAATTCATGTATGACTACAATAAGAATAAAATCTTTATATGGTGTTTTAAAAGGGGAAAATAGATATTTACAGGAGGAACAAAAGGCACAATATGTAGCTTATTTTACGAATGAATTAGAAATATTTGAAAACAGTTATCTTAGAATTCGGTTAAATATAATTAATAGCATTATGTTATTGATTTTGTCAGGAACAATGATATTTCAAATTCACAAAACATTACTGTTAATTGTTGTTGTTATGATGGTATTAATGGTTTTGATACCATTTGGACTTTCTGGCGGATTACAAAAAGCAAATGCTGATTATTTATGTTCTAATAAAGAGTTAATAAAGAAAACGGAGGAGTATTTGAATGGGTATGAGGTTATAAAATCATTTTTTGTAGAAAACAAAATTGTGCATTTATATGAAAAAACAGTAAAATGGAATGGTAATAATAAAAAAATTTTTGAAAATAAAATGGGAATTTCAAATGTTATTACCGGATTTATGAGTATATTGATTATTTTATCAACTTTTATAGCAGGAGGATATTTGATATTAAAATCTGTATTAACCGTGGGAGCACTGTTGGCTGTTATACAATTAATCAGTAATATGATATCTCCATTGACGGATATTTTGTATGGTGTTAATGAAATGAATTCTGTAAAAGAAATAAAGGATAAGGTAAGTACACTTTGTGGCAAAGCAGATGAATGTGAAAGTGGGATTGTGAATTCATCTATAGGAAGTAAATTAGAAATTGAAAATTTGTCTTTTACATATCCAGGGCAAGATGCGGAGGTAATAAAAAAAGTCAATCTTGTACTGGAAAAAGGAAAAACATATGCTGTTGTAGGGGAAAATGGATGCGGTAAAAGTACCTTTGCTAAAATTATTTCAGGTTACTATATGAATTATTTTGGAAAGATTAAAGTGGACGGTGAGGATTTGAAGAAAATTCCTGGGAATATGATAAGGAGTAGAATCGTTTATATAAATCAAAATGATTTTTTGTTTGATGCATCTTCAAAAGAAAATTGCACACTTTTTTTTAGCTATGATGTTAGTCCGACTTTGGTTAGCGCAATGGAAAGTGAAGAATTATTAGAGAAAGATTATTCGACTACAGTGATGTCAGGTGGTGAACGTCAAAAGATAGCTTTTTTACGAGGGTTTAGCAAAAAATCTGATATTTTGATATGTGATGAGGCCGAATCGGCAATGGATATATTGGCAAAAAAGAGGTTTATAGAATTGTTAAAAAAAGATAAGGAAAGAATAAATGTTAGTATTACACATACGATTAATGACAGTTTAAAAGAGTATGATAGGATTCTCTATTTTAAACATGGTGTTTTAGTTGAGCAGGGTAGTTTTGATGAATTATATTCAAAAAAGAAAGAATTTTATAAATTTTATTGTAATAAAACGGTATGTATGACGGAATAAGTTTAATAGCGGACAACATGAGGATATATTTAAAGAAACCAGATGTGGCAGCTATGAGATTATCCAATCTCTTAGAAGATAATTGTAAATTGATATAGAAGGACAACCAAAGTTATGGTATACTTACACCCAGAGTATATGAATCATACAGGAGTCTGCATCTTGTGACTGTCGTCACTTGGTCGTGGTTTTTGCCATATAGGTGTATGGTCATAAATGCTTATGAGTGCAGAAAGGATAAAATGAAAATTATGGCAGAAAAGATTTTGATTATTACGGGCGGTACAGTAGATTATGAGTGGGCGAAAGACTGGCTTTCCGCAAAAACATATGATTATTGCATAGCGGCAGACAGCGGACTGGTACATGCGGATAAACTGGGAATCCGGGTGGATTACATTTTGGGGGATTACGATTCGGTTAATGAAAGGCTGCTTGATACCTATAAAAAAGATACGCAGACAGTGACATATCCGCCGGAAAAAAATTATACCGATACACATCTGGCGGTAATTACAGCGTTAAAACATCATCCGGCGGCGATTGATATTTTAGGGGCTACCGGAACACGCTATGACCACGCACTGACCAATATTTTTATCATGAAACAGGCATTGGAAGCAGGAACGGAGTGCTGCATTTATGATAAGTACAACAAAATTTATCTGTTAAACGGAAATAAAACGATAAAAAAGGCAGATCAGTACGGAAAATATATTTCATTTGTGCCGATGACAGAGGAAGTGGTTCTTACATTAAAAGGCTTGAAATATCCGCTGAACGGATACATTTTACGGCAGGGGTTAAGCATCTGCCAGAGCAATGAGATAAAAGAAGAAACTGCGGAAATTCTGATTGAAAAAGGGATTGTGGCGGCAATTGAGAGCAGGGATTAGGCTTGTGTCAGATGCTTTTTTTAAAGTATTATGCAATTTAAAAGGAATTGTCAGAATTGTAAATAAGATTCTACAAAAAGCTTGTTTTTTGGGAAATATTGTTATAAAATAGACAATAGATTGTTACATTATTACAAAAAGTATAGGAGGTCTTTAGAGAATGGGTAACACAACACAGGCGTCAGCAAGAGAACGCATTGAAGCAATTCTTGATGACAACAGTTTTGTTGAAATCGGAGCAGGTGTAAAAGCCAGAGCAACAGATTTTAACATGCAGGAAAAAGACACTCCGGCAGACGGTGTTATTACCGGATACGGAGTAATTAATGGAAGTCTTGTGTATGTATACAGCCAGAATCCGGCAGTTTTAGGCGGTTCAATCGGCGAAATGCATGCAAAGAAGATTACAGGACTTTACGATATGGCTATGAAGATGGGAGCGCCGGTTATTGGCCTGATAGATTGTGCAGGATTAAGACTTCAGGAAGCAACAGATGCTTTGAATGGTTTCGGAACAATTTACCGGAAGATGTCATTATGTTCCGGTCTTGTACCACAGATTACGGCTGTTTACGGAAGCTGCGGCGGCGGTCTTGCAGTTCTTTCAGAACTTTCTGATTTTACATTTGTAGAAGAAAAGAACGGAAAGTTATTTGTGAACAGTCCGAATGCATTAGACGGCAACAATGATACCAAGTTAGACACAGCATCTGCTGCATTTCAGGCAGAAGCAGGTGTTGCAGATTTTACAGGTGATGAGGAAACAATTGCAAATGGCATCAGACAGCTTGTATCTCTTCTTCCGGCCAATAATGACGATGTAGCTTATGCAGACTGCGAAGATGATTTAAATAGAGCATGTGCGGATATGGAAGCAGAAGCAGCAGATGCAGTGCTTGCATTAACAGATATTGCAGATGACGGCTTATTTATGGAAGTAAAGTCTGAATTTGCAAAGAGTGTTGTAACAGGTCTGTTAAAGATTAACGGTACAACAGTCGGCGCCGTTGCCAACAGAACAGTCCGTTTTGATGACGAAGGCGAAGCAGCAGAAAAGTTTGAACCGGTACTGACCGTTGACGGTGCTGAAAAAGCTGCAGAATTTGTAAATTTCTGTGATGCATTTGAAATTCCGGTGCTGACCCTTACCAATGTAAAGGGCTTTGAAGCAACAGTTGATTCAGAAAAGAAGATTGCAAAGGCAGCAGCAAAGCTTACATATGCATTTGCAAATGCAACCGTACCAAAGGTTAATGTAATCATCGGCGAAGCTTACGGAAGTGCTTATGTGGCAATGAATTCCAAAGCAGTCGGTGCAGATATGACATACGCATGGCCGTCAGCAAGCATCGGTATGATGGATGCAGCCAGTGCAGCAAAGATTATGTATGCAGATGAGATTGATAAGGCAGAAGATGTCAACGCAAAGATTTCTGAAAAGGCAGCAGAGTACGCACAGTTACAGTCCAGCGTAGAATCTGCAGCAGCAAGAGGTTATGTGGATACAATTATTAATCCTGAGGAAACAAGACAGTATGTTGCGGCAGCGTTTGAAATGCTGTACACAAAAAGAGAGGATCGTCCGGTTAAGAAGCATGGAACGGTCTGATAATGAGGTGAAACAATATGAAGAAAACTAATATCAAACGCTTTTTCGTGTTGTTCTGTGTGTTAGCCTGCGTGTTCAGTATGACAGCCTGCACCAATACCATTTCTTCAGACAGTGCTAAGACGAGCCTTAAAGATATGAAGGTCAATCAGTATGCCTCAGATATGGTACAGTGGGCAGAAGATATGCTGGTATATTTAGACCAGACATCGGATGCACAGATTAAAGCAGATGGCGAAGCAGCAAAGACACTCAGCTATGTGAATGGAAAAGTCTATGTCGTAAATATGCAGGGCATGAACGACAAGACGATTGAGTTTTATAACAGCTGGGTTAAAACAAGAGAAGATTTAGGCGCATTAAAGTCCATTGACAAAGAAGAAGTCAGAGTCAGTGATGAAACAGGAACACTGTGTACAATTGCAATCAATGCAACATATGAAACAAGAACCTGCTCATTTGAGCTGGTCATTGATGATGATTTCAACCTGGACAGCGGTGCAATTAACCCGACTTATACAACAGGTGAGAAGATGGAAAAGGCTGTATTAAATACAGTACTTGGTATGGGCACGGTATTTATTGTGCTGATTTTCATTTCTTATATCATTTCTCTGCTTCAGCATGTTAATAAAATCGGAGCAAAGAAACAGGCAGCAGAAGCACCACAGCAGACAGCACCTGCACCGGTTGTTGAGGAACCGGAAGATGAGGAAGAAGATGACTGCGAATTGGTTGCTGTTATTACGGCGGCGATTGCTGCATCAGAAGGTACTGCGGCAGATGGACTGGTAGTTCGTTCCATCAGAAAAGTCGGCAGACAGAATAACTGGAAATAAAATTAAAATATTTGATAATCAATCAGCCGCAGACCGCGGTGGAACGGAGGAAACAATGAAAAATTATACGATCACAGTGAATGGGAATGTATATGACGTTACAGTAGAAGAAGGAACAGGAAGCACAGCAGCACCGGCAGCAAAGGCCGCACCGAAAGCTGCTCCGAAGGCAGCAAAGAAAGCAGCACCGGCTGGCGCACAGGGTGCAGTAAAGGTAACTGCTCCAATGCAGGGTAAGATTTTAAAGACACCGGTTGCAGCAGGCTCTGCTGTAAAGAAGGGTGATGTACTTGTTGTTCTTGAAGCCATGAAGATGGAAAATGAAATCTGTGCACCACAGGACGGTACTGTTGCAACAGTAGAATGTGCCGTTGGTGATTCCGTTGAAACAGGTAAAGTATTAGTTTCCATGAACTAAGTTCTTTATCAGAATCATTGAAACGGGAGGTTAAAAAATGAGTTATATTATAGAAACATTGGGAAACCTCGTACAGCAGACCGCATTTTTCGGGCTTTCATGGGGCAATTACCTCATGGTTGTTGTTGCGTTGATTTTCCTGTACTTAGCAATAAAAAAAGGATACGAACCTCTGCTTCTTGTACCGATTTCCTTTGGTATGCTTCTTGTCAATCTTTATCCGGACATCATGCTTTCCATTGAGGATTCCAGCAATGGTGTGGGTGGTTTACTGCATTACTTCTATTTACTGGATGAATGGAGTATTTTACCGTCCTTGATTTTCCTTGGTGTTGGTGCAATGACAGATTTCGGACCGCTGATTGCCAATCCAAAGAGCTTTCTGCTTGGTGCGGCAGCGCAGTTCGGTATTTTCGCTGCATATATTCTGGCAATCTTTATGGGATTCCCGGATAAGGCAGCAGCTGCGATTTCTATTATCGGTGGTGCCGATGGACCGACATCTATCTTCCTTGCCGGTAAATTAGGACAGACAAAATATATGGGACCGATTGCGGTGGCAGCATATTCTTATATGTCACTGGTTCCGATTATCCAGCCACCGATTATGAAGCTTTTAACAACAGAAGATGAAAGAAAGATTAAAATGGAACAGTTACGTCCTGTATCCAAACTGGAAAAGATTCTGTTCCCAATCGTTGTAACGATTGTTGTTGTTATGATTCTTCCGACAACAGCCCCACTCGTTGGTATGCTGATGTTAGGTAATCTCTTTAAAGAGAGTGGTGTTGTAAAACAGCTTTCAGAAACAGCATCAAATGCATTGATGTACATCGTTGTTATTATTCTTGGTACATCTGTCGGTGCAACAACAAGTGCAGAGGCATTTTTAAATCTTGATACTTTAAAGATTGTTGCATTAGGTCTAGTTGCGTTTGCATTTGGTACGGCAGCCGGTGTACTGTTTGGTAAGATTATGTGCAAGGCAACTCACGGAAAGGTAAATCCGCTGATTGGTTCAGCCGGCGTATCAGCCGTTCCAATGGCAGCACGAGTATCACAGAAGGTCGGCGCGGAAGCAGATCCGTCCAACTTCCTGTTAATGCATGCGATGGGACCAAACGTAGCAGGTGTTATCGGTACGGCAGTTGCCGCAGGTACGTTTATGGCGATGTTTGGTGTAATGTAAAATAGATATTAATGGAGGATATAAAGATGGCAGAACAGGTGAAAAAACCTTTAAAAATTACTGAGACCGTATTGCGTGATGCACATCAGTCCTTAATTGCTACAAGAATGACAACAGAGCAGATGCTTCCGATTGTTGATAAGATGGATAAAGTCGGATATCATTCAGTAGAGTGCTGGGGTGGTGCTACATTCGATGCATCTCTTAGATTCTTAAAAGAAGACCCATGGGAAAGACTTCGTAAGTTAAGAGATGGTTTTAAAAATACAAAATTACAGATGTTATTCAGAGGACAGAATATCCTCGGATACAATCATTATGCAGATGATGTAGTAGAATATTTCGTACAGAAGTCTATTGCAAACGGTATTGATATTATCCGTATTTTCGACTGCTTTAACGATTTAAGAAATCTTGAAACAGCAGTAAAGGCAGCTAAGAGAGAAAAAGGACATGCACAGATTGCACTTTCTTATACAATCGGTGATGCCTATACACTGGATTATTGGAAAGAAACAGCAAAGAAGATTGAAGATATGGGTGCAGACTCTATCTGTATCAAGGATATGGCAGGTCTTTTACTTCCATATAAAGCAACAGAACTCGTACAGGCATTAAAGGAAGGTTCTTCACTGCCGATTCAGATGCATACACATTATACATCCGGTGTTGCTTCCATGACCTATTTAAAGGCAGTAGAAGCCGGTGCAGATGTTATTGATACAGCAATGTCACCGTTCTCAATGGGTACAAGCCAGCCTGCAACAGAAGTTATGGTAGAAACCTTTAAGGGCACACCGTATGATACAGGACTTGACCAGAATCTGCTGGCTGAAATCGCTGAATACTTCCGTCCGATGAGAGAGGAAGCATTAAAGACAGGTCTGATGAATACAAAGGTTCTCGGCGTAAATATCAAGACACTCTTATATCAGGTACCGGGTGGTATGTTATCAAATCTTGTATCCCAGTTAAAGGATGCAGGTGCAGAAGACAAGTATCAGGCTGTGCTTGAAGAAATTCCGAGAGTTCGTAAGGATTATGGTGAACCGCCTCTGGTTACACCGTCATCACAGATTGTCGGTACACAGGCTGTATTAAATGTATTACAGGGTGAACGTTACAAGATGATTACAAAAGAATCCAAGAAGGTTCTTGCGGGTGAATTCGGACGTACCGTTAAGCCGTTTAATAAAGAAGTACAGAAGAAAGCAATCGGTGATACAGAGCCGATTACATGCCGTCCGGCTGACTTGATTGAGCCACAGTTAGAAGGCTTCAAAAAGAGCCCGGTCGTTCAGAAGTACAAACAGCAGGATGAAGACGTATTATCATACGCATTATTCCCGGCAGTTGCAGAAGAATTCTTTAAGTACAGAGAAGCGCAGCAGACAAAGGTTGACCCAAAGGCTGCGGATACAGAAAATAAGACATATCCGGTATAATAATCTGATGCTGGATTCAGCAGCGGATATCATTGGATATCATTGTTGAGTTGGCTTATAAAGGGAGATTCAAAAGAATCTCCCTTTTTGTAGATTGCGCTTTCGTATCATATAGAAATACACAAAAAATACAATTTTCTTAGGAAAAAATACCCATAACACCTTGAATATAGGAAAAAAGTATAGTAAAATCTGTACCTAACATAAACAAGGAGACAGAACGAGAATGGAACAAAATGAAAGATACAAAAACTTATCACTAAAGAAAAAATTATTTATATCCCATGGCATTATTATTGCAGTAGCGGCAGTGATAGCGGTACTGTTACTTGTGGGATTAAATATTGTAAAGGGAAATGTAAGCGGTATTTTTAACGGTCCGCTTGCCAATATTGACAGTGTAGGCAAAGTGCGCTACGGCATTACGGATTTACAGCGTGCGATTAACAGAATTCTGACTGAGGATTCATCACAGGTTGGGAACAGCTATGTGAATTTTGAAAAGACCGTCACAGAAGATGTCAGTCTGATTACAGATTCTGTACAGCAGATGCAGAACCGGAAGATGAATACAGAAAGTACAGCACTGTTAAATCAGTTAGCGTCTAAGATTGATGAAGGTGAAAAGGTCAGAAGCAAGTTAATGACACAGATTAAGGCAGGCCGTTACAGCGAGGCGGTTGAATTAAATAATAATACATATCTGCCGATTGTAAATGACATTAAAAGCCTTTCTGAGCAGCTGGGAAACTCGATTGATAAGACTGCGGTTCATTATTATACGATGACAAAATATACTGGTGTCGGAATGACCGTGGCAGGCATTTTACTGCTTCTCGCAGACGTGGTATTCGGACTGCGTGTTACACGCAAGATGGCCAGTGCTATTGTAGAACCGGTACAGGAGATTACAGAAGCTGCCAAAATCATGTACAGCGGAGATATGTCTATCGGAGAACGGATTACCTATGAATCTGAAGATGAAATCGGACAGCTTGCGGACGCACTGCGCGGTACAACGAAAAATCTCTCCGATTATGTAAATGAGATTTCAGCAATCTTACAGCGTATGGCAACCGGCGATTTGACAGAGGACAGCAATGAAATTACAGATTTCCTCGGTGATTTTGCAAGTATTAAAGAGTCTTTTGTACATATCTTAAAGCGCTTTAACAGTACACTGACTAATATCCAGACAAGTGCAGACGAGGTTGAAGAAGGAGCAGGCGGCATATCCCAGTCTTCACAGGCACTCGCAGAGGGCGCAACTGACCAGGCAAGCGCAATCCAACAGTTAGATGCCACAGTTACTTCGGTAGCTAATATGGCAACGGAAAGTGCCAGAGAAACACAGCAGGCATATGATGATATTCAAAAGACGGTTTCAGATGCAGAGCAGGAAAAGGAAAAGATGAAAGAACTGACCGATGAAATGCGCCGTATTTACGAAATCTCCAGCGAAATCGGTAATATTATTGTAACAATAGAAAATATTGCTTCGCAGACAAATCTGCTTTCATTAAATGCTTCAATTGAAGCAGCAAGAGCCGGAGAAGCCGGAAAAGGCTTTGCGGTTGTTGCAGACCAGATTGGTAAGCTGGCGGCAGACAGTGCCAATTCTGCGGCAGAAACCAAGGAATTAATCAGCAAAACCGTTCAGGAAATTGAAAAAGGCAATGCAGTTACGGAAACCGTTTCCCAGTCTTTTGACAGAGTAATTGCGAGCATGAACACCTTTGCAGATGTGGCACATCAGATTAATGAAACAGCCGTAAATCAGGCATCTGCCTTAGAACAGGTCAATCAGGGAATCGACCAGTTATCTGCGGCAGTACAGAATACGGCTTCTTCATCAGAAGAAAGTGCGGCAATCAGCGAACAGTTATCTGCCAAGGCAGAAGAACTGGATACACTGGTAAGAAAATTCAAACTGTATGCATAGTAAAAATATCCCGGCTTAGGCAGACTGCAAAGCCGGGATATTTTTTATTTTATCTTCTTTTTATGTCATTTGTTTTTGGTGTCAATACAACGGTTATAACTGTTGTATTTATTTATCCATTTTCTTTTTGTTTGTAATCAGCAGTGTTATACAGCCAAGAACAGCGGCAAAAAGAAGAAGTCCGTAAACAGCGACAGATGTTGTATCACCGGTAGCCGGTTCCTGTGTGCTGTTTTGTGTCGCAGTATCTGTTGAAGCAGCGGCAGTTTTTGTGGCTGTTATTGTTTTGGTAGAAGTTGCAGGCTGGACAGCCGCTGTTGTATCAGGTTGAGTCGTAGCCGCTTCCGTTGTAGCAGGTTGAGCCGGTTTTGTAACAGGCTGAGTCGTAGCCGCTTCCGTTGTAGCATTTTCAGTCGGCTTCGTAGCAGGCTGGGTTGTAACCGGTTCTGTAGCAGCGGTTTCAGCCGGCTTTGTAGCAGGCTGAGTTGTAACCGGTTCTGTCGTAGCGGTTTCGGTTGGCTTTGTAGCAGGCTGAGTCGTAGCCGCTTCTGTCGTAGCGGTTTCGGTTGGCTTTGTAACCGGCTGTGTTGGTTTTGTAGTAACGGTTATATTTGCAGCGCTGCTCATGGTAGAGCTGTTGTCATCATATACAACGACATAGTAGCTTCCCGCATCATTGCTTGAAATATTATCAAAGCGGATAGAAGAAGCCGTTGCATTGGTTATGGCAGAACCGTTTTTAAACCACTGATAAGATAATGTTCCGTAGCCGGAAGCCGTAACAGAGAGTTCTCCGCTCTCCCCCTCTGTCAGTGAAAGAGAAGCAGGCTGTGCGGAAATCTGAAGTCTAGGCATAACCGTAACGGTTGCGGTGTCGCTTGTGACACTGCTTACACCGTTAGAAACGACAACGGTGTAATCTCCGGCATCACTTTCGGCAAGTGCAGAGAAATTCAGTGTAGATGAAGTTTCACCGGTAAGAGCCGTACCGTCTTTATACCACTGATATTGATTAGAACCGCCCGTTCCCTGTACAGCAACATTTAAAGAATAACTGCTGCCGGTAATTCCCTTAAAGGATTTCGGCTGGGTGAAAAGCTTAATAGGATCCGGTGCACTTGTTTTGCTGACATAAACGGCAACAAGCGGGTGCATAACAATGTCGTATCCCGCAGGCGTGGTAATAGTAAAATGATAGTTAATATAATAATATAAGCGGGAACCGCTGTCCACAAGTGTTGTATCCAGTATAATCTGATTGGATGACGCATCAAAAGTGTATCCGTCTGCTTCAACCGGAGCGACAGGTGTGCCGTCAATATTGATAACCGGGTTGTCAATTACACAGGTTTCCTGTGTATATGGCAGAAATTCCTTTACAATTTTAGTGTATGGTCTGGTCGGGAAGGAATCACTTCCTTCTGCCATACGGATAGACCAGTTGGTTAAATGCGGCAGACGGGACATAAAGCGGTAGTCCATAATATTTGTAGAGCTGATACCCAGTGTTTTTAAGCTGGTCATTTGTCCGAGTGTGTCGGTCATGTCATTGGCAACTGGACAGCCGTAAAGTGTCAGTTCCTTTAAAGTACCGTTGTGTGACAACAGGAAATCAACATTTGAAAAACGGTTATATGCCAGAATTAAGGTTTCAAGCTTTGTAAGCGAATCAAACATTGAAGAATACTCGTCTGTTACATAAGCGTATGCTAAATCCAGATATTTCAGATTCGTAAGGCTTGAAATTGTGTCCGCATTGGAATCTGCATTTTCAGCGGTGATTTTAACACCGTCCAGACAAAGTCTTGTGATAGATGGAACTGCTTTTAACGGGCTGATATCATTTACAGATGTGCATTTTTCGAGTTCTACATCATTTAAAGTATCCGTTACCGGAATTTTAGAAATATCTGTCAGGTTGTAGCAGTCACTTAAATCCAGAAAGTGCAGTTTTGTTAATGCTGTAATATCCGGCAGTACCGTAAGTTCGGAATCGGTAATCCGTAAGGTTTTCAGATTCACACAGTACTCAAGACCTGTGTAGTCCGTAATGTGTGTGTCATCAGAACCTGTTAATTTTAAAGCAGTGAGCGATTCAAGCTGTTCCTTTGTAATATCGGCAGAAGAATCTTCAACGTTTAAAGCGCTGTTTAAAGCGGCTTTCATATTGACATCGGGAATGTCCACGATGTCGGACGAAGCTGCCCAAATCTGCGGAAGCTTTGCAAATTCTGTACAGAACGGAATCACCATAAGACAGGCAAGCAGTACGCACAGAATTTTCTTAAAATTGTGTTTCATAATTTTCTTTCCTCCTAAAAATAGAAATACAATGAAATTTTACCATAATGCAGTACAAAAGTATGTGGTTATAAAGGGATAGGATAAAAGGGAATTCTAGGAAAAAAGATAGAAAGAATAGGACGGGGGATACAAATTTCCATAAAGTAAAAAGTGTCCGGCAGGAATACCGGACACCGTTTAATCGTCAATCGGCTGCTCTTTTTCCGACTGTGAATCGGATAGAGAGCAAGCAATTGACGGTTATAGTACCTGATATATTATCAGTCCTTTGGCAGGCTCTGCATATATTCATGCATGGACTCTGCTACAATCTTGCTGTGGGCAACAGCTTCAACAACAGTACGTGCACCGTTTACAACGTCACCGGAAGCAAAGATACCCGGTCTTGAAGTGTGACCGGTTTCATCGGCATCCAAAAGACCTCTGGCAGTGGATTTTAAGCCTTCAGTGGTATTGACAATACGGTTCTGTGGTCCCTGACTGATAGAGATAATCGTGCTGTCAGCTTCATAAAGCTTTTCGGTGCCTTCAACATCGGTAAAGGTACCGTCTTCATTTTCAATAATATCAATAAAGATAACACCGTTATCTTTAATCTCAACAGGACGTTTATTGTATTCAAACTGAACACCCTCTAACTGGGCATAGCTGAACTCATAGTGGCTTGCGGCAACCTCTTTGGTGATAGAAAAACAGGTTAAATGCTCTACACCTTTGCGGATTGCAGTTCTTGCAACGTCCATAGCGGCATTTCCGGCACCGATGACGATAACACGCTTGCCTAAGCGGTAGCTGTCCGGATTATTTAAGTAGTTGATACCAAAGTGGACATTACCGAAGGTTTCACCCTTGATATGCAGGGTATTCGGTTTCCATACACCTGTACCAACAAAAATTGCTTTATAACCGTCACGGAATAAATCGTCAATGCCGATGGCACCGCCGATTGTCGTATTCGGGCGGATTTTAATGCCCTTTAATTCAAGGTGGCGGTATTCAATATCGTCTAAGACACTCTTTGGCAGACGGAATTCCGGGATGCCGTAGCGCAGTACGCCGCCAATCTTGTCCTTTCCTTCAAAAATAGTAACCTGATA
>OGXY01000909.1_pt1 | contig 23613 bp, 28 predicted proteins | sample 1576411 | NCBI WGS metagenome assembly OGXY01 (sample SAMEA3541498, study PRJEB24748) | human gut metagenome | biome: human gut; feature: human-associated habitat; material: faeces | place: China | collected 2012 | reverse complement strand
TAGACGAGCTATGAGAATAAGGATTCCAATTCACCCGGCATTTTTGGAAGCGGATGGTGAAGTTTTGCTGCCAGATAGCTATGAGAAAGCGACGAAAAAATCATCAAAGAAAAAGATAGAACAATATGAAAAAATCTTAAAATTATTAAATGATGGTGAATGGCACAAAACAGCGGAAATAGCTGATAATCTGGGATTAAAGGATACTAGGACAAAGGAATTGTTAAAGGAATTAATTGCACTTGATAAACTCATTGATAATGGGAAAACAAAAGGTAAGTTGTATAGACTAAAATAATTCGTCGCTTTTTTCGTTGAAAAAGCGACGAAAAAAGCGACGAAAAAGTGTTGGAAAGCTATTTTATTAGTTTGAGTTATCTGAACTATCATTATTGCAGTTTGATATAGTTTAAATAGCCCAAATTAATTAAATTCATTCATAGCATCCACATATTCCTGTAATCCATTAGGTTTGCAAGCTAATTCAGCATATAGCAGAGGATTTTCCTGTGCCAGACGGTATAGATACTCGATATCATCAGGTGTATCGAGCAAGACAGCTGAATTACATTTTTCACAACTGATAATAAGAGGTATACCGGTATATGTATCATTGATGGCATTAACAATAACAGAATCTGTATCAGGTTCAAACATACCAAACAGGTAACAAGGATTATTTTGCTTCATGGTGTTCTCCTTCCCACAGACACTTAGCACCATCAAGCAGATCAATGATGGCTGTAAGCATATTGTTATAGTAGTCATACTTGGAATATCCTAATTCTTCATCCAGTTCTTCATCAAAATCACCTTCCAGAAGAACAGACATCATGTCGTGCATGATGTTGTTTACATCAGTACCGTCTTTGATGCTGATATCATTATTTTTCAGATAATCACGCATCATTTCTCTCATTGTTGCTTTTGGTGGACTGTCTTTTCTTTTTGCCATAAAAATAACCTCCAAACTGAGTAATTTTATCGTAAACGCCCCATCCCATGTACCTTGACTTTTAAAAGACCGCTAACCACGGTCTTTTGGTTTTCTGATATATTCTGGCAGCTTTGGTGACCATGGAAGAATATCTTCCAGAAATGAGCGGTCTGTATCATCCATATGTGCCGGTATCTGGGTCAGCAGATATTCAAAGTACTCATAAGGCTTTAAGTTATTAGCTTTGGCTGTCTCTGCTATGCTGTATATTATTGCTGATGATGTCGCTCCATTTATTGTATCTATCATTTCCCAGTTTTTCTTGCATATGCAGAAGCTTCTTATTGCACGTTCCGAAGCGTTGTTATCCATTGGTACTTCTCCATCTTCAAGAAATACTCTCAGATATTTTCGCCTGCAGTGTACCCAGCATCCGGCTATCTTAAGATATTCAAGGTCCTTTTCTACTGTATGATATACCTGATAACCATCGGTTACACATACACCAGAATAATCTTTAAGGAACTGCCTTGGATGTGAAGCATTTCTTGTCCGTTGGTATTCATACAGAACTATCTGCCTGTCTGAATACATATATCCTGAACGGTATACCCACATAAAGCTTTTTGAACCGGCTGGTCTGCCGTCTTTGTTTACAAGCACAGGAGTCTCATCTGCCTGGATTACATGAAATCCATAAAGCTTCATATGAAGATAATCGTACATTACTCCAAGGTATTCATCTGCAAGACGTATCATCCAGTTAGCCATGTTCTGGCGTGTTATGGCAAGTCCGTATCTCTCAAACTCTTTTTCAAGCCTGTATAAAGGTATAGCATTTACATATTTGCCATTCATGACTGCCGCTGCAAGTGATGGCGTTACAGGACTTGATGGCAGTAATTCCTTTGGATGTGGTGCACGCTTCATATGTCCGTCTTCTTTACCGGCATATACACCTATATGATGCTCATCGACTGTTATCTTAGCCGGTGTAAAGTGATACCTTTTAACAACTGTATCCGGAAGCTGTTTCCATCCCTTTTCACCGAATTCTTCTTTTAATTCTTCTTCGGTCATGTAATGGTCTATTCTTTCAACAGGAAGTCCTTCCATATCCATGGCGCGTTTGCCTGATGTCTTTTTCCCACGGCTAGCACTTATTTCCAATTCTTCCGGTTCCTTTGCATCAAGATTAGAAACAGCCTCAGCTTCATTAAAAAATACTATCTTTCCATCTACTTCCATAAAACATATCTGGTTTGTATCCGACATTTTTTCAGTCTTTCTTCCAAACCTGTTATTATTGGCAAGCACAAGCTATTCCATCATTTTCTGCATCTTATCATTAAGTGCTTTCGTTTCTACTGTAAAAGTTTCCATCTGGTTCTGCAGATTAAGAAACATCTTGATAAGAAGTGACTTATCTATGCTGTTTAATTCTTCCTCTGTATACTTAATCTCCATAACCTCATACTCCTTTTCATGGCATTAAGTATAGCAGAAATCGTGTTATTATGCCACTTATGGCATTTGTCTGATTCGTCATTATGACGGTGGATAACACTTCTAAAAATCCAGTATTTCTGGTGGTTTAGAACTATTATCCACACAAGGCAGGACATAAAGAGATATTAATGCTTTTATGTCCTGTATTTAGTGGATAACTCACATATTTGTCGTCATAATTATAGTTTTGAAAACTTTTTATATTATAAAAAATCTACTTTCCGCACAATGTTTACATCAGTGTTCCAGGATTATCCTGTGGCTTAATCGGGCGTTTTGCTATAATCTCAAAGCCTTTCATTAACTGTTCAAACTGCTGCTCATTTATCTCCAGTGCTTCTGTTACATTTCTTGGCCACTTGAAGCTGCCTTCCTCAACCCTTTTATACATAAGCAGAAATCCGTCACCTTCCCATAGAAGTGCTTTTATTCTATCATTCTTTCTTCCACAGAATAAAAAGATTGTATCTTTATCGTGTGGATCAAGTTCAAACTGATACTGCACGATTCCTGCAAGTCCGTCTATTCCTCTCCGTAAATCTGTGTAGCCGGCAGCTATAAATATACGTTTAAAACCGGCTGCATCATTAAGCATGATTAAATGCCTCTATAAGATTTTTATAAGATCAGGTGTAGCAGTATTAGTGATTTCAAATGTAATTCCATTGGTTTTTATTACAGCAGCTATCGCATCATTTTTACATACAGTATGTGTAACAGTTAATTCTGTTGATATCGGAACTTCTTTAGTTACAGGAAGTTCCACAAATGTAGCTGCCTGTCTTTCAAAAGTATCAATACATGTTTCTTTAAGCTTTTTCTGCCAGTAGTAATACTGGTCTTTTGATATGTTGTTTATCTCAAGCCACTGAAGTATCTTCATGCCGCTTGAACGGCATTCCTTTATTATGGCTGCCCACTTTTTAAGATCGTGCTGTGTTTCCAGCTCTTTAGCATTCAATAATTATAACCTCCTGAAAAATTTGTGATAGTCGCACGAATTGTACAATTCGTTAAAATCGTACAACTTGTGCAACTGTATTATTATGGTTATATCAAATTTTTCGGGGTATTTACAGGTACATGGGATGGGACGTTTACATTAAGGCATATCAGAAGATTGACCTTTTGATTCTGGACGAATTCCTGTTAAGCCCGGTATCAACCGAGCAGACAAGGGAGCTACTTGAAATCATTGAAGCCCGCAGTGTAAAGGGTTCTGTTATCTTCTGTACACAGTTTGAGCCGAAAGGCTGGTACAGCCGTATTGGAAGTGACTGCGACGCCACTATCTGCGAAACAATCATTGACCGTATTATACATAACTCTTATGAGGTAATGATAGAAGGTCGCGTATCTATGAGGGAACGCCATGGCATCAAAGCTTCCCAGAAAGGAGCTGCCAATGACTGATTATTGTGCATTCAATAAGAACCATAAATGTATCAAGTGGTCGGATTATGAACTAACCCGTCACGAATTGGAAGAAGCCGATGAACTGTGTCATGGTAACTGGATAGAAATCCAACACCTACGTAACTACATTGACCTACTTCAGGAGTTACTTACATCACATGGTATAGAGATTCTACCTGAGTACTAATCATTAACTGCACTCTACTCCGGAAAGGTATGCTCTGCTTTTCCGGAAAAGGGCGCTCTGAATTTCCGAAAATGATGCACTTTTGCATCGAAATACTCAATAAACAATTAATATAATACTGCTATAAGAATAACAATATGTTTATAATAGTAAGGACATAAATTATGGATGATATAGAATATAAAGAGGATTTGTTAAAAATACCAGTAGAGAAGGTCTATAATAAATATATTATAGTTGGAGATGTGTGGTATTTTAACGATAAATATGGTAAAAATTGGTTTGGTATATATGATTAGTTTAAATAGCTTATAAGACAGAACGAAAAGAGGTTGCAGATATGCTGAGAATTAAAATAAACGCTGCCGGAAAGGTCGTTTTTAAGAATGAAGAAGAAGTTTCACGGCTGCTTAGATATTTATGCTTTAAAGTTTTTAAGGATGATGAAACAAAAGAACTGCTTGAGGCAAATAATGTAACTCGATTATTATTATAAATAAAAATGAGATTTGAAATTAAATTTACTACATCATTTTCTCCCCGATAATTAGGGTAAACTATTTCCTTTTTTGACCGATATATTATATAATAGAACAGGATTTAGGATGAGTCTTGATTGTGCATGGAGGCATGAAAAAAATATAGAACAGGTATTTAGCCATCCGGATAATTAGATTCGGATGGCTTTTTTACTTTATGGGAATTGCTAAGCAATATTTCTATAAGGGAAAATGCTTTCGTTGCAAAATAGAATGAATAGAGCAGGAAATAAATATGGACGAAAAAATATTAGTGACAAGGCCGTCAATGCCGTCATACGAAGAATATATAGAGGCGATAAAACCGCTGTGGGATTCCCATTGGATTACAAATATGGGAACGTATCACCGGCAGCTTGAAAAAGAATTAAAAGAATATCTGGATGTGCCGGGATTGTCATTAATGGTTAATGGACATATGGCGTTGGAACTTGCTATTCAGGCGTTTGATTTTCCCGAGGGGGCAGAAGTTATAACGACCCCATTTACATTTATTTCCACGACACATGCAATCGTAAGAAATAGATTAAAACCGGTATTTTGTGATGTTAAATTAAGTGATGGGACAATAGATGAAACAAAGATAGAAGATCTGATTACAGAAAATACAGTGGCAATTTTGCCGGTGCATGTCTATGGAAATGTGTGCAATGTAGAAGAAATTCAAAGAATTGCGGATAAGTACAGCTTAAAGGTTATATATGATGCGGCGCACGCATTTGGTGTGAAATATAAAGGAAAAGGAATCGGAAGCTACGGTGATGCGTCCATATTCAGTTTTCATGCTACAAAGGTATTTAATACCATCGAAGGTGGAGCAGTGGCGTTTTCAGACCCTAAAATGTATGATAAGCTGTATAATCTGAAAAATTTCGGAATCCGTGGAGAAGAACTGGTTGTTTCGGTCGGTGCCAATGCGAAAATGAATGAATTCTCAGCAATTATGGGACTGTGTAATCTGAAGCATATTGATGGAGTGATTCAGGCAAGAAAAGAACGGTATGAGCTTTATACAGAATTATTAAAAGACATTCCGGGAATAAAATTGTTTGATAGGAATGAAAATGCGACCAATAATTATGCGTATTTTCCGATACTGGTGGAACAGGGATATGGAAGAAACAGGGATGAGTTGTATGATTATTTAAAGGAAAATGATATATACGCAAGGAAGTATTTTTATCCGATTACGGCAGATGCAGCGTGCTTTAAAAATAAATATAAAAATACGATGCTTACAATAGCGAGAAATACTGCAAAAAATATATTAGTTTTACCAATGTATGAAAAATTGGAAATGAAAAGTATATCAGAGATATGCAATATAGTAAAACGGTATGAAAGAGAGGGAATATTAGCATGAAGATTGCAATTATGCAACCATATATATTTCCATATATAGGATATTTTTCACTTATAAAATATGCGGATTATTTTGTGTTTTTTGATACGCCACAATATATTAGAAAGGGATGGATTAACAGAAATAGAATTATAGGGGTAACAGGTGGAGCAACATTTTTTACAATACCAGTACAAAAAGCCAAAAGAGAAACGCCAATTAATGAAATAATTATTTCGCAACATGAAAATTGGAAAATGAAAATATTAGGGCAGCTTAATGTATATAAAAAGGCACCCTATTATAATGATGTAATGGAACTTGTAAATGATACATTAAGTTTACAAACCAAAAGTATATCGGATATGGCAATAGCTAGTATTGTTAAGACGTGTGAGTATTTGGGAATCCATATAAAGTGTGATATTTTTTCGGAAATGAATTTGCAAATACCTGATGTAAATGAACCTGATGAATGGGCCTTATATATTACTAAAGAATTAGGATATGATACATATGTAAATCCACCCGGAGGAAAATCCTTTTTTAATGCCGATAAATATAAGAAGCAAAATATAGATTTGCAGTTTTTGGAGCAAGAGATTATACCATATAAGCAAAATAGAAAAGAATTTATTCCATCATTATCAATTATTGATGTTATGATGTTTTGTAGTATAAATCAAATTAATAGTATGTTATGTCAGTATCAAATAGAAAGGTGAAAATATGAGAACGGATATTAATAGAACAGCATTAAATATTTCTACATTTTGTAATCTTCATTGTAAACATTGTTTGGCTTTTATTCCATATTATAAGAATCCTTCAAATATGGAATACGAGGAAGCGTGTTCTATACTTAATATGTATTTTTCAGTGGTAGATTCAGTGGAACATTTTACAGTGACAGGGGGGGAACCATTATTAAATAAAGATGTGTATAAAATTTTACAGGAAGTATATAAATATTCTAAGCAAGTTGTAAAATCAATAGATTTTGTTACTAATGGAACAATTGAATTACCTTTGGAGATATTGGATTTGTTTGAAGAAAATAAGCATAAAACAAAGGTGGTTGTAAGTAATTATGGAGAAAATATATCAAAGAAAATTAATATAATACAGCAGGAGTTAGAAAAGAGAGATATACCTTTTAGAGTTTCGAAATTTTATGGAGATAATCTATATTATGATGGCTGGATAGATTTTTCCGATCATTCATTAAAGTGGGATACAAAAGAAAAAAGGGAAGAAAATGCACAGAAGTGTATTCATAGGGTTGGTAAGTATTTTGTTATAAATGATGGGGAATTGCATTGCTGTTCAAGATCATATTGGAGAATGAAACAAGGGATAATTCCTAAGGTAAAAGGAGAATATGTTCCATTAATGGATTCGTCAATTACAATAGAAGAAAAGAGAAAACTTTTAATGCAAATGTATGATTTAAGAAGTAGTACATCATGTGCATATTGTGTGGGATTGTGCAATCACGTAAAACGGGTTTTACCTGCTCAACAGTTAAATGATATTTAAAATAAAATGTTATTATATAATAGAATGGATGATTAATATGAAAAAAATTCTAGTTACAGGATTGTGTACATTACATTGGGGAAGATTGCAATATGGGAATATTGGAAATTATTATATAATAGAGCCATTATTTAGACTTTTACACAGATATTTTCCAGAATATACAATAGTAACTACTTTTCAAATGACAGAGGAATTTGCAAAAAAAGAGAAAATTGAAGTTGTTCCAATGCAATTGTATTATAATTGGGATTCAGAGAATGATTTAAAAAATGCATATGATGATGTCGAAAAAGCGAAAAGTTATGTTGACAAAAAAACAGGTGATTTAACGGAATATGGTCAATTGGTGTTGCAGTGTGAGTTTGTTTTAAATGTATCTGGAGATATGTGGGGAGATAATGCAGAACATGTGGGACATCAACGTTTTTTAGTAGATTGTTTAAAAATGCGGACGGCACAGATATTAGGAATAAAGACAATACTATATGCGGTAACTCCAGGTCCTTTTAATAAGGTTGAGGATAAAAAACTTGCATTACAAGTGTTCAATAATTTTTCTATGGTTGTTATTAGAGAAAAATTATCTAAAGAAAATCTTGTTAAATGGGGTTTTTCAACGAATCATGTTGTTTGGGCACCTTGTCCCTCATTTTTATTTGAATCTAATATGGAATATCAGTCTAAGTGGACAAGAATGATCGAACAGTTACATCAAAGTAAAAGTAAAATAATAGGTTTCACATTTGGTGGATTTAATATGCCAGTAGGTCCGTATGATATGTGGCCGAGAGGGCCGGAACAGTATGGTGTATTTTTAGATGTAGCAGAATACATTATTAATGAATTAAAAGCAGATATTATGATATTTTCACATACCAATGGCTTTGAATTGCCGCCACAATTTAAATTAATAAATGGGCGGGATTATATAATTTTAAATCAATTCTACAATTTATTAATTAATAGAAATGAAAATTATAAAGAACATGTAATATTAGTTGATGAACCATTATTACCATGTGATATAAAAAAATTAATAGGTGGATTGGATATGTTGATTACAGGGCGAGTACATGCTTCAGTTGCAGCTACAAGTCAATGTATTCCGACTGTATATATAGAATATGATCGTAATGTGATTTATAGTGATAAAATGTATGGATTTTCGTCCCAAATAGGTATGGAAAAGTATGTGTCTGTTCCGGGGGAATATAATAGCTTAGTATCAATAATAGAAGATTGTTATTATAACATTGATTCTGTGAGAAAGCAGCTAGAAAAAGATATTCCTATAATAAAAAAACAGGCGGAGGATATTTTTAAGGATATTAAGAAAATATGTGCAATGGAAAGATAGCATATGAGTGGTGTAAAGGAAAACAATACACGGAAAGAATTTGTGTGTTTTTAAAAGAAATAGATCAAATTATGATTCCACAGTTAAGTAAGCGTGTAGACATTTCAGAATATGCAAAAAAATTGGCATGTAATGCTGAGACAGTATTTGTAAGAAATAACAATCAAGATATAGCAGCATGTTCAGTTTATTGTAACAGACAAGATGCATTTATTTCATCAATAGCAGTAAAAAAGGATTTTTGGAATCAAAGAGTGGCGACAAATCTTTTGAAAGAAACAATAATTCATGTAAAAGGAAAAAATTGTCTGAAATTATCATTGAAAGTTTGGGATGAAAATATAGCTGCTGTAAAATTGTATGAAAAAGTGGGCTTTTCATTAAGTTTAAAAGAGGGCAGTTGGAATATAATGGCGATGATTATAGATTAGGGAGTAGGTTATATGCTATATACGACGTTGCAAGAAGTAAAAGAGCGAATAAATAAAAATTATAAATGTATTGAAGAAATTGAAAAATTAATAGCAGAACAAAAACAGGAAGACCAGAGACTGGAGTTAATTTCGTTAATCGGATTAATGTATTCAGAATTTGTAACAGGGGTATATTCCAGTGAAAAATTGGAGCGCTATATTAGTAATATTGGGGAAAAAGTGAAGCTCTCTTATAATAATAAAATCTTAAACAACAAAATATTAATTGTTATGAGCAAATCGTATTATGTCGGAGGGCATACAGTTTTAGTTCATAATTGGATAAAGTGGGATGATACAAAACAGTATTCAATTGTATTTACAGATTCTAATGAATTAGACATACCGGATTTTATTAGCGAGGTTGTTAATAAATCAGGAGGAAAAATAGAGTGCTTAAAGGGAAATTATATACAAAAAGCACAAAAATTGGAAGAATTATCACAGGGATTTCAAAGAATACTATTATTTACGCATATGAATGATATTGTTCCGGTACTTGCATACAGCAATCCAGACTGGCTAGTGCCGGTATATTTTTATAATCATGCTGATTTTAAGTTTTCTTATGGTTTCCAAATTTCGGATGCTGTATTGAATTTAGGACAATATGATGTGGATAAGAGTATACGTTACAGGGGAGTTGAAAAAAATAAGAGCATATATATGCAGTTTCCTGGAATGGGGGATTTAGAACAGGAAAAAAATATTATTAGTAAAGACAAATTACGAAGAAAAATTAATACAAAATATGGTATAAAACAGAATGTTAAATTAATTGTTTCTATGGGGGCTGATTTTAAATATGATAGTATAATTGGATATGAGTTCGACAAGTATGTAAAAAAAGTATTGGAAGAAAGCAATGGAAAAAGTGTATTTTTTATTATTGGAGCAGATAGAAGTAAAAAAAAGTGGAACGACCTGGAAATAAGCACACAAGGGAAAGCAAGGGCGCTAGGAATTTTGTCAAGAGAGGAAGCGGACGAATTAATATATTCAGCTGATTTATATATTGTATCATTTCCAATGATGTCTTATGGAAGGAAGCCTGCGCAGTGTATGCAGGTTCCAAGTCTTTGTCTTAATATTATTGGAAGAAATGTAGATGTAAATGATATTAGGACTGCGAATTCAGTTGATGAGTTGATTGAAAAGTCAATGGATGTATTAAATGGCAATGGAGAAAAGTATCTACATATACCGCAAACAGAACAATGGTCTAAAGAGCAGTGGCTTAGAGAATGGCAGAAAGTATGCGAAACTTTTTCGACACACAGCATACAGGAGTTTCATCCTCAAAGACATATAGAAAAGCAGGAATATGTCAATTGTCAGCTTATGCAGGAAACAGCGGGGCAAGCCATTGCTTGTTATATGAATACGCATACGATAGATAAAGAGGTAAGACAGAAAATGACTGAATTAGATGAAAAATATGAAATGGGAATTTTTAAAAAAGATATATATGAATCATATAATGATGTAATCAGAACGGCAGATAAAAATTACAAATTGTATCAGACATCTATAAAGTGGCTGAGATTAAAGCAGTCTGGTAAACAGATATCACAATACCTGAGTCAAAAAGGCTGTCATACGGTTGCAATATACGGAATGAGTTATATGGGACAGACGTTGGCAGATGAATTGGCAGATGGAAAGGTAAAAGCATTATATGGAATTGATCAAAATGCAGGAAACCAGAAATGGACAATTAAAATATACAAGCCGACAGATACAATTCAACCGGTAGATTTGATCATAAATACAACAACCATTGATAATTCAATTATATTACATGGAATGGCAGAAAAAAATATACCGATGGCTGCATTTGATGAATTATTAGATCAGTTAGTATAATTATAAAGGGGCAGATACCATGAATACATTTAGTTCAAGAGATTGCATAGAATATAATGGAAAACTATATTTTATGACAGAACCGGAGGCTCATTTTATTGAATTGGATTATATGGATAATCGAATGAGATATGTGCATACGTACAATAATATTTCGATGAATTCTGTAAATATTGATTTAGCAGTGAGAATTGGAAATTATGGATATTTTTTAGAGAGAGAGGGAAATTATTTTATAGAATATGATTTCCTTTCAAGTAAGAAAAAAATGTATAAAATTAATTGTCATAGAGAAGTTGATGGAAATTATGCTTTTGTAACATCATATAAAAATCAACTCATTATATGCACGAGAGAATTGGGAAAATTAATTGTATTTGATTCAAATAAAAAAATTAGTCAGATAATTAAATATCCGGATTGTGAAAAAGACGTCTGCTTTGTATGTGGTTGTAAGTATGAAAATATAATATATTTACTAGCTGAATCAGGTGAAAAAATTTTAACATATGATTGTGAAAAAGGGCAGTTTGAAAGTTTTAAATTAAAAGGATTGCAGTCAGGCAAAGTTATAGATTGCGCATGTAATGCAAATCAGATTTTTGTATTAACCAGATACAATGAGATGTATGAAATAGATATAAGAACATGGATTAAAAAACATATATGTTTTTCATTAAAAACAAATGAATTTGAAGTAAGAAGAATTTTAATGCTTAAGGACAATGTACTTATAATGCCAGGACAAGGAAAAAATTTTTATTTATACAATTTGAAGGAAAAAGATGTAAAAAAAATAAATAATTGGCCTAAGGATATTATATTTAATAATAATAGACAAAAATGGTCTAAATTTTACGGATATTGTGAGGACAAAAAATATTATTATTTCGCGAATAGAGTTATCAATTATTATCTTAGAATTGATAAGCAGTCGGGACAATTTATTTGGACTAAACCACAAATGCCATCATTACAGGAACAAATAATTTATAGAGTACAAGATGCCCGAGATGTTTTGGAAGAAAAAGATAAAAGTTTAAAACAATATATTGAATATATTGTTGCAAATTAGTTCCCAATATATAATATTGAATTTATTGAAAAACTTAATTATATATGACTGGACATTGAGAAACATTACAATATTTTTAACAAGTGGCATGGAAGATAAAAGAAAATATGGATATCAGTATAATTGTACCAATATATAAAGGGGTAAAATATACTAATCAGCTTATAAAACAGGTGGAAGCATGCAAAAAGCAGTTAATAAATGAATCAGTTGAATTATTACTGCTTAATGATGACCCGGAAGTCTATATTCAACCACTGCATTCAGAATGGGTAGCAATTCGTGTATTTAATACGGAGATAAATTTAGGTATTCAGGGAACAAGGGTTAAAGGATATAGATATTGCAATGGTGAGTATGTTTTATTTTTAGATCAGGATGATAAGATAACAGATGATTATTTAAAAAGTCAGTTAAAGATCATTAGACAAAGCAATGCTGCTACAGTAGTGTGTAAAGCAAAAGAAAATGGCAGAGAAAAGTATAATACTATGATAATATAGTCATTATGGGGACAGGAAGATATTCTAAAATATTGTCGCGACAGTTTGAAAATCATTATATTGATTTTGAGGGATATGCAGTCACAAAATTGATGGATAATAAGAAAAAATTTAATGAAAAAAAGTATGGCAGCTGAATCAATTGCCGTATGCTGAAGAAGAGTTAGGAGTTGTAGTAGGCATTTTGATTAAAGACAAAGAAGACATTGTAAAATCATTGAAAGAAGCTGGAATTGTAAATTATATAATGCCATATGATTTCGATTGGCTGCTGGACAAGGAGTGCAGTGATTAAAATATCTGTTACGCTTACAAAGAATATGAAGGAAGGTTACACAATATAATGAAAACAATAGCAATGTATTTACCGCAATTCCATGAAGTAGAAGAAAATAATGAGTGGTGGGGAAATGGATACACTGAATGGACGGCGGTAAAAAAAGCAACACCACTATTTCACGGACATAAGCAGCCTAAGGCACCATTTAACGACAATTATTACAATCTTTTAGATAAGCAAACGATGATTACACAGGCAAAATTGGCAGAAGAATATGGTATAGATGGATTTTGCTTTTATCATTACTATTTTAAAAATGGAAGAAAAATACTAGAAAAACCAGCCGAAAACTTACTGAAATGGAAGGATATTAACATGCCATATTGTTTTTGTTGGGCAAATGAAACATGGGCAAGAACTTGGAGCAATATTTCGGGAGCAAATGCGTGGGGGAGTAAATTTGAGAATAAGAAACAAAAAGCTGGTAGTGGTATTTTATTAGAACAGAGATATGGACAGGAGAAAGAATGGGAAGAACATTTAGAATATCTGATGCCTTTTTTTAAAGATGAAAGGTATATTAAATACAATGGACAGCCAATTCTTTTAATATATAAGCCGGAAGATATATCTTGTCTGTATAAAATGATAGATACCTGGAATGAAATATTACAAAGAAAATATGGTGCAAAATTGTATGTTATAGGAGTGAATGTAAATTACAAATATCCAGGAATTGATGCAGTATTATATCTTGGACCGGGAGCTTATGAAAATAGCGAACTTACTGGTAAAGTGGTCTCTTTTGTTAAGAAAAATGGAGTTAATACGATTGATGCTGATGAGATTTATGATATTGCACGGGAGAGTAAGTCAGCCGAAGGGTGCAGTACGATATTTAGTGCAATCACAGGTTATGATGACACACCACGTAGAGGTATGAGTGGAATTTGCTGTACGGGAATTACACCGGAAAAATTTAAGCATCATTTAGCAACAATAATGAGAAAAAATATGGAAATGGGAAATGAATATACATTTGTAAATGCTTGGAATGAATGGGGGGAAGGAATGTATCTTGAACCTGATAAAGAATCTGAATTTAAATATTTGAAGATGGTAAAACAGGCTAAAGAGGAGTACATATTAAATAAATATGAAGTTTGCAATAACGAATTAACACATGGTGTATGTGTTAATAATAAATATCGATTACAGAGTATATTGTTAAAAAAGTGGATTCAGATGAAGATTAAAGGTTGTACAATAAAAGAATACTTGAAAAAAAATTCAATGACAAATATAGCAATATATGGCTGGGGAGATATAGCAAAAATATTATATGAAGATATTTTTTGTGGAGAAATAAGCATCGATTATATAATTGACACAAATGTGTGTGGGGAAGGAATTGTTTCTGTTGAGAAATTCAAATTAATGGAGAAAAAAATAGATCTTATTATAATAACACCAATATTAGGTATAAAGGAGATATATAACCAATTGAAGCCAATGGTTGATTGTAAAATCTTTTCAATGATGGAACTTATAGATAATGCTAGTGAAAGAGGTAAATGATGAAATGGGTTGCTCAAGGGCATGAACTGGATAAAATAGCAAAACAAATTTTATGGAATTGTAAAAGTAGAGATAAATTTTATATTTATGGAGCAGGCAATTTAGGAAAACAACTATTAGAAACGTTAAGACGAAATGGACATTTTTCGGCATTTATTGACAATGATGTAAGTAAACAAATTAATGGATTTTGTGACGAATCTGTTATAAAATTTGAGGATTATAAAGATATGGGAAATCACAACATCATTATAATTGCCGCTTCTGAAAAGAACACGATAGAAATAAAGAAAGAATTAGATAATGAAGGCTTTTTGGCGAACAAAGATTATTATACGTATGAAGAATTCTTAAATCAAATATATCCTATAATTGCAATGTATTGTCATGATGAATTATTTATGAGTTTGTGCCAGATAGTATTAACCGAAAGATGTTCGTTAAAATGTAAAAAGTGCGCACATGCTTGTTATGCAACGGATTATCAAACGGAAGATATGACATTGGAACAGGTTGCTAATAGCGCCAATAATTTTTTTAAAAGAGTGGATTATATTCATGAATTTGTGCTGATTGGTGGGGAACCACTGTTGTACAAGGATTTGAGTAAGGCGATAGAGTATATCGGGGGAAAATATAGGCGACAAATGGGAACGTTTAGCATAACTACAAATGGAACGATAATGCCGGATATGGATATAATAAAAGCTTGTAGAAAGTATAACGTGTTGTTAAGGATATCTAATTATTCAGCTCAGATACCACGATTAAAAGAAAAATATAAAAAGTTGACTGAAATTTTAGAAGAAAATGAAGTGCGTTATGATTTAACATCAGAAACAGGATATTGGATGGATTATGGATTTGAATATGTAGATAATGGCGTTGAACCAGAAAAATTAATGAGTGTATTTGATGCTTGTAAAACCCCTTGTCGCGAAATAAGAGGTAATAGATTATATTATTGTGTTATGGCACGTTCAGTATCAGATAATTTACATATGAATGTTGGAAAAGACGATTATCTTGATTTTGAGAATATTAACAACGAGAATTATAAAAAGCAGATTTTAGAATATACATTTGGATATTCTGAAAAAGGATATTTAGATATGTGCAGATATTGTCATGGGACAGATGCTCATAAATATGTTATTCCAGTGGCTGAACAGATGAACGTATAAAGAGAAAGAGGAGAATATGCAGAAAATCGGAGTGGTTGTTACAGTATACAATCTTCAAGATTATGTTGAGGAGTGTGTAAATAGTATTCTGAATCAGGAGTATGATAATTTGGATATTGTTATTGTGGATGATGGTTCAACAGATAACAGTCCTGAGATATGTGACCGGATTGCAAAGTATGATAAAAGAGTAAAAGTGCTACATCAAAGCAATCAGGGACCAATCAGGGCAAGATTAAATGGAGCAAATTCATTAAGTACACAATATATCTCATTTGTTGATGGCGACGATTGGATTAAGCCGGAGCTTTATAAAGATATTGTAGAATCAGGATATTTAGATCAGACAGACATTATTGATTTTGGAATTATTAGATATCATAGTGAAAATGATATGCGTAATGATAATGGGATATTTAAAGCAGGATTGTATGAAAAAAATAAGATGATTAAAGAGATAATTCCTAAGATGTTATGGTATAAATCATCATATGGTCTTGATCCGAGTATATGTTCAAAAATAATAAAGAGAGATTTATTTATCACACAGATTAATAACATAAAAGATTTGGAAATTCATTTTGGAGAAGATGCAGCTGTAATATATCCAATGATTTTGAAAGCATGTAACATTGCTGTTATAAAAAAAAGTTATTATTTTCACAGACAAAGGAAGAACAATGTTTTGCCTCGGTATATTACGGATCCATATTATTATGATAAGGTGTATAAATTATATTCATATCTCAGAAATGTTTTTAGTATGTCACAGTACAAGGAACAGCTTATTAAACAATTAGATTATTTTTATATTGCGTCTGTGCGATTAGGCAAAATACGATATGGTGATCTTGCATTTGAAGAAGATTATATATTCCCATTTGACAGGGTACAGAAAGGCAGTAATATTATATTATATGGTGCAGGCAGGGTAGGCCAGACTTTTTATAAACAGTTGCAAAAACTGGATTATTGTAGAGTCGTTGGTTGGATTGATATGAATGCGCAGATTTATGATAAATATGAGATACATACGCCAGAATATATAGTAAAGTTGGATTATGATATTTTGGTGATTGCAATAGATTCAATAAAAACGGCAGAAAATATAAGAAATAGTTTGTGCGAACGAGGAATAGAAAAAGATAAGATTGTTGTTTTGTAATAGAAAGAGAGAAAAATATGCAGTCAGTATATATATGGGGATTGGGAGCATTCTATAAAAGAAATGTAAAGAAACTGGAAAAGTATAATATATTGGGATATATAGATAATAATCCAGATAAAAATGGGACCTTATATAAGGGCAAAAAGGTTATATCTTCAAAACAGGCGACAGTAGATATGCCGATATTGATAATGTCAAAAGAGTTTATACCGATGGTGTATGAATTGATTGGCAGGGGTATTAAACATGTGTTGATAGGTACGTATTTATTTCCAGAGAGCTATCAGGAACAGTTACTAAGAGATAGTGGCAGGTTTAAGATTGAAGAAAGCAGATTGTTATACAATGACAATGTGATACAGGTAGATAGTGATATTAAAAAGATATATAGAAAACTTGTGAAAAATTCAGGAGTGACTGATTTTATTGAAAAATTGCCTGAAATACCAATGTGTAGGGATTTTGGCATAACCAGAGGTACTCCTATTGATCGAAAATATATTGAACAATTCCTAGAAAAGTATAGGGAGGATATAAAAGGAGAGATATTGGAGATTGCAGATAATACATATACCCTAAAGTATGGAGAAGATAGAATAAAAAAATCTTATATTCTTCATGTTAAGGGGTGGGGAGATGGTGTTATATGTGGCAATTTGGAAACTGGAGATGGAATAGACAACAATAGATATGATTCTGCAATTGTAACACAAACACTTATGTTTATATATGATTTGAAAAAAGTTGTATTTAATATCCATAGGATGCTTAAACCGGGAGGGGTTGCTTTAGTGACAGTTGCAGGCATTTCACAGATTTCCAGATATGATGCGGAAAATTGGGGGAGTTATTGGGGGTTTCAACGAGATTCTTTAAAAAAGTTATTTGAAGAGTATTTTAAAGAACAGAATATAACAATAGAATCATATGGTAATGTCAAGACGGCAACAGCTATGCTTTATGGTATGTGTGCTGAAGAAATTTCGATAGAAGCGTTTAAATACAATGATTTACAATATCCAGTTATATTGGGGATAAGAATTGAAAAGGAAATGATATGTCAGCAAGAGAACGATTAAAAAAAATTACATCAGGGAAAAAAATATGGTGTTATGGTGCTGGAAATTATGGAAAGACAGTAGCATATGCCTTATTGAATATAGGAGCAGATTTAAAGGGGTTTATTGTAACAAGTAAAGAAGGTTGTAGAGATACAGTTTTACATAAGCCGGTATATGAATTAGCAAGTTTAACAATTGGAAAAGATGATCGTATACTCATATGTGTAAATACAATGTTACAAATGGAGATGGAAGAAGAACTTAAGAAAAAAGGTATCAAGGATTATTATTTTATTGCAGAAGAAGATATAGAGGAACTTGACAGAACGATAGAGTTTAATCTTGAGGTGAGTACTGATAGATATGTTAATGTGCTTTTATATCACCGTGTTTGTGAAATGAAGAATGATATTTGGAACATAGCTGTAGCACCAGACGAATTTGAAAAACAGATGTTGTATATAAAAAATAATTATAAAATATTAAAATTTGAAGATGATTGGAGTAATGTCAAAGACAAGGCAGTTGTTATAACATTTGATGATGGATATTTAGATAATTATTTATATGCTGTACCAATTTTAAAAAAATATAATATTCCGGCTACAATCTTTGTAAGTACAGATAATATTGGTACAAATAATGAATTTTGGTGGGATGAATTAGAATCTATTTTCTTAGATAATGATGGATTGCCAGACTCATTAATATATGAAGGAAGAGAATATTCATTAAAAACAGTGGAGGAGAAAAAATCATGTTGCCGTAGTCTTCGGTTGAATATGATGGATATGAATGCTGACAGTAGACAAAAGCAAATTGAAAGATTGCGTAAAAGAATAAGTGTTTCGAATAAGCAAAGAATAGAATATAGAACAATGAACGAAGAAGAATTGTGTGAAATCTCAAATATAGGATGCATCACAATAGGAGCTCATACAAAGTCGCATTGCAGACTATCAAGTCTTGATGAGCTTGGAATGCATGATGAAATTATGGAATCTAAAATACGTCTTGAAAATATATTGGGAAAGAAGGTTACAACGTTTTCATATCCATTTGGTAATAATAAGGATTATACAGATGCAACTATAAGAGAAGTTGAAAAATGCGGATTTGAAAAAGCAGCAGCAGTGAGGGGTGGGCTTTATTTATCTGGCGAAAATAGATATGAAATTCCGCGAAATAATATTCCGGGAGGTACAGATTTAGAAACTTTTAAAAAGATGTTAAGAAAACATTGGTATGAGTATTCAAAATAATGTATTTAAATATGTCGCCGAATTGTATCGTTATTTAGTGGTTGAATGGAGATTAATGTGAAAAAAATATTACATATGACACCAGGAGATGTCAGAAGTGGAGTATATAGATATATATTTAATAATCTTGAATATATGGATAAGAAGAAATATAAACATGGTTTTTTAACACGAGCAGCAGCTGAGCTGGTAAAAAGTAATGAGTATAATAAATATCACTTTACAATTCATCCGTTTTATTCAACACAGAGAGAAAATCCTAAGGAGCTTGAAAACGAAGTGCGGAGTGTCTTAGAATGTTATGACATAATACATCTTCATACTAGTTCATGGCGTGGGTTTATGATTGAACAGATTGCAATGGATATTAACATGGAGAAGGTGATTGTACATTCGCATAGCACGGGGATAGATATACAAGATGATAAAGAGAGAATTGCACAGATAAAGGAGCATCTTGAGTATAGAAAGAAATTTGGAGAACAGTATGCAACGGATTTCTGTGCATGCAGTAAAAGTGCAGCAGAATGGTTATTTGGAGATTCTATTTCGCCAGAAAAGATTATATATATGCCTAATGCTGTAGATACTTTGAAGTATAGATATAATAACACTACCAGACAACAGGTAAGAGAACGTTTACATTTAGAAGAAAGATTTGTGGTCGGTCATGTGGGAAGATATTCATATACTAAGAATCAAGAATTGCTTATACGTTGTATAGCTAATATAAAAGACAAGTATCCTAATATTATCTTGATATGTATTGGTCAGGGCGAACTTAAAGAATATTTTGCTGCATTGATAGAGCAATTACATGTAACAAATAGGGTTATTTTGTTGGATTGGCAGAGCAGAATATGGGAATATCTTCAAGCATTTGATTTATTTTGTCTGCCATCTAAGTTTGAAGGTTTTCCAATATCGGTAGTAGAAGCTCAGGCTGCGGGACTTCCGTGTTTGGTTTCATCGACCGTAACAGAGGAAGTAGCAATAACACCATTGGTTCGATTTGTTTCATGTGACCAAATTCAATGGGAACGTGCTATTATAAACTGTATGTATAGTAGAGTAGAAAATCGTTATGGATATGATGAGTTAGTTGCAGAAAGAGGATTTGATATAAGGCGGAGTGCGGGGATGTTGGAGGAATTATATGATAGATAATATAGACAAGTATGACGTTGTAATAGGGTATGGTATCGGAGAAAACTATTATAAACTAAGGGATGTATTAAAAAAATTAAAGATATTTGATTATGTTGCTGATAGAAAATGGAATTGTACAGATGAGAAAAAATTTGATGGATATGATATTATTTCAATTGAAAAAATATATGATATGGAGAATATATTAATTATTGTAATTCCAGATAGAGATGATATTTTTGATACAATAAAAAAAACATATTTATGTGATGTGATAAGTATATATGATATTTTAAACTATAAAAAATGTATTACAGGAATACAGTTGCGTCAAGAATATAATGGTATATATGAGGATGTTTTTAATAATAAAATAGTATTTGATTCTACAATACCTGATAATGTAAGAATTAAGTTTACAGGGGAAAATGCAATTGTGTATATAGGGGAAAATATTAATGTATTAGGATATATAGATATAGTTATAGATGATGAAGGGTATTGTAAATTGGAAAATGGGAGTTTTATTGGAGAAGTTGCTGTGTTTGTCGCACATGCGAGACTTATTATAGGAAAAGATTGCCTTTTGTCTTATGGAATTACATTAAGAACGCATGACGGACACCATATATTTGATGCAACAACGAAAAAAAGAATAAATTCACCTAAGGATGTTATAGTAGGAGATAAAGTGTGGATAGGACATAATGTCGCATTGTTACCGGGAGCTAATATAGGAAATGGCTCTATATTAGGATATGGAGCTGTAACATCATCTCAGTTTGGTGAGAATAAGTTGATTGCAGGATGTCCGGCTAGAGTGCTTAGGGATAACATTATTTGGAGTAGAGATAATACAGGGTGGTTTGATAGAAATTCTATTAATGAGTGTTTGGATCAATCGGCTTTAGGTTATTACGAGAAGATTAAGGAAAATTAGAAAGTATAGGAGTTTAAGAGCGTATGCAACACGTGTATATTGCTGGAGCTCATTCCAGAGCCCAGACATTGAAAGAATATATTACTTATCTTTATCCACAAACGGATATTATTGCATATCTTGTTGATGATATGCGGGATAATAAGGAATATGTTGAAGATATTCCTGTAATGTTAATTGGTAAAGGTTTAGATATTTCGTGTAAAGTGTATATTGCCACACGTGGTGTAAGTCATGCTAAGTTGGAAATGGAATTAAGAATGGCTGGCTTTACTAATATTATTCCAGTGACTGTACAATTAGACATTGCGTTAAGAAATGCATATGTTAAGAAACGTTACGAATTGCAGGGAAGGAAGTATGAACTTATTAATGATCTTACTGCGGTTGATGAGAATGATTGTATTAAGAGATTAAAAGATAATGATATTTCAGCAACAATATATGTAGCTAGTTCTGTATTTGATAAAAAACTACAGGACGTTTATACGATTGCGTCATATGAAAAAATAATTCAGGTTGGTGCAGTTCTTACGGATAAAAGAATATCGGAGGATGTGCTTGTTGACTGCGAGGGGGATAATATATCAGATAGAAATCAGCAGTATTGTGAATTGACAGGTATTTATTGGTTATGGAAACATGTGAACGATGATTATATTGGATTGGCGCATTATCGAAGACATTTTGAGCTTCCAGATGATTGGATATTGCGAATGGCATTAAATGATATAGATGTGGTATTGCCGGTACCACTTTACATAGGACCAAGTATTGGAGAAAATTATAAAGAGAGACATATTACAGAAGATTGGGATTATCTAATGGAGTATTTTAAGAAAAATTTATCATATGAATATGATAATGTAAAGAAAGTATTTGCTGGAAATTTGTTTAATCCATGTAATATGTTTATTATGAAGAAAAATGTGCTCAATGATATGTGTACATGGTTATTTCCAATTCTAGATGCAGTGTGGAAACATGGTGGCATTAAGAAAGATGAATATATGAATAGATATCCGGGTTTTATATCGGAAAGACTTATTACATATTTCTTTGAATCAAGAAAAGAACGTTACAAGGTAGTATATGCTAATAAAAACTTTTTAAAATGAGACGAGGTACTGCTGTCGCTGATTCATAAAATCAGCATAGAATATGAAACATTTTTGAAATTAAAAGTGGAAGATGCGTTTTTTAACAGAATGACGGAAATGCCAAGCCTGATTTAGGCAGGCCAAAGAAAGGAAATACATATGCAGTTTGAACTAACAGCATCGATGATGTGCGCAAATTACGGAAATCTTGCGCAGGAAGTAAAAGCACTGGAAGAAGGCGGAATTGATTCCTTTCATATTGATATTATGGACGGAAGATATGTTCCGAATTTTGCGATGTCGTTAAACGATATGCGCTATATTGCCGGTGCGGCAACAAAACCGCTGGATGTACATTTAATGATTGAACACCCGAATAACCATATTAATTTATTTTTGAAAAATTTAAGAAAAGGTGATACGGTCTATATTCACCCGGAGGCAGAGTATCACCCGTCAACGACCTTGCAGACGATTATTGATGCAGGCATGGTGCCGGGCATTGCGATTAATCCGGGGACGTCTGTAGAAACGGTATTGGAAATGCTGCGTATTGTAAAAAAGGTTTTGGTGATGTCTGTAAATCCCGGAAATGCCGGACAGATGTATCTGCCATATGTCGGAAAAAAGATTACAAAGCTTCTGGCGTTAAAAGAGGACATGGATTTTGAAATGTACTGGGACGGTGCATGCAGTGCCGAGCGTATCTTAGAATTTGCGCCAAAGGGCATGAAAGGGTTTGTGCTGGGAACAACGCTGCTGTTTGGAAAGGACAGACCTTACGGTGAAATTTTACGGGATATCCGGGATTTGCGGCTATGAACACAGCACTGATTTTATCCGGCGGGGTCGGCAGCAGGCTCGGTGCGGATATGCCAAAGCAGTATATCAAAGTTGGGAACAGAATGATTTTATCGTATTGCGTGGAACGCTTGTCCTTACACCCGCAGATTGATGCAATTCAGATTGTAGCACAGGAAGCATGGCGCGGACCGATTGCAGACTGCTTAAAAACTTATGATGTAAACAAAAAATTTAAAGGCTTTTCAAGTCCGGGCGAAAACCGCCAGCTCTCTATTTATAACGGACTGCGGGATATTTTAACTTATGCCGGGGCGCAGGATACCGTGCTGATTCACGATGCA
>OGXY01000863.1_pt1 | contig 24813 bp, 12 predicted proteins | sample 1576411 | NCBI WGS metagenome assembly OGXY01 (sample SAMEA3541498, study PRJEB24748) | human gut metagenome | biome: human gut; feature: human-associated habitat; material: faeces | place: China | collected 2012 | reverse complement strand
CTCGTACCCTTTGGCGCCACATTACCGGCAAGCGACAGGTGGCTCTGGATGGCCCGTACCGGAGCTTGGGCCACCGCGACGGTCGAGGCCTGCACGCCGCCCGCATACGCAAGCTGCGCCGCGCCGTCGATCGTGGGAAGCACCTCGCCTTCCGCGAGGAACTGGGGTTCCAACGCGCGGGACAGGAACTTGATGCCCGCGTTGCCGCTGTCCACGTCGTTCTGCTTATCTTCGATCATGCGATCAAGCGTGTTCGGGATGGAGATGCCGGGATACAGTGCGGATGCCTGCTTTGCGGTCGTCTTGATCTTCACGGTGCCGTTCGTTCCAGCGATCCGTTCCGCATTGATCAAACGGTTGGTCACGAGATCGCTGCCGGTCCAGCCCTCTACGCTCAGGGACGCATCGGCGAAGTTGCTGGCGACCGTATAGTCGCCGTTCGCCTTGGCATCCACAAGGTACAGCTTCGCGCCCTTCTTGACCGTAATCGTATCAGAGCGGCTATTCGCCTTGATCGCGCCGCCGCCGGAAGCGATGGCGGAATCCACGACCAGCAGGGAATTGCCGCCGAAGTACGCGCTGCCGCTGACGGTCTTGCCGTCGATCTTGCCGCTCTTGTCCACTCCGGCGTCAACGACGATCTTGCCGCCCGCGCCGAGCGTCACGGGCTTGCCGAGGGCCAGCATGGACTCTCCGGAAGCCACGGTAAAGCCGCTTCCGAACGCGGCCGGATTCAGCCCCGCCTCAGCGGCCTTGGCCTGAAGCTCCGCAATGGAACCGATTTCCACCACGGAGCCGTCACCCACCAGCAGGCTGGAGCCAAAGGCACCGTCCGACAAGTTTTCAACCTTTACATACGCGGGGTCGACGAACAGCGTGCCGCCCTTTGCCCCCAGGTTTTCGACATGCGCTGTGGAGTTCAAGATCTGAAGCGATCCGTTTTGAACCTCCAGTTCCGCAAATAGGGCCGCAGTATTATCCGTTACAGAGACGGAACCAGCTCCCAACGTCGTCTTTTGTGCAACGACAGTCGCTTTGCTGAAGTTCACAGCGGCGTCTTCATGGGATACCGCGAGTTCTCCATAGGTATGCTGAGTGGTGTCCAGACCGTTACCGTTGACGTTGACGGTGCCGTTCCTGACATCAAGGCTGTCCAGCGACGCCATCTGGTTAGCAGTATTTCCGGCTATGCCCAAGTTTAGAGTGGCACCACCGTCTATCTCGATTTGGGTCTTCACGGCACTACCGCTCTCGTCGATAATGACGCTGCTGCCAACCGTATCACCTCCGACCAGTGTAAGGTTGGCCCCACCGGTAACGGCCAGATTCACGCCGGACGCAGCGTCAGTAGGATTGATCTGCAATCCTTTGGCACTGAAAGTGCTGTCCTTAACCTCAAGAGAACTTGCGGTCAGCAACGTTTTGTTCGCATCATCGGCTGCGACGACCTGAATGAAGCGGTCAGGTACTGAATCAATCTTTGCCCCGGCCTCGCCAGCCGCTTCGCTCTCTTTTGCAACAACAGGCACCACCCCCGAAAGCGTTACCTTATCATCGGTAACCCCTCCGCCAATGACAACCTGCTCGCCTTCCTGAACCTTCAACGTACCATCGAGGAAGTTCAGCATGGCCTTTTCGTTTGTAGTGAACAACCCGTCTTTGGCTGCATTGTATTGCTCGGCGGTATACTCCGCTCCACCAAGAAAGATATTCAGGTTGCCTGATGTGCCCACGATAGCATCAGCTATTCCACTCAGCGTATTGTAACTGTTGTCGAGCACCATATCCTTGTAGAGGTTGGCAGCACCACCCGTAAGGGTGAGGTGGGCAGTGTCTGCAAAGCTCAGCACACCGTTTTCCGCCATGCGCAACACACCACCGGAAACCGCAAGGTTGGAATTGCCAGCCAGCGCTACGTTGGATGACTGAAGCGTACCGTTCGCGACTTCAAGTTTTTTCGCATCACTCAACGTAACGTCGGAAATCACGGTTCCCGCGCCATTCAGCTTAAGCCCGTCGCCCACGGAAGCATTATCGAGCCCCTTGGCAAGAGTTACGCTTGAACCAGAGGTAACATTAAGGAAGTTGAAACCGTCGAACGAGCCTTCAAAGATACCCGTGTAGCCCGTTCCCAAATTTCCGAAGACCAGTATGCTATCACCTGTGACAGTGGCACCTTTACCCTGACCGTGTACAGCATTCGTAAAAGTGCTACCATTAAGGAATGTTACGGTAGCACTACCTTCAACATCGGCTGTGCTTCCCGTACCATTGGCTGCACCGCCAGCATAGATGTCTCCTTGAAGTTCGCCACCCGAAATGATGATGCTGGTGTTACCCGTTACATTGGCCCCTGTATCTTCACCATCCGCCATACCACCGCCAAAGATACTCCCGGAAACGGTACCGCCCGTGACAGAGACGGTGCTGTCGCCCTTCACCTCGGCAAATGCAGGCAGATCTTTCTGATTGGATTGGGCAAATCCTCCGCCTATGATATCCCCAACTTCCCCGCCAGAGACGGTTACGCTCGTCTTGCCTTCTACAAAGCTGCTTGGGGATGCGTCCGTCCGTTGTTTGCCAGATTCCGCAAGGGTTTCTGTGTTGTAATAGCTGGCAATGCCGCCACCGATTACCGTGCCGGCCTTACCTCCGGAAACGGTTACATCCGTTGTTCCAAAGACGGCGGATTCACGGACTCCATTCTGATTATAATACCACCCGTAATCACTCAGGCTACCGCCAGCCACCAGAGCCTGCGAGACATCGCCACCGCTGATAGTAACCTTTGTGCTTCCCGCAGAGTAGTTTTTCCCGTTAAAGGCATACGCACCCTGATCATCCTGCTTGCCCACCACAGATCTGCCAAACCAGTTGGTATTATTTCCGCCGACCACGTAACCGATAACTGTGCCGCCCTCGACGGAGACATCGGACTTGCCAAGCACAACAAGCCCGGAAGTTTCCGGCTTGCTTGTCCCGGAAACGATGCTGCCTCCATATACTTCGGCAAGGGACGTTTTCTCTCCTTTGACGATGACCTTGGCGGAATCTACAAAAACTTTTTCTCCGCCGCCTACCCTATACGCCTGACCGCCGCCGTAGACACGAGCTCCGTCTTCCTTGCTCAGCTCACCGGTCTCTTTGTCGTAGGTTACGCCGGTCACATTCTCTATTGTCACAGAAGAACTGCCATGTTTGACTAGAGTATCTTTTCCCTGAGCTATCCCTGCCCCGAAAATACGTCCCGTCCAGATGTTGGTACCGGATTCATATCCGCTGACCGTCGTATTGGAAATCTGTAGTGTGGAACTGTCAGTCGTCGATGAGCTTCCAGCCCCAAAAGCACCTCCACCGCCCCGGATATCGGCGCAAAGCGTAGAATCGGAAACGTTCATCACCACGCTCCCGTCCTTGAGCGCAAGATTATCAGCCGCAGCCTTGGAACCGCCGTAAATCCCTGTTTTGGAGTCGGGCGTTCCCGTAACCAGCCCCTTGATGTTCGTGGTCAACGAACCTGAAACGCCGGAATCAAGCCCGCCGCCGTAGACAGCATTCAGCCCGGAAATCTTGTTGGCACCATCCTCAATATTCAATACGCTGTTTGCAACGGATGCCGTGCCACCATTAACCGCAGCTCCTCCCGCATGAATGTTGCCGCCGAACGTACCTCCGGTAACCGTCAGGGTTGAAGTCCCCGTAACCGTACTTGCGGCACCCTTCCCCAAAGCAAGCCCGCCGCCCACGACAGCGGCATTAATATCTTCCGTCTTCGCAAATGAGCCGCCTGAGATAATTACATTCGTATCTCCATCCGTAACGGAAAGCTGAGGGGAAACCGTTCCCTGGGCTCCGGGATAGGTCGTATAGTCATGAGCGGCACTGCCGCCTATTACGCTTCCGCCAAAGGTGCCGCCGGAGATAGAGACCGTCGTGGATGCGGTTTCCGCTGTGCTGACGGCAGCCGTGCCACCCCCGGGATTTCCCGTGGCCTTCACATAGCTGCCGCCAATCACCATACCCTTGACGGCGAGATCGCTTCCGCCTGTAATGGTTAGGGAGGTCGCCCCGTTGTTCAACATCACATGGGCATTATTGGCTTTGCTGCCGCCAATGATATACTGGACGCCTGAAGTCCCATTAATCGTCGTTTGCGTATTCCCGATAGAAACGAGAACAGGACTTTCCTGCGTTCCTCCTGCGGGTTGTTTGATATGGTTTCCGCCGATGATTTCATCGAATACGCCGCTGGTCGCCGTGATATTCGAGGAAGCTGTGGAGTGATCCCCGCTCATCTCCCCCGGTTGTGTAAAATTCCATCCACCGATGGCTTTTCCGCCTTTCCCGGCCACATTGTCTGTCAAAATCCCTTCATACGCGACATCACTTGCCGCAAGAGCGACGGAGCCTCCCATTGTGATGAGCGCTGCCACGGCCAGCGAACCGAACACGTTCATCAGATGGCACTTCTTCAATACGGCGCGGTACCTGTTGACCAGATTCCCGACTGCACCTTTCGACAACGTCATGATTGCATCCTCCTTAAAAAACCGTCCTCCACCGGAGCGAAGGCCACAAAAAAAGCCCTGAAACCGGACCATCCGGTATCAGAGCGATTTGGACATGGGGAAAAGGAAATACGCGTTTATCGGCGATGTAGTCTCAGACACGCACCGCGAGTTCTCAATCCACACAATGGAACCGGACAGCCCGGCGCAAGACATGCGGAAGGAACAAAAACAGCCCCGCTCCTCCAAAAGGGAAACAGGGCCGTTATGAGCAAAAAGGAGAGAAAATCTATCTAATAAGAGAGAGAGAGAGAGAGAGAGAGAGAGAGAGAGAGAGAGAGAGAGAGCATGCAAGACTCCAGAGTATAAACCAGTGCGTAACAAGTAAAATGAATAGTATGTTTTCTTTATTAAAACTTTTTAAATAGAAAAATCAACCCCTTTGAATTTATTGTATGTTTAGCACAAATTATTTTAAATAATTATATTTCAATAAGTTACATAACGACAAAAATATTTCAGGGCATATGAGCAAATCCACTCGTAAAAGAGTTAAACAAGCGGCCCTCCCCGCAATGGAGACTGCCAACAGTCCAATACGGTATCCGGTTTCAATCAACAAAAATCCAATTCTTCTGCAAATATTGATACATTCTAACACATCATGTGCATTACAAATAAAAGCCCTGCGTTCCCTTTCTGGGAAGGAGGGTCTTTCTTTTTTCTCAAAATAAATCCGCCAAAATTTTCAGCACATAATATGCCCAGTTTACCATAATCCTTCACGATAATAACATGCTTACAATGAGAAATCGTCTCACAACTTTTGAATATTCGTTCTAGGTCTGATTGTATTACTAAAACTAAAAAGATAACAAAGAAGAAAAAGAAAAATAACAACAAAGATAGACAAAAAGAAAGAATAAAAAAATCATTAACCTCACACCACACAGGTGTGAGAGAGGTAAAAGCATAGCTGTTCATAACCAATCACCACAGGTGGTGAGATAAAAAGATCAAGCTCACAGAGATCAGATTTCCTTTTAAACATATCTTCATGAGAATATGAAATTAAACAAAAGGATTTCTCATGAAAAAAGAAATTACATTCGAAGATGTTTTTGATGGATTGCAAATCCTTCCTTCAAGAGATGAAACAGAAGTTAAGTTCATTGATATTTTAGATAAACAAAAAGAGCTTATGGAGTTTGCATTAGCAAACCATAGCAAAGTCATGCAAATTCGTTTTGATCTTCACTATCCTTCTGACGGTTCTATTCTTCCTTCCTCTAATGACATATCTGTTTTTAGTTATAACTTTTCACGGAGATTGAGACGAAAGGTTATAGCAACACATAAAGTTGATCCATTCTACCTTTGGGTTAGAGAGATTCATGGGTCATCCTTTCTACATTATCATTTCCTTATTTGGATTAATGCAAATGCCATAAAGAATAAATTTACTATTTTTGATATATCAAATGAAACATGGAAAATACTTTAAAAACAAATGAAGATGGTCTTGTTCATTATTGTTTGAACAAAAAAAGAGTTCCTGAATACGATAATGGAATCATCATTGATAGAAACAAAGATGACTTTTCCTTGAAAAGAGATGCTGCATTCCGCTCTGGAAGCTATCTTGCTAAAACCTTCAGCAAGGATGGTCTTGATAAACATGCATGGAGATATGGATATTCAAGGCTTTCTAGAGGCTAAAAAAAGGAGATAACTCATGTTTGGAGATGAAGTATTCTTTGAGCAATTGCGTAAGGAACTGCCTCCAGTTTTTACAAGAGAATTTGCCTCTGAAAAAATGGGAAGAATCTTTTCCGCGAAAAGCATGTCGAATGCTGATGCTCTTGGGACTGGTCCTGCTGTGAAAGTTAAGATTGGCAAGAAAATTGGATATGAAAGAGATTCTTTTCTTCAATGGCTACGAGGAAAAATGAAGCATAATGCTCCTCATGTAAAAAAAGAAAACACTTTCCATTATATGCCCAATTCAACACCATTCAGAACTTTTTGACTTTGATTAGATGAATGGTGCTCTTTTTATCAACACTTTTACAGGAAAAGGAGTTTTCTATGTTTAAGATTTCCGATGCAATTAATGTCCAGGTTCTTCAACTTCCCAATGATAAAAACGGTAGAACTGCAATTGTGTCTGCAAATATTATTATGACAGATGGAAGAGTCATAAGTGATGTTTGTTCCGAATCTCCTCGTTCTCCTTTTGAAAACGAAGATACTCTTGAATTGGCCAAAAACAAGATTATAAACTCCATTAAACAAAAAGCCGAACCCTATATCAAAAACCATCAACAGCCCCCTAGAAATGCCATTCAGGATGATAAAAGTAGATTCAAGGGAGGAGGAGACAAGCCTGCCAGCCGTAGTCAACTGTCCCTCATTCGCAACAAGGCTCAGGAGCAGGGGAAAAATCCAGAGGAGCTTGCTGCTTCCCGCTTTGGCAAACGCCTACAAGACCTCAAGGGATGCGAAGCTGATAGCCTGCTCAAGGAGCTTCTTATGAAGACACGTTAGTCCGACAACAGGGTATCCGAATGCCATCGGATACCCTATTTTCTCAACTATCTGCCAAATGCACCATATTGGCAACACAATCCTTTCGCGTATACCTGTCTCAAAAAGCCAACATTTCGTTCAAGGCCCGTGGACGAGCGTGTTTCATCTCTGCATCGCTTATACTGATAAGATTCTCCCCACTAGGCTTTGACCACATGGCCGGATAAATCTCCAGCCTTTTTAGTCTGTCACCGGAGTTCAAAAAGTATTGCTCTCCCTTCTTTTCGAGTCGGAGATGTTCTTCCTCCAGTACGGGTAAAAACGGCCTGAGCAGTTTCTCATAGATATCATTCCCAAGAGGTTCCGCCCGTTTTCCCGTCATTCCCCATCGTAGGAGATCAAGGGCGGCAAAACGATCTAGTACTCCGTGAACGTGTCGATTACGGTAGTGTTGTAGGCAATGCTGACAGGCATCATCGCAGGTACACGCCAGCAAGAATGCCTCTGTATCCTTGAGTATCTCCCCCATGCGAGGTGCCAAACCTACAGCATAGCCAGCACCACTGGAGAGACTGTCATACAGATACAAATCGACGAAAACGCCCTTCCCATTCTCCCGAATACGATACCCGCTGACGAGTTCCGTAAATTCTATATCCAACTTCTGGCTGACCTGGAGCCGTAGAGCCTCGGATAGGGACTGTGCGGCCCGTTCCAACCATGGACTCTTTCGACAGGTATCCAGTTTCCGGCTATCCAGTGCACACTCTAGGACAAGCATGTCTGTAATAAAATCATAGCCGATATTTACCTCCATGGTGTCAGTATGCGGACACGGTTTTGAAGAAAACGGCAATAGATAGGGACGTGTCATCTTCTTTAAAGAATCCAAGTGGATCGCAGGAACAGCAGCTCCGCAGTCCTGACAGACCACAAACCCCTTATCCCTACCATTGTTCATCATGATGATGCGTTGTCCTGGGCGGACGGACATGCGGAGACAAGTACACCCGTCTACCTGTTCCATGTTGTCAGCGGGTAATGTTGAATACAACGGCTGTCCTGCCCATGAAAATGTTTCATCGAGCTGAAATACAGAAATATTCTTTGCGCTTACGGGTGCAAACCCCCATGGTCGGAGCATGGGACGACCTTCTTCCAACTGCTTTTCGCCGCAGAAAGGGCAACGCTTTTCATCGTCGGATGCCAAACCAAACCAGTTGCAACTCGGGCAGCGGACAATGGGTTTCAGATATGTATGATCTTCAAAGAACGGGCGGGCCGGACTGCGCCAATTTTTTTTGTCCCCGCTTATACTCCGTTCACTGTGAAAGCTATACAATCCACCAATTTGATAAGTATTTTTGTCAACCACGATGGCTCGCCCCGGGGCATACTCGCTAATGGCAATATCCAGCCCACGGGAGACCTGATAGCAAGGCTTTGCCTTTTCATCCATGATGTTCACACTCACGACATTTTTTGGGAAGGAGTACGTGGGAATGACACCTTCTTCATAAAGTGCATCGAGCATGCTCATGGGTTTTGCGTTCCATCCTTCCGAGACATAGAACTCAGGATGCTTTTGGCATTTTTCGCGAAGTAGAGTCAGAGCTTTGTGCAGATTCTGGTAGAATTCTTCCTTTGCTATCTCAGCTGTCTGATCTAGCAGGATACCATCCCGTACTACAGGCCAGATGTCCAAAAATTCCAAGAATGTCTCCATATGGGAGTCCATAAACTCCACTACAGGGAACTCATCCAGACCTCCTAATCCGTTTTGTTCAAAATAGCATTGCAGAGAGACCATGGCCAGATGTCGATGCAGTAACCGTGGACTCAGTGTGTCCAGCCACGGACGGCGGGGATCACCTCGAAACATAGGAGAAGGATCGTGAAAGTACAGTGTGTCATGGGGGCCGTTTTCGCAGAAGGTAACGATGGTAGATAACGCGGCCCCACGACGCCCAGCGCGTCCGGCTCGCTGCTGATAATTTTCTCTCAAGGGTGGAATATTGCGTAACCCCACAGCTACGAGAGAACCGATGTCGATACCGACTTCCATGGTGGTCGTACTGCTCAGGATATCTACTGGGGCGTCCCCCTCTTCAAAAATATCCTGAAAGCGCAATTCATATTCTTCTGTACGTGACCACATGGCGTCACGCTGATCTTTGTATGAGAGTTGGGCCGTGTGTTCTTCCGTATCAATGATGCGAATGGATTTTCCCTCAAGTGCAGCTTTCATCTGGCGTCTCCAGAGTTCCATGGCCTCAAGTTCTTTCGCCTCAAGCGGATGGAGAGAGGGGCTGCCACAGTTGGGACACTTCTCTCGAAAAGGAAAGGCCGTCAATTCGGAACAGCGGGTGCAACGAAACCAGGCATGCTCCAAATCAAAGCCAATACGGACACGCTTGAGATTGATGTACTTTCTATTTGGGCCCATCACTCCACAGTCAAGAAAATGATCCTCAAGCACATTCCGCCATTTCTTCATAACCGGATCATTTTTTTTCCAACCCATGATGCCCTGTATCGTCCGAGAAAATTCCCAGTTTTCCGGGAGACCACAACCATGGAAGGGAAGGAGCAATTCTTCCCGAACTTCGCTCCCTATCCGGTGCCCCAAAGCCATACTGTCACGGCAGACATCCAGCATCCAAGCATTGAACAGCTCAAGAAAGAGCTGTGGGGGCACTGTGATTCCAGAATCTTCCAAATCATCCAGAGCGTACTTAAAGCTACGCCGTTCCGGCTCGATCCATGCCATCGCCGTATCAGTAATCGTATTGTATCCTCCGCAAAATTGCCTGAGAAATTGAACTTGCATCTGCGGCGGCGCAGATTCGATTTCCAGATCAAGCTCTCGTCTCTTCTTGGCCCGACGAGCCGCTTTTTCGCACTCATTCCAAAAGATCAAGCGATCCGTTCCGCTAAACATGCGTACGTTATGCTGCGCCGCCTCTAAGGCAAAATATCCATATATTTCATTCAAGGTATGCGGTTCCTGCTCTTGCGCCATTCGTTGCATAGCCAACGCAAAGAGTTGGCGTGCCGCCATGCTGTCAGAAGCGTCCGACATATCACGGGCCAACTTTGCTGCCCCCTGTCTGCTGTCGGAAAAGAGGAGAACCTTGCGGCCTTCGTTGGGAAGCTCCAGATTTCCTACCTTATCCGGTACGGGAGGCTGAGCTTCAAACTGAGCTTGAATAAGGCTGAAAAAAGAAAAATTGCCACGAGTGCTAAATCCTGACAGTTGCCTTGCACCTAATCGGCGTTCACAATGTGGACAACGTTGAAACGTCTTCAAATCAGGACGCCCTTTGTCCTCAAAGTCCGAGCAATAGTATATTTTTCTCATGCCCGGTCGATATTTTTGAGAGTCATCACCACCAATATGAAGAAAACCATTACGAACATCCAAGTAGCAAGGCGTTGTTTTGTGCTTTCCTGTTGTCTTTGGTGGAATATAGCCCTTGGGAGGGATGTAAAGATGTATTTCTTTTAGGCCCTTATCCATCCATTTTCCAGGAAGACGCCACAAATAGGTACGCCCACGGCGTTGGAATTGTTCTTCAAGGATATACCCTCGAAAAAATAAGGCCCCGCAGCGGCGGTCATTGTACAACTCATAAACCATGCTGCCGCAATGCGGGCAGGAGGCATGACCGCCAGTAAGAAAGACTTCTCCCAAAACGAGTCCGTCTTTCTCGTGGGAGTGGGAACACTCTGGATTCGAGCAGGCATACAGCCCCTGTATGCCTCGAAAGAGCATGTGTGCGCGGACAGGGAAAAGGACATTCCCCTCTTTTTGAGCCAACGCAACCATAGCCAAAAGCACGCCTACGTACGGCAAAGATTTCTCTGGAACTCTGTCAGGGAAAAGGCCGGAAGCCAGCTCATGAAAAGAAATGGCTGTCCCTCGGCACAATTTCATGAGTTCACGGAAAGGTCGGTACTCTGCCAAATGGTCAAAGAGCCATGCTTTTGCCGAATCAAGTGAAGTGAAGGAAGGCTCCGTCCTGAAGTCCTGCCAGAAGATATTCAGTGTTTCTATCAATCTCTCCCCTGCCGTCAGCTCTGAAACCTGAAACCGAGCGATATGCTCAATCGGGATATCCATAACAGCTGGAAGCAGTTCCCTCTTTTCGCCAGTAAGGTAACAGAAGCTCTCTCCATCAGAGGCGGAAAGACGACCTGCAAATTCCCGTACAGCCAGACGATCTTCCTCACAAGAATCAGGCATACTCGCCGTGGTCAGGATGAATTGTACCCGTTCACGTGGTATCCCCAGCTTATAAAAAAGACGCCTCAGCAATAAAGCGACTTCTCCGCCCGATGCACCTTTATACATATGGGCTTCATCAATAACAAAAAGCAGACGATTATTAGGGGAAGCATCCAGCCATTTGCGCGTATCGTCCCAAATATTTCTTTCCCGAGGACGAAACAGAAGGTATTCCAGCATGGAATAGTTGGTGATGAGAATATCCGGACTAGTTGTCTGCATCTCGAAACGAGTGATAAGTTCCGCATCCTCAGGATCTGTCACATGGCGACCGTCCCTAAGGTGTGCTACAAAGGTGGACAGGTCTTTCTTAGCGGGTATTCTTCCCTGCTTCTTCAGGCCTTCAAGATACGGAGATAAGCCATCCTTTCCAATAACACGCGCCAGTGTTTTGGCCAACGCCTGATCTTCTCCCAGACGTGCTTCCGCCCCGGGGTAGGGGGTACGGCCTGTGTACATGCCGAATTGGGGACGACGGGCATTATCATCGGCACATTCCCGGAACAAGTCCACGAAACGGCCTGCCTCATCTCCAAGAAGCCGACGCAGGCGGCTTATCTGGTCGGATACAAGGGCATTCATAGGATACATGATGATGCAGCGTACCCCGCGTTTTTCCCATGTCCGTGGAGAGTCATGCGCTTCCTGAACCAGCTTGGCCATAAGCGGCCACATGAAGCATTCCGTTTTACCAGACCCTGTACCTGTAGACACAAACAAGTCTTTCCCTGCCACAGCCTGTTCCAGCGCAGTGACTTGATGCCGAAAAGGCTTGGCATAGACACCAAGCCCGGCTTCGGACAATTGAGAGAAAAAAATCTTCATCCAGCCGGGGAGCGAAGCATGGGACAGGCCATCCAATACACTTTCGTAGGCCGGGGAAGACTCTATATAAGGTTCTTGGAATAGGACACCTTCTTGATCAAGTCGTCCCTCTAGAGCCTCCAGCAAGACAGGTATCCTTCGCAGATACTGAGCCGTAATATATTCTTTTAGCGCGATCCTGAGCGATTCATGTGTAGCAAGAATACCTTCAGCCATGGGACTCCTCCAAGAATGTATACCCCAGATAGGTCATAAGAATCTGAAAAGCCTTGAATACAGGCTGGGCCATGATACGGAAAAAATACGGATTGTTATCTTGAACCGTATCAGGCCAGCTATATAAACGGAAAAAAGTTTCTTCTGCGGGCGGGAGCAGGTAGCCAATTTTTAAGGATACTACAGAGTCACTATTTTTCACGCTGTATGTGATGGGAGGTAATGCCCCCCTCTGGGAGAGCAGGGCAATTGCCAGTGCAAGATACTGTGTCCCAGAATGCCAGAACTCCGGAAGAGTGCGACAAAGAAATTTACTACCGTCATACCGATACAGCGTATATACTTTTTCTACGTCATGCTCTCTTCGTGCAAGAGAAGACACGCCCTTATCAGGACGAGATTTCCAATATTTTCCGTTTATTCTCGACAGCTCCAAAAACTCCCAGCCGTCCATGCTCGCCCTAGAGTCTTCTGGAAGAGTATTTTCTAGTCTATCCAAGTCTGCTCCAGATACTATCTTCCGTAGGCCAAACAGAGACGCAACCTCTTCGGGAGAACCATCGGCAGGCATTTCCGTATACATACCTGCCCCGCTCATACACCGTGCAGCTCCTAATGGTACCCCGCGAAGGAATGTTACTCCGGCCAGCTGTGCCTTCACAAAGGGGGAAGGGGCGGCCCGATATGAAACATGGTAGAAACAACCGCCTTCCTGAAGAAGTTTTCCGAGCAATGCTTCTGGTTCTTTGCCAAGAAGTATAGGATTTTGAATAAAATTTTGTATGGATGCTTCGATATCTGGGCAGAGTACATAAAACGTCCTGAGTACCTGTTTCATGGTTCCCATGAGATGACTTAAGGATACCGTACCATGTTGCTCTCCCACATCCTGCTCCCAAAGTGCGTCTAATCCTCGTTTAGCGGTGACGCTATAGGCAATACGACATTTCCAGGACAAAATATCTTCCGTTATTCCCCTTTTGATAGCCAACTCTTCTGCCATGCGTTCAAATACAGAATTAATATTCATCGGATATCTCCGATACTCTCCTCAAGAAAGGTTCTATCTGTCTGCTCGAGGCTCTCTTCATTTTGGATTATCTCGAGAAAGGTATCTTTCCGGCCCAGCGCGATAGCCAGCGAGAAGAGCAGGCAGCCACAACGAAGAAAAGCCTCGTTGCCTTTTTTCGAGAGAGCACAGACAAAGCCCATGAGTCGGTTAACCTGCATTTCAAGATAAAGATTCCGACTTAATTTTCTGAGCGGACTTGTCATTCTTCTTATTTCTGTAGCAGAGGAAATCTCTTTGTATTCCCCTCCCCTCCGACTACAGAGTATGGCTTCGGGAGTAGCTTTATGATCTATAAAAATATCCAGTACCAAAGGAAGAAGATATTGATACATTCCGGAAGGCTCAAGAGGGAGGTCATCTGCATAGGGATGGACAAAAATCCACATTTTTTCCGTGGCAGCCAGTTCAGGAAGAAGATGATCAATCCAGCGGTTCTGAAATGGATGTTTTACAATGATGACCACATCATCACTACCTATAGCCTCATCCAGCATGGTAGAATCCCATTCTCCACAGCAGTCCAGCACGGCGGCATAACGCCCAGTCATAGTGCAGGATATTGCATTTGCTATGGAAATTCCCTGTGGCCCCGCTAATAGAAGCGGTATCTTGCTTTGAAAGACTCCGTACAAGTATACCGCTAATGCAGAAAGATGCTCTTTGTTTACCCCGGACTGCCTCAAATTTTCTTCCAATTCTTCCAGTTCTTCTTCCGCACTGGTAACTGTCTCCCATTCTGCCGGTAAGCGTCCCGGCAGGAAACGAGCCATAGGAATGGGGCGCTCCTCTATGCCGGAAGAAACAGAGGCTGTTACATAATCATGTGTGCTAAACAATGCTAAGTCTGCAAGAAACTCTGCGGCTTCTTCCCGAGCGAGACTGAGTTTCTCCCGTACCAGCTGGAGACTTTCCTGACCCAGTGTTTCGTAATGCTTCGCTTCTTCGCGAATATTGATGAGACGGGCTTCAGCCTTCTTCGTCTCGTTCTGTATTCTAGCCTGTTCAACTTTCTGATTCCTCTGAAATTCCGTGAAATCAGCTTCCAGCTTTTCCTGTTCCTTTTCCAATGTATCCCGTTGTACTTCGAATTCAGCTCGAGCTTGCTGAAGTTTATTCTCTTCTTCGTTCAGTTCCTGCTGATGAGCCTGTAGCCACTCTTCGTACAAACGGTCGCTGAGAAATTTATCTCTCTCCAGAAGGCTACGCAACGCCTCCGTCTCAATATCTTCACCCCGCACATATTTATCAATATGTTCTTTAAAAACCTTCCAGTAGCTGTCAGCTACATCTTTAGAACATTGACACTGGTTTGAGAGTTCTTCAATAAGATCATTTTCTGGCAATGCTTCTATTATACTACGGAATATTTTGTATTCATTACGAGTACCCAGGTTGTGAGTTTTGATAAAACTCCAACTTAGCCGATCCTGAAATATCTTTTTTATAGCTTTTTCAGGAGAGCGTATGAAAAAACAGTTGCTATTCTGAGGAAGCTCTAAAAAACGGTATAGGCATCGACGAGGAAGCCCCTGCGTCGATTGTGTATAAAAGAGGTCGATTTCCTCGATATCATAACAAGGCATTCTAAAAATATCGTCTTTTACACGCACACCGTCTCCCGTTACCTCCAACTGGAAAGGCTCACACAGAACAGCTTGATCACGGGATTCATTGCGGAACAGAATCAAAATGGGGTGATCACATGGCGGTATAGTTATTCCCCCTCGCAGGAGAGCCGCCAATTCCTCTTTTTCCCTGTATCTAAAGCCAGAAAAAACTTCAATCGGCCTCAAAAACTTTTGGTATTCACTAGCTATCCAGTCTTTATCCGTATCTGTGAGGCTTGGGCTTACGCTCCATTTCCATATACCCATGTGTCCTTCAGGCAAGCATGATTCCTTATGAGGATTGTAATAGAGTTTATCCCTATTGGCTCCTTTGAATTCCTTGGAATAGTCTACTCTTGGCGGAACGAGTTTATTCCCTTCAACATCGGCAATACGAGTGATAAAATTCTCCCCACCACGCACCACACAGACTGAAACCAAAGAATCTTCTTCACACATAGTCTTCTCTCCGGCTATGCCATCATTTGTTCATCAAAGTCAGGAGCAGGGACAATGCCCTTGCTGAAATAGAGCCCTCTGCCTTCCGCATACGCAACCACGCTCCGGTAGCCCGATAGCTCTGAAAAAAACGAACTGCCTCCGTCAGCGCATGGACTGTCGGCACCTCATCTCCTGTTAGACGCCGCAGACGGCGGCAAAGCAGGGCATCGTTCCACAGGCCTTTATTCAGCCCCACTCCGGGACGTGAAAGGTTGGGTCGAGCAAACACAATACTACGAATCCGATCCAGCCCCTGAAATATGGTCAGAGTCTGTCCCGTGTTCACTGTTAGTTCCAACTCATCGCCACCCTTTAGTTTCTTTCGATTTACTAGAAAACCATCATGTTCCAGCCAAACTTCACCATCAAAAGAAGCGGATATCCTGATTTTTCCTCTCGGGGGAATACCTTTTATCCAATCTTCTTGAAGTATCGTGCCTCGCTGATCTTTAATTGAGACTTCTGGCTGCGGGGCAGTCTGATTCAACTCTCTGCGGATGAAGTAATCGTACCGCAGTATATGGGAAGGGCCTACCTCCAGAAGCTGTTCCATGTGGATTCCGGAAAGCATTTGTTTCCGTGTTCCAGCCATAAAACAAATAATTCGTGCATGCTCATTACCACAATCGAACTTTTTCCCTTCGGGAAAAAGATGAATATTTGAGCCTTCTCCTTCAACAAAAACGAATATGTCATCAGCATTATGATAAATGAGATGCGGAGTTCGCACGAAAGTAGGCCACAAGGGAAAGATACTCGGTGGGTGTCTTGTGAGAGTTGCTCGGACTTGTAAGAAGAAACAGGCCGCTGATCTGTTGAATTGCCGGGCCTTCACTCTGTACAAATTCCACCCGTTCCATCTATGCTCTTGAGAAAAAATATATACTACATGTATATCTTCTGGATTTCCTGTATCAAAATCATTGTCCTTGATAGCCAAAATATATTCACGACCAACCACCACATAGGGAGAAGGTGGCAGTCGTTTTCCTGTCTCAGCATCAAACAAGGTCGGATTCTCTATTCCCTCTACCTGATGAGGCCATAGCGGAGGTAATGCCCTTCCACCCGATATAGAAAGGCTATAACGGGAGTCTGGAACATCTCCCACCCCAAGCCACGTCAACTGGTCAGGGAAAAAACGTTCCGTAATATCATACGAGAATACTTTCGTTATGCTCTGTCCTTTAATATAGAGCATTTGCCCGCTGTATTGTTCCAGCTGCTCTATCGATAGCGCCAGTAAACCAAGCTCCAGCCGATATTGCCCCTCAGTCTGTACCAAACGAAGTGGGAGTACTTGTAAATCCCGTTGAAATGACCAGACGTACCGGGCAGAGTCGTACTGCACTGAACGCTCTTCACAGTCTTTATTCAGTGCCGCAGAATCATGCCTAAAGTGCCGAGCCTGTCGTCCTTCAGCCGTAAATGTTACTCTTTCCTTGCATATTTCACAGATAAAAAGACCACTACGCGCCGAGACCTTTTCAGGGTATAAGAGGGTAGCCTCGTCAGGTGTCACGCGTCGATAACCATGCTCTTCCGTCCACATGAGAACATGAGAAAGAGGCATCTCGTATCCTTTTGTATTTGCTACAAGACTAATATGTTCACCTGCACAAAAAGAGAAAGCCGTTCCGTTTCACCTAGTGAAGGTAGAGCCTACAAGGCAACGCTCTATTATAAAAAAGAGAGAGAGAATTATCTATTCAGTAATGGAATATAGATTTTTTGTATAAAAGCCGCAACCCCCAACTTTCTCTACACAATTTTTCACCTTTCCGATCTGGCTCGTGTGCGGATGTTCATCTCAATACGGTCAAGAGCTAGCTTTTCATCCTTGAAGTATCAGGCTGGTATGGCTTCTTCAATCTTGGCGCAGCAACGTGGACAAGTGGTTGGCAAGACACCGAAGCTCTATTTTCTGGATACAGGACTGGTATGCTACCTGACGGGATGGACCTCCCCGGAGACAGCAGAGGCAGGAGCCATGTCAGGGGCCTTATTCGAGACGTGGGTGATGGGGCAAATACTGAAGAGTTGGTGGTACGCAGGGCAGGAAGCTCCGCTGTATTTTTATCGTGACAAGGACGGGAAGGAACTTGACGGACTCCTCGTCAGAGACGGCACTCTCTATCCGCTAGAGATCAAGAAGACAGCCTCACCGAGAAGAGACGATATCCGGCATTTCGCCACACTGAATCGAATGGGCATGACCGTAGGGCAGGGAAGCGTCATATGCCTGTGTCAGGAAGCTCTTCCCATATCCGACAGCGTGTGGAGTCTGCCAGCCAGTCAAATCTGATTTTTCCTGTCCATGAGGTTCAGCTCTCTATAAGAGAGCTGAACCATCAATTCTCCCGGACAGACGGGAAGACAAAAAGAAGCTCAAAAAATATTCATGAAAAATTAATATGTTGCATACGAAATCCTCTCGTTACATACAGATTTGGCGTGCGTGCGAAATCCTGTGCGTTTTGGACACGTCCAGACTGTCCAAAAGCTCTCGTCCACCGGCAAAAAGAGCGTCCGCACACCGCACCGCACGCACAACTTTTTTTGCAGATTGAGTTCGCAGACCATCTCGGCTACTCTTGCGGGGAAGCGTAATAGGGATTTTCCCATGAGAACCAGACAGCCCTTCAAGGGCACAAAGGGATGGACGGTAATGTCAGACCTTTTCCAATGCTTGGACGCCATTCCCGAATACAGGCGGGCAGCCTTGCAAGACGCCCTGATTGCCGAGTGGACATGCGCGTCCGCCGGACTTGAAGGAAATACCTTCTCTCTTGGCGACACGGACTTTTTCCTGCGGGAAGGGCTGACCGTCGCAGGGAAGACGTTTCGCGAGCATTGCGAAATCAAGGGCCATGCGGATGCGCTCAAATGGATGGAACAGCTTGTCATCACCAAGACCCCGCTTAGCCAAGAGCACCTGTTCACCCTGCACCGCTTCATCCAGACTGGGACCGTTATTGACGTCTATGCTCCCGTTGGGACTTTCAAAAATTCTCCAAATGGAACCTACAGCCGAGATAGTGAGGGGAAAGCCGTCTGGATGGAATATGCCTCTCCCGAAGACGTGCCTGCGCTTATGGCCCGCTGGCTGCACTTCTTCAACGAGCAGCGAGTGACGCGGGAAAATGCCCCATCCATATATACACGACTGCATATCCCCTTCGTCCACATCCATCCGTTTGCGGACGGCAACGGACGGCTGGCCCGCCTTATCTCAAATCTTCCTCTTTTGCGAGCAGGACTTCCCCCCATCATTATTCCCAAGGAATGGAGGCAGGAATACATCGCGCACCTTGCCGAACATCAACGGGAACGTGGGACACTTGTTTCAGGCTCGGAACTTTTGGACATCACTCCCGCAGTACGAAAATTTAAGGGAATGGTCGCTCGGGCATGGGAAAGAACTTGGACAGTGATCGAAAATTTTTCTGCGTAACCTGTTTTCATGTTGTGCGTGCTGTGCGTTGTGCGGACAGCCTTTTCTCTCGACTGGACGGGTATTCTGGACAGTCTGGACAGATTCAAAACGCACAGAATCCCGCACGCATGATAAAAAAGGAGCCCTCCAACTTGCAAAGGACTCCCCTTAGGTTACTGCTGGGCTAGTTGCACTCAACCTCTTGTAACTGAAAGCAAACCGGGCTCACTCTCTTCCCACCTCTGAGGAACGAAGCAGATACCGCGCTTGTTTCGTCCCCTGATCCATTTTGTCTCCATCAACATGCCGTACCTGTTTCGAGCGAGCCAACCAAGTTCCTTGAGCTTTTCCCGAAGTATCTGCCGATTGACTCCACGGCAGAGTTCATCCCGAAATACGTTGGGCTCCACGAGGAAAATACGTTCCCCATTATCCTCTTCCCAGACATATCCAGCCGGACTAGAGGGCGCATACCCCAACTGTCCGCAGGAATCTAGCATGCGGAAACGAGTCTCCGCATGTTTCTGGAAGAAGGTCTTGATCCGCTCCAGAGCGTTTTCGATCTCCATATCCCCGATTCCTCCGCGCTCCTTGATCCATGCGGAAAGACCGAATTGGGCCGCACGCGAGGCCGTTCCCTCAGGCCACGGAAGGACACCAAAGCTGATGGCTTTTTCTCCTGCGGCAGCTATCAGCCCAAATCGCTGACACGCACGTTTGACCTGTCCCGAAGCACCTTCCGGGCACACATTCCGAACGAAGTCGGCAATCTCTTTTTCGACGTCAGAGACATGTTCTTCGAGCCCATCGACAAGACGTTCGAGGAATCCTCGGAGTGGGGTTCCATAAAATTGTCCTGTGGCTCTAACCAGCTGTTGACTGAATATATCACCATCCAATCCATTAGGAATACACGTAAAAATACCTTGTCCAGTACCACCGTCCGCCGGGATGTCCAGCACACGGACGGCCTGTCCAGCCATGACTTGCCCTCGTCCGTCTTCCGCGATCTTGTCCGCAAGGGTCAGCTCCCCCGTAGACATGAAGGACAACCGCCATTCCCGTATGGCCTTGGCGTTTCCATCCTTGTTGGCGCGGGCCTTCCCTTGGCCGTTTGCCAACATGTAGGCCACTTCGCTCACGACACGCGAGGATGCCTGCCCGATTTCATCAAGACAGAGGAGGTTGTCACAGTGTGTTGCAGCAGTACCCTCAAGGGCGTTGTCGGTAGCCCGCCATTGACGGATATAACCGTACTTCCCCCCACCGCCACAGACAGAACCTGCCACCTTGAGGGCAGTCGTTTTGCCGCAGGAAGAAGGTCCAAAGAAGTGGAGCCCACCACCTTCAAGGCCACAGGGTTCAAGAAGCGGTCCTGTGAAGGCAAAAGCAATTGCCAATTCCAGCAGCGGATTGCCGAGACAGGGAATCGCCACGTTTTTCTGCCAATCTTCGAGAGTTCCAGAAGGCTCAAAAATATCCGATAGCTGTGGGGCTTCTGGGATGAAAAGCTCTCCTTCTACTCCACCATAGGCTATGTTCCTGAGGACATACACATCCCCGATCCATCCGAATTTTTTAACCATCCTTGCAAACATCTGTGGAGCTGAATCGTTCAGAAAACGGATGAGAAGGCTCCGAGCCGTCTTGTCCGGTGAAATTCGAAGTCCCTGTTCCAACAGCATCTGTCGCACACTGTCTCCATTCCCCCCCAACTCTGCCATGCTCAGGATAAGTTGGTGGAGGACGCCATTGGCATCATGGAACCTTACAAGCCGTCCCCATGAACCGTTCAGGGGATCTCTCGTCTGGGCAACGACTTCAATTGAGGAAGAGAGCCAAAGCCCCTTTCGGGACAGATCGGTGGGGTCTGAACGAAAAAGACCATCCTCCTCAAGAACAAAAACACCAGCTGTGGGTTTGCTCCCCTGTGTCGTTCGGTACAAAAGATACGGACTACTCACGCCACAGTTTTTACCGCAATCCCAAATATTCTTGATGGTCGTACATGTCATGGGACTCCCCTCCAGAGCATGACAGATTTTTTTGTTTGTTTCTTCAACGGAATAACCAGAGTAAGAACGGCTATAGCTATGTATGAGTTCACGCCCAACTGGACCAAGAACGGCAAGGTTCGTGATCATCGCGTACCACTCAGGCTCCGAAAGAGTTACGGCATCATCCCGGCAATGCCTAATAAAGGTACATTCTTTCTCAACCGCCTCAACCCCACGAGTCTGCGTTCGAGAGCTACTTCCCGCATGTACAGCGACCTGACAATGGAGGAACAGATCCGTCAGAGACTCCGATTGAGGAATATGCGTATCAGCTAGCTCTACCTGCCGTGGCGTGGCAGTCAGAGCCAGCAAGTCATCCATAGGCATCTTGGTGAGCTCATCCCACAGGACAGGAATTTTATAGCGCCCATTCCGACGGCGGACATTTTCGATCCGCAAGAGCTTGCCTTTCCCCATGGGATACATGGACATATCGATACAACGCGAGAGAGGCATGTGCCCTCCTTCATTGATTTCGTGAACCATTTTCTCGTGGATACAGGGAAGAAGTGGATCGCCCTCTTCTCCTCCGAACATCCTCGCCGGAATCAACAGGTGGCATCCCTTTCCCCCGGATATCCAATATTGAAGAAAGCGGGGATTTACATCATATTCGCTGATCAACCACTCTACAAAATAGATCAATTCCATGATGGCTGTCTTGGGATCATCCTTAGAATCGAAGTCAAGGATCAGATCACCGAAGCGGGTCGGTTCGGGCTTGCCCTTCTCAGGAGGAGCCGAGAAGCTCACAGTCGAAAAAGCCGTGGCACCAGCCTGAATAGCCGTGGCTCGATCTTCTGGAGTGTTTGGAATGATATGCCATTCGCAATGTGGAGGATCAGAATGTCCCCAGAAAATATATTGCCTATTCATAACTATTACCTTTGATCCTGTTGAGGAGGGGCCGGAGCCCCTCCCAAAGGTTACTTCAACGCCTTAATCTTCTTCATCCGTTCGGATACAGCAGATTTACTCGCCCCCACTTTCCCGGCAATGGCACGGCATGAGGCTGAAGGATCGGCCTCCAGTTCGCGCCGGATCGCCTGATCGATATCGTCCTCTTCCTTTTCTTCCACAGGAGCGGCAGGAAGAGTCTGTGCAGGGGCCCCTTCTTCCAAGCAAGGGACTGAAGATGGGAGGGAGAAATGACGCGGAGTCATCTGCTCCGGGCTCAGCCCACGCGCAGCCTCCAGCGTGATCTCGATGCCCCGGTCCTTCTTCGTGACCTTGAGCTTCAACTCCAGCCCAAGTTCCTTCACGGACGACCCAAACGAAGCTCCGCTTCGTGAACTGTGATGGATAAAAATGACAGTTTTTCCAGAAAGATGGAGAGTATCAACTACATGATTGAGGACTTCACAGCTTTCTGGCCCCGCCTGAAGCGACGATGGGAACAAGGCGTGAAGGTTATCGAACACGACGACTTCAACGTCCTTTGCTTCCTGGAGGACAAACATTTGCTCCTCCGGTGTCTCCAGTTGCAAGTTCCGCCCCAATGCACGCGACGACAGGACACGGAACCCATCAGGAATTTGAGCACCAGCAAGAGCTGCACTTAAACGGGCCTGAAAGTCACCGATCCCCATTTCGCCGTCGATATACAGGACACGATGTCCCTCCGCAGCCATGTGCAGAGCCTCATGGACAATCCATGTCGTCTTACCGCTCTTGGCTGCGCCGTAGACCATCACGCGATCCCCTGCCCGAAGGAGTTCGGGAATCAGCCAAGTCTGTTCAGGTACAGGGAGGGAAAGAAACTCCGTAAGAGACAAGGCATGCTGATCTTTCGGCCCCAATTCCAGTCCGAACTCGCGCTTGGAGAAGGCCCAAAAGCCATCGCGAGACGAGGTTCGATCGCGCAAAATCGCGTGAGTAATGTCATAGTTCATGGCGATCCACTTCCGCCAGTCTCCTGTCTCCTTGATCTGAGCTTCGGGCAGGATGAAACCCGTCTGCTGAACTCCAGCCTTTTCCAGCTGCTCAAAAAGAGTATCCGCGATCCGTGCACCATCGGCGGAAGGGTGGACGACGATGACAACCTTGCGCGACGCGAGTAGCCCCCAATCGGAGAGAGGAAGAGTCTCCTGCAACCCTCCGGGCCATGTCGTCAGCGGAAACCGAGACGCCAGCCAAGCCGCATTCTTGAGGAGCCAGTCCACATCCTGCTCTGTCGGCAGGATAAAGACTGTGTCGTTTCGGTGAGCAAAAAGTTCGTGCACGTTGAACAGAGGGAGTGGAGTCCCCCAAGAGAGCCAATCCCAACGAATCCTATGAAGTTCGTCTTCCCACGGGGTGACGGGAAGCCGGATTGTATTCCCCTCATCATCTCGCAAATAGGCAACTCCCCCGCTTGCGCTCTTTCCATCAGGGGTCGTGTACGGAAAGAACGCCTCCCGCCGGAAACCAAGTGGCTCCAAAGGAGAAGGAAGAATATCACCCTCTTGGGGAGAAGGGACAGCGCCAAGACGAACGCAATTGGCTTTCTCCGAAAAAAGGAGTCGTTGCTTCAAATAGAGCTTCAGTCCCAGTCGCCGCGCCATTTCAAGAGGAGCCTCGGCCCCCGGGATTCCGTTGGCGGACGCCCATTGCCAAATCAACCCGCTACCAGGAGACCCGTACGACGAAAACGTCAACCAATGTGTGTCAATCCCCAGTTGGGAGCCCCACTCGCGCCAGTGCAGATCGGCGAGACGGTACACAAAATCTACAGCCCAAGCTAGTTCAAACTCTCGAGTTAAAGCATTATTAATTGTAATCATTTTTTCACCTACTATTTGCAATATTTCGAAGTTCCACACAAAAAGGCCTCACGTCTATAAAGCACATGCCTTCCATACCTCCCAAAAGGAAGACCCGTTTAGAATTGTGACTTTCATCGACTCTACTTCACCATCAAAAATAGCTTCATTTTTTGCTTCAATACAAAGGGAGGCTAGAAAACAAAAAAACTTCAATAAGTATAGTACAACTTATTGAAGTCCCAAAACAGCCTTAAAAAAGGCTTTGGAATATATTCAAGCTTTAATATCAATTAATTTAATTAATTACTCTGTGACATATAGCACCTCCTCAGATAAAAAATCTTATTTTTGATACTATACTCATAGATTTTTCATGTCAATCACATTTCTAAAAAAATAAATGTTTATTATTTAAATAAATTACAACATACTGCTCTTCTTTACGCTGGATAAAAACAGGTTATCCCTTCAAAATGGATATATTCTTCAAACATCCAAACCAATCCTATTATCTGTCTTGATTATCTCTGATCTAATTCCCAGTGCAAACGAGCTATAACATCCGTCAACAACGTCTTCACAGGCCAGTCACCAGCATAGTTCTCCGTTACCCTCATATCCACCATCTCATGCCCAACAACGGCCTGAAGCATAGAAAGGTCCACACGGGCCTCTTTGTGCAGATACTCGATCACCGTATGGCGGAAGCTATGGAAAGCCTTGGTGCTCGGCTCACCATGTTGACCACCTACTCCGACAGAACGGCGATAGCGCGTGAACCAGTGCGTCAGGGCGGAACCGAGCTTCACAGTGGCATGGTTCACGGCGTTTACTCTTTCCTGTAAATCAGGAAAAAGCAGAGTCGATGTGTACTTTTCCTTCGGCGTTTTTGCCCATCTGGAGGCAACGAACTTCTCCAGTCCGAGTTCATCCCACAAATGAGGATGGACAGGCACCTTGCGGATACCAGCAGAGCTCTTGACGTGCTTCACATACCCGGAGCCCCCGCTTTCCTCATTGATGGAGAAGC
>OGXY01000862.1_pt1 | contig 24825 bp, 14 predicted proteins | sample 1576411 | NCBI WGS metagenome assembly OGXY01 (sample SAMEA3541498, study PRJEB24748) | human gut metagenome | biome: human gut; feature: human-associated habitat; material: faeces | place: China | collected 2012 | reverse complement strand
ACCATATATCTTACAATCGGCGGAACCGAATACGACAATTCCTTCGCTTACGGCATCGCGGGCGGCGTCCTTTTTGACTCCGGCAAGCTCCAGCGGAAAGCAGATGTTTTCCTCAGCCGTCCGCTGCATGAGGAGGTTGAACTGCTGGAAGATCATGCCCATGCTGCGGCGGGCGATCTGCAAATCCCGGGAACACAAACGGCACATGTCCCTGCCTTCGAACATGACGCTTCCGCCGGTAGGCCGCTCAAGCATGTTGATGCAGCGCACCAGCGTGCTTTTCCCGGCGCCGCTTTTGCCGATGATCCCGAAAATATCCCCTTTCCTGATGGTCAGGTTGATGCCCTGGAGGGCATAGACTTCGGTATTTTTGCTCCTGAACCGCTTTTCAAGGTCCTGGATCTGAATGATGGCTTCCGTCATCCGCGTTTTTCTCCTGTTCCGTTTACATCAGGAGCTACAATAGTAGCGTCCGCTCACGCCGTCAAACGTCCGTGCGCGCGATACTATTACCTACTTTTGGCTCTTTGAGAACGCCGGAAGCATCATTTTTCTGACGAAAAAATTGATCTATTATTCTTGATGGATAGGACGGTGATCCATCTCGTTTCCCGCGAATGGGGAAACGTGACGCCTATGGTGCTTCGCGGCGGGCTGGGGTTGTGCTCACAGATCTATGGATTTGATGTGCGGATTGTCGCTGAGCAGGCTCATCAGTTGCGTCACGTTGTAATTCCTCGGCAATTTTACATAAAGGTCCAGCGAAATAAGCCCATTGCCGTTATTCCGGGACTTCATGCTGATGATTTCGAGGTTGTGGCTCAGGAGCTTGTCCCGGATGGAGGCGACACCGTCCCCCGTATCCTCGATTTCCATCGAGATCTGCTCGGCCACGGGGAAGTTGAGCCATGTAAAGTTTTTGTGGAGCGTCATCTGGGCCGCTACGATGAGCAGGGTGGCCGCTACGCCGAGGAAGTAGAGCCCAGCGCCGATGGTCATGCCGATACCCGCCGTGGCCCAGACGCCCGCCGCCGTGGTCAGGCCGCTGATGGTCTGGTTGCGGACGAAGATCATGCCCGCGCCGAGAAAGCCCACGCCCGTCACGATCTGCGCGGCGATACGGGAAGGATCCAGCGCCACGCCCTTGAGGGTGGTCACGTCGGAAAAGCCGTATTTGGAAACAACCATGATGAGCGCCGCCGCCAGTGCCACGATCAGGTGCGTGCGGATTCCGGCTTCTTTCAGACGGTTGTTGCGTTCGTAACCGATGAGGCCGCCGCATATCCCGGCGATGAGGATGCGAAAAAAGAATTCCAGCTCTGTAAAGACGGTGATGTCCATGAGCCTCCCCGCTTGTTGGAAAGTACAATCATTGTCATATGCCAGTTGTGGTGTGGCAGTTCATGCTGTTCCCGTCAAGTCCCGAAAGGAGACATGGGCAGCGGAGAAAGGCGCTTTGGAAGGGGAAGCAATACGGGAAAAGCATATGGGTTCCTCCCTGATCGGCTACAACGATACAAGGCTTTGACCGCAATTCCGCGTCGGCGCTGCAACATTCCGGTGTGCATCACGGCGTCAAACGGTGTTCGTCCATGTCGGAAAAAGCCGTACGGGCCATCTGCAACAAAAAAAGCTCTCCTCGGGGGAGAGCCTTGTGCGTTTCGGGTGTTGGAACGCGGATCACGCGTAGAGGATCAAGGCGATGAATTCGAGATCTTCTGTACCGTCGTTCTCCAGCATGTGCTCCTCGCCGTCTTTGCAGATCATCACGTCACCGGCGGTTACTGGCTTCAGTTCGCCATTGTCGAAGTACAGGCCAGTGCCGCTGAGGACATGGTACACCTCGAAATCACCGACATGGCGATGCCGGCCGACGGAACAGCCGGGTTTGAGCACGCAATGGTTGAAAACGCGGCCCTTACCCGCGAAATCTTCGCCGTTGAGCAGTTCCGCGGCGAGGATATGCCCTTTGCCGCCTTTGTGCTGCATGTCCAATTTGGTCAGTTCATCATAATGCCGTATCATGAAAATGCTCCTTTCGGCCCATGATACGGCACTTCATGACCGTTGTGAATGATGGGCGCGCGGCATTACTTGCTCCCCGTGAATGTATACGGATCATCTCCGATATGTTCGCCGCAGTCCAGCGCATCAATCCGATCCATATCGTCCGGTGTGAGTATGAAGGAAAACACGTCGCCGTTTTCATGTATCCTGCTTTCGTTGCTTGATTTGGGGATGGCGATGTGCCCTTTCTGGATATGCCAGCGCAGAATAATCTGGCCCGGCGTTTTCCCGTGGGCGGCGGCGATTTCTACGATGGCCGGATGCTGCATGAGTTTGCCCCGGAACAGCGGTCCCCACGCCACGAGCCGTATGCCGTTTTCCCGGCAGTATGCGCACAAATCACGCTCCTGATAAAGAGGGTGCAGCTCGATCTGGTTGAGTACGGGGAAACTGCCGAACGCGCTCCGGATTTCCTCCAGATGTTTGATCTGGAAATTGGATACGCCAACCCGGCGGACGAAACCTTCTTCACGTCGCCTCAGAAGTTTTTCGTATGCGCTGAGACGTTGTTTCCGATCCGTCCCCGGCCAATGGAGAAGGCAGCAGTCCAAAGCGTCTATTCCCAGATCCCGCAATGATTGCGCAAGGGAAGCATCCGGATCGTCAAAACGGGTCGGCCAGATTTTCGAGGAGATGAAAAGCTCCTCACGCTGTACGCCGCATGTACGGATCGCTTCGCCAACCTCGGCTTCATTTCCATACATGGCCGCCGAATCGATGTATCGGTAGCCGTCCCGGACGGCCCAGCGGATCGCGTTGATGATTTCTTCGCCGTGCGCGGCGTAACACCCAAAGCCATATCCCGGCATGGCCGTGCCGTCATTCAGAGACACGGGCTCCGCTATGTCGCGAATGCTCATGGCTGTTCCCCCTAAGGAAATGTTTTTTCGGAACTATCGGACAGGGAATGAAAAGAAGCAAGGGAAGGGTGCCGGCATATGAAGACGGCTGTGCGGAATGATTGCTTTTTGACGAGGAGTCCTTTAGGCAGGAAAGACATGTACCGGATCTCCCTTTTTTACCCACAGGAGTGAACAAGCATGATTGAGCGTACCCTTTCCCTGATCAAACCCGATGCCGTACAACGGAATCTGACCGGCGAAATCCTTGCCATGATCCAAGGGGCTGGCCTCAAGGTCGTGGCCCTCAAGATGATCCACATGACCAAGGCACAGGCGGAAGGGTTTTACGCCGTACACCGGGAACGTCCTTTTTTTGACAGCCTGACCGACTATATGAGCTCCGGCCCGGTGGTTTGCTCCATTCTGGAAGGTGAGGACGCCATCCATCGGTATCGTGAACTCATGGGTGCCACCAACCCGGAAAAGGCCGCTGAAGGGACGATCCGCAAGAAATACGCGGTCAGCCTCGAGGCGAACTCCGTGCACGGTTCCGACGCGCCGGAAACGGCGGCTTTCGAAACCCGGTATTTCTTCAGCGCGTTTGAAATAGTGTAGGGTTTACCTGTTCAAAAAGAACATGAAGGCCACGAGGACAACGAACAACAAAACCAGCGACGTGGTAATCATACGAGCCTCCCTTTGTGAAAAGCCCCGGTCATCCCGGGGCTTTTTCGTTACATGCCGAACCATGTGTAGCCGCTGTAGAACAGGGCGCGTCCGCAGACCTCACCCGCTACGATGAGCAGGAGGATGATTCCGGCCCTGATCCAGAGCGGGCAGGGGCAGGTTCGGCAAGCGCCCGGAAGCATCTCATTGACGCCATTACGGATGAGCAGCAGAGGGCCCAGCGCTGCGCCGAAGAGCAGGAGCGTCAAATGCCATGCCAGCAGATAGGTGGAGAACGGCGATTGCGCCAACAACAGCTGCAACGGGATCACCAGCATTTGGAGTATGAAGGCCAATACGATGAATACGGGATACCAGCCGAGCAGGAGCGCTGCCTTCTTTTCGGGATCCTTCCGGGCGGCAAGGGCGTCCATGAAGAGCAGCAGGCTGGAACCGAGCAGCAGGCTGGTGGCGAGAAAGAGCCAGTAGGTGAACAGCGAATTCCAAAAAGGAACGGTCGGAATGGTGTAAACCCGGCTCATGACATAGACAAAAGCAAGGCCGAGGATGGCGGCCAGACGGCGTGCCCATGCATTGAGCGTGATCAGCCAGAGGAGAAGCCCGGCTCCAAACAGCCCGACGAACAGGATTTCGCGGCTCAGCCACGATGTCCCCACGTTGGTGATCGTGTAAAAGCTTACCGTAGGATCGGAAAGATGTTCCAGTGAAGCCAGCGCGCCCACGCCGAGCAGGATGCAGGCGGCCCATGCCTTGGCCCGCGACGTGTCGGCGGTACGGCTGAAGAAGGACAGGATCAGCATACCCGCCGCGGCTTGGCCGAGCAGGGTGAAGATGACGAGACTCCAATAACCGTGCATGGCTAAACCTCCTCGGGGTTGCTGATGCGTTTCCCGCGCAGCCCTTCAGTGCTGCCTTGCGGTTTGGAATGACGGTTGGGAGCACAGATGAAGTGGGGACGGGTGAGTTCCGGCCCCGGAAGCGGTGCGATGGCGGCCTGTTCCCCATAACGCTTGAGCAGTTCGTCGTATTCGCCGTAGTCCAGCGCGCGGCAAGGGCAGGCCGCGACGCAGGACGGGGGTAGGCCTTGCTCAAGATAGTCCCGGCAGAAGTCGCATTTGGTCATCTTCTTGCGCTCGGGGTCAAACTGCGGCGCGCCGTAGGGACAGTTCCATTCGCAGTAGCGGCACCCCACACAACGGTCCGGATCCACGGAGACGATGCCGTTCTCGTCTTTGTGCATGGCCTGCGTGGGGCAGGCTTCGGCACAGACGGGGTTCTCGCAGTGGTTGCACGACAGCGACACGTAGTAGGCGAAGACGTTTTGTTCATAGGCGTCGCCCACGGGAAGCCATTCACCGCCGGAATATTCCAGAACCCGCCGCCACAACACGCCTTTGTTCAGGTTATGCTTGTCGATGCAGGCGATCATGCAGGCCTTGCAGCCGGTGCACAGTTCCGAATTGAAGTAGAATGCAGGATTTTTGATCATGAATCGGTCCTTTTCTTCGGCCTGAGATACGGCCGTCCGGAGAAGCGGCCGTCCCTCCGGAGCGGTTACGCTTTTTCCACCTGCACGAGATTGGTGTGGTGAGGGTTCCCCTTGGCCAGGGCTGTCGGGAGAAGCTTGGTCAGCACGTTGACGCAGCCGTTGGTGTCTTCCCCGGCGGCGTTGGGCGTATGCCATGCGCCTTCGGGAAGTGACACCACGCCCGGCATGATGCGGGGCGTGATCTTGGCTTTAACGAAGGAAACGCCGCGCCCGTTGAACACCTTCACACGATCCCCGAATTCGATGCCGCGGGCTTTCGCGTCGATGGGGTTGATCCAGAGCTCTTGCGGCGCGACTTCCTGCAGCCACCAGCAGTTCCCGTAGGTCGAGTGCGTGCGCTGCTTGTAGTGGTGCCCGATGAGCTGCAGCGGCCACTCCTTGCGTTCCGGGCTGATCGCGCCTTCGGGGTTGGGGATGTACTCGGGCAGCGCGGTGATGGCCTGACCGGGCAGCAGGGTCCATGTTTCCGCCAGCTCGGCGAGGCGCGGCGAATAGATCTCGATTTTGCCCGACGGCGAGGGCAAGGGATTGGCCTCGGGATCGTCCCGGAATGCTTTATAGGCGATATGGTTTTCGGGGAAGTACCTTTTGTACACGCCCATCGTGTAGGCTTCCTCCAGCGTGGGCGGCAGTTCGGGGATGGCCTTGCGGGACTCCGCGTACAGTTTCTCCAGCCATTGGTATTGGGTACGGCCTTCCGTGAAGGCCTCCTTCACGCCGAGCTCGTTGGCAACGCCCGCGCAGATGTCATAGATGCTTTTGGCTTCGCCGAGCGGCTCAATGCACTTGTTATCGAAGATCACGTAGGCGATGTTGCTGTCGCCGTCGGAAGTCCAGTCATGCTCCTCAAGGTTCAAACAGCTTGGCAGCAGAAAGTCCGCATAACGGGCGGAAGGCGTCAGTGTCGTGTCGATGACCACGATGGTCTCGCACTTTTTGTCGTCCAGCAGGATGGGGTGCATCTGGTTGATGCCGCCGTGCTGGTTCGTCAGGCAGTTCCCCGCGTAGTTCCAGATGAATTTGATCGGCGCGATGAGCCTTTCGCGTCCCCGGATGCCTGCCGTGGTGGCGGTCATCTGCTTGTAGTCGTCGATGGCCTGATACCAGTTGAAGCAGGAGAGTTCCGTCTTCACGGGATTTTCCAGCGTGGGGAAGGTCGCCATGGGAAGCTTGTATCCCGCGTTTTCGCGCGCCCCGGTATTCCCTCCCTTGATGCCCACGTTGCCGGTGAGCACGGCGAGCATACCGATGGCGCGGGAAATGTTTTCCCCGTTGGTGGTGCGCTGCGGGCCCCAGCCCTGACAGATGAAGCACGGCCTGGCCCCGGCGATCTCGCGGGCCAGCTTCTCGATGCGGGCCGGGGGAATCCCGGTGATGCGCGAGGCCCATGCCGGAGTCTTTGGCGTCTTGTCCGGGCCTTGCCCCAGAATGTAGGATTTGTAGGACGAACCGGCTGGAGCGCCCTTGGGCAGGGATTCCTCATCATAGCCGATGGTGTATTTGGCGAGGAAGGGCTTGTCGATAAGGTCTTCGGTGATCATCACGTAGGCCAGCGCCGCGCTGAGGGCCGCGTCCGTACCCGGGCGGATGGGAATCCATTCGTCGCCCACGGACACCATGGAATCGGTATAACGCGGATCGATGATGATGACGCGGGTGTTACGGGTGAAACGGGCGTGCTGGAGCGTTTTGGCCTTGCACCCCGACATGCGCGTTTCCGAGGGGTTGTTGCCGAAGAACACGGCCAGTTCGCTGTTTTCCATGTCGGAAAGCGAGTTCCCGTCAACCCAGCTCCCGCCGTACAAATAGGGCATACCTACCGTGATCTGGCAGGTGGAGTAGTCCGAATAGTGGTTCAGGTAACCACCCACGAGATTCATGAGCCGGGCCACGGGCGTGGCGGCCGGAGGCCAGCTTTTGCCCATGGTGCTGCCGAGGGCACCCGTGCCGTAGTTGAGATAGACGGCCTCGTTGCCGTAGGTGTCTATGGTGCCGCGCAGCCTTTGTCCGATCTCCTTGAAGGCTTCCTCCCAGCTGATACGTTCGAATTTGCCTTCTCCTCTGTTGCCCACTCGGCGCAGGGGGTAGGGGATGCGCTGTTCGGCATAGATGCGCTGACGCATGGAGCGTCCGCGCGGACAAGCACGGAGCTGCTGCATACCGTAACGGTCGTCTCCGGTGTTGTCCGTCTCTACGCGGGTGATCACGCCGTCTTTGACGTGCACCCGCAGGGCGCAACGGCTGCCGCAGTTGACGTTGCAGGAGTTCCAGAGGATGCGCTCTTCCCCTGTCCCCGAGGGGGCGGGCGGTGCGGCGACGGCGCTTCCCGCATTGAGGATTTCAATGGAAAAAGGAAAGAATGCCGAAGCGAGGACGACGGCGCCGCCCTTGATCACGTCGCGCCGTTTGAGCAATGTCTGCTCGGTACAATGAGGTTTCCGCATGAGCCCTCCGCAGAAAAAGGATTCCGTTCCCGGAACGTCCCGATGGGACGGGATTTGAGGAACAGGCAGGCTTGCAGCATACCGCACAGGAAAGGCGGCTGTCAGTGATAAGTGGGGGCCGGAGGTTCACGTTATGGGATATAAAAAGGGGAAGGCCGGAGCCTTCCCCATATGGAAACGAGCGTGCTTGAAGCGCTACTTGAAGAACTTGTCGATATACCCCTGCACGAAAACGAAGAACACGATGAACGGCAGGACATATTTGACGTACAGGCGCAGCCCCTTCGGGAACATGAGGCCCTTGCCGGTGTCCGCTTCGGCGATGAAGTTGTCCCATCCCCAGCCGCGCTTGTAACAGCAGAAGAACAGGAACACCATAGAGCCGAGGGGCAGCAGGTTGTTGCTGACGATGAAGTCTTCCAGATCGAGGATCATGGAGCCGGGGCCGAAGGGCTGGATGCCGGACAGCACGTTGAAGCCGAGGGCGCAGGGCAGGGAGAGCAGGAAGACCAGAACGAAGTTGACGGTGACCGCCTTCTTGCGGGTCCATTTGAGCACGTCGATGCCGTAGGCTACGATGTTTTCCAGCACGGCGATGATCGTGGTGAGGGCCGCGAAGCTCATGAAGACGAAGAAGAGCATGCCCCACAGCTGTCCGCCGGGCATGCTGTTGAACACGTTGGGAAGGGTGACGAACACGAGGCCGGGACCGGAGCCCGCATCGACGTCGAAGGCGAAACAGGCCGGGAAGATGATGAGGCCCGCCATGAGCGCGACGAACGTATCCAGCAGCAAGATGTGGATGGACTCGCCGGTCAGGGAGCGCTGCTTGTCGATGTAGCTGCCGAAGATGGTCATGGCGCCGATGCCGAGGCTCAGGGTGAAGAACGCCTGCCCCATGGCGGCATAGATGGGCTCCCAGATGCCGTGCTGGAACATCTTGCCGAAGTCGGGCTTCAAATAGAACAGGATGCCTTTTTCGGCCCCCGGCAGGGTGACGGAGCGGATCACCAGAAAGAGCATGACGACAAGCAGGCAACCCATCATGATTTTGGTAATGCGCTCGACGCCCCTCTGCAACCCCATGGAGCAGACGAGGAATCCGGCGACGACCGTAACGGTCATCCAGCCGACCTGATCAAAAGGATCGCCGAGCGTCCCGCCGAAGAACGCGCCGATTTGCTCGGGCGTAAGGCTCGAAAGCTGACCCGAGCCCATGTACCAGCAGTAGGACAGCATCCACCCGGTGACGGTCGTATAGAACATCATCAGCACGTAACAGCCGATGATGCCCCCGTAGCCGTACAGATGCCAGAACGTCCCCTTGGGTTCCAGCTTGCGGAACGCCAGGCCGATGCCCTGCTTGGCGGCCCGGCCCACGGAGAACTCCATCACCATAATGGGAAGGCCGAGAATGACGAGAAAAACGAGATAGATGAGGACGAAAGCCGCCCCACCGTAGGCTCCGGTGATGAAGGGGAAGCGCCAGACGTTGCCGAGGCCGATGGCGCAGCCGGCCGATAACAGCAGGAAGCCGAGGCGGCTCCCCAACTTTTCGCGTTCGATACCCTGTTCCACTGTTGTTCCTCCTTAGGGTGTGGGAGGATGAATAGGTGACTTTTGCGCCTGAGGCAAGCGGAGACTGCCCGCCGGAAAACGTGCCGATTTCTCGCGCCAAAGGGAAAGGCGATACGTTGTCGGGGATTAGGCCATGTTCTTATACCGAAGAGCAGCCGGGCCCGCTGACGACGCTGCGGCCTCCGGTTTTGGGAGTGACCTGTATCTGCGTCCCGATGCGCTCCTTCAAGGCCGCCACATGCGAAATCACGCCGATGAGCTTGCCGTCCCGGTGCAGCCCGGCCAGCGTATCCAGCGCGGTGTCCAGCGTATCCTCATCCAGCGTGCCGAACCCTTCGTCGAGGAAAAGGGAGTCCACCCGCACCGTCTTGCTGGCCATTTGCGAAAGCCCGAGGGCGAGGGCAAGGCTCACGATGAAACTTTCGCCGCCGGAAAGGTTCTTGGTGGAGCGGATTTCTCCGGCCTGATAGCCGTCGATGACGTCGAGCTCCAACGGCTGCTCCTTGTTGCGGAGAAGCAGATACCGGTCGGTCATGCGCCGTAGCTGGCGGTTGGCGTGCTCGATCATGATTTCAAACGTCAACACCTGCACGAAATTGCGGTATTTTTTCCCGTCGGCGGAGCCGATGAGATCGTGTAGATCGTTCCAGCGGCGGCACTCGCGGCGCTGCGCCTCCACCGCCGCCGTGCGCTCCTGATGCGCCAGCTTGACCATGTGGTTGTCGTGGAGCTTCTGCCTCAGGCCGCCAATGGCTTCTTGTTGGGTCTTCAGCGTGTCCCGAAGCGTTGCCAGCGTCTCGTCGAGTTCTTCCCGCGTGCGATCCGTCACCTGTTTTTCGCGCTCGGCAGCCAGTTGCGCGATACGGTCGGCCAGGCGCGCTTCCAGTTCGGCCCGTTCCGTGAGCAGCTCCTGTTCCCTTTGAGCCAGCGTGTTCCGCACCGTTTCAGTGAGGCAGGCGTCCCGGTATTCCACTTCGTCGGCAAAGCCGGTTTGTGAGAGGCGAAGCCGGAAATCCTCTTCCAGCGGCCCAATTTGTGCCTGACGTTCCGCGATCGAGCGATCGAGCGTTTCCCGTTTGCTGGTCAGCCCAGCAAAGCGCTGTTTGGCGGCATCGACGGTTTGGCGGACGCCTTCAAGCCGCTTTTCGGCTTCTTCGACGAGCCCGTTGAGCCGTTTCTCTTCCTCATCCGGGGATTTGTCCCCGAGCAGCCGCCTCCGGTCGAGCCGCAGCTTTTCCCGATCCTCCGACAGGGAGCGGGCCGCTTCCCGCTGCTTGCCCAGCTCTTTCTCCATATCGAGAAGCCGGGAAGCGAGATGCCGGGACTCCAGTTCCAGCGCGCTCATTTTTTGCTGTAAGAGGTCACGCCGCTTTTCCCGGGATACCCAGCGTTCACGGCGTTCAGACAGGCTGTGGAGCAAGGCCTCCAGCCCGTCCACAGCGAGGCTTTCGATGCCGTAAGGCCGCAGCCCCTGCAAAACGGTTTGGCGCAATGCCGTGTACTGCTCCAGAAGCGAACACCGCTCGCGTTCGGTGCGCACGGCTTCCTGTTCGGCACTGTCCTTATGGTGGAGGGCGGTTTGCAGGGCCAGTTCCAGACGGTTTGCTTCGTGCCGGGCCTTCTCCCATGCCGTCATGTCGGCTTGCAGCCCGGCGTCCTCCTGTTCAGCCTGTTGCAGGATGCGTTCAGCCAGCCGCCGCGCGGTCTCCGTCGTTTCCCGCAGATTTTGGAGCGTAAGGAGCAGGGCGGCCGGAAGCGGCTGCTTTGGCGTGGCGGGGGTGATGGAGGGATGTGCCAGTGCGGCGAGGCATTCGCGCACGTGCGTTTCGTGTTCGGACAGTGTGGCGGCTTCTTTTTGCAGCTGTTCCGTCACCCATTCCCGTTCACGCGACAGCCCGGCGAGATCGCCTTGGAGGGAAGCCAAAGCGGTTCCGGAGCGTTTCAGTTCTTCCTTGAGCCGCGCAAGATGTTCCTCCGGCCCGGCGGGGGCGGGAACGGAAAATCCGGTGAAGGGGTGCTCCGTGGCTCCGCACAACGGGCACGGTTCCCCGTTATGGAGATGCCTCCGCGCTTCCTCAAAAGCCCGCAGGCGAGAGCATTCGGCCTGTTCGGCTTCCCGTTTCTCATATTCCGCCTCCAGACGGAGGTGCTCTTTTTCGGCGGATTGCAGGCGCTGCGTGAGTTCGGCCTCATTGCGGGCACGTTTTTCTTGCCGCTGCTCAAGTGTCTTGATTCCCAGAAAGCAGGTTTCGTATTGCCGCCGCGCCTCTTCGGTTTTGTCCAGCAGGCTGCTGCGGGTTGCCGTGTTCATGAGGCTTGCCCGCCAGTCGGCGACGCTCCGATCGCCTAAGAGTTCCGCCAGGGCCTTCCGGCGCAAGGCGACCACTTGTTCCAGACGGGCCGTTTCCCGATCCTGTCGTTCCTTGAGGGCAAGCGCGTCCATATGCGCTTTGGCCGTCTCTTGTTGCCGGGCCAACGCCGCCTCGAGGGCACGTTTTTTTTCGCGCCCCGTTTCGGCCAGTTGACGCAATTGTCCGCAGGAATGCTGGATAGCGGACAGGTGCTCGATAAGCCCCTGATCCGCAGCCGTGCGTTCCAGGGCTTCGAGCACGCCCGCAAGGGCGGCCTGGGCTTCGGCACGCTGGGCGGTCAGGTTCCGGCTGGTTGCCTGCGCGGTTGCAAAAGCGGCTTCCCGGTCGGCGACTTCCCGCTTGAGGGCGGACAAGGCCGTTTCTTTTTCGGCAAGTTTGACATCGTATTCCCGTACGGAACGGATCGTCTTCAAGCCTTGTTCGCGTTCCCGCTTGGCGTGTTCCAGCGTCGCTCCGGATGAGGCGAACGCCGTTTCCGTTTGCCGCAATTCAGCTTCACATACGGGCAAAGCCTCGCCGTATTCTTTTTGCTGGCGGAGATCCTGCGCATGGGCGTTCCGGAGGGAAACGAGCCCGGCATACGCCCCGGAAAGCTCCAGCGCCTTGTTGGCGCGTTCCAGCTTGCGGCGTTCCGGCTGAAACGCTTCGAGCCGTTCCGCAAGCTGTTTCTTGCGGTTTTCCAGCATGGCCAGTTCAGCCTGAAGGGTACGGATGCCTTCCAGCCAGAGCAGGGCCTGCTGCGTCTGGTCGGACCGCCGGGCCGCTTCAGATGCCTGTTCAATCAAGGCTGCGAGTTCCGTATGCAGGCGTTGTTCCTCCGCTTCCTCAAGGAGGTGGATGCCCGCCAACTCCGCTTCCAGCGTTTCGAGTCTGTCGCGTTCGAGCACGACCCGCGCGTGTACGCGTTTGGATACATCCGAATAGATTTCCGTCCCCGTGAGCTGTTCCAGAATGGGCGCGCGCTGATCGGGCGGCGCTTGCAGGAACGCGGCGAACCCTCCCTGCGCAAGGAGCATGGAGCGCGTGAAGCGTTCGAAGTCCATCCCTGTGGCTTCCTCCACTTTGTCGGCCACGCCTTGAACATTGCTTTCGAGGATCTGACCCGAAATGGCGTCGGAAAGTTCGCGGCGCGGGGCCTGCAATTCCCCGGAGGCTTTTTTCCTCGCCCGCCACTGGCGCCAGTGGCAGCGGAATGTTCCCGAGCGGGTTTCGAAGGTGACTTCGGCAAAACATTCCCCGGTCTGGCGGGACATGATTTCGTTTTCGCTTTTGGTGACGTGGCGCAAGCGCGGCGTGCGTCCGTACAGGGCAAGGCACACGGCGTCGAGGATGGTCGTCTTGCCCGCACCCGTGGGGCCGGTGATGACGAAAATGCCGTCCGACAAAAAAGCCGGATGCGTAAGATCAATGGCCCATTCCCCGGCAAGGGAATTGAGGTTCTTGAAGCGGATCTGGAGAATGCGCATGGTGTTTCCGTTAGGCGTGAGGGTCTTCTTCGAGGAATGAGGCGACGGTTTCCCTGTAGGCCAGACGGAGATCCGGCCTTTGCTCGTCGGGGATGTCGTGGGCGGCGAGGCAGCGCTCGAACACTTCATAGAGGTCCAGCGTATCCAGCGTGTCGGCGTCGCCGTCCCGCTCCAGGGCGCGCTCCATGATCCGGGCATTTTTGATGCGCAGAATTTCCATGTCCGTCCCCTCCGTGAGCGCCTCGACGCGGTCGCGGAGATCGCTGATGATCTCGTTGCCCGTATAGATGATTTCGAGCCACGGGTGCCCGCCCCCGGCAGCGATGGCTTTCAGCCGGGATTCGATGGCCTCCCATGCCCCTTCAATGCGTTCCAGCTCCTGAAAAACAGGAACGGGCAGGCACTCCACGGATGCCTGACGGCCCGCGAAATCCACGAGGCAGACGCTCTTGGCGCCGCGTTCCCCGAAGCCCATGGGCACGGGGGAACCGCTGTAGCGCCGGGTTTCGGAGCCGCCGATTTTTTGTGGGATATGCAGATGCCCGAGGGCGAGATAGTCGATGTTGTCCGGGAAGCAGTCGGCGGTCACTTGTGCGAGCGACCCGACATAGAGTTGTCGCACGCCGTCGCCGTCGGCGGTCTGGCCGCCCGACGCGAAGAGGTGCCCGGTTGCGAGAATGGGGAGATCCGGTCGCGTCCGGTACGTTTCGGCCTGCGCGCTGATGGCGGCGTAGTGGCGGCGGATACCGTCGATGAGGTTCCGCTCCTTGTCTTCAATGCTTTCGCCGGGCTCGACCACTCGGATGTCCCGATCCCGAAGATAAGGGACGGCGCAGACGATGAGCTCGGGCTCACCGTCCGGGCCGTCGAGCCGAAGGATCTCGTGTCCGGGGTCGTCCGAGATCGAGCCTACGACATGGACGTTGAGGGCGCGCAGGAGCTCTTTCGGCGCGGTCAGGAAGGAGGGCGAGTCATGATTGCCCGCCACCACGACGATATGGCGGCAGAAAGGCATGACCCGGCAGAGGAAGCGGTAATACAGCTCTTGCGCACGGTTGCTTGGGGCACTGGTATCGAACACGTCTCCGGCGACGATCAGTACGTCAACGTGCCGGTCGCGGACCGTATCCGCCAGCCAGTCGAGGAAGGCGGAAAAGGTTTCGTAGCGCCTGCGCCCGTAGAGGGCGCGCCCGATATGCCAGTCGGACGTATGCAGTATTCGTAATGATGTTGTTTTCATATCGAAGGCTCCGTAGCCGGCCTCCGTCAGAGGCCGATTTCTACAGATAGCCTGTGAGCACGGGGCGGGCAAGCCCCCCTTACTTGGCCGAAGGGGCGGGAACCTTGGGAGCGGCGATGTCGCTAGTCTGTTCCTGCTTTGCCGGATGCCGCTTCTGATACTCCTTCCAGCCCCAATAGCCGCCTCCGGCGAGCAGTGCGGCGAGGCAGACGACGCCGAGCGCCACGGCCCATTTTTTCCAGCGGCTCTGTTTGCGGAAGGGATCGTCAAAGGAGCGGCTGGCATTGGGAGGCAAGGCCGCCGCGTCGGTCAGGCAGGATCCGAGCATGAAATTGATGGGGATTTGGCTGTTCACCGCCCATCCCGAGGCATCAAGGACAGGACCGAGCGTCCTGCGCCGCAGCTTCAGCCACGCGAGGAACATGGAGGGGCCGGATATGCACAGGAAGATCCCCACGAACAGCAGGGGGAACTGCCACCATGCCAGAGAGAACAACGCCGCCGCGATGCTGGCGAGCGCCGTGCCGATGGCGCCGAGGGCGAGCCCGATAGCCGCGAAGATCCCCATGCTCCGCCCGATGTCGAACGGCTTGGCTTCCTTCTGGGCATCCGCGGTCAGTTTATCAATGGATTTGGAGGCGTCGGACATGAGCGCTGAATCTTTGGACGACGCGAGCTTTTCGAGCTGGTCGGTGATCATGCGCCCGAACCGTTTGTAAGGCGCGAACATGGCTGTACGGATACTGATGGGGTTATCCACCAGCTTGACCAAAACGGCTTCCCAGCTCTGCCCTTGCGTGTCCACAAAAACGCCGTGCCGCCCCGGTATCAGCAGGTTGGAGTCACCCGCCGTAACCGCCGCGACGATATTCATCTTTTGGCCCGTGTCGAGGCGTGAGCACTCGCAATAGGCAAGGCAGAGATGGCTGGGCTGGGCCTGTGCCGCGTGGTTGGTGATGTCGTCCACGCGCAGGCAGAGATTGCAACCTCTGCCGTCGATGAACAGCGTGCCGATCTGAAAGGTCGTAGGCCGTGAAAGGGCGTAGAAGTCGCAGAAGGAAACGAAGTTCATCAACAGCCGGTGCAGGTGGTGATGGTAGAGGACGAGGCGCTCCACGTCCGTGAGCGTTTTGAGGTGGCCCGCCGCGTCTTCGTCCTGTTGCGTCAGCGCCTCGAAACGGGACGGGAGGTCGCTGGAGAGCAGTTCTCCAAGCCGTTCCATGCCGAGTTTTTCCACGCCGCTTTCGGGCTTGCGGGCAACCAGTTCCGCATACGGGGCGAAACGCGTTTTGATGGTCTGCCATTTATCGGAGGTCAGCTCGTCCCGTACGCCGAGGAGAGGAACGGCAATCGTATCTTTCAGAGCGATGATCTGATCGCGCCATGCGGGGTTGAGGCCTTTTTCAAGAGGAAGCGGCTGATCCGCCGCGATATGCGCGAGGGGCAGTTCGCGCATGGCCTCGTCATCCGTGTTGAGGGCGTGATCGACAAGCTGGGCAAAAATCGTTTCCGGGGCATTGAGCGCATCCGAGGCCCGAACGTCAAAGGCGACAAGCTGACAGCGCGTGAAGTAGTCATCGATTTTGGGTCGTACGGATTGGAAAATCTGGAAGGCCGTGTCCGTACCGGAACCAAGCGGAAACGTGTCCGCATAGGCCGCAAGTTCGTCGAACCACGCCTTGTAATCCTGTATGTTGCGCATAAACGTTTGGGCCAGTTCGAGCGTGGCGCCTTGCTGGCCTCCGGCGTCGGTTGCTCCGCCCGTCGTTGCGACGATGTCTTCGATGAAGCGGTTCATATCGGGATCGAAGGAAGGGTGCGGCGTCATCACGCCGTCGCCGTTGAATGCGGTCTGTGTAGCCGCGTCAATGGCTTCCGCTACATCCTCCTGCGTGAGAGCCCCCTCTTTTCCACCTTGCGTGAGGATACGGCTTGCTGTGGAATAAAGCAGGCGGCCTTCATCCGTATCCTGCCTGATTTCCTCAAGGGCCAACTCCGGACGGCTTTCGGCCAGCAGCGCCGGATCGCTGAGGCGGTCCACAGTCCAGCGAACGGCGTCGAGAACCTCTTGAATGCGGATGCGCCCGTCCTTGTCGGCGTCAAGCAGTTCCAGCGTCCGTGCGTCGAACTGGAGTTTGTCGATAGGGCAACTGAGCGCGACCCAGAGTTTGGGGTCAAGCTCGTTGAGGTGCAGCAGTTCTTCAGGCGTCCGCAAGGTCACCTGATCCAGACCGCCGATCCTGTGAAACTTCCAATTGAAGGCCGCATGATTGGGCATGGCGTTCTCCTCTAAGCATGGTGTTCTTTTGGCTGTAGCCCGGATCGGGGATGTTTCAAATGAAAATATGCGGGGGGTGGCGTACGGACCGTAGCCTTTTGCGCGAAGAAGACGTACAAACGGGAGACCTCGCCTCAGTGGAGAGGTTTTTCCCTGAAAAGGCGTAACAGAAACCTAAAGGATATGACAATGCCGAAGTTGCAAGCGGCGCGAGTGACGCAATGCGGGCTGGATTTCGCGGTGGTGCTGGTCGACCCCAAGCTGTTTATGAATCCCAGCGAACTGGAAGCGTTTTCGGAACGCGCCCAAGCTCTCTTTCCCGGCGTTCCGGTGGCGATGCTGAGTTACGACGATCTCAAGGTGACCCGCTATCATGGCCCCGATGATGTTGTAGCCTTCCTCAAGCAGGTGCGTGTGGTCAGCCTGCCGTGGGTTGAGTACACCATCGGTGAATAAATCGAAGGGACCGAAGCGATTCGGTCCCTTTCCGTTACGGCGCAAGCAGGCGGAGCGGGGCGGAAACCACAATATCCAGAATGTTGAGGACCCCGCTGCCGATACTGTTGAAAACATTGGCTAAAATGCCGGTAGTGTTGAAACTGCGCTGCGGCGCGTCGAGGCTGCCGTAGTAGCGCACTGGAATTTCCGGGATACCGGGCCCGGTTACGTTCAAGGCATAGTTGAGCGTTTTGTTGATGAGATTGATGCTGCCTTGACCTCGGACGGACAGGCCGCCGGAGAGGTTGAGATCGCGTGTGGTCAGGATTCCCTTGGAAAGCGCCCCGGAAGCGCTCAGGGAACTGAAACGGCTCATAGGGCCGGGTTTCTTCGCATCCAATTCCCCGTTCCGGATAACGAAATTGAGGGTGCCGCTCAGGGCGGCGGGGATATCCGCGCCGGAGCGGAGCAGGCCGGAAACGTCCGCGTCAAGGCTTCCCGTGCCGGACAGCAGTTGCTCCTGCCCCCGTTCCTTGCACAGCGTCAGGACGTTGACGGCGCTCAGCGTATACCGCAATCGTGCGAGAAGCCCTCCCGCAGTGCCCTCCGCGCGCAGTCCGGCCCCCGCCGTTCCCCCAGCGACACGGGCCTTGATGGGGTCGGCCGTGAGCACGCCGTTTTTGATGGTCACGGGAACGGTCAGGTTTTCATGCGGAATGCGGGCGATGACCAGACGTTCCACACTGAGATCCCCATCCAGTTGCACTTTTCTGAGCCATTCGGTCTGCCACGGTGTACTCGGTTGTGCGTATTTGGAAGACGCGGGCAGATAGTCCCCCAGACGCAATGTCCCAAGCCGGAGTTTGGCGGTCCAGTGCGGCGGCGTTCCTTTGGTGCCTTCGATTTGACCGGCAAGGCGGGTATCATCGACGCGCCCTTCAAGCTCTGAAAGGCGCAGTATGGACTCGTCCGCCCGGATTTTTGCTTTGATCTGCGCCTGCCTGAGCGCCTGTTGGGGAAGGCTGGAGGGCAACATGCCCCATTGGGCGAGGAGGGCACGGAGGTTTCCTGTGGAAACGGACAACGAAGCGTCCCATGCCGGATTGGCATCCAGACGGGTTCCGCTTACGGAACCGGTGAACGAGGCGGAGGCGTCTTTCGTGAGAAGCTGCCCGGAGAGCTCTTTAGCCTCCAGCGTGTTGGCTTGCGTATTGAGGGACAGTTTGCCTGAAGCCTGCCCGCCGATGCCGTTGGCTGAGAGCTTGCCTGAAGCGGAAACGGCGTCGGCGAAAAGATTGAAAGGACCGCTCGTTGGGAACTGGAGCGCACCCGTCAGGTCGAGCGAACTCTGCCCGGCCAGCGTCGTCAGGCTGCCCTGCCATTTCCCGGTGTAGGCATAACGCGGCTGCGTTCCCTGCGTCCGGCTTCCCGCCCCCTGAAAAGCGACGCGCAATTGAGAGAAGGCGAGATTTTTTTCTTTTTTGGCCCGAGAAAGCGATAGATTGCCTTTCTCGATAAGCGCTTCCCCCTTGCCTTTCAGCGAGGAGAGGAAAGCGGCGGGCGAAGTCGACCGTGCCGTAAAACTGGCCGAACCTGTCAATGTGCCTTTCAGAACGGGATATCCCGCTACAGGGCTGAACAGGCTGTCGACGTTGACGCCGCTGGCCGTGAGGTTCAGGGCCATGACGTCGCCGGGGATGAGATCGCCTTGTGCCGATCCGCCGTACAGTGAGCCACAGCGGATGGCGACTTTGGTCTGTTCCGTTCTACTGGCCGGATCGGGCGTAATACGGACGGAAACGCCGTTGGCCGCCCACTTCCACAATGTGGCGCGGGCGGCTTCCAAATGGATGTCATAGCCCACCGCCGTGTTGGAATCGTCTCCTCCGAGAAGCGGCGGCACTTTGTAGGACGGCGCGGAAACCGCCTTGTTTTCCACTTCGGGGAATACCCGGTTCAATGGGGCGTCTTTGGTCGCAAGGTGCAGCGCAATGACGGGATTGGAAAAATCGTTGACGCCTCCGCCTCCCGTAAAGACGGTATTCAGCGTCGTCGCGGTGACGGAAGAGGCGACGAGTTTTTGCGGGGTCAGCTCAAACGGAAGCGTTCCCGAGATGTTATCCAAGGCGACTTGCACGCCCGGCGGGAGATCCCGCGCAAAGCCGAACCAGCGGGGAAGGCTGAGGTGCTTGAGGGCGAGCGTCCCCCGCAGCGTCGGCACATAATCCGCGCCGAAGAGCAGCCGTCCGTCCAACGTGGCCTGATCCCCTTCGACTTTGAGGCTGGCCCCTTTGATGGCGATCTGCGGGAGAGGGGCACCCTGAAAGAGGGAGCCCAAAGGGGCTTCCGCCGTGAACGGAAGCAGGACATGGACGGGAAAGGATTGGCGTTTCAGTGAAAAAGTGCCGTCAAGGGAGGCCACGCCGTCAATGGCGAGCGTGCCTTGAGTGGTGCGGGCCGTCACACCGAGGACAAACCGGGGGCTGCCCTCGTCAAAGGAAAGCGGCATGGCGCAAGTGGCTTTGAAGCGGAGCATGGCCGCGGCATCAGCCGGGAACGCATATTCCAGATCGGATATTTCCAGATCAACGTTGCTGAGGGTTTGGATTGGGGTGGCTTGCCCGTCCTTTTCCGGCGGCGAGTTTCCGTACCATTCCATCTTGCCCACCGAGAGCGAGAGCTCACCGGGTTCTCCGCTTCCCGGAACGGTGGCGCTTCCGGAAATGCCGGACATCCGCCACTGAGAGTGAACCCCGGACTTGTTCGCGCCGGGAAGGAGAGAGGCGATGGTTCCGTCTTCGAGATCGATATCCATTTCAGCAAGTTGCGGTGGTATGGAGAATCGCGGCTGTTGCGTCGCGTCCGGCGTCGTTCCGGCTGGCGACTCAAGCAGCAGCGTGGGCTTGAGAAGACGGACTCCGGCGATGCGCGTTTCTCCGTGGAGCAGGGCCCAGAAATCAGGATAGACGGCCCCTTCGTCCACGAACAGCGTCATTGCCGGGGTACGGATGGTCAGGCCGGAAACGCTGGCCGCCGGACGCGGAAAGAGGGAGAGCGAAGCTTGATCCGCCGACAAGACAAACCCGGCTTCAGGAGCGGAAAAGCGGGCGGACAGCGAGCGGGCGAGCCCAACGGGATCTTGATTGAACGTATAGATGAAGAAGCCGAGCGCAAGGACGAGCGCCCAGAAAAGGGGGAGCAAAACATAAAGGAGGATGGAGGTGGAACGCTTCATGTCTGTAGCTGTTTGTAATCAAGGCGTTTGAGATCGAGGTATACCAGTACGCCTCGGACAGGTCGGGGCGCCGCCTTGGAAATGAGGCGCATATAGCGTTGGAGCTGGATTTCGTGCGCTGGAGTTGGCGCTCCCGTTTTGTATTCGACCACGGTAATCCGTTTCCCGTCGTCGACCACAAGGTCGGAGCGGTACAATTCGCCGGATTCGTCAACGATCTCCTGCTCGGGCGTCCCGTATCGCAGCCATTCCCCGGACTCGGGCAGGGCCGCGTACCATGCCAGCATTTCCACGATCTCGTGTTCGACCGTTTCGGGGTCACGGATCGGGAGCGGGAACGTGCGCAAGCCCTGCTTGAAGGCTTGGCGGGCATCCTCTTCCGGGTGCCCCGTCAGTTGCCCCGCCGTTTGCAGGCAAGCCAGACAGTGGTGCGCGAACGTGCCGCGGCGTTTTTGGGTAAACGAAAATTCTTCCAGCGGATTTCGGAAGATACGCAAACGCGGCAGCCAGTGCATGGGACGCCAGCGTTCGTTGCCTTGTCCTGCCGGGATGCTTTCCGGTTCGATCAGTGCCAGCTCTTCGGCAACAGCCTTGCCATCCCGCATCGTTTTGGGCTCCCGAGCCTGTTCGGCGGGGCGGACGAAAGGAGGCGCACCTGTCTCAAACGTTTCTTCAGTCATGGGAAGCGCGCCGAGAAGCACGTTCAGGCCGCTTCCGAGCCCCGATGCATTGCGGCTGGAGGACGTTTCCGTCAGGAAGGCGTGCAGTTCCTCTTCCGCCCGCGTCCACGCCACATAAAGCAGGTGCAGCGCTTCACGGGCGTTGTCCGCAATGGCCTTGTAGTGTGCGTAGCCGGAGGCCGGGCCGCGCGGAGCAAGCACCGTCAGGCCGTCCACATGCGTCTCCACGGCAGGGCTGTCCACCCGTTGGGAAAAGTTGTGCCACGGCACGATGACGACGGGGAATTGCAGCCCCTTCGATTTGTGCATGGTCATGACCCGCACGGCGTCGAGGGTTTCCGGCATGGGGGCTTTTTCCTGCTGCCCGTGCTTGTTCCAATAGTCGAGGAACGAGGATAACGAACCGTATCCTTGTCCTTCCGCGACGTGAATGATTTCCAGAAAGCGGCGGACAAAGGCGGCCTCATCGGGATAGCGGCTCCATATGTCGAGGCGCCCCAACGCTTCGCGGGTGACGTCATAGGGCGTGAGCAGCCCCGCGTCGGCATGGAAAGGCGCGATCCACTTTCTCCAGATGTCGGGGAAATCTTCACGGAAGGCCATGAACAACGGCATGTTGCGGCGCTCCGACGTCCGGCGGGCGGCGGCCCAGTCTTCCAGCGCCTGTTCGCTCAGAGGGATAAGCGGCAACAGCATCTGACGGCCGGAAAGGAATGTCCAGAATGCCAGATCGTTACGCGGGGAATCGAGGAACGTCAGGAGCGCCGTGATCTGTTCCACCAGAGGATGCTCGGCGAGCAGGAAGCTGTTGTCGGTGACGACGGGGATCCCTTCCTCCATGAGCCATCCGGCGACCTGTGCGGCCTTCCCGTTGGAGCGCACCAGCACGGTGACGTCCCCCCACGGACGGCGTGAGACGACCTCCTGAACGCATCCCAGCAGACGCTCGCGGACTTCTTCGTCCAGATCTTCGCTCTTGTCGCCGTAGACGCGCTGGAGACGCAGGAAACCTTCGGCCTTGTCGGGCGCGACGTTCTGTTCGGAACCGGCAAAGCCTTCTTTGAGCAGCAGGGCCCCTTCCTCAAGAATGGCTGCCAGGAGGGGGGACGGCGTGTCTTTGGGGAGCATGGCGGACAGCACGGCTTTAGCCGTGGCTGTTTCGGAAAGCTGGCGGAACAGGGTGTTGTTGGTTTCGACGATGGCCCGGCAGCTCCTCCAGTTGGTGGGGAGGATGTCGACGCGCGGTTCGGGCGCGACGGCGCACAGTTCCGCATCGGAGCGGACCTCGTCAAATAGCGTGGCGTCGCCGCCGCGCCAGCCGTAGATGGCCTGTTTGACGTCGCCCACCCATGTGAGCGAACCGCCGCGAGAAAGGGCTTCCAATACAAGGGGATGGATGGCTTCCCACTGTTCGCGGCTGGTATCCTGGAATTCGTCCACGAGGATGTGGGTCAGGCTCGTCCCCAAGCGGCAAAACGCTTCGGGAACGCCATAGTCGCCCGACAGCACCTGACGGGCCAGACGGGGGACGAAGGCGGCGGGAACGGCCCCTTCGCGCTTGAGGAAGTCGGGAACCTGACCGGAGAGTTCCCGCGCCAGTTCCACAAACGGCATGACCGTCTGGGCCCGGCGGAGCAGCACGCCGTCCTCGTCCCATTTCCGGATGATGTCCCGCATGGCGTCGAAAGCCCGTTCCGCGTCGGGCGACGCCTTGCCTTTGGATGCCTTGTTCAGGCAGTCGTCCAGACAGGCTTTGCGCAGCATGGCGGAGTTTGGCGGCAGGTTCGCCGGGGCGGCCTTCCGGCACGTCTCAAGGGCTCTGGCCAGATGCGCGGAGCAGGAAAGTTTTTCTTCGGCAAGCAGGTGATGCAATTGCTCCACGGCATCGCGCAGATCGCGGGTCATGGCTCCCAGGCGTTCCGTAATTTCAGAGGGATGCGCGAGTGTGACGGATTGCGTCCCCATGATCGGAAGAAGCAGTTCCATGACCCGTTCGCGCAGTGTTTCTCCGGCGAGAAAACCGCGCTGCGGGGAATGGAAAAAAACGTTCCGACATGCCTCCTCCAGCAGGGAGTGAAGCCGTTCGTCACGCCGCGACTGTTCCAGCAGGCTGTCCAGAAGCGGCGCGATGGCCTCATCCGTGGCGAATACGGGCTCGAAGTCGGGAGGCAGATCCAGTTCCAGCGCGGTCAGCCTGACGATAAGATGCAGGAGGCTGTCGATGGTGCGGACGTTGAGAGCCCCATAGCGGCGGAGGATGATCCCCACCCATCTCCGGGCCTGCTCGCGCGTCCATCCGGGGGCGGGCTTGTCCGTACCGAGGGCGGTATCCTTAAGGCGCCCGATGATCCGTTCCTGCATTTCGGCGGCGGCGCGGTTCGTGAAGGTGACGGCAAGGATTTCGGGCCAGCCGTGCGGTCCGGAATGGACGGCGCTGCACCCGGAAAACGAACCGCCGCCAGCTTCCGCGGCACCCGAAAGGTGCTTCAGGAAGCTGGTGGTCAGTTCATAGGTCTTGCCCGAACCCGCCGAAGCGCGGATCTGCCTGAGCTGTGGATCGTGTGAGGGCATGGAGGACACGGAATGTTACGCTTTTTCGCCTTCGGGCAACATACCGGTCAATTCGCCCTGTCCGGTCGATTCGAGCACGGCACGCCACAGCCCCGAACGGATGTCGAGCTTGCGGCGTTTTTTGGTGACGAGGTCCAGCGGGATATGGACGTAGCGGTCCATGATCTTGGCAACGACCATTTCGGTCCTGCCCGCCATGGCGGCATGGACGGCGTGCTGACCGAGGAAACCGCAATAGACCCGGTCGTTGGCGTTGGCCGGGACGGAACGGATGATGTAGCTTGGGTCGATGTATTTGATGCTGATGGGCATTTTCCCGTGGAAATAGTCGACGATGGACGTCCTCAGCAGGCTCCCCACGTCGGACAGCACGGGATTCCCGGAGGCGTCGCGGGCCTCGTTCTGCTGGAGGAGGTGCTGGCCCGCGCCTTCAGCCGCGATGATGACGGCGTGCCCGCGCAGTTTGAGGCGCCGTTCCAGCGCGGGGAGCAAGCCGCCGTCGCCGTGCAACTGGAACGGCGCTTCGGGGATGAGCACGAAGTTGGCCTCACGCAGGGCGAGGGCGGACTGCGCCGCGATGAATCCGGACTCGCGGCCCATGAGCTTGACGATGCCGATGCCGTTGGGCGTGCCCACGGCTTCCACATGCGCGCAGCCGATGGCTTCGGTGGCCTTGTCCACGGCGGTGTCGAAACCAAAGGACTGCGGCACGAAATTGATGTCGTTGTCGATGGTCTTGGGGATGCCGATGATGGAAATGCGGATGTTGCGCTGGCGTACTTCCTTGGCGATGGCGGAGGCGGCCTTCATGGAGCCGTCGCCGCCGATGACGAAGAGGACGCTCACGTTGAGCCGTTCGAGCGCATCGACGATTTCGGAAGGTTCCTGCGGCCCTCTGGAGGAGCCGAGGAGCGTTCCGCCGAACTGGTAAATATGCTCGACGCTGGCCGGCGTCAGCTCCATCACGTTGTGGCTGTAGGAGGGGATGAAACCTTCGAGCCCGTAACGGATGCCCAGAACGGAAGGCGTGTTGTAGGCGTGGTAGGCTTCAAGGACAATGGCCCGGATCACGTCGTTGAGGCCGGGGCAAAGGCCGCCGCAGGTGACGATGGCGCATTTGGTTTTGCCGGGATCGAAATACAGATCCTGACGCGGCCCCGCTTCTTCAAAAAGCAGGGTCTGATGGGTATCGATGTCCTCATCGTATTCGTGGCTCAGGCTCAGCATCACCTTTCCGGTATTGATCATGTTCCCGTAAGGAAGCGGAGAGGGGATTTTGGCCTGGCCGAGCGTGGCGATGGGGATTTCGCGGACCGGGATGCTGTATTCCGATGTCATGGCTATTCTCCGGACGGATTTTTTTCGAGATGCTGGCGGG
>OGXY01000853.1_pt1 | contig 25053 bp, 21 predicted proteins | sample 1576411 | NCBI WGS metagenome assembly OGXY01 (sample SAMEA3541498, study PRJEB24748) | human gut metagenome | biome: human gut; feature: human-associated habitat; material: faeces | place: China | collected 2012 | reverse complement strand
CAAGTATCGTTTGTATCCAAGAATCCCCTGCATTTAGGCATGGGGAGTATGTCAATTTAACAAATAAAAATTTATCCATTATTATAAGGCTTTCACCTTGTCATAAAACCAATATTTAAAAATAACATTTCTTTTGATTTATTGTGTTTTAGTTATGGAAATGACAGAAATGATGTTCAATTAAAGTTTTTTTAGAAAATTTCTTATTTTTTTCCAAAATGCACTAGTCATTTTTGCAATTTTTAGTTATAATTAACAAAGACATAATTTTCAAACGATAATGTTAAATATACAATTATGTTCTATGATGTATTAAGAGAGGGGTTTATTTATAATGGAAACTACACTTATTATTGAAAACAAAACTGGCTTACATGCACGTCCTGCATCTATGTTTGTACAGGAAGCTAACAAATTCAGCTCCAAAATCAAACTTACTGCTAAAGGTAAAACTGTTGATGCTAAAAGCATTCTTATGATCATGAGCCTTGGTCTTACTCAAGGTACTGAACTCACTATCAGTGCTGAAGGTGACGACGCTCAAGCAGCTCTTGATGCTCTTACTGGTCTCATCAAAAACAAATTCGGTGAAGAATAATTTCTAAACTGAGAGTTAATGAGAGAGGGGGATTTGTACTTTGCCGTACGAATTAAGAGGAAAAGGAGTTATTACTGGTATTTCTATTGCCAAAGTAATGAAACTCGGAGAAGATTTACAATCTTATATTGATGCTTACACTCCAGGAACTGCTGAAGAAGAAGTATCAAAAATTAAAGAAGCTTTAGCTTATGCAGCTGAAGTACTTCAAACAAATATTAAAACACTTCGTGATAAAGGCATGCTTGAACAAGCAGGCATTATGGAAGCACATCGTATGATGGTACAAGACCCTATGCTCGAAGAAAATGCTATGTTAAAACTCGGCGCTTGTGGAAGTGCACCAAAAGCTGTACTTGAAGCGTCTGAAGAAAATGCATCTATCTTTGAACAAATGGACGACACTTATTTCCGTGAACGTGCTGTAGATATCCGCGATGTTGGTAAACGCGTAACAAGACGTATTTTAGGTCTTAAAGAAAAAACAGTTGATGGTGGTGCTGTAATTCTCTGCGGAGAAGAAATTGAACCATCTGTTATCGCTAACATTCCTACTGAAAAAATTGCTGGTGTAATTTTAGGTAATGGTAGTACTACTTGCCATGCTGTAATCATTGCCAAAGCAAGAGCTATCCCTACTGTTGCAGGTCTTGGCGATAAAATTAAAGATATTCCTGATAATGCTGAAGTCATCTTAAATGGTGAAACTGGTGAAATCTTTGTCGAACCAACTGAAGATTTAATCGCTTCCTATCAGGTAAAATTAGAAGAACAACGCCGCTTAAAAGAACATTATGCTCAGCTTTCCAAACTTCCTACAGTAACTAAAGATGGTGTAGAAGTTGACCTTATGGCTAACATCAGCACTCATTTAGATGTTGAAGCTGCTATGAAATTTGGCGCTAAAGGCGTTGGCTTATTCCGTTCTGAATTCTTATTCATGGGTAGAGATACTATTCCTGATGAAGAAACTCAATTTAAAGCATATAAAGAAGCTATTGAAAAATGCAATGGTCATTTATGTGTAATTCGCACAATGGATATCGGTGGCGATAAACCACTCCCTTACTTAAATATCCCAGAAGAAGAAAATCCTTTCTTAGGTTACCGTGCAATTCGTATTTGTTTAAACCGTCGTGAAGTATTTATGCCACAGGTTAAAGCTATTTTACGTGCTGGTCTTTATGGTAAAGCAGCAATGATGCTCCCAATGGTTATCAACGTAGAAGAAGTAAAACAAGTACGTGCAATTATCGAAGAAGCTAAATCACAGCTTGCTCATGAAGAAAAACCATTCTCCAATAATGTTCAACTTGGTATCATGGTTGAAACTCCAGCAGCTGCTGTAATGACTCCTGTACTTGCTAAATACCTTGATTTCTTTAGCATTGGTACTAATGACCTTGTTCAATATACACTTGCTGTTGACCGTGTTAACACTAATGTAAGTTATCTTTATAATCACTTTAATCCAGCTGTTCTTCGCCTCATCAAACTTACTATTGAGTCTGCTCGTAATAATAATATTTGGGTAGGTATGTGCGGTGAAATGGCTAGTGATCCTAATGCTGCTGCTATCTTAATGGCAATGGGCATCAACGAACTTTCCATGAGTGCTCCATCTATTCCACGCGTAAAAGAAAAAATCCGTTCCATAACATCTGCTCAAGCTAAAGCTGCTTTAGACACTGTTATGACTATGGAAGATGGAAACGCTATTAAAGAATATCTTCAAACAGCATTATAATAATGACAGATAATATTAATTCTGCTCATGGTAAAGAGCAAAATATCAAGATGAATTTGTTAAAATGGTTAAACGAAGGAAAAGATCCTTATAGTATCATTTATGAATTAGCAAAATATCTTGAAACTGTATCATCTGAACCAGGTTATGCTGATATTATATTGAATGATATCAGAACTGTTTATGGCATTGGTTTAAATGAAAAAACCGTATTAAGTGATGAACTTCTTGAAGTTAGGTCTCGCCTAGCTAAACTAGAAGAAGCTTTTAAACAGGCTACTAGCGATGAAGTTCAAAGTCATTTAAAATTTGCCATCGAACATCATAAAAAGAAAATACAAGAACTTGAACATAAATTAATGTAGTTTAAGCTACTTATAGAAAAGGACTTAGTTTTATAAAACTAAGTCCTTTTTATTTTAAATAAAAGTAAAAATAAAAGCGACATTAAAAGCCATTAAAACTTAATGTCGCCTATTATCATTTATAAATTATTATCAAGCTCTATTTTGTGGAACCATATCTTTTACATCAAGAGTTCCTTCTTTAGAACGAGCGGCAAATTCTGCTGTTGCAGTGAATAATACATCACTAGAACTATTTAAAGCTGTTTCACAAGAGTCTTGGAGCACACCAATAATAAAGCCTACACCTACAACTTGCATTGCGATATCATTGCTAATACCAAAAGATGCACATGCTACTGGAATGAGTAATAATGAACCACCAGCTACACCTGAAGCACCACAAGCGCCAACTGTAGCGATTATGGATAATAATAATGCCATTAAAATATCAACTTCAATACCAAGTGTATGAGCAGCTGCTAGGGAAAGAATAGCAATTGTAATAGCAGCACCAGACATATTGATTGTTGCACCAAGTGGAATAGAGATAGAATAAGTATCTTCATTTAAACCAAGACGTTTACATAAAGAAAGATTTACTGGAATATTAGCAGCAGAACTACGAGTGAAGAATGCATATAAACCACTTTCACGAAGAGTTGCAAATACTAATGGATAAGGATTACGACGAATGTGTAAGAATACAATCAATGGATTCATAACAAGTGCAACGATGAAGAATGCTCCAAGCAATACAACAAGTAAATGAGCATAACCTAAGAGAGCACCAATACCACTTGTTCCTACTGCATTTGCTACTAAGCCCATAATACCAAATGGAGCAAAACGAATAATCCATTTTACAATTTTTGTAACAGCACTAGCTAAATCAGCAATCATAGTTTTAGTTTTATCGGAAGAAGCATGTAAAGCTACACCTGCTAAAATAGCCCAAGCTAAAATACCAATATAATTTGCATTAACTAAAGCATTAACAGGATTATCAACGATACTCATAAGTAAATTATGTAAAACTTCTACGATACCACTTGGTGGTGCTATTGTAGCATCTGCAACTTGTAATTGTAATGTAGTAGGGAATAAAAATGACATAGATACGCCTACTAAAGAAGCAAAAAATGTTCCAAGTACATACAATTTAACAATAGGTTTCATAGATGCACTAGCTTCTGCATTTTTTTGTGCCATAGCGTTCATTACTAAAATAAATACCAAAATAGGTGCAATACCTTTTAAAGCTTTAACGAATAAATCCCCTAAGATAGCTACGGCAGGTACAGCTGTCGGCACAGCCACTGCAATGAAAATACCAATTATAAGCCCTAAAACTATTAGTTTTAATAAAGCCATTTCTTGATATTTTTTTCCAATACGACTTAACAAAATAATACATCTCCTTTAAAACTGCACAATATAAAGACAAATATTTTCTCATAGTATACATCATTTTTACCAAAATGACAAGTATTATGCACTCTTGAAACTCAGATAAATATTTTTTCTTCTATATAATATAGACATAATAAAAAAAGGATTAAGAATTTTGTCATTCCTAATCCTTTTAAACTCAATGAATTTCTATAGATTTTATTACACCTTCCATGGAAGTGAAATATGTGGATATTTCTGCCAATTTTAATTTATGTGGATTAAACATTAAAATATTTAATTCTACAATATCTTCAGAAATAAATACTACCGAAAAATTTTTACTTTTTAGACCTAATTTTAATAATGCATTATAGACTTCTTTTATCTTTTCACTATCATTGATCATTCTTATTTTTATCATAATATTATCAGTTGGAACTAACCAACTATCCATTTGCGATAAAATCTCTAATATTATATACACTAGCAATGAAGCAAAAACAGCAATTATATAATATCCAGCACCTACAGCTAAACCAACGCCAGATACTACCCAAATACAAGCTGCTGTTGTAAGACCAATTACATTCACACCTTCTTTAATAATAGCTCCTGCACCTAAAAAACCTATACCACTTACAACTTGTGCAGCTAATCTTGCAGGATCAGCATTTGTTTTTCCCTCTACTTGTTCATACAATAAATTTGATAAAATCATAATCAAACAAGAACCAATACACACTAAAATATTCGTTCTAAGTCCTGCTGATTTATGTTTAAATTGTCTTTCATAACCAATTAGCGCACCTAATATCGCTGATAAAATTATTCTAAAAATATATTCAATTGCGTTTTCCATATATCCACCTAAATTCTTAAAAATCAATATCAAAAATATAAATAAATCATCTACTTCTTAAGTTTTATTATACTAAATATCACCATTTTTATCTCTAATTTACTTTTTAATTAAATTTTAATTTAATTTTAATAAATCACATATTACGATATTTTATTTCTTAATATTAATTTATTTGCACTAAAAACCATCCATATTTATTAAATTTTATTTCATTTATTTTAAAATTTTACTATTTTCAACAAATAAAACCACCTTTTTTTCGCTATTATTTAATAATTAAAAATAATCTTTCTATTACAAAGTTGCATTTTTTTTATCTTTATGCTATCATTTTAGTAGTTCAAGAAAAGAATATATTGAGCAGAGGAAAAAAAGTTGAGGAAACGTGGATACTCATACACAATCATTTCTCCTAACAATATATTTTTTATTGAACAAAAATATATTTTATAGGAGGAGTTTTATTATGTCTAAAAAAACTCTTGTTTCTGCAATTACTGCTGCTCTCGTAGTTGGCGCTGCTAGCACAACTTTTGCTGCTGCAAATCCTTTCAGCGATGTTCCTGCTGATAGCTGGGCATATGATGCTGTTACTACTCTTGCTGCTGATGGTGTTATCGATGGTTATCCAGATGGCACTTACAAAGGCCAAAACACTATGACTCGTTATGAAATGGCTCAGATCGTAGCTCGTGCTATGGCTAAAACCGACCTCGAAAAAGCTGATAAAGCTCTCGTTGACAAATTAGCTGCTGAATTCGCTGAAGAACTTGATAATCTCGGCGTTCGTGTTGCTGATCTTGAAAAGAAATCCGATAACGTTAAATGGGGCGGAGAACTCCGTTATCGTTATTATGATGAAAATCATGATGCAAAAGCTGATGAAACTTATAACAAAGTTTTATTCCGTCTTGAACCAAAAGCTTATATCGGTGATTCCGGCTGGACAGCTAATGCTCGTTTAGACTATGAAATGAACCTTTCCTCTGATGAAAACGATAATAATGTAGAAGTTGACCGTGCTTGGGTTGAAGGTCCTCTCTTCGGTGCTACTGTACAAGCTGGTCGTGTTCCAGTATTCACTGCTCAAGGTTTACTCTTTGATGATCGTATCTCTGGTGGTACAGTTGCATTTGGTAGCGACGAATTCAAAACTACTTTAGCTGCTGGTCGTTATAGTGAAGTTGACCATGATCCTACTGTAAACTTTGCTAATGCTAAAGATGTTACTGCTGAATATTATGGTGTACAATTTGACTACACTCCAAATGATAGTTTAGCTCTTAACGCTGGTTATACTGCTTTAACTGGTATTGATGCATCTGATGTAGCATTAGAAGCTATTGGTTATGGTTCTGATAATACTGCTAATATCTGGTATGTTGGTGGTAAATATGCATTTGATAAAAATGTAGCATTTGTTGGTGAATATGCTCAAAATACTGACGCTGACACTGAAGATCAAGCATGGACTGCTGAACTTCAATACAAAGGTGCTAATGTAGCAGATCCTGGTTCTTGGGGTATGTATGCTGGTTACCGTCAAATTGAAACATTTGCTTCTATCGCTCCAACTTATGATGATATCATCGGTGCTGGTTATAAAGGTGCAGTAGTAGGTGCTATGTATGTTCCTGCTGAAAACATCCTTGCTACTATCGAATACTTCGATGGTGAAGAAACTATTAGCGGTCAAGATGCAAGCAAATTCTTCGCTAATGTTGACTTCTTCTTCTGATAATCAACTAAAAATATAAAATCATAGTTATATTTAAAAGGACTAAACCTTAGATAATCTAAGGTTTAGTCTTTTTTATTTTGTGAATAAAAATTTATTTTTCTTTACAAATTTGCATTTTTTTTCTTTTGTGCTATCATATCTAATAGTTCAAGAAAAGAATATATTGTACAGAGGAAAAAAAGTTGAGGAAACGTGGATACTCATACATAATCATTTCTCCGAGCAATATATTTTTTATTGAACAAAAAATATATTCTATAGGAGGAGTTTTGTTATGTCTAAAAAAACTCTTGTTTCTGCAATTACTGCCGCTCTCGTAGTTGGCGCTGCTAGCACAACTTTTGCTGCTGCAAATCCTTTCAGCGATGTTCCTGCTGATAGCTGGGCATATGATGCTGTTACTACTCTTGCTGCTGATGGTGTTATCGATGGTTATCCAGATGGCACTTACAAAGGCCAAAACACTATGACTCGTTATGAAATGGCTCAGATCGTAGCTCGTGCTATGGCTAAAACCGACCTCGAAAAAGCTGATAAAGCTCTCGTTGACAAATTAGCTGCTGAATTCGCTGAAGAACTTGATAATCTCGGCGTTCGTGTTGCTGATCTTGAAAAGAAATCCGATAACGTTAAATGGGGCGGAGAACTCCGTTATCGTTATTATGATGAAAATCATGATGCAAAAGCTGATGAAACTTATAACAAAGTTTTATTCCGTCTTGAACCAAAAGCTTATATCGGTGATTCCGGCTGGACAGCTAATGCTCGTTTAGACTATGAAATGAACCTTTCCTCTGATGAAAACGATAATAATGTAGAAGTTGACCGTGCTTGGGTTGAAGGTCCTCTCTTCGGTGCTACTGTACAAGCTGGTCGTGTTCCTTTATTCACTGCTCAAGGTATGATTTTTGATGATCGTATCTCTGGTGGTACTGTTGCATTTGGTAGTGATCAATTCACAACTACTTTAGCTGCTGGTCGTTACAATCCTGGTCATGATGCAACAGGCAGAAATGCTAAAGATGTAACTGCTGAATACTATGGTGTACAGTTTGATTATCAAGCAACTGACAAAATTGCTGCTAATGCTGGTTTTACTACATTCCGCGGTTGGGAAGATTCTTCCAATGATAGCAATATCTGGACTGTTGGTGGTAGCTATGCATTCGATTCCAACGTTAAATTAGTTGGTCAGTATGCTGAAGATACTGAAGCTGATGCTTTTGAAAAAGCTGGTATCGTTGAAGTTCAATACAAAGGTACAGATGTAGCTGATCCTGGTTCTTGGGGTGCTTATGCTGGTTACCGTCACCTTGGTGAAAATGCTGCAATTGCTCCAACTTATGATGATGCTTCCAGAAATCAAAAAGGTTATGTAGTAGGTGCTTCTTATGTTCCTGCTGAAAATATCCTTGCTACAATCGAATACTTCGATGGTAAAGATATGGCTACTGATACTGATGCTAGCAAATTCTTTGCTAACGTTGACTTCTTCTTCTGATAAACACTCAGTAAGACTGAAAATTAATAGTAATATACAAAGAGCAGACTTAATGTCTGCTCTTTTTTATATTTACTTTTGCTTTTAATTTTACTTATAAGTTTTTATTTATTTATAAAAAATTTTTTATATTATTTTTTCTATAAAACGAAATATTTTATTATTAAAATGAAATATTATTGATTAATTTAATAAATAATGTCATCTTTACGAAATAAATTAAATAATATTTCTTTATATTTAATTTTATAAAAATTTTTATTTATATAAAATATTGAAATTTATTTCATATTATGATAAAATTCAAACAGATAAAGAAATTGACTTTCATATTTATAGCATTGAACCTTAGAGGAAACTTGGACACTCTATATTTTCTTTAATTTATATTATGAAAGTTAATTATTTATAATATAATTTATCGCGTTTGGAGGAAAATATTAATGTCTAAAAAAACTCTTGTCTCTGCAATTACTGCTGCTTTAGTTGTTGGTGCAGCTAGTACTACTTTTGCTGCTAATAATCCATTTAGTGATGTTCCTGCTGATAGCTGGGCTTATGATGCTGTTTCTACTCTTGCTGCTGATGGTGTTATTGATGGTTATCCAGATGGTACATATCAAGGTCAAAATACTATGACTCGTTATGAAATGGCTCAAATTGTAGCTCGTGCTATGGCAAAAACAGATCTTGAAAAAGCTGATAAAGTTCTCGTTGATAAATTAGCCGCTGAATTTGCAGATGAACTTGATAACCTTGGTGTTCGTGTTGCTGATCTTGAAAAAAAATCCGATAATGTTGTTTGGAAAGGTGAATTGCGTTACCGTTATGTTGATGCTTCAAGTGATGCTGTTAGTAAAATCACTGGTAAAAAATACAATGATAATGACACTAGCCAAGTAATGTTCCGTCTTGAACCAAAAGCTTATATTGGCGATACAGGTTGGACTGCTAACGTTCGTGTCGATTACGAAATGAAAGCTGATGAAGATGCTAATGGTAAAACAGTAGTAGCTCGTGCTTATGCTAAAGGACCTATTGGACATAATACTACCGTTACTGCTGGTAGAATTCCTCTTCTTGATACTTATGGTATGCTTCTTGATGAACATATGTCTGGTGCTCAAATTGATATTACAAGTGGTAGCGATAAAAACTTCACTACTTCTCTTTTAGCAGGTCGTTACAATCCTGGTCATGATAACCCAGATATTTTACCTGGTCAGACATTAAAAGATTTTACTGCTGATTTCTATGCAGCACAATTTAATTATAAAAGCGAAAAATTCGATGCTAATGCTATGTATGCTGTAATGACTAATATTGAAAACACTCAATCATCTGATATAAAAAATCCAAATGATAGTTTCGGTTTATGGGGCAATGCTTATACCTATGATAAAGATAAAATGAATATCTGGTCTGTAGGTGGTTTATATCGCTTCGATAATAATTGGGGCTTACTCGGTCAATATGCTGTAAATACTGAATCTGATAATTCCGCTGACAAACAAGCTTATATGGCAGAACTTCAATACAAAAATGCTAATATTGCTGACCCTGGTTCTTGGGGAGCTTATGTTGCTTATCGTCATTTTGGTAAAGATGTTACTATTGCTACAACATATAAAGATGTATTTAACAATCAAAAAGGTTTTGCTATAGGTGCTAGCTACGTTCCTGTAGAAAATCTCTTAGCAAGTGTTAAATATTTCGATGGTAAAGATATCGATTCCGATACAGATGCAGATAGATTCTACCTCAACCTTGATTTCTTCTATTAATAAATTATAAATTAAATGATAAATATTTCTCTCTTAACAAAATAAAAATTAACCCCTAAAAGACAGGTTTTTCACCTGTCTTTTTTTTATAAATTAATAAAATATCTCTTAATTACTATCCATAAAATTTTTATATATTATATATGTAAAACTTTTATGTCAATGGAAAAATATTATTTATTTGTATAAAAATTCATAGGTAATTAAATATAGTACATTTTTTATTTAGTCAATACAAACTCAAACTACTGTCAATACCTATTTTAAAATTGTATATAAATTTATTTTACTACACATACTATATATTGTGGTTAGTTTGACACTCATACGTGTATATAGTATAATCGTTGTCAGCGATAAAAAGAAAATGAATTAAAACCATGGCATAGTATATTTTGCTCATGGTCAAATATACTAGGAGTGTCAGCTTACAATGATAAAAACAATCAAGAAACGCACTGGAGATATTGTGAAATTTAATGCACAAAAAATCACAGATGCTATAAAAAAAGCTAATATGGAATCTATAGATGAGACATTTTCCAAAGAGCAATTATCTACTATTACTAATAATGTTATTAAAGCATTAAAAAATTTAAAAACACCTGGTGTTGAACAAATACAAGATGCTGTAGAAAAAGTTCTCATCGCTGGTAATTTTGCTAGTACAGCTAAAGCTTATATTTTATATCGTGCAGAACATACAAAACTTCGTCAAGCTAAAGCTGATTTAATGGATATCTATAATGAACTTACTTTTACCAAAGCAAAAGATGCTGATATCAAACGTGAGAATGCTAATATTGATGCTGATACAGCTATGGGTACTATGTTAAAATATGGCTCTGAAGGTTCTAAATACTTTATTACTAGTCATATTTTGCCAAAAGATATTGCAGTAGCGCATATGGACGGCGATATTCATATTCATGATATGGATTTTTATATGCTCACTGAAACTTGTTGCCAAATAGATTTATTAAAATTATTTAAAAATGGTTTTTCAACAGGTCATGGTTATTTACGTGAACCAAATGATATTCGTTCCTATGCTGCATTAGCTTGTATTGCTATTCAGGCTAACCAAAATGAAATGCATGGTGGTCAAGCTGTACCAATGTTTGATTATTGCATGGCTCCAGGCGTTGCTAAAACTTATCGTAAACAATACTACAAAGCTCTCGGCTATTATTTCAATGCTATGCTTGATATGAAACTTGAAGATGCTAGCCTACTTTGTAAAAAAATCGAACAAACTCTTCCTATAAAAATCAGTATGAGTACTGCTGATAAATTTGGTAAACTTCTAGTTGATTTCTTACCAAAACATCAACGTGAGCATAATTATCAAGAAATAAATGAACAAACAACTCAAATGGCTCATAAATTTGCTATAAATACTGCATGGAATGAAACTAATGCAGCTACTTATCAAGCAATGGAAGCATTTATCCATAATTTAAATACTATGAATTCTCGTGCTGGTGCTCAGGTGCCATTTAGTTCCATCAACTACGGTACAGATACATCTCCTGAAGGTCGCATGGCTATAGAAAATCTTTTATTAGCTACAGATGCTGGTCTTGGCGATGGTGAAACTCCTATTTTCCCTGTACAAATTTTCAAAGTAAAAGAAGGGGTTAACTATGAAAAAGATGACCCTAACTACGATTTATTCCGTTTAGCAATGAAGACATCTGCTAAACGCTTATTCCCTAACTTTAGTTTCTTAGATGCTCCATTCAATAAAAAATACTATAAACCTAACGATTACAACAGTGAAGTAGCTTATATGGGTTGTCGTACTCGTGTAATGGGTAATGTTTATGATCCTACTCGTGAAGTTACATGTGGTCGTGGAAATTTAAGTTTCACAAGTATTAACTTACCTCGTTTAGCAATTGAAGCTAAAGGTGATATAAATAAATTTTATAAATCCTTAGATGATATGATTGATTTAGTCATTCGTCAATTATTACACCGTTTCAAAATTCAATGTGCTAAAATCGGTAAAAACTACCCATTCTTAATGGGACAAAATATCTGGCTTGACTCTGATAATATTGGTGAATATGACACTGTAAGTGAAGTACTTCGTCATGGTACTTTAACTGTTGGTTTTATCGGTCTTGCTGAAACATTAAAAGCTTTAATTGGTAAGCATCATGGTGAATCTGCTGAAGCTCAAAAATTAGGGCTTGCTATCATTGGTCATATGCGTAAACGCATGGACGATGAAGCTCAAAAAACAAAATTAAACTTCTCTTTAATTGCTACACCAGCAGAAGGTTTAAGTGGTCGTTTTGTAAAAATTGACCGCAAAATCTATGGTTCAATTCCTGGTGTTACTGATAGAGAATACTATACAAATTCCTTCCATATTCCAGTATATTATCCAATCAGTGCTTACAAAAAAATACAACTTGAAGCACCTTACCACAATTTAACAAATGGTGGTCATATAAGTTATATTGAAATGGATGGAGACCCTACAAAGAATTTAACAGCTTTTGAAGCTATTATCCGTTGCATGCATGATAACGGCATTGGTTACGGTTCTGTAAATCACCCTGTAGACCGTGATCCAGTTTGCGGATATACAGGTATTATCAATGGAGTATGTCCAAAATGTGGTAGAAGTGAAGCTGCCCATAAACGCCATGTTATTTTAAAACGTATGCGTGATAATTGTTGCAGTGCAACTTCCATTTAATTTAAATTTATAAATCAACAAAAATATTCGATAGAAAGAGTGATACAAATGTTAGTTAATGGTGTAGAAGTAAAAGTTAATGGTTTAACAGATATTACAGAAAAAGAAATCGTAAATTATATCAATTATATTAAAGAAAATTCTAGTGAAACTCTCGCTAGCCTCACTATTTCCGATGCTGGTGATGGAGAAGTCGCTCTTGACTATCGCACTCAACCTGCTCAATTTGAACGTATTCGCCGTATTACAGGTTATTTAGTAGGTACTGTAGACCGCTTCAACAATGCAAAACGTGCTGAAGAACATGACCGCGTAAAACATGGCCTTAATTAAGATTGCAGGCGTTGTCAATGATTCTATTGTAGATGGTGAAGGTTTTCGCTTCACCATCTTCACTCAAGGTTGCTATCACAATTGTCCTCAGTGTCATAATCCTCAAACTCATGATGTAAATGGCGGTCATGAAGTTGATACTGATGATTTACTTTCACAAATCTGTGAAAATCCATTATTAAATGGTGTTACCTTTAGTGGAGGAGAACCTTTTCTCCAAGCAAAACCATTGGCACAATTAGCCAAAGAAGTTCATAAACGTGGTCTTAATATCACCACATTTACAGGTTATACTTTAGAGCAATTACAAAATATGCACAATCCTGACATTGATGAGTTACTCAATCAAACAGATGTACTCATTGATGGACCTTTCCTCATAGAAAAAAAAGACCTAACTTTACAATTTCGTGGCAGTAGCAATCAACGTATTATTGATATGCAAAAAACACGCGAAAGTGGTCAAATTGTTTTAATTGAATATTAATTTTTCAGCAATAATCTAGATATATACTTAGATTATTGCTTTTTTTATATCATAATAACCTCTTACATAAAATAAATATTTTTATCGAGAAAATTTGTATGACATATTGTTATTTTTAAGCAAAATATGTATAATAAATATTAAAGATGCTGAACGGCATTAAATCAAAAAGAGGTGTATATAAATGTTAGAAGATTTGAAAAAAATTGTTTTTGAAGCTAACTTAATGTTACCAAAATATCATATGGTAACTTTCACTTGGGGCAATGTATCTGGTATTGACCGTGAAAAAGGCTTAATGGTTATCAAACCATCTGGTGTAGAATACGATACTATGAAAGCTGAAGATATGGTAGTTGTTGATATCAATACTGGAAAAGTAGTTGAAGGTGATTATAATCCATCTTCCGATACAGATACTCATATCAAAATTTATCAAGCTTGCCCTGAAATTGGTGGCGTTGTACATACACATTCCCGTTATGCTACATCTTGGGCACAAGCTCGCCGTGATATCCCTGCACTAGGTACAACTCACGCTGATGATTTCTATGGACCTATTCCTTGCACACGTCCTATGACTGCTGAAGAAATCGCAGGCTCTTATGAAGCTGAAACTGGTAATGTTATCGTTGAAACATTCAAAGAACGCGGTATCAAAATGATGGACGTTCCTGGCGTTATCGTATATTCTCATGGTCCTTTCACTTGGGAAAAAGACCCTATCAAAGCTGTAAAAAAAGCTGTTGTTCTTGAAGAAGTAGCTATGATGGCTTATCATGCTGTAACTATTGGCAATAATTTTGAACCAATGCAACAAGAATTATTAGATAAACATTATCTCCGCAAACATGGTGCCAATGCTTATTATGGTCAAAAAAAGAAATAGTATATAATAAATAATAATATATAAAGTAAAAACCACTTGTTAAATAATACGATTTATCAAGTGGTTTTTATTTTGTCATTTTTTTCTAAAACTATACTTAAATTAAATGTTATAATATATTTATTTCTAAAAAAATTATTTTTTAAGGAAGTGTTTTTGTGATTGGTCTTGGAACAATTGCCAACACTATCGCTGTTATTATCGGTGGTTGTATTGGTTTATTTTTGAAAAAAGGCATAAAAAAATCTCTACAAGATTCACTATTACAGGCTATGGGAATAGCTGTTTTATTCATTGGTATAGGTGGTACACTTTCTCAAATGCTTGTATTTAAAGATGGTCATTTAGAAACTACAGGTACTATGCTGATGATATTTTCTTTATTAATCGGTACTTTAATTGGAGAAATCATTAATATTGAAGCCAAACTAGAAAAACTCGGCGAAATTGCTCGAAAAATCTTACATGCTGATGAACAATCAAAATTCGTCGATGCTTTTGTAACAGTTACTCTTGTTATATGTATTGGTGCTATGGCTATTATTGGAGCACTCCAAGATGGTCTATCTGGTGATTATAATTTACTTTTAACTAAAGCCATTTTAGATAGTGTTATTTGTATGGTTTTTGCTTCAACTATGGGAGCTGGCGTTTTACTTGCAGCCTTGCCTTTATTTATCTATCAAGGACTGATTACGTTATGTGCTAGTTTTATATCACCTTATCTTACAACTGCTATGATTAATGATATCTGCTATATTGGCAATATTTTAATCACTATTATTGGTATAAATTTAACATTTAATAATATAATTCATATTCGTGTTGGCAATATGCTTCTTGCTCTTATAGTGCCAGTAGTTTATCATATATTTAGTTAATAATTTATATTGGAGGAAAATTTGTGGAAAAAATAAATAAAATTAAAGGGGCTTTATATGGTGCAATTATTGGTGATGCTCTCGGTGCACCACTTGAATTCATGCCTCAAGAACAAATCAAAGCTCAATTCGGCAAAGTTACAGAAATGATTGGCGGCGGTTGGTTACAAGTTCAACCAGGCGAAGGAACTGATGAAACAGCTCTACTTCTTGCTACTGCTTATGGAATTATGAAAAATCCTGAAAATCCATTTGCTGAAATCGGCAAGAATTTCATAAAATGGGCTATCAGCAGACCAAAAGATATCAGTGATACAACTCTTCGCAGTATTGATAAAACAATGTCTAAAGGTCATGGTAAACATCTTATTCCTAAAGCTCGTTGGCAAGAGTCCGCTGGACAAGTGGATTTATTCAGCAATCGCGGTAGTGTAGATAATGGTGCTATATTAAATACTTTATATCCTGCACTTTATTATACTGATGAATTCAATGCTGTTACTACTGCTCTTGATATCACTAATATGACTCATGTAAATACCCAGTCTGATAATGCTTGCCGTATTTACGCTCAATTGATTTTCCGTATTTTGAATAACAATATCACTAAAGATGATATGGATAAAATGATTGATAATACTATGTATTACGATTATAAAAATGAAGAAACACAACCAACAGCTTCTGCTTACGATAGCATTATAGCTATGCTTCATGCTTTTATGCCTACAGATAATTTTGAAGATGCTGTACTAACTGCTATTAATTGGGGCGGTGATAGTGATACTATTGGTGCTATTACAGGTGGATTAGCAGGCTGTTACTATGGTTATGATAATATCCCAACTCGTTTTATTGAAACTATTCCTTCTGATATCAAAAAAATGCTCGATACTATTATTGAAGCTATTCCAAATTAAAAAAAATATCCTTATAGATAGAAATTCTATTTATAAGGATATTTTTTATTTTATATCTTATGTTCTATTGGACATCTTTTAGTAAATGTATATATTTTTTCAAACCCACAAGCTTTTAATAAATCATAACCTTGTTTACAATAACTAAAACAATCATCTGTACTATGCGAGTCTGAACCTATAGTAATAATCTCTCCACCTAATTTTTTATACAAATTCAATATTTCTATTTTAGGATAAACTTCATTTACTTTATTTCTTAAACCTGATGTATTTATTTCTAAACCAATATTTCTCTTTATGGCTATAGTTAAAATTTCTTCAATAATATCTTTATAACCCCCAAATTCATAATTTCCATAATCTGCAAAAGCATATCTCTTCATTAAATCTAAATGACCAATTATATCAATATCTGCAATCTTTACCATAGCCAAAATCTCATTAAAATAATCTTCATAAATTTTACTTTTAGTTTTTGATGGCATAGTCAATCTTAATTTAACACTATTAATATTATGAACTGAACCAATAATAAAATCTAAATCCATTTTTTCTATTTCGCTCTTTAAAGTTTCTAAATATGGTTTTAAATGCGGTTCACCTATTTCTAAACCACGTTTTATATTTAATTTATTTCCATATTTTTGTTTACATAACTCAATGCATTCATGATAAGCCTTATAATCCAATACACCATAACTTACATCTTTTGGATCTACATCAAAATGTTCTGTAAAACAAATCTCATTTAAGTCTATTTCAATTGCTTTTTTACAAATATCTTCTAAAAAATCTTTTCCATCAAAAGAAAATTTACTATGATGATGATAATCTACTTTATACATAAAAAGCCCTCATTTCATTTTTATAATTTTATATTTTTCCTATCAAATAAAAAGGATAATACGTTAATTGTATTATCCTTTCTTTGTTTGATTGATTAAATTATGTTTTTGATTATAAAAGTTTCCTTTTTTATTCTGCTAAAAGTTTTGATGTAAGACCTTCTAAATTAAATGCTTTTACATAGTTATCAATAGAGTCTTTAATTTTATTCACTACATAACGTTCTCCATCAATACCTGATTGACTTAAATTATCATATAATTTTGCGATTTCAGCTTTTACTAATGGATTGTTAAATGTATAATGTCCACTAATTTCAGTAATCAAACGAGCTAATTCTTTATCTTCTAAAATTTCTTCGATAGATAATTTATCTTTGCCATCTACCATCCATTTTTTCCAACGTCCAGATTTTACTGCTTCAGTAGTTAATACAAGAGCTATATTTGATTTATCAGAAATTAAACCTTCTGCATATAAACTATCTTCAACTTCAGATAATTTTAAATAAGCTTGAGTTTCCACTGTACCAAATTCTGGTGCAACATTCATTGCTGTAACACCCCATGCTGGATGTTGTAATAAAATAACATCATCTAGATAGTCACCATTATGTTCTTTTAATCCTACATGATATTTTTTAGCAATAGCAGATAAGTTTTTGCAAGAAGCAGGATCTACATGTCCAACATTTTCAGTTAATCTTGTCAATGTACCTGTATTACCTACAATAAATGCTGGATGTGGAAGATTTTTTTCATCTAATTTTTCATTTAATTTTTTTATAAACGCTTCATAGTTTTCACTAGAAGTCAATCCACCATTTGTTTCTTCTGTTCCAACTTCATAACTTACAGAAGGAAGTCCCATTGCTTTTCTTTCATTTTCAGCAGTTTCAATTAATTCAATAGTACGATTTATATTTACATTCATATCAATTACTTTTCCCACAATATATGGGTCTTTTGTTGGGTCGATATGCAATAAATCAAATCCATTTTCTAAATCATATTTATATGATTTTTTACCAAGTTCCATTGCTTCTTTTTCTGGAAGATGAGCATTTCTTTCGTTATCACGCTGCCAAGGTCCACCATGATCGCGACAAAGATAATATAATCCATCAAAATTATTTTCTTTGGCTACTTGTGCAATAGCTTCAGCAAAACGTTTTTGGTCCCAATTACATACATATCCTCCACCAAGCTCATCAGCATCAACTTGGTTACGACTAGCAATGAACATAAGTGGAAAATCTTTTTCTTTAGCTAAAAGCATAGAAGCTTTAATTAAAGTATGGCTCATTGGTCCTATACCAATCATAGTAGCTCTATCTTTACCTTCAAATGATAATAATTTATCTACAACTTCATTTAATGTAGGTTTTTTCATATTATACCCAGCTTTCTTTTATCTAATAAAATTTATATTCTTATTTTGTTTTTTCATCAATATTTGGTCTTAAGATATGCAAACAAATAGCTGTAACGATTGCACCAATAAACATATCTATTGCATACCACAATGGAGCTTGATTTACACCAGCAATTACAATTAAACCACCATGCGGAACCATACATTCAACACCATGATACATACCAAGACCAGCACCTACTGCACTACCAATAATTATTGATGGCAATACAGTTTTTAATGATTTTACTGCAAACGGAATAGCACCTTCTGTTATACCTATAAGTCCCATGAAACCTGCTGATATACCAAGATTTCTTTCATCTGCTGTATATTTTCTACGAGAAACAAATGTAGAAATAGCAAGACCTAATGGAGGAATAGCTACAGCAATACGATATGCACCGTTTGGACCATAAATACCTTCTGCCATAAGAGCTAATGTGAATGCTGTTGCTGTTTTATTAACTGGACCTCCCATATCAAAAGCAGCCATTGCACCAACAATAATTCCTAATAATACTGCACTACCACCTTGCATATTTCCTAAAACTTCAATCAACCATCTAATAAAGATAGCAATAGGCTCTGCAATAATGTAGAAATAAATCATACTGATTACAAAGGTACTAATAATTGGAATAACTAAAATAGGCATAATTGCTTTTAAATTATTAGGTACCTTCCATTTTTTTATCCATTTAGCCATATACCCAGATAAAACACCCATGAGCATTGCACCTAAGAAACCTGTTTGTACATGACTATCACCAAAAGGTGTATTAGCTATATATCCCACAATCAAACCTGGAATAAGTCCTGGTTTGCCTGCTATAGAATATGCAATATATCCAGCTAGTACAGGTATCATCATTGTCATACCTGCCATACCAATTACACCTAAATTTTGTAAAAACGGATTGGTAACCTCCATCCCATTTTCACCAGGTTTACCACCTGCTAAAGAAATAGCTAAGAAAATACCTCCGACTACAACTACTGGAAGCATATAAGATACACCAGTATTAAAAGCCTTAGTCAATTCTTGAATAATACTTTTCATATTATCAGACATTGATATACCCCCTTATTTTCTTATTTTACTAATGCAACTAATTTATCAATAATTTCTGCTGGATTATGAATTACATCCGCAGGATTAACTGTTAAAACTCTACCTTCATCTTCTTTTTCTTCAAAACGTTCTTGACCTTCAATACCAATAGCCACTGCTAATAAAACAGCATCTGCTTCATTTACTTCATCTTCTGTCAATTCATTTTCAATACCTAAACCACCTTGAGTTTCAACTTTTACTTCAAATCCTCTTTTTTTACATTCTTGTTCAATAGCTTCCTGTGCCATATAAGTATGAGCTACCCCTGTAATACATGCAGATACACCAACAATTTTCATTTTTAAAATCTCCTTTTTATTTTAGTTTATTAAAATTATATTTATAAAAATTATTTATTAACATTATTATTGATACTTTCTAGCAGATTAAATATTTCTTCTTTTGTTTTTAAGGTTAATAAATTTTCTCTAAAATCATCATTAATTAATTTTTTACTAATTTCAGCAATGTATTTTAAATGTAATTTATTTGCGTCTTTAGCAGGTACTCCAATTAAAAAAATTAATTTTACTAATTCATCACTATTTTCATCCCATTTAAAAGCATTACTAGTTCTCATAAAAGCTATAAAAGGTTCTACTACTGTATCTGATTTTCCATGAGGAATAGCCACTTGACAACCTACAGATGTAGATATCTCTGCTTCTCTTGCAAATACTTTTTCTATAAAAACCCCCTCATCTAAAACTAATCCCAATTTTTTAGCAGTGCAACTTATTAAACCAATAACATCTGGCTTATTTTGTAAATCACTATCTACAAAAATCATTTCATTTCTAATCATCTTAATACACCTCAAAATTATATATTTAAAAGCTCTAATAATTTACTCTTAAAAATCTTATTATTTATATTATCTACTTTATCTAAATTTAAATTTAATCTCATTAATTTTTTATAAAATATAGTTAGTGGTGTAAAAATTTTATTAAAATCATCTTTTGATACAGCAAATAAAAAAATATATTTCACCATAGATTTATTCCATTTTACCCCTTCATCTAAACATATTATTAATAATTTTGTTTTATTCACAAAATTCGGATTTCCATGAGGAACAGCAAAACAACCTATATCAGTTGGTGATATTTTTTCCCTTTCAATAACACTATTTAAATATTCTGGTTCAACCAACTTAGCATCAATTAAAGCTTTTATTCCTGAAGATAATATTTCATCTATATTTTTAGCTCTTTTATAATTTAATACCATTGATTCCATAATAATTAATCTCAAAGTATTACTTACATTCTTATTATTAATATATTTTAAAATTTGTTCTAACTCATTTTCTCTGACTGCTGGAGAAACATATATGACTGGTGTCTTACTATGTTCTATTTTTTCTGTACTTAAAATTAAATCATAATCATGCTTATTTAAGTTCAAAAAATCATGCATAGAATAACAACCTATAATTCTTATTACACCAAATAAAGAATTTATTTTTGTAGAAATTAATGTTGCTGCTGCCATACCATAATGACAAATAACCATAGCTCTAATTTTTTGTTCTTCTGTTTTTAACCTTTCAATCGCTACTTGAAAATGTAATGTTAAATATATCATCTCATTACGAGAAACATCATATTGATAATATTCTTTAATTATAGATGAAGCTATCACTGCCATTTCAAAACTAACAGGATATTGATAACCCAATTCATTCCACTGGCAATCTAAATTAGCAGGTTTTAACATATCTTTACGTAAAACAGTAGCATATATATGTAAAGATAAATTTTTTACTAATTCCATATCTTGAGATAAATCTATTGATAATCTATATTCTATATTCTCCAATATCTTATAAATTATATCCTGCATTTGATTTACAATAGCATCTACATCAAAAACATTTTGTTTTCTCAAAGACATAAGCATATAACAGATATAACATATTTCGTTATAATTTTTATCTAAATTTAATAAAGTAGCTATATCCCTTGCTACTTTTAGATAAATTGTAGCATTTGGCAATTCTTTTATTATATTAGTAAAAATACTACTTACTGTTTTATCTTTATGCTTTTTATAATTATCTATCATTAATAAAAAACACAAAAATAATTGACAAGCTGATTCATCAGTAAATGAAAAATCTTTATTATCTTGAATAATTTTAATTACATTATTAGCAATTAAAACACTGTCTTTACTTATATAATCTAGTATTGGAAAATGTTTTGTATTGAAGTCTTCTACTTCCCTACATAAATCAATTCCTTTAAAATATGCTGATAGTAATTTTGCAAATAATGCTCTTTTTTCTGCTTCTGGACTAATACAACGTATTCCATAATGTCTTAAAGACTGTAAATCATTACTATATGTTTTTAAAATATCTGGCATTAATTTTTCTATCTTAGATTTAGATACAAACAATTTATCAGCAATATCTTGCAATACAATGAAATCATCAGTAAGTATTAATAATAAAAGAATTTGTTCATCTAAAGAAAACTCTATGCTATTTTTACTATCAATTAAAAGATGTGTTAGATTTTCTTTTCCCCATACTTGTAAAATATTTCTTCCAGACATTTGCAAAATAATATGATACTCTGCTAAAAATTTTTCCATATTTTTTATGTCTGATTTTAATGTTGGTATAGATATTTCTAAAGCCTTACTATAATCTTCTAAAGTCATATCGGGAAAATTATTTATATATTGTAATAATTTAAATTGTCTAACTGTTAATTTCATTATCATCACCTTACATAAATTATTATAAAAGATAGTCCATACTAGTAAAACTCATTATTTTTTTGATAATTTTTAAAAATATGAGTTATATAAAAATCATTGCTAAATATAAATTTAAATAAAAAGAGCGTAACAATTACTAAAATTGCTACGCTAAAAATATATAATTATAACTAATTTATTTCTTAACTTTATAAACTCTTACTTCATAGGAACGCAATAATGTTGCTTCACGATTTCCATAAGTAGATGCTAGTAATGTTGCACCTTTTAATTCTGGTATTTTATAACCGCGAATTTTTGCTGTTGTATTAGCGATAACAATAATGCGTTCTGATTTATCTTTAGTTGTACGTGCATAAGCATATATACCTGGACTATATGATAATAATTCTTCATAATCGCCTTCAATTAATGCTGGATATTGCTTACGTAATTTTATTAAATTTTTATAATAATTAAGTACAGAATTTTCATCTTCTGTTTCTGTTTCCACATTCAAATTAGGATATTCATCATTGAGTGGTAACCATGGTCTGCCAGTAGTAAAGCCTGCTTTAGAGCCACTATTCCATGTCATTGGACTGCGTGCATTATCTCTACTATATTTCCAAACACCTTTCATAGCTTCTTTTGGTGTCAATTTATCTTTTAATGCCAATTCATATTGACCAATAGATGAAATATCATTATACATTTTAATTGATGGCCATTTTATATTTGTCATACCTAATTCTTGACCTTCATAGATAAATGGTGTTCCTCTCATAGTCAATAAAATTGTAGCAATAAATTTAGCTGCCAATTTTGTATCTGTTCCCTGTGGGAAGAAGTAATTTGTGCAACGTGGTAAATCATGATTTTCAAAATAAACAGGTACCCAGCCATTATCTTTTGTAGCTTCTTCATCTTCTGTGAAACATTTTCTAATATCGATTAATTTCCATGATTTGCGTTTATGCCACGTGCAATCTTCATCAAAACCTAAGCGAATATGGCTAAAATCAAAGGACATATCAAATGCACCATTTTCGCCAATCCATTTATCAAAATCACTTGGATAAACACCATCTGCTTCTGCTACTGTAAATATATCTGCTCTATCAAAAACTTTTTCTCTAAATTCATGTAGAAAATCTAATATACCATCTTGATAAGTTGTAGCTTTAGCGATACTAGCTAAATTATCTGCTCCATCTACTGGTAAATCTTTAAATTCACTAGGTTTTTTAATATATACAATCGCATCAAGTCTAAAACCACGAACACCTTTATCTAACCAGAAATTAGCTGCATCAAATAAAGCTTGTCTAACTTCTTTATTTTCCCAATTTAAATCTGGCTGAGCGCTAGCAAAAGTATGCAAATAATATTGATTTGTTTTTTCATCAAGAGTCCATGCTGACCCGCCAAAAATACTACGCCAATTTGTAGGAGCAGAGCCATCTTCTTTACCATCGCGCCAAATATACCAATCACGTTTGGGATTATCTTTGGAACTTCTAGACTCTTCAAACCATTTATGTTTATCTGATGTATGATTAAATACTAAATCCATTACGATTTTTATATTGCGTTTGTCTGCTTCCGAAATGAGTCTTTCCATATCTTCCATAGTCCCATATTCTTTAGCTACACTACAATAATCAGAAATATCATATCCATTATCAACAAGTGGTGAAGGATAAATCGGACAAAGCCAAATAGCACCCACACCTAAATCTTGCAAATAATCTAATTTACTAATAATACCTGGAATATCTCCAATACCATCACCGTTACTATCACAGAAAGATTTAGGATAAATCTGATATACAACTGTTTTTTGCCACCATTTTAATTCACCCATCATTTCCACCTCTATTTTTAATTAATCTAAGAAAAGCAGGTACTATTGTACCTGCTTATTTTTATAAAATATCAATTATTTTGCAGCATTTAAAACTTCTTCTGTAATATCAACAGCAGTAAATAAAGCTACATCAGAAGTAATAACTACGCTATATCCATGTTCTTGAGCTACTTGTTTAATTGCATTATTAATTTTTTCCTGTACTGGTTTTACTAAATTAATCTGTTTTTGTCTTAAATCAGTAGCTACTCTTGCACGAACTTTTTGAATATCTGCAGGACTCATTTTTTCGTTAACAGATTTCTCAAATTCTTTTTGTGCTTCTTCAGTAAGTTTATTCATATTTTCCTGAATGGATTTACTTTCTGGAATATTAGCTAATACGTACTGATAATTAATAGTAGCAACACTTGCTGTTGTAGCTGGCTGATATACTTCAGCAGCAGAAGCAGTTCCTCCTATTCCTAGCATAAATAATGCCGAACAAATCATTGCTAAAAGTTGCTTTTTCATTTAAATGCCTCCTAATATGAACATTAAGTCATTAGTGTTATTATAGCATAAATATATCTAAATCGTTATATATTATTTATTATAAATTAATTAAAAATATTACTAAAAATTTCATCAGCTTTTTACAATTGCACGATTTACAGCAAAACATTTTTCATGATATCTTATACCAAATATCAAGCATTAAGAAAGGATTTATTATGCATACTCTATCCGAAGATAAAATCAAAGCAAATCAAGTTGAAGGTGATATCAATTTAACTGCTACTAGAAAACAATGGCAAGATAAATTTCTCAGTGAAAAATCTAAAAAATTATTAGATGAAGATATTGACATACTCCCCATGCCTAAATGCAGGGGATTCTTGGATACAAACGATACTT
>OGXY01000850.1_pt1 | contig 25124 bp, 18 predicted proteins | sample 1576411 | NCBI WGS metagenome assembly OGXY01 (sample SAMEA3541498, study PRJEB24748) | human gut metagenome | biome: human gut; feature: human-associated habitat; material: faeces | place: China | collected 2012 | reverse complement strand
CTGTATTTCAATTAATTCAAAGAGCGATTAGTCCACTTTAACGGGACAGTAGTGATTTTGTATCACGAAAAAAAATAAATATAGTATGAAAAAAGGGTTACTTCTGTTTGTTTTAATTATTTCTACAATCTCGACATTAGGTCAAAATAAAGAAAAGAATGACAATAAGGAAAATGTAATAAACCAAATGAATTATTGCATAAATAGCCTTACAAACATCATTCACAACAAGTCCATGTCTGTTTTAGAACATGAGTCAGACCAATTGGTAAACAATCTGACAATGGAACAGATTGTCGGTCTGTACGAAATTAATAATTTCAGAACAGAGCTAATGGATGCTGTAGGAAAATTTGGTATCACTGAAGAAGAGCGCAAGATCATGAGACGTATTCAGTCCATAAAGAGAGACAATATGAAATGGTCAGCTCTTTCAAATGCCTTAAACCCCACTATGCTTTTAACTGGCAACGGACCAGGCTTTGGACCGCAAATGGCTTTCCAGACACTCTTGACCGCAGCTCGCTCTGTGGTTGAGTACAAAACTATACAAGGCGAACAAAACATCGAAGAACTGCAAGCGATGTGGGATTTACGCAAGGAGGACTTGCAAACAATTATCGAACTAAGGAAGTCGGCACAAAGTATTATTTTCGAACTATACAACAAATACCATCTCAATGAGAACGACAGACTAACAGAATCTACAGCCACCCTGTTAAATGAGTATATAACAGAGGCGGATGCTGCTAAACGCGTTAGAATCTTACAAGATAATTACAAAACATACAGCAAAATTCCAGAATATTACTATCATCTTGGAATGGCATATGTTGACTGCAACAACTATGCTTCTGCAAAACAGGTTTTTGAGATTTACCAAAATATGTACAACAAAGCACCTATCCTTCGTTTTGACGAAAGAAGTGGCTGCATAGCATTGACAATGCTAACATATGATAAAGGATTGAGAGTAGCAGAAAAAGAGAATCTCATAGCAACTGCCTTAAACAATCTTCCAAGCAATAGCGCTGCAAGATTGCAATGTGCGATGATTTACATCTATGAATTAAAAAAATATGAGGAAGGCTTCAAGTTGTTAAGAGCAGGATTGGACGATCCAAAAGCATCTGACAGAGACATTTTATTTATGGCAGCAGCCAACTTAATTCCATGTCTCAAAGTCAACTCAAAGACCTACAAGACCATATGCGAGACTTTTTTAAAATCTCAAAATGTTAGTTTAGATTCTTACTTAACATTCCAAATATACAGTCAGAAAAATGCATGGCAATATATAAATGATGTTATGTCGTTTTCTGAATACACCAAAAGAACGATGTATACTTTATGGTTAGGTAAAAAATTCAAACAGAGTTTCCATCTAACTATTCCAGAAAACATTTCATACAATTCCAATGACATTCTTGTATATTTGGAAGACCATAACGATGATATACTGACAATAAAACAATTGACTCCAAAGTACTTGAAATCAATTTCTGAAGACGACATTAACGATGTAAAGTGTTTTAAGTCCAATAAAAACCTTAAATATCTTTTTGTAGAAACTATAGTTCCAGGAACTTATAAACTCAAAGAGAATATAGATTTAGAAAAAATAAAAGACGAATCATATCCAAGATTAAGCGAATTTACATTAACAGAAAGTGATATAGAGGATATTGTTGATTTCTGCAAAGATTTTAAGAATGAAGACAAAAATACGAATATAGAATATGCTACCTCTAAAAAAACTGCAGTTGACATTGCAGAAGAAGGTATAGGCAGCAATTATCCTATTCTGTACAACATAATTAGACCTGTACTGAAAAAATGTCTTCTTAAAAAGGTTACATTTTTAGGTGATACCCTTGCATTTAAACCACATCACTCCAAAGAACAAAATGGATACTATGTAAGAATTGTTCTTAATAATGGCCTTCAGGTGATGTATAAATACAATGAAGACATCCACGAATTAGAACCATATTTGTATTCTACAACTAAGAATATAATTTATGCCAACTCGAAAGCAAAAGCCGAATACACCAACAAACCTGTAGCCGACAAGCCTTCGTGGTTTAGCAGATTGTGGAACTCTTTGTTCTCTTCTGATGATGCAGATCAAAATGAAAAGCAAAAGAAAAAAGAGGAAAAAGTGGAACAAGAAGTAAAAGCGCAAAAAGCCACTGATAACGAACCTTCATGGTTTAGTAAAATGTGGAATTCAATGTTCTCTTCTGATGATGCTAATCAAAACGAAAAGCAAAAGAAAAAAGAGAAAAAGTGGAACAAGAAGTGAAAGCGCAAAAAGCCACTGATGACGAACCTTCATGGTTTAGTAAAATGTGGAATTCAATGTTCTCTTCCGACGAAAAGAGCGATGATAAAGAAATAAAAAAAGAAAAAACTCAGGCTATATGATTAGAAATAAGTTTTTTATTCTTATCGTTTTAGTTATACTATACTCTCCCCAGGCCAGATGTCATTCTGGTTGGGGTGAGCATTATGCTGATATAATTGCTGTACTCGGATTTGAAAATTCTCCACAATTAAGAAATTGGGCCAAATTTATCAGTTCCGACATGATAGATAAGCATGAACCTTTCTATAGCAAGTTCAAGCAAAAACATCCAGGATTCAGTTGTAAACACAGATTATTTTTTCATTGGGGATACAATGCTGAACCCTGGAATCCATTCTTAGAAGCGAAGGTTAAAGAGTATTGTAATCACATGCAATCTCTAAATAATAAAAGAATAATATCTTTGAATGAGACAATACAACAAATCAAAAAAGAGCTCAAAGATGAACAAAAGAGACGCAACGGATTAATTAACAAACGAACAGAAGACACATTTGGATTCGCGCATGGAGGAAAAGACGCCAAAAATGCAAGGTTCTTTGCTTCGTTTGCATACAATGTCCACTTAATAGGTGATTACACTTCTGACAATACAGATCTTGAAGGACTACAAAAACTAGAAGATATAATAGGTCTTATAGTTATTGAATTGCGAGAATTTGACAAAGTTAGGTCACGAGATGTTATTAAAGGAATTACAAGTATCAATAGAAAATACGTAGGTCCTCAAAAAAAAGCAGATGCATTGCTAAAATATTTAAAACAAGAAGTTCCTTCATTTGTAAAAGAAGCACAAAATGGTTCTATATACAGAAGATTAGGGAAAAGAGGTTTTAAGTTTAGAAAATGAAGCAGTGTGAACGGTAGTGTGAACAGAGCCGTGTCATGGTTCTGTTTACACTACCCGCTACCCTATCATCAACAAGCCCCTATTCGCCAGTTCCTAATCCTGCGCTATTGAAATACGCCTCGACAGCATATAAGGGGATGTTATCCATCCAATCCTGCGAAGCAAAAGACAACATTGAACATCGCAGACCTTTAAGGCCATAATCGCCAAACTCCTGCTTTACGAACGTAGACAGAGACTTGGACCGGACGTTGTGCTCAGCCTTCACCTCAACAGGAATAACCCTATCTCTGCCTTGCACAACCAAATCAACCTCCAACGGAGAACTATCCTTACTATAGTAAAAAATATTATTGTCCATTCCGTCGTACTTCTCCAAAGATTTGATCTGCGACATCACGTAGTTCTCTGTAAATGCACCCTTAAACTCGGAAAACACTTCCATTCCGAGCAACATCGCCTTTGAGCGTGCTCCACACATACATGCCAACAGTCCGACATCCATCATGAACACCTTGTAACACATGGTATCCGTATAGAACAGCAATGGCTCTTTGGGCTTCGATATACGGCACACCTTATATATTATACCGGCATCAACAAGCCACTGGATAGCCTTTTCATATTCTGCTGCTCTTGCACCTTGCTTCACAACGCCAAAGACGAACTTCTTGTTCTCTTTAGCCAATTGCGCAGGAATACTATTCCAAACCATACGTATCCGCTCCGCTTCAGCCTTGGTGTGTTTGCCGAAATCACGATTATATGTACTCAAGATAGACATTTGTACCCTTCTCGTTTCACTGGCATCATGCGTGTCAATCCATGTGAGGACAGCTTCTGGCATACCTCCAACGAAATAATATTGCCGCAGATACTCCACAAGAGTGTCGTGGTGAGGAGCAAGCATGTCGGCATCAAGTTTTTTAAGACAATCTGCAAGCATATCTCTACCATTGGCAATAAGGAATTCGTCGAAAGTCATCGGATACATTCTTAGATTGTCTACCTTGCCTACCGGAAAACTTTCTTCCTCACGCAAAGAAATACCCAACAGCGATCCGGCAACCACTACATGCAGGTCTCGTTTGTTCTCGCAGAAATACTTCAGCGATGGGATGCCGTTCTTCACTTCCTGTATTTCATCGAAGAAAAGTAAGGTCTTGCCTACTGTTATGCGTTGTTCGTATTGCAGTTCTATTTGGTACAATATACGCTCAATATCGAAGTCTACAAAAAGAGATTCGACAAACGGGTTGTTATGACAATTGACGTAAACCATATTGTCAAACTCATCCTTGCCAAATTGCTTAAGAGTGTATGTTTTGCCCACCTGACGTGCCCCTAATAGTATCAATGGCTTACGCTTAGGCGAGTCTTTCCATTTCTTAAGATCGTTGTATATATGACGTTCCATAATGCTATAGTTTTATATCCAATGGCAAATTTAATGAAAATCAGCGACATACACAAGTTTATTACACTTTTATGAACGTTCAACAGCTATAAAGCTACACTTTTATGAACGTTCAACAGCTATAAAATCACACTTTTATGAACGTTCAACAGCTATAAAACTACACTTTTATGAACGTTCAATGGAATAAATTGTCCGTAGCGGAGGTCTCCGGCCTCTGCAGCACCAATCCAAAAACAATTCATTAATGAAGTATTCATTGCTTGCTGCGGAGGTCAGAGACCTCCGCTACGGACGGTTAAAGCTTAGGATGCTCTACCCAATCTCCACAACCTCAAGCCTATCGTCCTCGACACGAAAGCGCACATCGCGGCGCGCGAACTCCATGCCGTACACCTTTGTGGGGTTGTCGTGATACTGCGGACGGGGGTCGAGCGCGAGCACTTTCTTGAGCGACGCAAGCTCTTCGGCTGTGAACTCTGAAGCCAAACTATCGGGAAAGACGACGTGCAGACGGCGCGCGGCGGTGGCATCGACAAAGCCGCTGTGGGCGTCGGGATGCGAGTCGGCATAAGTGACGTAAGGCTTTATGTCGTAGATAGGTGTGCCGTTCATGAGGTCGGCACCGAGAACATGAATGAGCGGCCCATCGGCAGCATCGTAGTCGATGCGGTCGATGCGAACGGAAGAAAGACCCAAGCGGTTGGGACGGAAGGGCGAACGCGTAGCAAAGACACCCACCTTAGTGTTGCCGCCAAGACGCGGCGGACGCACGACGGGGCTTGTAGCCTCGTGCTTGTTGGCAGAGAACTCCCACACGAGCCACAGATAGTCGAAGTCCTCCATGCCGCGCAGAGCGTCGGCGTTGCGATACTTCGGCACGAACTCTATCGTTCCGCGTAGCGTGTCGGCAAGTCCGCTCTGCTTGGGTATGCCGAACTTAGTGGCAAAGGGCGAACGAAAAAAAGCTATCGGTTCTATTTCCATTATTTCAAGTTTTTTATAATAGCATGGAAGGAAGGGCAATGCACCTTGTGGCTGCGATATCATTACAACCTTGAGGCTGCGTGGGTATGGCAGGATACCATACCCTCCTACACAAATGTCAACACCTCACCATCTCAACACCTCACCATCTCAACACCTCACCACCTCAACACCTCACCACCTCACCATCTCAATTCACCGTGATGTGGAAGCATCCCTGCTTCACCTCGTACTTCACGAGGCATCGCTTCTGCTCGCGCATATCGCGCAACACCTCAGAGAGCACCCACTTCAGCGAGTCGTTGCGCACCTGTCGGCGGCGCGGTCCGTCGGGGTCCTCCACGGTGTGGTAGCGGTTGTAGCAGATGTCGAACGTAGTGCCGTAGAGATGGCACGAGTTCTCGGTAGCGTTAGAGTTGCGGCGACGTAGCTTTTCCACGTCAGCCTTGCTGCGCAACACCGACGTAACAATCACCTTATGCAGCGGAATCTGCTTGGTCTGCAAGCTGTCGAAGAAGCTGCGGCCTATGTCCTGCAGCAATATGGCGGCACGCGGCACGAGATAAGGTATGCTGCTGCGCATACGACTGTCGATGTGGTAGAACGGACTGCTGCCCACGTACACCAGCTCCGACTTGCGGCGCTCGGCATCGGCACGGTCAACAACCGCCTTCACGCCGTAGCGCGCGGCAGCCACGAGCTGCACATCGTTCTGATCGGGGAACGTGTTGCCGAAGTGGGGCACGCTGTATATGCGGTTCTTCACGGGAGTGCCGTCGGCAGCGAAGAAGCGCGACGGGCGACCCAATGGCTTGGGCGCTGCCGCGGGCACGCTCGCCACCTCCTTTCGGGAGATGGCAGCCGACTGTGCAGCCAGTTCTGTTCGGAGCGAGTCGGAGGCAGCCAAGCTGTCGGCAACGACTGCGCTGTCGGCCTGACTTACAGACTTTTCTGCTGGCGCAAACGCCAGTTCGGGATGGGTGCAGCGCAACATGGCGAGCAAAACAACAGCCACGCCGAACGCCTGCGTATATCTTTTAGGAGAAATTTTCATCATAATGGATGCAAATTTAGACAAAATCGAGGACAATACAAAACATGTGCTCTTGTTTTTATTGTTGTTTGTTTTGTATTGTCTTGTATTTTCATTAACTTTGCATCCAAAATAGTAGACTGAATATTTTGATAGAAAGACATATTATATTAGAGGATATCGACCCCGTAGTATTCTACGGTGTGGGCAACGGGCATCTGCAGATAATAAAGTCGCTCTACCCGAAGCTGCGCATAGTGGCACGCGACAACGTGATACGCGTGCTGGGCGATGAGGAAGAGATGGCTGCCTTCGAGGAGAACGTGGAGAAGATGCGCCGACATGTGCTGAAGTTCAACAACATCAACGACGAGGACATTCTCGACATCATCAAGGGCAAGCAGACAAAGGCCGACAGCGTAAAGGGCGTCATCGTGTACAACATTTCGGGAAAGCCGATAAAGTGCAAGAGCGAGAACCAGCAGCAGTTGGTGGACGCATACGAGAAGAACGACATGATATTCGCCACCGGCCCCGCCGGAACGGGAAAGACATACCTCAGCATAGCTCTGGCAGTGCGCGCACTGAAGGAGAAGACCATACGCAAGATAATACTCTCGCGTCCGGCTGTGGAGGCTGGCGAGAAGCTCGGCTTCCTGCCAGGCGACATGAAGGACAAGATTGACCCGTACCTGCAGCCGCTCTACGACGCGCTCGAAGACATGCTGCCAGCCGTGAAGCTGCAGGACATGATGGAGAAGAACGTAATACAGATTGCTCCGCTCGCCTTCATGCGAGGACGCACACTCAGCGACGCTGTAGTGATACTCGACGAGGCGCAGAACACTACACCGGCACAGATACGAATGTTCCTCACACGAATGGGATGGAACACGAAGATGATTATCACCGGCGACATGACGCAGATAGACCTGCCGCGCGGACAGAAGAGCGGACTCACCGAGGCGCTCGACATACTGAAGGACGTGGAGGGCATCGGCTTCGTAAAACTCGGACAGAAAGACATCGTAAGACATAAGCTTGTGACGCGCATCGTGAATGCTTACGACGCTCACGACGCTCACGAAAAAACTCAAAATTAAAAAACAGTTATGAAAGCACTTACAAAGACCGATTTTCATTTCGAAGGTCAGAAAAACGTGTATCACGGAAAAGTTCGCGACGTGTATGACATCAACGACGACGTGATTGTAATGGTAGCAACAGACAGAATCTCTGCGTTTGACGTTATCCTGCCGAAGGGTATTCCGTTCAAAGGACAGGTTCTGAACCAGATTGCAGCCAAGTTCCTTGATGCCACTACAGACATCTGCCCCAACTGGAAGCTCGCAACACCAGACCCGATGGTAACCGTAGGTTTGAAATGCGAGGGTTTCCGCGTTGAAATGATCATCCGCTCTATCCTTACTGGCTCGGCATGGCGCGCATACAAAGACGGATGCCGCGAACTCTGCGGCGTGAAGCTGCCGGAGGGTATGAAGGAGAATCAGCGTTTCCCGGAGCCTATCATCACTCCGACAACTAAGGCAGACGAGGGACACGACCTCAACATCTCTAAGGAGGAAATCATCGCTCAGGGCATCGTAAGTGCTGAGGACTATGCTGTAATGGAGGACTACACACGCCGCATCTTCCAGCGCGGCCAGGAGATGGCTGCTCAGCGCGGCTTGATCCTCGTTGACACAAAGTACGAGTTCGGCAAGCGCGACGGCAAGGTATATCTCATCGACGAGATTCACACTCCCGACTCATCACGCTACTTCTACGCTGACGGATACGAGGAGAAGTTTGAGAAGGGACTGCCGCAGAAGCAGCTCTCTAAGGAGTTTGTACGCCAGTGGCTCATCGAACACAACTTCATGAACGAACCAGGACAGACAATGCCCGAAATCACCGACGAATATGCAGAGAGCGTGAGCGAGCGCTACATCGAACTCTACGAGCATATCACAGGCGAGAAGTTCGACAAGAACGTAGAAGAGGGCGACATCGCAGCACGCATCGAGAAGAACGTGGCTGACTACCTCGCTACACGCAAGTAGCAACGCATAACGGGTGCAGAATATCTGATGTCGGGAAACAAATTCCTGCGACATCTGATATTCTACACCCTACATTATTATATATACATATATGAGAAACCGCACCTAATAGGGCACGGAAAGAACAAAGAAAACAAATAAGGACAATGGTTTACAGACAGGAAAAGATAAAGCCCTACAACGACAAAGAGGAGAAGGGCGCGCAGGTGGAACAGATGTTCGACAACATCGCACACTCGTATGATAAGCTCAACCACCGCCTGTCGTGGAACATTGACAAGCTGTGGCGAAAGAGAGCTCTCAACCGACTGAAGCCTTACAAACCGCAAAGCATTCTCGACATCGCTACGGGCACGGGCGACTTCGCCATACAGGCAGCACAGACGCTGCAGCCAAAGCAAGTGACCGGCACCGACATCAGCGAGGGAATGATGAATGTGGGCAGACAGAAGGTGAAGGCGCTGAAACTCGACGGCGTGATATCGTTCGCCAAGGAAGACTGCATGGCGCTCTCGTTCGAAGACAACACGTTCGACGCCGTAACTGCGGCTTTCGGCATTCGCAACTTCCAGAACCTCGACCAGGGACTGCGCGAGATGTGCCGCGTGCTAAAACCGGGCGGACATCTCTGCATCGTGGAACTGACATCGCCTGTGATGTTCCCGATGAAGCAACTGTTCAAGGTCTACTCACACACGGTGCTGCCCATATACGGACGTCTCATCTCGGGCGACAGAGTGGCTTACTCGTACCTCACGGCTACTATCGAGGCGTTCCCGCAAGGCGAACGAATGGTGGAGATACTGAAGGCAGCGGGCTTCGCCAAAGCTACATTCAAGCGATTGACACTCGGCATCTGCACGCTATATCTCGCTACAAAATAAAGGTATCTCAACCCCATCACCATCTCACCCCATCAACACCTCACCACCTCAACCCATCACCACCTCAACCCATCACCACCCCCATCACCCCATCAACACCTCAACATCTCAACATCAACATTCACACTATGGACAAGTACGGTTTAATCGGTTTTCCACTGGAACATTCCTTCTCCATCAGCTACTTCAACGAGAAGTTCGCAAACGAAGGCATCAAAGCGCGCTACATAAACTATGAGATTCCGCAGATAGAGGACTTGAAAGAGATACTCGCTTCAAACCCGGAGCTGCGCGGACTCAACGTGACTATCCCATACAAGCAGCAGGTGATACCCTACCTCGACGAGCTTAGTCCGGAAGCACGCGCCATTGGTGCTGTCAACGTGATACGCGTGACGCACAAGAACAAGAACGTGATACTGAAGGGATTCAACAGCGACGTAATCGGTTTCACACGTAGCATCGAGACAATGCTCGAGCCTTGCCATAAGAAGGCGCTCATACTCGGCACGGGTGGCGCATCGCTCGCCATCAACTACGGACTCAAGTCGCTCGGACTCGAGACGCTGTTCGTGAGCCGCACGAAGAAGCCTGGCTGCATAACATACCAGGAGGTGACGCCGGAACTGATAAAGGAGTACAACGTCGCCGTCAACTGCACTCCGCTGGGCATGTACCCGAAGGCTGACACCTGCCCCGACCTGCCGTACGAGGCAATGGACTGCCACACCATACTCTACGACCTCATCTACAATCCTGACGAGACGCTGTTCATGAAGAAGGGCGCACGCTATGGCGCCAACACAAAGAACGGACTGGAGATGCTGCTGTTGCAGGCTTTCGCAAGCTGGGACTTCTGGCACAGCGACAAATAAAGACACCCTACCTTATTATATAGTATTGCCGCAGGATTATATTATATATTGCCATCGGATTATATTATATATTGCCGCAGGCAACAACTCAAAACTCAGAAATCAAAAATAAAAACTCATAATATGGACACATCTAACAGATACATGATGCGCGGCGTAAGCGCAGCTAAAGAAGACGTACACAACGCCATCAAGAACATCGACAAGGGTCTCTATCCGCAGGCTTTCTGCAAAATAATCCCCGATATCCTCGGCGGCGACCCCGAATACTGCAACATCATGCACGCCGACGGTGCTGGCACCAAGTCGTCGCTCGCCTACATGTACTGGAAGGAAACCGGCGACCTCAGCGTATGGAAAGGCGTGGCTCAGGACGCTATCGTGATGAACACCGACGACCTGCTCTGCGTGGGCGCCGTTGATAACATCCTCGTTTCAAGCACTATCGGACGCAACAAGATGGTTATCCCTGGTGAAGTTATCTCGGCTGTTATCAACGGCACAGACGAACTGCTCGAGGATCTGCGCAAGATGGGCGTAGGCGTTTACGCTACCGGCGGTGAGACAGCCGATGTTGGCGACCTCGTGCGCACTATCATCGTCGACTCTACAGTTACCTGCCGCATGAAGCGCAGCGACGTAATCGACAACGCTAACATCCGTCCGGGCGACGTTATCGTAGGTCTGGCTTCATTCGGTCAGGCTACATACGAGAAACAGTACAACGGCGGTATGGGTTCTAACGGACTCACCAGCGCTCGCCACGACGTGTTCTCGAAGTATCTCGCAGAGAAATATCCGGAAAGCTACGACCACGCTGTGCCCGAAGAGCTCGTATACAGCGGTGGCTGCCGTCTTGACGACAAGGTGGAGGGCACACCTGTAACAGCCGGACAACTCGTTCTCTCGCCGACACGTACATATGCTCCGGTCATCAAGCGCCTGCTCGACGAGCTGCGCCCGGAGATTCACGGTATGGTTCACTGCACCGGCGGCGCACAAACAAAGGTGCTGCACTTCGTCGGCGAGAACTGCCGCGTAATCAAGGACAACATGTTCCCGATTCCGCCGTTGTTCCGCCTCATTCAGGAGCAGAGCCACACCGACTGGAAGGAGATGTACAAGGTATTCAACATGGGTCACCGCATGGAGATTTACGTACGTCCGGAGGTTGCAGAGAAGGTTATCGCTATCAGCAAGAGCTTCAACATCGACGCACAGATCGTAGGACGCATCGAAGAGGGCAAACGCTCACTCCTCATCAAGTCTGAATACGGAGAGTTCGAGTATTAATAAGATGGTAAGAGGTTGAGGTGGTGAGATAAGATGGTGATGTGGTGAGATGTTGGAGTGTTGACATATGTTAGCATATCTCACCATAACACCACCTCAACATCTCACCACCTCAACATCACAACACCTCAACATCTCACCCCCACACCATAACAACATTAAATTTGACAAATGGCAGAAAACAATAACATATTAGAAAAACTCGACGGACTTGAGGCACGCTATGAGGAAGTATCAACCCTCATCACCGACCCTTCTGTAATCGCCGACCGACAGCGTTACGTGAAACTGACAAAGGAGTACAAGGATCTTGAAGACATTATGAAGCTCCGTCAGAAGTATATAAATTGTCTTAACGGCATCGCTGAGGCAAAGGATATCATCATGAACGAGCAGGATGCGGAGATGAAAGAGATGGCGCGTGAGGAACTCGCTGTAAACGAAGAGCTCCAGCCAAAACTTGAGGAAGAAATAAAGATTGCTCTTGTGCCGAAGGACCCCGAGGACGCAAAGAACGTACAGATGGAGATTCGCGCCGGTACCGGTGGCGACGAGGCTTGTCTCTTTGCCGGCGAGATATTCATGATGTACAAGAAATACTGCGAGTCGAAAGGCTGGACCGTGTCTGTAACAAGCGAGAGCGAAGGCGCTGTCGGCGGCTTCAAGGAAATCTGCTTCGCTGTAAGCGGCGACAACGTATACGGCACATTGAAGTATGAGTCGGGTGTTCACCGCGTACAGCGTGTGCCTGTTACCGAATCAAACGGACGCATGCAGACTTCTGCTGCTACCGTAGCCGTTCTTCCTGAGGCAGACCCGTTTGAGGTTAACATCAACGAGGGCGAAATCAAGTGGGATACATTCCGTTCGTCAGGTGCTGGCGGACAGAACGTGAACAAGGTGGAGTCGGGTGTGCGTGCCCGCTATATGTGGAAGAACCCGAACACAGGAGAGGTTGAGGAAATCCTCATCGAGTGTACCGAGACCCGCGACCAGCCTAAGAACAAGGAAAGAGCTCTTGCACGTCTGCGTACATATATATATGATAAGGAGCACCAGAAGTATGTCGACGACATCGCAAACCGCCGCAAGACTCTCGTCTCTACCGGCGACCGCTCGGCAAAGATTCGTACATACAACTTCCCGCAGGGCCGTGTAACCGACCATCGCATCGGCATGACCGTATACGACCTCCCCGGCTTCATGGGCGGCAACATCCAGCAGATGATCGACGCACTCACCGTAGCAGAGAATGCGGAGAAGATGAAGGAGAACGAATTGTAATCGGTTGCAACCAACAGTAATTATATCTATTTTTTAGATATCAGTTTATAAAACTTATTGTATAATCAATTTGTAAAACCAATCGTTATGAACAGATCTGAATTAGTAAGCCAGATAAAGACAAAGCGCTCGTTCCTCTGTGTAGGTCTTGACACCGACTTGAAGAAGGTGCCGCAGCATATCCTCAACGAGGAAGACCCGATCTTCGCCTTCAACAAGGCAATCATCGACGCAACAGCCCCATACTGCGTTTCTTACAAGCCAAACCTCGCTTTCTACGAGGCATTCGGCGTGAAAGGTCTCATCTCTTTCGAGAAGACAATCAAGTATCTGAAGGAGAACTACCCCAACCACTTCATCGTGGCTGACGCAAAGCGCGGCGACATCGGCAACACAAGCGCAATGTACGCTCGCACATTCTTCGACGAGTACGACGTAGACTCGCTCACCGTAGCACCGTACATGGGCGAAGACAGCGTTACGCCGTTCCTCGGCTACAAGGGCAAGTGGGTTATCCTGCTCGCTCTCACCAGCAACAAGGGAAGTCACGACTTCCAGCTCACAGAAGACAAGGACGGTGAGCGTCTGTTCGAGAAGGTGCTGCGCACATCTCAGCAGTGGGGCGACAAGGAGAACATGATGTACGTTGTCGGAGCTACACAGGGCCGCATGTTCGAGGATATCCGCAAGATAGTTCCCGACCACTTCCTGCTCGTTCCTGGCGTTGGTGCTCAGGGCGGTTCGCTTGAGGAAGTATGCAACTACGGCATGAACGCCGACTGCGGACTCCTTGTCAACAGCTCTCGCGGAATCATCTACGCTTCTAATGGCGAAGACTTCGCAACCGTTGCTGCAGAGAAGGCAAAGGAACTGCAGATGCAGATGGACGCTGAGCTGAAAAAATACGGCATTTAAAGTCTCACATCGGGCTTTTTTCGTAAAAACTGACGTATTTTCAGACAAAATTGATAAATATGTATTGTTAAAAAGCATAATGTAAATTAATTTTCTTACATTTGCAACATCTATAGACAACTATCATCTATATATTTGCAAGAATAACATAGAAAAAACAGAAATGGAATTTACAGCAGAACAGATAGCGAGCGTGATTGGCGGTCGCGTAGAAGGCAACAAAGATGCGAAAATCAACACCTTCGCAAAGATAGAAGAAGGTGTAGAAGGCGCCATCTCATTCCTTTCAAACCCGAAATACACCCACTACATCTACGACACCAAGTCGTCGGTAGTGATTGTCAACAACGATGTAGAGCTTGAGCACCCCGTTCAGGCCACACTCATACGTGTTGACAACGCATACGAGTGTATTGCCAAGCTGCTCCAAATCTATGAAGCAAGCAAGCCGAAGAAGACTGGCGTTGCTCCGCAGGCATACGTATCGCCGACTGCAAAGCTCGGCAAGGACTGCTATGTGGGTCCGTTTGCATGCATCGGCGACAACGCCGTTGTAGGCGACAACTGCCAGATCTATCCTCACGCCGTAATCGGCGACAACGTGAAGATGGGCGACAACTGCCTCATCTACCCTAACACGACCATCTATCAGGGCTGTAAGCTCGGCAACAACGTAACTCTTCACGCCGGCAGCGTAATCGGTTCTGACGGATTCGGCTTCGCTCCTAACGCAGAAGGCTACGACAAGATACCGCAGATTGGCATCGTGACCATCGAGGACAACGTTGAAATCGGCGCTAACACCTGTGTAGACCGTTCGACAATGGGCTCTACCGTCATCCGCAAGGGCGTTAAGCTCGACAACCTCGTGCAGATTGCCCACAACGTGGAGATTGGCGAGAACACCGTGATGTCGGCTCAGGTAGGCATTGCAGGCAGCACAAAGGTAGGTTCATGGTGTATGTTCGGCGGCCAGGTTGGTTTGGCAGGCCACATCACAATCGGCGACCGCACCCTTCTCGGAGCACAGTCGGGTGTACCGGGCAACTTGGAAGGCAACGAAGAACTCATCGGCACACCGCCGATGCCACTCCGCCAGTACTTCAAGTCGCAGGCTATCTTCCGTCGTCTGCCTGATATGTACAAGGACTTGAACGACCTGAAAAAAGAGATGGAGTCGTTCAAGAAGAACGATAAATAAACAACAAACAATATAATAATGTCAAAACAAAAGACACTTAAAGGCAGTTTCTCTTTGTGCGGCAAAGGCCTGCACACCGGTTTGAGTCTCACCGTGACATTCAACCCTGCCCCTGAGAACACTGGCTATAAAATACAGCGCATCGACCTCGACGGTATGCCTACAATTCAGGCAATCGCTGAGAACGTAATTGACACACAGCGTGGCACCGTTTTGGGTAAAGGCGATATGCGCGTGTCTACCATTGAGCACGGTATGGCTGCCCTCTACGCTATGGGCATCGACAACTGTCTCATCCAGGTGAACGGCCCCGAGTTCCCTATCCTCGACGGTAGTGCGGCTCTGTACGTTGACAAGATTAACGAGGTGGGCATTGAGGAGCAGAACGCTCCTAAGGACTGGTATATCATCCGCCACAAGATTGAGGTGAAGGACGAGGCGACCGGTTCTTGCATCACCATCCTCCCCGACGAGGAGTTCTCTCTCACAGCAATGTGCTCGTTCAACTCCAAGTTCGTCAGCTCACAGTTTGCCACACTCGACCGCATCGACAAGTTCGGCACCGACATCGCTCCGGCGCGCACCTTCGTATTCGTACGCGACATCGAGCCGCTGTTGAAGGCCAACCTCATCAAGGGCGGCGACCTCGACAACGCCATCGTCATCTACGAGATGCAGACCACACAGGAGCGTCTCGACTCGCTTGCAGACATGATTCACGTAGAGCGTCGCGACGCTACTGAACTTGGCTACATACAGCACAAGCCGCTTGTTTGGGACAACGAGTGCACACGCCACAAGTTGCTCGACGTAATCGGCGACATGGCTCTCATCGGCAAGCCTATCAAAGGCCGCATCATCGCCACACGCCCCGGTCACACCATCAACAACAAGTTTGCACGCCTCATGCGCCGCGAGATCCGCAAGCACGAGATTCAGGCACCGATATACGACCCGAACGAGGAACCGCTGATGGACAACATCCGCATCCGCGAGCTTCTTCCCCATCGCTATCCGATGCAGCTTGTTGACAAGGTGATAAGCCTCGGCGCCACAAGCATCGTAGGCGTGAAGAACGTCACAGCCAACGAGCCGTTCTTCGTAGGTCACTTCCCGCAGGAGCCTGTCATGCCGGGCGTGCTTCAGATTGAGGCGATGGCTCAGTGCGGCGGTCTGCTTGTGCTCAACACTCTCGAAGAGCCAGAGCGCTGGTCTACTTACTTCATGAAGATAGACGACGTGAAGTTCCGCCAGAAGGTTGTTCCTGGCGACACACTTCTCTTCAAGGTCGACCTGCTTGCGCCGTTGCGCCATGGCATCTCGTCGATGAAGGGCTACGTGTTCGTAGGCGACCACGTCGTTTCGGAGGCTACATTCACAGCACAGATTGTAAAGAACAAGTAAATAGTAAAGAAGATGTGTCAAAAGGGAGTCTGCCACGTGTAACTTCATTTTGGCACATCTCCATAAAATATAATCAAGATGAATCAAATCAGTCCTTTAGCATACGTACATCCCGAAGCAAAGCTTGGCGATAACAACATCATCGGTCCGTTCTGCTACATCGACCGTGATGTAGAAATCGGCGACAACAACGTAATGCAGAACAGTGTTACCATCCATGTAGGTGCACGCATCGGCAGCAACAACGAGTTCTTCCCCGGCGCAAGTATCTCTACAAAGCCGCAAGACCTCAAGTTCCGTGGCGAGGAGACGACCTGCGTTGTCGGCGACAACAACTCTATCCGCGAGAACGTAACAATCTCGCGCGGTACAGCGTCGAAAGGCAAGACCGTTGTCGGCTCCAACAACCTTCTGATGGAGAACATGCACGTAGGACACGATTGCGTGCTCGGTAGCGGACTGATTATCGGCAACTCTACAAAGCTTGCCGGCGAGGTAGTCATCGACGACAACGCCATCCTCTCTGGTTGCGTTCTCGTTCACCAGTTCTGCCACATCGGCGGCTACGTAATGGTGCAGGGCGGTTCGCGCTCTCCGATGGACATTCCGCCGTACATCATTGCCGGTCGCGACCCGCTGAAGTATTGCGGTCTGAACATCGTAGGTCTGCGCCGCCGCGGATTCAGCAAGGAGCAGATCGACCTCATCCACAACACCTACCGCCTGCTCTACAACACAGGCACACTGAAAGAAGGCATCGAGGAGATACACAAGACATTGCCTATGACAAAGGAAGTGGAATACATCCTCAACTTCGTAGAGACTTCACAGCGCGGAATCATCCGATAGACATCATCAAAAAACACTACTGTTTTCAAGAAATAGAGATAATAGAGACAATAGAGACAATGCAGCTTTCGAGATACTGCGTTGCCGCTATTGTCTCTTTTTTTGTTTCCGTATATTATATGGCAAAAACACTGATAGTAATACTCGGTCCGACGGGCGTAGGCAAGACAGAACTGTGCCTGCAAGTGGCCGAGCACCTCAACATACCGATCATCAACGCCGACTCCCGACAGATATTCGAGGAGATACCCATAGGCACCGCCGCACCTACCGCCGCACAGCGCGCCCGAGTGCCTCACTACTTCGTTGGCACCCACCACATCGGCGACTACTATAGTGCGTCGATGTACGAGAGCGATGTGATGCAGCTGCTCACCGCCGACCTCTTCGAGCGCTACGACACGGCGCTGCTCACGGGCGGCTCGATGATGTACATCGACGCCGTGTGCAACGGCATCGACGACATACCCACCGTCGACGACGAGACGCGCGAGTGGATGAAGCAGCGACTTGCCGACGAGGGACTTGAGCGACTCGTTGCCGAACTGAAGGTGCTCGACCCCGAGCACTGGGCGATTGTCGACCGCAACAACCCGCGCCGTGTAGTGCATGCACTCGAGATATGCCACTGCACGGGACAGACCTACACCTCGTTTCGCAAGAGCGAGCGCAAGGAGCGCCCGTTCAACATCATAAAGATTGGCTTGACCCGCCCGCGCGACGTGCTCTACGACCGCATCAACGCGCGCGTTCTCGACATGATTGACGCCGGACTCGAGCAGGAGGCGCTTGCCGTCTACCCGCAGCGCTCGGAGAATGCCCTGAACACCGTGGGCTACAAGGAGATGTTCGAGTATCTCGACGGGCTCACCACCCTCGACGAGTGCATCTTCAAGATACAGAGCAACAGCCGCCGCTACTGCCGCAAGCAGCAGACATGGTTCAAGCGCGACGCTTCTATCCACTGGTTCTGCCCCGATAACATTAAAGAAATCATAAATTTCATTGATACAAGTCTCGTAGGTTAAGCAAAATATGTACTTTTGCATATTCATAACTATAAATCAATTAATAAACCGGCGGCATGTCATCGGCATGCGGCAACTTGAAAAATAACAATAAGATGAAAAAAGTAAAGCAGATTCTCACCTGGTGTCTGCAGAAAGCGCGCACTTTCTGCCATTGGTACCGCAACCTTTACCGAGGCCGCAAATGGTATGCCAAGACACTCATAGGCATAGCTTCGTGCATCGTTGCCTTCTTCCTCTACCTCGGAGCTGTCGACATCAACCTCCTGTGGCTCTTCGGCAAGTCGCCGGGCTTCATCGCCATCAAGGATGCCGTAACCAGTGAGGCGTCGGAGATATACAGCGACGATGGTGTGCTCATCGGCAAATACTTCAACGAGAACCGCACACCAGTGAAGTTCGAGGACGTGAACCCCGTCTTCTGGAAGGCTCTCATCGCTACCGAGGACGAGCGTTTCTACAGCCATCACGGCATCGACTACAGAGGTCTTGTGAGCGCTGTGAAGGACGCTGTGGTGCATCACGACGCACGCGGCGCCTCTACCATCACGCAGCAGCTTGCCAAGAACATGTTCCGCATGCGCACCAACTACTCTACCGGTCTGCTCGGCATGATTCCAGGCGTGCGCATGCTCATCGTCAAGTCGAAGGAGTGGATCATAGCCACCAAGCTCGAGATGACGCACGACAAGAACGAGATTCTCACCATGTACGCCAACACCGTCGACTTCGGTAGCAACGCCTTCGGCATCAAGACCGCAGCGAAGACCTACTTCAACTGCTCGCCAAAGGATCTCACCGTCGAGCAGGCGGCTGTGCTCGTGGGTATGCTGAAAGCCACCACCTACTACAACCCGCTCACCCACCCCGAGAACTCGTTGCGCCGCCGCAACGTCGTGCTCAGCAACATGGTGAGCCACGGCGACATGACACGCGCCGACTACGACTCTATCTCCAAGATAGACATCAAGCTCAACTACAGCGTTGAGAGCAACTACGACGGCACGGCGCTCTACTTCCGCGAGGCTGTTGCAGACGAGCTGCGCACATGGTGCCGCGACAACGACTACGATCTCTACACCTCCGGTCTGAAGATATACACCACCATCGACTCGCGTATGCAGAAATACGCCGAGGAGGCTGCCATAAAGCAGATGAAGCAGGTGCAGCGCAACTTCAACAACCACTGGGGCAACCAAGACCCGTGGCAGGACGAGAATCACAACGTCATCCCGGGCTTCATCGAGGACATAGCCAAGCGCCAGCCTGTATACAAGTATCTGCTCACACGCTTCCCGAACAACCCCGACTCCATCGAGTACTACCTCAACCGCCCGCACAAGGTGAAGCTCTTCGACTACGAGCACGGCACAATAGAGAAGGAGATGTCTACAATGGACTCTATCCGCTACATGGTTCACTTCATGCACTGCTCGTTCGTGGCTATGGAGCCGCAGACCGGCGCCGTGAAGGCATGGGTGGGCGACATCGACTTCAAGTCGTGGAAGTACGACAAAGTGACGGCAATGCGCCAGCCGGGCTCTACGTTTAAGCTCTTCGTCTACACCGAGGCTATGAATCAGGGACTCACGCCGTGCGACAAGCGCCGCGACGAATACTTCTCTATGCAGGTGTTCGACAAGAAGCATAACGAGGAGGTGACCTGGGCGCCTACCAACGCCAACGGCTACTTCACCGGCGACTCTATACCGCTGAAGGCAGCCTTCGCACGAAGCATCAACTCTATCGCCGTGCGCCTCGGACAGGAGATGGGCATCACGCGCATCGCCGAGACGGCGCACAAGATGGGCATCGAGAGTCCGCTCGACGAGACTCCGGCGCTCGCCCTCGGTTCGAGCGACATCAACCTGCTCGAGCTTGCCAACGCCTATAGCACCGTAGCCAACGACGGCAAGTACGTGAAGCGCGTTCTCGTTACGCGCATCGTCGACCGCAACGGCAAGGAGGTATACCGTGCGCCGATGAACGAGGAGCAGGTGATACCTTATAAGAGTGCGTTCCTCATGCAGCAGCTCCTCATGGGCGGCACAAGCGAACCGGGCGGCACTTCGATGAGCCTCAACGGATACGTGGGCAAATTCCGCGACACCGACTGGGGCGGCAAGACCGGTACATCCAACAACCACTCCGACGCATGGTTCATGGGCGTCAGCCCGAAGCTCGTCGTAGGCGCATGGGTAGGTGGCGAATACCGCTGCATCCACTTCCGCACCGGCGCTCTCGGACAGGGTTCGCGCACCGCTCTGCCTATCTGCGGACTCTTCCTCGAGTCTGTGCTCAACGACCCTGCGTTCGCCAAGTATCGCGTGAAGTTCGGCAAGCCGAAGGATGCCGACATCACCTCGTCAATGTACAACTGCCAGAGCTACTACACTCGCGAGAAGGCTGACTCTTCACGCTCCGACAGCATACATGTTGAGGAGGAGATAGTGCTCGACGAGAATGGCGCACCAATAGAACACCACAAAGCTACCGAGCCTGCAAAGGAAGGTTCGTCAGAACAGCCCAGCACACACAAGCGCCCCAAGGAGGAAGCCGTCAACTTCGACGACCTCTAATCCATATCAATACAATATAGTAGCGGAGGCCTCCCGCCTCCGCAGCAACCAACGATGCACACCATCTATTATTATTAAAGATGATTTGTATTCGACTTGGTGCTGCGGAGGCCGGAGACCTCCGCTACTTTTAGGTTCACTGTTGAATCACTTCACATTACGGATGAACCAGCAACAATTTATCTCACGCCGCCCAACTGATGCAGTCTGAACGTGAAGTCGTTCAGCGAATGTCCTTCGGGCGATGTTATCGTTATCTTCTTACGCTGTCCGGGCAGCAGGTCGAAGAAGTTGTCCGTGAAGCGAACGCCTTGCACAGGCACTTCTACGAAAATGTCGCGAGCCAGCTTGTCGGTCTTCAGCGTCATCTCTATCGCATCGCCTCGCCGTCTCACGCTTGTCTCTATATTAGCCTCGGGCAACTTTTGGTCTTTCGGATAAGCGAAGTAAAAGACGTCATCGGCGAGCGTAGCTCCGTTCTTTGCCTTCAGCGTGAAGTGAAGCAATGAGGTGGCGGCGCTTAGCTTGCCCTGCAACTCGCCTGCACGCTTCTTCATGAAGAGCACGGAGGAGTTGGCTGCAAGCATGCCGCTCTGCGTCCATTTGCCATGAGCCTTTCCGTCGAAATCCATCAGCTCTACGTCCAGACGTACGTCGTCACGGTCTTGCAGTTCGTCCGAGACAAGATATACACACACGTCGTCGCCCTCCTTTATGGCGTTGATCAGGATAGGAGCAAACGCCCGCTTCGACTGATACATCAAAGCCTTCCAGTTGCCGTAGTAGTCGATGCCCGACCACGACACCACGGGCCAACTGTCGTTCAGCTGCCAGAAGAGGCTACCCATGCAGTACGGTCGGTTGCGGCGGTGAGCCTCGATGCCGTGGCGCATACCCTGCCCCTGCAGCACCAGTCCCACGTATACCAGGTCTTCAAACTTCTCTGGCACCTTATAGTACAGTCCCATAGTCTGCTTGATTAGCGCATTGCCTATGTCGGCTTTCTGATGCGCATTCATTACTGGCGACTCCAACTCAAAGTCCTTCTCTTCGGCGAACGTGCGTATCGTCTTCATCTCGGGGAACGCCTGGAATCCGTATTCGCTCATGAAGCGCGGCACGTCCGTGTCGAAACTCTCGAACGGCTTGCGTCCGTGCCATGTGCCCCAGTTGTGGCTGTCGGCGGTCTTCCAACTGTCGGGGCGTCCCCAGTTGGCTTCGTACGGCGAGCTGTGCATATAGAATCTGCCGTTGTCGAGCCTCTCCACCATCTTCGGCAGCAGTCCACGGAACAGCACGTCGTATCCACGCTCCATCCCTGCAAAAGCCTCAGCAGAGTATTTTCTCTGCCATCCCCAGTAGCGCATAGCCTCATATATCTCGTTGTTGCCGCACCACATGGCAAGCGACGCATGTCCACGCAGACGCTTTATGTTGTATTCAGCCTCAGCCTCCACCCGTCCGACGAACTGCGGGTCGTGAGGATACGAACTGCAGGCGAACATGAAGTCCTGCCATATCAGTATGCCGTTGCGGTCTGCCTCGTCGTAGAACTCGTCGTCCTCGTAGATGCCTCCACCCCACACACGCAGCATATTCATGTTGGCAGCCTTCACGTCCTCAAATATGCGTTTGTATCGCTCGGGCGTTACGTTGGGCAGCAGGGCGTCGTCTGGAATGAAGTTGGCACCCTTTGCAAACATCGGCTTGCCGTTCACTACGAAGTAGAACGACTTGCCGTACTCGTCATCGTCCATCACCACTCTCACCGTGCGCAGCCCCACATTCCGCTCTTGCTTCGCTATCTCCACGCCGTCTACCGACAGCGATGCCGTAAACTTATACAGCGAAGGCTCGCCCCAGCCGTTGGGCATCCACAGATGCGGCTTCTCAATGCTCACAGGCAGACTCACCGTATTGGCTCCGGGGCGCAGTTCTATCTGTTTCTTTATTTCTTTCGTGTCGCTGTCAGAGTAGTGATAATCTACCTTCAGCAAAGCCGAGACGGTGCTGGAGGTTACATTGTTTATCTCCAGCCGGTTGTCTACATCCGCCTTAGCCTGCGTCACCACATCCTGACAGACATAATAGTCTTCAATCCTTGCCACATCCGAAAACACCAGACGCACCGGTCGCCATATTCCACACGTAGCCAGGCGTATGCCCCAGTCCCATCCGTATGAGTAAGGCGCCTTGCGCGTGTAGACACTCGTGCGCCAAGGCGAATGGTCGTTGCTTGCAGGATAGTCGAAGCCGTTGGTCTGCAACTGCGGCAGCACCTCTTTCACTGGCGAACGGAAGCGCACGAGCAGCTGGTTCACTCCCTTGCGAAGCACCGGCTTCACCTCTATTTTGTGTCCTACGAACATATTGTCCGACCGCAATATCAAGGCTCCGTTGAGAAACACGTCGGCATACGTGTCGAGTCCGTCCATCTCCAGAACGGCGGCGTCGCGGCTAAGCTGCTGTTCGTTTACGACAAACGATGTGCGATACATCCAGTCTTCGTTCTCCACCCATTGCACGGCTTCCTCGTTCATGCCGTAGAACGGATTCGGTATTCGGTTATGGTTCAGCAGATCCTGGTGCACGGTTCCGGGCACCTTGGCGTCGCTCCATAGCGTGTCGCCCACCTGACAGAAGGTCCAGTTGGTATGTAGCGTGCAAACCTGCGGTTTTTCATAAGCGCTTGCAGTCAGCGACGCAATGCACGTTGCCAGAGAGCAAGCTAAGTCTTTTCCAGTCATATACGGGTTAGTGTAAATTCGGTTAAACGTTAGTGTAAGTTCGGTTAAACAATACTTTGCTATAACAGCAAAAAACAAAAGTACAGAAAATTTTCTGTACTACGCGTTACTTCCGTAAAATCTTTTGATAACTATATACATTTAGATCCAGAAAACTAAACGATAAAATCCTGTCTAAAGCCTATTTATAACAACACTTAGCCTTAGCGAGGCAGCCTTTAATCATAATATAATTATTGAAAATAGACTCAAAAAAAATAATTTATAAAATTTATTTTATATCTTTGTAATGTCTATCATTGTTGAATCTACTACTTGTTTTGCAGCGCTAAAGTAAGCGAATTCTGCAATATGATAAGAACATGAGCAAAAACAACTTGCTGTAAAACTTCACCTTACAATTGCTCATATACTTTTACATAAGTGTAATTTATAGTGCTACATAAGCAAATAGATAATATATGATGGAGTTTTCTTGCCTTGGATAAAAACTAAGGTGAAAGAACATGGTTATTGGACAAAAGAACGTGTATTCGAAGAAGGTGGCAAATACTCAACCAAAATGGAGTTTTAAAAAAATACACCAACTGCTTATTCTTGAGCGACAAAAACACTTGGATAAACGAAACGGGGTGGCTGCTTCTGATGCCAAGCCACAGGGATTTTGGCAAAACAAACAGAATATGATAGCTGAATCACATAAATATTCTTCACGAAGTGAATTCAGATGTGGAACTTCGAGTGCTTATAGGTCAGCTATAGATAATGGCTGAATAGATGAAATGAAATGGCTGAAGCGTCCGTAAAATTATAACCTCAAGTGGACTCGTGAAAATGTATTCTTAGAATTCCATAAATAAGACTCTCGTGGAAAAAAATAATATATATATGAATGATATAAATTTTGATATAACAAAACATTGGCTTCCTGTTGGTGAAAAACAGGGAAGTATAGAAAAAGACACCTTGAAAATAAAGGTGTCTGGCATAAATTTTCACACAAAACCAGAAGCAAACTTTTGGGGAGTTTATACAGGATGCATCAAACCTGAACCAAACAATCCATATGATCCTAATGCTATTGGTTTCTATAAGACTGATGGACAACTTTTGGGATATGTTCAAAAAGAGTTACAAGATTACGTTAATAAGTTTAGCAAAGGAAAAGAGTTGGACTGTGTAATTGCAATTACACCATTCATTTCTAAGGACGGTAAGGTTCGTAATCAGGCTTATGCAACAATCCTTAAATTTTTCGAGGATGATATAGAATATGCAACAGAAATGATTAATAACCTGAGTTCGGGATAAGCGACAGTCGTTTTTCTTGCTATGCCAGATTTCCGA
>OGXY01000834.1_pt1 | contig 25543 bp, 47 predicted proteins | sample 1576411 | NCBI WGS metagenome assembly OGXY01 (sample SAMEA3541498, study PRJEB24748) | human gut metagenome | biome: human gut; feature: human-associated habitat; material: faeces | place: China | collected 2012 | reverse complement strand
AGGTGATTGCTCTTGCTCGAAGGAGCAAGTTTTCCTCAATTGAGGTTTTATAAGCCTTTGTTAATATAAAATTGTATTTTATTTTTATATTGCAGAGAGGTGTATATTGTTAAGTTCCATTACTATGATTATTGACATCTTAGGTTTAGCCTTTGATATTTATACATATAAGAAACAACAAAATAAACAACAACCAAAAAAGAAGAAAAGAAAAAAGTAATCACCAGCTCCACGAATAGTTGCGTGATTACTTAAAGTAATTAAAAATAAACTTATTCAGAGCTAATCATCAATTTGATAGCTCTTTTCATTTGTATTATATCTTTTTATATGAAAATTTCAATAATAAATAAACTAAACAACATTTTTACTAAATTTTTAATAAATTTATCAACTTTTTTAGTGATTTTTTTGTTTTTTTAAAATTTTGCTTTATAATTTTTCTTAATAGTTGTAAATCTTCATTCATAAATTTCTCCTCTAATAAATATATTTTTATTATACAATATAATTACATAAAATACTTGAATTATTTTTTTTATGATACTATAATTTTTATAGATTGATTTAATATAATAAAATGTGAGGGAATAAAAATGATGAATACTTTTTTAAAAAAAATACAAAATTTTATAAAGTATAAAGCTATAAATTTTTATTTATTTTTTCTATTATTTTTAATTGTGTTAGTTTTTCCTGTTATCCTAAATCCTAAGTTTTTAATTAATATTTCAGGATTAGAATGGTTGAAAAGATTATATTCTATAGAGATAAAAGAAGAATGGTTAGGATATTTGGGAAATGTCATGGCTGGAATATTACCTCTAGGAATTATATTTTATAATGAGAAAGAAGCTAAAAGACAACAAGAACAATTTAAAGAAGAGCGTCAATTACAACAAGAACAATTTAATAAACAGTTAGAGCTACAAGAAAAATATAAGAAACAAGAGTTTTATATTATGAAGTTTGATAAAGAAAAAGAAATTGCTCAAAAAGCATTGATTGAATGGGATAAATCTATTTTTGATGATTTTTTAGAATTAATTTTAAAATTATATAGTGATTTACTTAATAATTTAGATGAAGTAAAAACATTAAAAGTAACTCAAATAGATGAAATCGTTCAAAAACTTTCAGTTACTAGAGGGAAAATAGTTAATAAATGTAATATAACTATGACTACAGTAGCTTTATTGGAATGGAGAGTTGTAGAAAAGGATTTAAAACAATCTCATAATTTAAATTTAAATGGCACTATTTTTACTACCTTTTACCTTTCTAAAAAACAATGTTATCAAGCTTTTGAAGATTTACATAAGAAGATAAATGTTATTTTAGAATTATTATCTGATGAAGCTAAAGATATTGAAAGAATGTATAGAATTTCTCAAAATTTAAGTTCTGATGAGATAAAAATAAAAGTTACAAAATTCGAGAAAAAATGTGTCATTCAGTTTAAAGAATACGATAATTTATTTAATTCAGCTTCTAATACTCTTGTATCATATTTTTATAATATTAATAAATGTTTAGTAAATTATGAATTCTCTCATTTTGAATTAAAAAATCCCCAGTAATAACTGAGGATTTTTTTATTAACATACTTTTTTATAATTTTCTACTATTTGATTAATATCGCCTTCAAATAATTTACAAGCTATTTCATATAATTGAGGAAGTTTTTTCATTTCTATATCAATATAATCTAACTTATTTTTCAGTTTAGGCTTATGATTTTTATTGTAACTATTTATTCTTCTTTTCAAATCAAGATGATATTTCTTTTCAAATTCAAAATACAATAATCTCCATCTTTCTTGATAGTTAGCTCCTTTATATCTAACTACTGTATTTAAAATTTGCCTCATATCCATTAAATCAATTTTATCAGTTAAACCAATAATTACATCTTCTTTATACTCTATTTCTTTTGTCTTTTTCTCAATTTCTTCTTTTAAAGGTTTTAACTCTAATTCTAGTAAAGCTTTATGAGAACGAGCTACAACTTCAGGATCTTTTGAAAATAAGCCTAGTTTTAATCTATCTTCATAACTAACTATTGTTCCAAGTTGTTTTTCCATTTCTTCAAATCTGTTAATATAAGCAACATTTAAGTCAAAAGCTTTCTCTACTGCTGAACTATATCCGCCTATTAGTTGTGCTATTCCTTTTTTAGTAATTAGATAGTTTCTATAAGTTCTATTTCTACTATCCTTATAATTACTAGGGATATAGAAATCTGCGGAAAGTTCCGCAGATTGAAATTTTTTAACATATCCATCTATTTTTTCACACAAATCTCTATGAGTTACTCCTAATTCTTCCGCTACTCTGTTACTTGTTGTTACCAATACTCCATTTATATTTTCTACCTTTACCATCAAATCATTCATACTACATTGCCTCCTTATTTACCTTTGCTATGAGTTTATTCATTTGAGTGCTTTCAAAGTTTTCTCCATACTCAAAGTAAGTATCTTTTACAAGAACGATAGCTTCAGATATTAGTGTTTCAAGTTTCCAGTATAGTGCTCTATCCTCTGGACTTCTTTTCATTACTACTTCTAAATCTGATAATGTTCTCCACATCTCTTCTTCTTTTAGGTATAATTCATCTTTTATCATACCTTGAGCTCTACACTCATCAATAAACTCAATTACTCCTCTTGATTGTTCACTTAGCATATTTTTTCCTCCTAAAAACTTGTATTTTTGGAGTTAATGTAGTACAATATACTTGCGACGGTGGTATTGTACTACTAAAAACTCCTATTGGAACTCGAAAGGGAACTAATAGGAGATTTTTTATTTCTTTTTTCTAATCTCAATAACTTGTCTTTCTTCATCAAGAATAAGTTCAATTTCTCTTTCTTCTTGTGAAATTCCAAGTTTTCTTAAAAAAGGAATAGGAAGTGTTAATTTTGCACCTATGCCATTTCCTGATTTTCCAAAAGAAACTTTAACTTCTCTTTTCTCCATAAGTCCTCCAATGTAAGTTCCTTACAAATATAATAATATCACGTAAGGAACTTACTGTCAAGATATTTTTGTTTTAACTTACTTATAATTTACAAGGTACTAAAATATTATACTTCATTCACTCCAAAAATACCTTTAGGAAATATGCTATTTTATTAAACCTATCTTTCTTAAGAACTCTTTAGCTTTGTTTATCTCCATTGGGAGAAAAGAGATTTTCTTCCCTATTTCTACTGCTGTTCCTCTAGGTGTACTCATTAATAATATTTCATCTCCATTAACTCCTGTTACTCTCATTCTCATTTTCAACACCTTCTTTTAATTTGATTATTTTAATCTTTCTAATTTTGTTTATACATGATTCATATATTTTTAACTTGATGAGATTATTTGCCTCTAAATAATTAAGATACATCATATATTTATTGAAAATAATTCTCTCTTCTATATTAAAAAAAATTAGTTCTTCTTCATCTTCAAGAGAATTGTAAATTAATTCCAAATCAAGAGAGTTATAAATATTTTCATCTTTATAATCTATCTTTTTAATTTTAGTATCACTCATTTTTATACTCCTGAAATCTTTTACTAATTTTCAAAATTTTCTTATTTGCATTACTTAAAATATTTCTACTTGTTTTTCTTGTAATTCCTAATCTTCTTGCTATTTCAGTATGTGTTAAATACTTTTTATTTTTTAAATAATAGACTTCTCTTTCTCTTTTACTTAAATTAATCTCAAAAATATTATTTAAAAAGAAATCTTTAATCTTTTTCTTAGCTTGTAAGAGTTCGCTCTCTTCCCTATGAGAGAATACAGAGTCGCCATTTAGAAAATCTTTGAAGCTCATTTGAGAACTCATATTAAGTATTCCCTCCCTTTTCTCCTATGCACTCTTTAAATACTTATCTAGTATGTTCTTAACTTCCTCATAACTTCTAACTACATAATAGTCAGCACCATTTTTTATAAATTTTTCCTGAATTTCTTTTTGCTCCTTGCTTTGCTTTCCAGTAGGTGTCTTAACTTCCAAACCTATAGTTTTTCCATTGATAATTACCCATATATCAGGAATACCTTTCTTTGCTCCAGCTGGTAATTTTCTAAATCCAATTACTTTACCTTTACTATCTTTATTTACTGGAGGAATATTATTGGTCCTATTAAAAAATAGTTTTCCTTGAGTTTCAAGTATTGCTAAATATCTAATTATAGTTGATTGAATATCTGTTTCTCTCATCTAGTTTCTACCTCCTGATATCCTTCACAGCTTGGATATTGTTCATCAATATAATCTCCACGTTGACCACAATAAGCTTTATCATTCCCCTCTGGATATAGACAATGCTTACAAGTTACACATTTATTCATTTATTACCTCCAATCTATTTATGGCCAGTTTAAAATAATCTTTATCTATTTCTATTCCAATAAAATTTCTATTAAGATTTTTACAAGCTATTCCAGTACTTCCACTTCCCATAGTAAAGTCTAAAATTAAACTTTTTTCATTAGAATATGTTTTAATCAGATATTCTAATAGTTCCACAGGTTTTTGTGTAGGATGTACCATTACACTTGGATGAGGTTTCTTAAAATTTAAAATACTTCTAGGAAATTTCATATCTCCATATTTTTTAGAATTATCTTCTTGCATGAAATTATTATAATTATTATTAATTTTAGGAATTATAGTATTTCCAGTTGAATTATTTTGCTTTCCTTTAAATTTTTGCGGGTTATAAATAGGTAGCTTTTTATAAAAAACTAAAATGTCTTCATGTGATGATAAAGGCATTTTATTAGCATTTAGGAATCCACTTGGATGCTCTTTATTCCATATCAAACTATATCTGTATTCTTCTTCATTAGATAAAATAAGTTTAGCACTAAATATTCCTTGTCCAAATAAGATAATTGGAGTATTATCTTTTCTAAGTTTTTTTAGTCTATTCCACATATCATCAAAAGGAATTACATAGTCCCATTTATTTTTAGTTTTTTGGTATGGAGGATCAGTTATAATTAAATCAACTTTTATACCTTTTTCTATAAGTTTATCCATAATTTCAAGACAATCTCCATTATAAAGTTGAATATTCTTTATTTCCAAAATTGCCACCACTTTTTATTATTTAGTTTATCTATTACAGAATAAAGGATATTATTCTTTTCTATTAAGTCCTCTCTATCCTCTCTTAAATTTTTAGTTGTATTTTGAAGTATTTTTATATCATTAGAATATGCTTGATTAGCTTTTTCTAATTCTGCTTTCTCTTCTTGTAATACTTTAACTTTTTTTCTTAGAATATCAACTTCAGTATCTAATCCTAGATTAACTAATTTACCTTGAGAAATAGAGGCATAGTGTTTAGTTATTTCAACAAGAGCTTTTCTACAATCCTCAATAGACTTTAAATTTCTAGTAGTAATTACTTTTATTCCTAATCTTAGTTGAAGTTCAGTGATTTCAGATTTTAAAATATCTCTTCTATTGTCCATAATTTCTCCTCTCATTTTTTATTTTTTGGGTGTATTATCCCATAGTAAAAGCTTACAAATATAAGCATTGCTAATCCAATCCCATAAAATCACTCCTTTATTCTCTCAATATTTCTTCTCATTTTTCTTTCATACATTTTCTCAAGGTCTTCATCAGAGAAGTTATAAATTTCTTTTAGAAGTTGGAGGCAGATATAAACATCACATATCTCTTCTTTTATTTCCAATCTTCTCTCATAACCTCTTAAATCCTTGCAAAGTTCTTTCTGTAACTCTGATAATTCTTCAATTACTATCGTTTTGTTGACATCAACACTTTGACTATTTAATATCAAATTTATATTTGGATTATATTTAAGCATATATTCTCCTTTATGCAGTTTTAACTAAAGTTTTTTCAGCTGCCTTTTTTATTTTGTCATAATATTCAATTTTTAAAGCTTCTGTGAATATAGGATTTGAGCAAAACTCTATATAATTCTCAATCATAGTATCATACTCGATTCTCCCTTTCTCATAATCATCAAGAAGCATATTAGCTTTACCAGCTAATTTTTTTCTAAGGTCTTTTTCAGTAAGAAGTTTTGTTTCACTAGTTCCAGCTTCCCAATTATCTCTAAGAGCTTTATATATGGCACCTTCTCCCCAAGCTTTTTGTTGAGCTGTGATAAGGACAGACTTTATTCTATCAAGATTTACTCTACCATTTCTTACTAACTCCATTATGTTTTTACAAGTGTCTATACTTATTCCATGACTTTGTAGAGCTGATTTAATTTGATAAATTGTATCTTTTTCTTTACTATAACTATTTTCAACTAGACTACTACTGCTACTAGTAGAACTATCTTTAGAATCTTGGTCTATCTTATTTAGATTATCTAACTTAGTAGTAGTTTTATTTATATTATTATCTAGTATATTATCTATATTATTGTGTAAACTTTGTTTACATGTACCTGTAAACTCAGTTACCTCTTCCTGTAAACTTTGTTTAGCACCCTGTAAACTTTGTTTACGTGTTAACTCAGTTGACTGGTTAACTTTGTTTACAGGTCTAAGAGCTTTATAATAATTTACTTGTTGATTTTCTCCAACTTTTTCTATAAGCCCTTTATCTATTAAAGATTTTAAATTTTTCATTATTCCTTGCCTTGTACTATTAGTCCAATCAGCTAGATATTGAGTACTTCCACTGAAGTATGTTCCATTAGTCTGTGAAAAACCATATATAATAGCATAGACTAAAAGTTCATTCCCTTTTAGTTCTAGTTCTGTAACCATAAAACTTTGTATATTAATATAGCTTCCATCTTTAATACTATTACTCATCTTTATCCTCCTTTGAGGAACTATGCCACTAGGTCCTCATTTATTTTTATTTTGTAACTATCCACCATTTCCTAAGTCCTTATGACCTAGTGGCTTGGAAATGATGAACAGATATAAAACAAAAACTATCTTTGACTTTTTGATATTATTTTGTTATAATTAAAGTACCTAGAAACCCGTATGGGTACTTGATAAGTTGTTTGTTTAAGTTCAGAATGGAGGCTCTAATATTTTTATTAGAGCTTTTATTCTGCCCTTGAACAAGGCAGACAAACAATTTATCAAGGAGGTACAGAAATGACTGTAACAATTCAAAATCTAACTATCAATCTTGATGGTGGAGTAATTCTTCTAGGTGGATTACTCATTCTCATTATTGTATGGTTAGTGAGAAAGTACAGATAATTCTGACCTCATACCCTACGGGGTCTTTTTTTATTTATGGCAGTTTTACAGCTCTGCCAACTGTTATTTGATTTTATCCCTCCAAAAAGCTATAATATATTTGCCCACAATATTACAGAAAGGAGGAATAAAAAAGTGAGTTATATTTTTATGATCCTAGGTGGAATAATTCTTATTTGGGCAGTATACCTTTTTATTTTAGTAATTTCTTCTGAATTATTATATTTTATTTTAAAAATCTCCAAAAAGTTATTATTTTCTCAGGCTGATTTTGTTGGAGTATTTTTAATTTCTCTTATAGTTGAACCCTTTAATCTTTATCTTCCCTTAAATTTAACTAGTGAATTTATAGGAGTATTTATTTTTGTTCCAACAATTTTCTTTTATAATACAGAAGAAAAAAATGAAATTATGAAAAGTAGTATAAAATTAGCTTTATTACTTTTATTTTTAAAATTATGTTTAGATAAAGAAATTATTTTTCAGCAAGACCCAACTAGTAATTTAAAAACATTTATTTCCTTTTTAAAATCATATTTCAAAGCTGTTATGTTTTCTCTATTTTATGCCGAAATATTAAAAGTTCTTTCTATCTTAATATGTTATTTAAAAAAAGAGGAAACTAAATAGTTTAATAAAACTATAACAAAAGTTCCAATTATGCCTAAAATTAAAGAGCTTAATAAAATAAATAATATTTTATTGGCTCTTTTTTTCTTTTTAATAGAAATTTCAAGCTTTTCAATGGTCTTTTGATATTCTATATTTTCTTTTTTATCTTTCATAGCTCTTCACTTTTTATGCCTTTCTTTCAGGTGTAAAGGAGATAAAATCCAATTCTAATTTTATTTTTCTTTGAGCTAATTCATCAATAAGTGTTTTAGCTCTTTTTAAATTATCATTTAATTCATTTATTAAATCCATAGTTTCTTTTATACTTTCTATATCAGCTTTTAAAATATATGAGCCAACATTACTTTTGGTATCTTCCATAGCTCCTCCTTTATATTTTTGTATAAGTGTTTATATAATCTAAATTGCAAAAATGCAATAAAATGATTAAAAAAATATTAATTGCCAAATAAAATTTTAGCTTTATTTATAATTTCATTTCTTTTTTTAGGATTTTCCATAGCTAATTTTAATCCCCATCTACTTTTATACCCAAGCATTTTAGGTAATTCTGTTTGTAATTTTATGCCTCTTAAAATTGCTATCGCTTTTAAATCATTATAATTATTTATAGTTATTTTCATTTCATAACCTCCTTTCTTATTATAACACTTTATTTGCAAATACGCAATAAAATTTAAATGAAAAAAGAAGATGAAAATCTTCTTTTTATAAAATATTTTCTAAAGTATTACTAAATATAATTATTTCTTTAGCTTTTCTTTTATTTTCTAAAGTATAAGTTATATCAAATTCTTTTTGCCTAAATTGACTATACATATTTTTTATTTCATCTACATTATCATAACTAACTATCCAATCATTTCTTAATTTTGAAATTTTACTGGCCAGATTTAAATGGTCATCATGTTCATAGAAATTAACATATAAATCTTTACCTTTAGTATAATATGGAGGATCAAAGAAAATAAAACTATTTTTCTTTTTTATTCTTTTTAAAAAATCTATAACATCTAAGTTATAAAATCTTATTTTATCCCTATATGTATAAATTTCTTGAATTTTTTCTATTAGTTTTCTTTTGTTAAATCTACAATCCATTTTATAATTACCAGTTTGTTTTATTCCACCAATGACCCCAGCATTTATAATTCCTGAACGGTTAACTCTATTTAAATAAAAAGTAGAAAATCCTAATTTTAATATATCTTCTTTTTTTCTAGTATTAATTTTTTCTTTGTTAATTTGAATAGATTTTTGAATTTCTCTTTCTTCTAAAGTAAGAACAGCAGAATCAATCATTTGACATAATTCACTATTATATTTAAGAACAGATTTCCAAAAACAATATATACTTTTATCTATATCATTTAAAAGTAGACTAGAAACTATATTATTTTTTAATAGCATTAAAGATAATCCACAACCTCCTGCAAAAGGTTCTATATAAGTAATATTTAATTTATTATTTTTTTTTAATAATTCAACTATTTGATAGACTTTTGCTTTTCCTCCAGGATACCTTAATGGAGAAATAGAACTTCCCATTTTTCACCTCTTAAATTTTATTTCTTTTTTTCATTATTTTTTTATTTATTTCATCATATATAATTTCAAACATTTTTTCATAATTATCCCATACATTTTTAAGAATTTCAGCACTAAAAAAAAGTTTTGTATGTACTATTGAATTTTGAGTTTTTATAGAGGCAATAACATTTGAAGAAGCCATTAATTTTAAATTCTTTTCTTCTGAAGGAGTTATTAATTCTTCTTTTAATAAATGTTCAATGCATTTTATTACTTTTCCTTCTAATTTTTCTTTAGGAAAATTTAATCCACATTTTGAAAGATATTCATCTATACTTAATTCTAAAAATATTCTAAATGAACATCCTATTAAAGTTGGAAATTCATTAATATTACAATTTTTTAGTTCTATATATAGATTATTTAATTTAGGATCATCTATTTTTAAAATAACCTTCTTAGGAATTAAAGATTTTCTGGTTACTGTATGTGGATTTGATTTTTTTAATGGAACTTTTAATTCAGTATTTATTTGCTCATTTGTAAAAATATTATTTTTTTCGTTTTTATTATCTTCTTGAGATATATTTTGAGATTCTTTAAATATATCTTCTCTATTATTATTTAAATTAGTACTAATAACTTCTTTTGGAATATCTATTTTTAAAATTTTTTCTAAATATTCTTTTCTATTATCTTTATTATAAATTTCTGCTACTTTTGGTTTTCTAGCAATCATATCAAACATTAATTTATCAGCAACATCAATATTAACATTATCAAAATTATACTTATTATTCCCTATTTTTTCTATTCCTAAAGCTTCTTTTATATTAGGATCACTTATAGTTCTTTCAAGATTGGTCAACTTTAAATTTCCCATCTTTTCTAAAAATTCGTCTGATAATGTTGAGTTCTTATAAAAGGTATTAACAAATTTTTCTACTGGATTTAATGGTCTACTATTTCTTAAATCAAATAATCTTTTATTTTTATTATTCCAAGAAACTCTTCCTTTTCCTAAATTTTCACCAGTATGAAGTAACTTAATCCATTCATTTGCTTTTTCTCTGTTTTGAAAATAAATTACTTCAATTTTATCTATATTAGTTTTGAATTTAGAAATTTTTTTATACAAATTTAAATTTATTTTTTTTATAAGTTCATGATTTTTTAAAATTTTAAGGGCACAAATTCTTCTATTTCCTTCTAAAACGATATATCTATTTTTTTCTTTTGTAACGCCTATATTTTCGAAAGGATTTAGTCCATTTTCTGAAATATCAACTATTAGGTTATATATTTTTTCTTCTGAAAGTTTTAATAATTCTTTTATACTCTCTTCTTGTTGCTCATATATTGTATTTAATCTTGGGTTTTGATTATCTAAAAAAATGTCATTTATATTTAATATTATTTTTTCCATTTAAATCTCCTTGGAACATTTTAATTTCTTTAATTGCTCTAAAATTCTAATATCAATACTAGGATTTTCTATATACTCATCATTGTTAAAATCATCATCTATCAATAATTCAGCAGCAAATGTATTAGCTTCTACTTCTATTTGATTACTAAATTGTGGAAATAAATCATAATCTTTTAATGCTTGTATCTCTTTAGAGTGGTGTAATATAGCATGTCCAAGTTCATGAGCTAATACAATTTTTTGACAAAATTTATCTAAATTTTCATTAATTACTATAAATTTATTAGTAACAACTTTCTTATAAATTCCCTTTATATTCCCTAAATCCATATATAAAATATTTATTTTCATCATTTTACATAGCTTATATGGATTTCTAGTTCCATATTTTTTTTCTAAATTTACAACCCTTCTTCTTATGTCCATACTCATCACTACTTTTTATCTTTATCGGATTTTTTGGCATACTTTTCTTTATTTATTTGTTTGCTCATAAAAAACATTTCATTCATAGCCATCAATAGCTTTTGTTTATCTTCCTCTGAAATATTTTCATCATTAAAAAACAGAGCAGCTTCATCCATAGTTTTATCATATTGATTTTTATCTTTTGTACTCATTGATAGTATTTTATCATCTTCTGGATCTACATATCCTAATTCTCTAAAAATAGGAATGTAATCAATTTTATTAACTTTACATAATGCTCTTAAAAAAGCAGCATTCATATTTTTAACAGTTCCATTTTCATATCTTGAAATATTACTGTTATCTAAATCTATATCGAAGTCTTTTTTTAAAAGCAATTTTACATCTTCTAAACTATAACCAAGTTGTTTTCTTTTTTCTTTTAATAAACTCCCTATTTTTTTGCTTTTATCCTCCATAATTCTATACCTCCTGTTTAAAGTATATAATATTTTTTGCGAAAACACAAAAATATATATTGCAATAACGCAAACATTGTGTTATAATAAGTTTATAAAATATAAAAAAGGAAATTAAAAGTCTAATAAATCTAATATTTTTTTAATTATTTTATTGCAATAACGCAAAAAAAGAGATAAAAAAAAGAGTAGTGCTGCAACACTACTCTCAAGATGAAAAGTTCTTGGTGGGAACTTGACATCCAGCTATAAAAATTATATCAAGTTTCCCCTTGAACTGTCAAGGGAGGAATGAATGGAAAAGATAAAAATACCAAAGATAATTGTAGAGATTACTGAAATCAAAGTAGAAGTACCAAAGATTGAAGTTGATACTGAAGAATTGGAAGAAGTAGAAAAGAAAATTAATGAAAATATTAGGGAGGAAAGATGATAGTTAATTTATTAGTATTTGCTGGAATAATTGGAATATTTATAAAAGAGCTTGGTACATTTAAGACTGCTTTGAGTTATGAGGAAGATGAGGAGGAAGAGAAAGAATGGAATCTAAAATAACAAACTTAATCTTTTTATCAAGAGAATATAATGAAAATTCTGATGAAGATATTAATTTAACAGTTGAGGAGGGAAAACCAACAGTATATGCAATGGGAGATAGATACCAAGCTAATTCTTGGGAAGAGGTTTTAGACAAAGCAATTAGAATTATTACAAGATGGATTGAAGAAGAGAAAGAAAGTCATAGTAAAGAATATAAAGAAGAGAATGAAATAGCAAAAAAATGGGAACAAATAGCATGTTAGGGGGTAAAGATGATAGGAATAATTGAAATAATTCTAATAAGTGCTTTTATGTGGTTTATTGGAGTAATGATGGATAAGTAATTTGAGTTTTAAGGGTAGCTTCCAAAAACTTTGGAAGTTGCTTCTAAAACTTAAAAAGAGGTGGTCTTGATGACTATAAAAGAGTTAAGAGAAAAAGCTAAGTCAATGGGACTTAGTGGATATAGCAAAATGAGAAAAGCAGAATTAGAAAAATTTATAGAAGAGAATACATTACATACTAGTGAAGTATTATTTGCTGGAGAATGTAGTGGCGATGGAGAATGGTTAAATCATAGAAGAATAGGAGCAACAGATACATCAATCTTAGTTGTAGATAATGCTTTTAGACAAAAGCTAATAGACCAACCAGATAGATATACTTCTCCATATTTGATGTGGGCAGAGAGAAAAGGAATATACAGCCGTGATATATCCTTTAACTCTCAAATAGCTATGGAATTTGGACACTATGCAGAGGATTTTATAATTGCTCATCTTCCAGTACTCTTTGAAAAAGAATTTGGCCTAAAGGTTGAAGCAACTAGAAAAGGGAATCAAGTAGTAGGAAATCCAATATATCCATTATGGAGTTGTACTCCTGATAGTTGGGTAAAGATTGATGGAGAATGGTTCCCAGTGGAACTAAAGACAGGTAATAGTTTCACTTCATATGAATGGGAAAGAGAGGAAGTTCCTAATAAATATTTTGCTCAAGTCCAGCAACAACTTGCAGTATTAGGAAAAAATAAAGGATTCCTAGTAGGATTTGTAGATAATAGATTTACTCGAGTTTATGAGATAGAAAGAAATGATAAATTAATATCTTTAGCTTATGAACTTACTAAGAGATTTCAAAAGTGTCTTGATGAAAATATAGAACCTGAACTAAATGGTTGTCCAGCTGAATGTGAGTTCCTAAAGCAAGAGTTTCAAGGATTTGAGAATAAGTATGAAAAAATCCCATTAATAAAAATAGAAGATAAAGAAATGGAAGCTTATTTCTCAATGAATGATACTAAAAAGCTAATATCTAAAGAAATTAAAGATATAGATACTGACTTAGATTTAACAAAAGCGAAAATTCAAAAGAAAATGATAGAACTAGAAACAGAAAGCTTATTAATTAATGGAAGATACTTAGCAACTTGGAAAGTAGATTCAAGAGGTGCTAAGAGATTTAATCTAAAAGAACTTCCTGAAAATAAAATAATTAAAGAGGTGGCATAATGACAACAGCAAAATTGGAACAAGTTATAGAATTGAAATCAAATTACGTAACACCAGCTAGAATGCAAGTTGGAAAAGTTTTTAAAATAACTAGAGCTGTAATAGGAGAAAGAGGAATATTTGAAAAAGTAAATTCAAATGAAACTCTATCAACTTCTAAAATAAAAAGTGTTGAAATAGTTGAAGAACTTATCTCAATAGCAACTGAAAATACCATATATCATTTTGAGGTGATTTAATGAGAGCATATAACAGTAGAAAGACACCAAGAGAAATATATTTGTTTAGAAAAAAAGGGCAAAAGATAGCTTTAACTAAACGAAAATTTAATTTAACTTTTGATGATGGTGTAATAAAAAGAAATATTCACAGCACTTTTAAACTAACAAGAAAGGATAAAATTGAACTTCTAAAGTGTAGATTTTCTGAAAAATTTGCTTTTGAAAAACAGTTGTGGAAGATACTGTATAATAAACCAAAATTAATGAGTATAAGCTCAATGATAGCTTGTTTTAAAGGAATAAATGATAGTGGAAGATGTACTATTGATTTTTCAAAAGTTCAAAGAAAATATTTTGTAAGTAGGAATTTATTGGAAATAGCAGAATTGTTAAAAGAAAAAGGTATATTAAAAGAAAAAGGAGTTGAAAATTAATGGCAAAAGTGAAAAATGATTTAGTACCAAAAGATGATATTCAAAGTAATGTAGGAGTTCCAGCTTTAAAAAGTATGTTGGCAACTCAAGCTATAAAAAAACAACTTAAATCTTTATTAGGAGAAAGAGCTGGCCACTTTATGATGGCAATAATACAAGTAGTTGAGGGTACACCTCAACTACAACAGGCAGACCCTCAAAGTATTATAAATGCTGCTATTGCTTCGGCAGTTCTAAATCTTCCAATAGAGAAAAATTTAGGATTTGCATATATAGTACCATACAATGATAAAAACAAAGGAACACTTGCACAATTTCAAATGGGATATAAAGGGTATATACAGTTAGCCCTTAGAAGTGGAGAGTATAAATATATCAATGCAATAGAAATAAAAGAAGGAGAAATCCAAGGATATAACATTCTTACTGGAGAATTAAATCTTAAATTTATAGAAGACTTAGATAAAAGATTAGAAGCTAAGACAGTTGGGTATGCTTCTTATATAGAGTTCAACAATGGTTTTAGAAACACTCTTTTTATGACAGTTGGCCAGGTAAAAAATCATGCTGAAAAGTATAGTCAGTCATATCAATATGATTTAAGAAAAGGATATACAATGTCTAACTGGAGTAAAAATTTTGATGCTATGGCATTGAAAACAGTATTGAAATTAAATCTTAGTAAATTTGGAGCTTTATCTGTTGAAGTTCAAAAAGCTCTTCAAACAGATGGCTTAGTAGTCAAAGAGATAGAAGATGATGGAACTATAATAGGACAATTTGCAGATAACACAGGAGAGGATATTGAAGTTATAAGTGATATTCCAGCAACTGATGAAGATAGACTAGAACTTCTTAGAAATTCAGATGTTCTCAAAATAGATTTAAAGAAAGTAGTTACTAAAGAATTAAAAATAGACTTTGATAATATGACAAAAACAGATGTAGCAACTATTCAAGAATGGATAGATAAAGAGATAGATAGAAAGATGGAGGAATAAAAGGGATTTTTCCCTCTTCCTTATAGGAGGAGTTACTATGTTAAATGATATTAAAAAGACTAGTTTTAAATATGACCATGAACTTAAACCTCAATATATAGCAGAAGTAAGAGAACTTGGAGAGTATGAAGGAGAGCCTTGTGTATATATAGTAATGAGAGAAAACTTCCATACTAGAGGAAGATTTAGAGCTATGATTCCAAGTTTAATAGAAAAATGGGGAAATAGGCTTGAGATTAAAAAGAGAGTTGGTAGCAAGTATCTACATATTACACAGGTACAAGCTAAATTAGTATAAGAAAATTATTGGACATTGGCAAGTAAATAATACTGAGGAAAATAATAACCTTGACTTTATTATCTATTATATGTATAATTAATATATAAAAGATATTAAGGAGGTTTGAAAATGGGAGTATCAGTTATCAATGTAAGATTAGATGATGAAGATAAAAAAGCCTTTAATGAGTTATGTAATGAGTTAGGTTTAAATATGTCAACAGCTTTTAATATGTTTGTCAAATCTATGCTTAGAACAGGTGGATTACCATTTGAGGCAAGAATAGAAAACTATAATGTTGAAACTATAAAAGCTATTCAAGAAACAGAAGATATTATCAATGGAAAAGTAAAACGTCCTACTTATAAAAATACCAAAGAACTTTTTGATGCTCTTGATAAGGAGGATTAAAGTTAATGTTAGAAATCATAACTACTAGTGCTTTTGATAAAGATTATAAACTTTTAAAAAAAAGGGGATATAATCTCAAGCTTCTTCAAGAAGTCGTTGAAAAATTAGCAAATGAAGAAGTGTTACCAGCTAAGTATAGAAATCATCAATTAATTGGAAATTATGTAGGATACATAGAGTGCCATATTCGTCCTGATTGGTTATTAATATATAAAATTGAAAAAAATAAATTAATCCTAACTTTATCAAGAACAGGAACTCATAGTGATTTATTTTAAATAATGCAATTAAACCTCAGAAAAATAACTCTGAGGTTTTTATTTACCTAAAAACAAATTTATGGAGTTAGTGGAGTATAATAAAAATTACTTGACAACATTACGTTGGTATGTTAATATTAATTTATGATTAACGTTATGTTGTGAGGAGGTGTTAAAAATAGAAGAACGTAGGTTGAAGGTTACCTTTACTAAATCTGGAGCTGGTAATTTTACACCAAGAACTGCTTTACCTAAAGTATGGTGTGATAAATTAAATATAACTCAAGAAGAAAGAGAAATAATAGTTATATTTGATGAAAAAAATGAGCAAATAATAGTAAAGAAAGCCAAATAATAAAACCCCGTTCAAGACGTTAATCTCAAAACAGGGTTATGCCATATAATATGACCTCAGCAATCATATTATACTGCATTAACTCCATAAAATCAAATGTTTTTAGGAGGATACAGTTATGAGAATTGTAAGAGATGAAAATGGACTATTTAAAGTGGTTCTAAAAGGAATTAGTAAACCATTCTATGTAGAAAGCTATGACTTAGCACTTGAGATAGCTTTTAAAGTTGGAGGTGCTAAGTAATGAATATAACTATTCAAGAGAACAATAAGTATGGTTTAGTAGTGAGTAGTAGAGTAATAGCTAAAGAGTTAGAAAAAAGACATGACCACGTTATCAGAGATTTAGAAAAAATTTTAGAAACCCCAAATGTGGGTTCTCTGATTATTCCTAGCTTTTATAGAACTCAAGGACAAAAAAGAGAGTATAAAGAATATTTACTTACAAAAGATGGTTTCATACTTTATATGTTTAACATTCAAGGGTATCAAGATTTTAAACTTGCTTATATCAATAGATTTGAAGAGATGGAAAAATTAATTTATCATCAAGAGTTTATTGAGAATAGAGAGTTACTTACTAAAATTCAAAAGTTAGAGAATGAATTAAATCAAATACCTATGACTTGGAGTCAAGTTGAAGTTGTAAAAGAACAGATTACTGAAACAGTTCTTAGAAGAATGGGAAGTACAGGTATATCAAATAGAACTTTCAAACTAAGATTAAAGAAAGAATTAGTAAAAGATATTCAATCAAGATTTGGTATTGATAGTCTAGTGGAACTAAAATACAAAGATTATTTAATAGTTATGCCATATATTTTTAATTGGATAGAACCATATCAACTAAGAATAGAGAATACTCAATTACAGATGATATAATTATGGAAAAAATCATAATTCCAAAAATTGATGTTGAAGTACCTAAAATAGAAGTTGAAGTTCCAATAGTTAAAGTTGATATACCTAAAATAGAAAAAATAGAAGAAGAATAATTATTAATCCTCAGTATTAATTTACTGGGGATTTTTTTATTGGAGGAAATAGAGTGAAATTTAATATAGATAACTTAGAAAAGTATAGAAATAATATCTTGAAAAAGAAAAGAGGATATAGATTTGATAATAATATATCAATATATTTTATAGCTGGAACTTGGATATTTGCTAAGAGAAATAGAATAAGAATTAGAGAACAAAACTGGGAAGTATTCAAAGAAAGAGTTATTAAGGAGGAATATTAATGTCAAAATTTGAAAATGCAGAGGTTGGTAATAGAGTATGGAGTTCTAAGCATGGTTGGGGAAGAATAACGAAAATAGACAAAAGTAAAGTTTTTAATTTGCTAGTAGCTAGTTTTTTACTACCTGATAATACACCAATAGAAATAACTTACACTTTTGATGGTAGAGAAAGTTTGTTTGATTTACACCCAACTTTATTTTGGAACGAGATTAAACTACCTGCTGAAGAAGAGGACAAAAAACCTTTTGACTTGGTGGAGTTTTTGAAAAAGAATTTAGTTCCTAAAGGATTTAAAGAAGATGATGATAATATATTTTTGAATTATGATTATATAGAAAAACGTATAGATTGGGATTGCAATGAAATAGTTGAAATAATGGGAACTATTTATTTTGAAGATGTAGAATTTGAGAAATTAAATATTCTAGTCAATGAAATGAATGATAGAGGAGTTACACCAGAGCAACTCAAAGAAGCATATAAAAAATTAGGGTGGTTATAAATGACTTTAAAAGAGAAAAGAAAAAAGTATTTAGAGGAAAAGTTGAAAAATAGAGAAATTGATATAAAGTTTTTTATAGCTAGTATTTGTGAGGAGATAAAAAATAAAAAAGAACATATAGAAGATGAATACATAAAAACAGGAGAAGAAAATTTTCGTGTATCTATCTATGACAAAGATATAAAAAGTGTTGATGATGATGTTTTGGATAGATTGGAAAAAGCAGTTAATTCTATTGATTTTGGAGAATATTACATAATATTTAATAATTTTAATGATAGCGGAAGATTATACGAAGTTTATTTTTCTATAAATTTTAAATCTGAAGATAAAGAAAATATCATATCTCAAAATAAGAAAAAATCTTTATTCGATAAAATTAGGAGTTGGTTATATGAGCAAACAAGCAAAGAAAAGAGAAATTAATAAGTATAGAGTTGAAATAGCTAGATTATATTTCATAATAGCAGAACAACAGTTCCTTAATGAAAGTTGGATTGATAAAAATAATGAATTAAGAATACTTATAAGACAGCATAGAGAAAGAGAGCAAAGACTTCAAAGAGAGAATGAACAACTAAAAGCTGAGAACTATAGCTTAAAACATAGAGGATTCTTCAAAAGATTACTTGGAGCTTAACTATGAGAATTAGAAAATCAGGAATAGTATATAAAGCTTGTACTAAAAAGAGGGAGAAAAGGCTCTCTCTTCTCCAAGAATTATGTAGAGTTAATTATAAGATAGATAATAAAACTTTAATAGAAAGATTAGGAATATCAAAGACAGAGTTTTATAGGAATTTTAAATCTTTAGCTGATAAATATAGAGAAAATAATAAATGTGAAGCATTATTTTAAAATTTCCCAATTTTATTAAAAATGGGAAAATAAAAGCCATATTCTTAATCATATAAAAATATAAAAAGTCTTAAAACAAAGAATTGATCATTTAAAAAAATAATTTTTAATATTATAATTATTAAGGAGGAAACTATGAAAATAAAAGTCATTTTTAATGAAGATAATTATGAAGCTGATTATTATAGAAAAAAATTAATATCTAATATTAAAGAGGTAGAGGATAATGAGAGATTCAAAGAGTAAGACTGTTATTATATACAATAGAGTATCTACCATAATGCAAGATAAAAATGAATCTTTAACAGAGCAAACTGATGAATGTATTCGTTATTGTAAAACTAATGGATATGAAATATATAAAATACTCAAAGATGTAAAGAGTGGTACTAAAGATGATAGAGCAGGATATTTAGAGTTAAAGAAACATATCAGGAGAAGAGATTTTGATATATTAGTAGTTTTAGAAACTTCACGTATAGCTAGAAAAATGAAAGAGCTAGTTTTATTCTTTAGTCTTTTAAATGAAAATAATATAGAATATATCTCAATCAGAGAACCTAACTATAACACTACTACTCCAGATGGAAAATTTGCTATGAATATAAGACTAGGTCTTATTCAATTTGAAAGAGATAATACAGCTGAAAGGGTAACTGATAGATTATATTTTAAAGCTAGTAAAGGACAATGGGTAAATGGTAAACCACCAATTGGATATAAATTAGTAAATAAGAGATTAGAAATAGATGAAGAAAAGGCTGAAATAGTAAGAAATATTTATGAAGATTTCTTAAATGGATATAGTCTTAATCAAATTAATAATAAATTACAGTTTTCTTGGGGAAGTAAACAAGTAAAGAGAATATTAACTAATCCTACTTATAAAGGGTATATAAGATATGGAACTAGAAGTAATAGAAAGAAAAATAATAGAGAAGCTTTTATAGTAAAAGGTTGGCATGAAGCTATTATTCCTGAAGATAAATGGGAAAAAGTTCAAGAAATGTATAAAAGCTTAAATAGAAAAGCTTCTAATACAAAGCCAACATTACTAGGTGGGTTATTAAAATGTAAAGAGTGTGGAAATAATTATATAAGGAAAAGAGGAGGATCTTATGATAAAAATCTTTATTATGGTTGTAATCTTAATAATTTAAGATATTCTGATAAATTTTTCTATAAAGATATTCCAGAATGTAGTTCTGCAACTATAAAGGGAGATTTACTTGAGAAAGCTGTAATAGATACTTTGAAAAAACAAATTAATGATTTGAATTTTAATGATATTGAGATTGATAAAAAAAGACAAGTAAATATAAAACAGATAGATAGCTCAATAAATAAATTCAAGAATAGGTTAAATAAGATTTATGAACTTTATATAGAAGATGAGATTCCAAAAGATAAATACTTAAAAGATAAGAAAGATATAGAAGCAAGAATAATAAGTTTAGAAAAACAGAAGAAGAGCTTTGGAGAAATAGAAGTAGAAAAATCTAATAATGAAATGATACAAGAGTATTTTTCTAAAATAGATTTATCTAATATTGAAGAAGCCAATAGAATCCTTAAAATAATAGTAAATAAAATAGTAGTATATAAAAAGAAAAAAACTCCAAAAGATGATTTTGAAGTTGAAATTTATCTAAATATTTAGCTCTACACCAAGAATGTAGAGCTATTTTTTATATTATTATAAAGAGTGTTCTAAAATAGAAGAAAATAAAAACATACATATAAAGACGCACGTAGATACGTGTGCCCCAATAAATTTATTTATCTTTCTATTTTCCATTAAATTATCTCCTAAAACTTCATTTTATACTAATTATATCATAAATTGAAGAAGAATTGAATATTTTTTAGTCTATTTTAAAAGCTCTGTAATAATGATTATCTTTAAATCCAAAAACTCTTAAATCAGTAGTAGTATATTCTCCTGGAAAAAATAGAAGAACCTTTGTTTCATTAAAGATAACTTGCAAATTATTTAGAAGAGCATGTGTTCTAACAAGTGGAAAAATTTTTCCTACTCCTGTTATAATTACAAAATTTTTATCTTTTGATTTTTCTTTAAAATAATTACATATGACTTCCATATTAAAACTTTTTTTTAGTTTCTCATAAAGAACTTTTGTTCCTCTTCTTTCTTCCATCTTAAAAACAGATTCAAATATTCCATCATTATTTAAACTCTCTATCAATAATTCAAATAAATCTATCTCAATAGCTTTTAATCTAGCATCATCTTTAAGAGCAGGAAGAAGTAGATTTTTTATATTATCTCTCATACTTAGTTCATCTTCTGGCTGATAATCAAAAATATAAAAAGGGACTTCATTTGCTAAGCCTCTATTATTATAGAATTCATCACTTTTTATTTTAATTACCAACTCTCTAAATCTAAGATTTATATTTCTTTTATTCATTTAAAAATCTCCATCAGTATAACATAATTTTTAATATTTCTTTATTTCCATTTTCTTGTATTTCTCTAATAATATCTTCATCAATAATAGGTTTAACTATTTTAAAAGAGCCATCTTTTTCTTTTTTTAAGAATCCTCCTTCTATTAAAAAGTTCTTAATTTTTACTATCATCTTTTTTTTACTTGCTTCAAACCAATTATTTACTTTTTCTGACTGCTCCTCTTTAGAGAGAATAAACTCTCTAAAATCTTTTTCATAAACACTATAATCATAATTATAATATTTATTTTTTACAACTTCATCCATGAACTCTGCTATTAGCCTTTCAACAGAAAGTATTGAATAAAGATTAATGAAAGAACTATTTTCTATACTTTTTTCTATTAAAAATTTTTGTAATGTAGGAGTTAAAGCAGGTATTCTTCTATTAATTGACATAAATTTTGTTTTAAAATTTTCCTCACTACTAGCTTCTAAAGAATCACTTTCTTTTAAGCTTAGTTTTAAATTTTCAGATGTTATCTCTGGATTTTTTAATATTAATCTACAAGTATTTTTAATCTCTTTTAGATAAAAATTTTCTTTTGTAATAGCTCTATATTCCATTTATACTCCTTCTTAAATAAAGCCTAAAGCTTTTTGTACTGCATCTATTGGGTCTTGGTAGAAAATAAGTTGGACATCTCCTAATATATCTGGTGGAAGAGTAGCCATATCTTTGACATTTAAAAGAGGAATAAGAGTCTTTTTTGCTCCAGCTTCTCTAGCTACTTCTAAAGAATCAGCAAGATTAGGTACAGCAATGACACTACCTGAAAGAGCCATATCCCCTAGAATAACAGCTTGAGATAATACCTGTCTATTGAGAGCATTAGAGCACATAGCAATAAAACCTCCTAATGTTAAACTTTCAGTAACTCCAGAATTTTTCTCATCAATAACTGAAAGATAAAACTCTTTTTCAGATATATTAATAGCTCCACTTATTCTTTTTGAATTTATTTTTAAATAGTTAAATGCATTTTCAAATGTTTTTCTATATTTATTATCAAATACTGTAACTTTTCCTTTACCAGCAGAGATTTGCCCTTCTATTTTATAAAGACTTTTTATTCCATTGTTTGATAATGAAATTGTATATAGAGAACCAATTTTTAAAGATCCCTCTGGTATTAATTTGCCTCCACCTTGCTCTCTCAAGCTTACATATTTTTCCTCTCCACTATCTAAATCAATATATGAGAAATTAGTAGCAAAAAACTCCATTCCTGCCATTTTCTTTAACTGCTCTTTTATTCTTCTTCTATATTCTAAAGCTCTAATCAGTATTTCTTCTATCTCTTCTTTAGTAAAAACACCATCTGGATATATAAGTTTGACAAGAGCTGATACAGTTTTTCTAACAGCTATGGTATCTCTTTGATTTAAATCTCTACCTAATGAAAAATATTTATCAAAAGCATCTCCATATGAAGTCTTTCTAAGCTCTCTAAAAATTTCAGCCATATAATCAACTATTAACCCAAAATCTTTAGTAAAACAATTAGGAGATAGTTTTGGAATTTCCCAACCAGGTACATAACTATGCATTCTGTCGAAGAAAGCAGAATCGTTATTCATCTCTGGAGGAAAATCTACTAATAGATGTGAAGTTTTAACTAAAACATCTACTCCTTGATTGATGTTTCCAACAAATACCATAGAAGCATTAGCATTTTTCTCCTCTTTTCCTCTAGCAAAAGACCCACTAGCCATAAAATCTTTCATTATCTGTATTCCATCTTTATCTTTAAATTTTATTCCAGCTATCTCATCAAAAGCTACTACGTCCCAATAACCAACTAATCCTATCTGTTTTCTAGCCATATTATAGAAAAGATTAGCTACTGTTGTTTGTCCTCCAGATAAAAGGATAGAATTAGGGCTAATCTCTTTATATATATATGATTTCCCTGTTCCTCTTGGTCCTAGCTCACATAAATTATAGTTATTTTCTACTAATGGAGCCATTCTTGTCAAAAGATGCCAAGTAGCTTCATTATCAAAAGCTTCTGGTTCCATTCCAGTAGACCTCAAAAGAAAAGATATCCACTGTTTTTGAGTAAAAGCTTTTCTAGCTTGAAAAACGTCTTCCATATCTAGACTAGCTATCTGTATAGGAGTAAGTTTATTTAATTTAAAAGGAGAATCTCCAATGTTAAGTTCATCAAACTGGTAACTTAAAGTTATGATACACCAAATTCCACCACTTAAAAGTTTTTCATATCTTTTTATATAGCTTCCATCTATCTCTATATTACCTACACCAAGATTTGAAAGTTCTCCTTCATATCTATCTTTTTTTTCATTTAATTTTACGCTTACTTTATCAATTATGTTATAAGTCCCATACTCTTTTATTTTTGATTTAACTTTTTCAGCTTCATCAGGACGCACATAGTTTTCAGCTAATATTTTTTTTACTTTGTCCATTCCTATTTCTATATTTTCATTATCAGTCTGATTACAATACATTCCCAAAAGATATTCTAAAACATAGATAGGAACATTGGCTCCACCTTTAATCTTGGCTACTAAATCTTTTCTTACTATCTTTCCATCAAAAACTCTTTCTGCTATTTCATCTATTATATCCATAATCTCTCTCCTAAATTTTTAAAAATCAAAAGCAGATATAATTCCTATTTTTACTTCATATTCTTTAGAATCTAAAATATCTCCACTTTCTATATCAATAACTTTCAAAGTAACTTTATGATGTTCTCCACTGAGAGTAAGTCTAAAATCATGTTGATAATTCTCTTCTGGAGAGTTTAATCTTATCTTAACTTCATTACTAACTCTAATATCTCCATCATATAATGCAACTAAAATGTCTCTTTCTATAATTTTATTTTTACTATTTATTCCATCTAATTGATAAACTGAAAACTTTGTCAGATTAGAGGTTATTTTTCCAGTACTCTCTTTTATTCTTACTTTAACTTTAGAAGCTTTTTTAGAGTTTGCTCCACTTTTATACTGTATTAAAGGGACTATCATCTCTTGTGGACTTATACCACCATGTACAAATTGTAATCCACTTCCACTGGTTTTAATTCTTTGATTTTTTTCTGGAAATACACCAAAATATCCATTTAGATTTAAAGTAACACAACCTCTTTCTTCAACATCAGCTTTAGATAGAGCATATCTTTTTCCTATAACCTCATAATTATTTTGAATTTTATTTAATTCTAATTTGTTATACTCTTCTATATCTTTTTTTTCATATAAAAATCCATGGTCACTAGTTATATATATATTAACTACTCCTAAACTAGATAGATTTTTTGATAGAGCAATAATATCTTCTATTGCCATATTACAAGCTTCAAAGGTCTGATGTTCACTTTTTCCCTCATCTCCTATTGAATCTATCATATCATGATATATATATATAACTTTTTTACCTTTGATATACTCCTCTTGTTCTGCTCTATTTAAATTTTTGAAATTTTTAAATTGTATAGCAGAAGAATCTTTGTTCTTAATTTTTAATATTCTATCTCTATTTTCTGTTGTGGCAGTATTTATTCCGTTTATAGAGAATGTTTTCGAAAGAGGATTATTTACTCTTTCTATATCAGGAAGTAAATTTGTCATACCTACTGAAGTAATACTAGGTAAATCAGTAAGCATAGATTTTAAAATAATCTCTTTAGCTGTTGCTTCTTTTTTCAGTCTTTCGCAAATCTCTTCTCCAATTTCAAATCTAAGGGCATCAGATACAATTACAGCTACCCTAGTATC